>Ga0307514_10000319_pt1 | contig 115327 bp, 108 predicted proteins | sample 16_EM_MG_FD_203088 | JGI IMG/M metagenome (GOLD analysis project Ga0307514, IMG submission 203088) | Populus trichocarpa ectomycorrhiza microbial communities from riparian zone in the Pacific Northwest, United States - 16_EM | ecosystem: Host-associated > Plants > Roots > Unclassified... | reverse complement strand
GCGCACACTGCGCCTTTCGGTGAGCATCGGCATCAGCCTCTATCCGGAGGACGGAACGGCCCCGGAAACGCTGATCAGGCAGGCCGACGCCGCGATGTACCGGGCCAAGCGCACCAAGCCCCGGAGGCTGCCCACCCTGCGTTAATGCAGCGTGCGGCCGAAGCTGAACTGCCCCGGCGCCTGGATCGGGTCCACGTCCACCGGAATCACGTCCTTCGGCGCGAACTGCCCTTCGAGCAGCAGCTTGGACAGCGGGTTCTCGATGCGCTGCTGGATTGCACGCTTCAGCGGCCGTGCACCGAACACCGGATCGAAGCCGACCTTGGCCAGCTCGGCCAGCGCCGCCGGCGAAATCTCCAGCGTGAGGTCCATCTTCGCCAACCGTGCCTGCAGCACCTTGATCTGGATCGCGGCGATGGCCTCGATGTTTTTCGCATCGAGCGCATGGAACACCACGGTCTCGTCGATGCGGTTCAGGAACTCGGGGCGGAAGTAGTTCTTCAGCTCGTCCTGCACCGCGTCCTTGATGTCTTCCGCGTCGCGGCCGACCATGCTCTGGATGATGGGTGAGCCGATGTTGCTGGTCATCACGATCACGGTGTTCTTGAAGTCCACGGTACGACCCTGGCCGTCGGTGAGGCGACCGTCGTCCAGCACCTGCAGCAGCACGTTGAACACATCGGGGTGGGCCTTTTCCACCTCGTCGAGCAGCAGCACGCTGTAGGGCTTGCGGCGCACGGCTTCCGTGAGGTAGCCGCCCTCCTCATAGCCCACGTAGCCCGGCGGCGCGCCGATCAACCGCGCGACCGAATGTTTTTCCATGAACTCGCTCATGTCGATGCGCACCAGGTGGTCTTCCGAGTCGAACAGGAAACCGGCCAAGGCCTTGCACAGCTCGGTCTTGCCCACACCCGTGGGGCCGAGGAACAGGAAGGAGCCGGTAGGCCGGTTCGGATCGGACAAGCCGGCGCGCGAACGGCGGATGGCGCTGGCGACGGCCGTGATGGCCTCGTCCTGCCCCACCACACGTTCGTGCAGCTTGTCTTCCATCTGCAGCAGCTTCTCGCGCTCGCCCTGCATCAGTTTGCTCACCGGAATGCCGGTGGACCGCGCCACCACTTCGGCGATTTCCTCGGCGCCGACCTGGGTGCGCAACAGCCGCGGCGCGCTGGCCGTGCCCTTGTTGGACTCCTTGTTTTCCGCTTCCTTGAGCTGTTTTTCGAGCTCGGGCAGCTTGCCGTATTGCAGCTCGGCAACCTTGTTGAAGTCGCCCTTGCGCTTGAGCTCCTCGATCTGGAAACGCATCTTGTCGATGGCTTCCATCACATGGGCGCTGCCTTGGGCCTGGGCCTTTTCGGACTGCCAGATCTCGTCGTAGTCAGCGATTTCCTTCTCCAGCTTGACGATCTCGTCCTCGATCAGGGCGAAGCGTTTGATGGAAGACTCGTCCTTCTCGCGGCGCACGGCTTCGCGCTCGATCTTGAGCTGGATCAGCCGGCGGTCGAGCCGGTCCATGACCTCGGGCTTGGAGTCGCGTTCGATGGCGATCTTGCTCGCGGCCTCGTCGATCAGGTCGATGGCCTTGTCGGGCAGGAAGCGGTCGGTGATGTAGCGGTCGCTGAGTTCGGCCGCGGCCACGATGGCCGGGTCGGTGATCTGCACGCCGTGGTGCGCCTCGTATTTTTCCTTGAGCCCGCGCAGGATCGCCACCGTGGCTTCCACACTCGGCTCACCGACGAGGATTTTTTGAAAGCGGCGCTCGAGCGCGGCGTCCTTTTCGATGTACTTGCGGTATTCGTCGAGCGTGGTCGCACCCACGCAATGCAGTTCGCCGCGGGCCAGCGCGGGCTTCAACATATTGCCCGCGTCCATCGCGCCTTCGGCCTTGCCGGCGCCGACCATGGTGTGCAGTTCATCGATGAAGACGATGGTCTGGCCTTCGTCCTTGGCCAGTTCGCTGAGCACACTCTTCAGGCGTTCCTCGAATTCACCGCGGAACTTGGCACCGGCCAGCAGCGCGGCCATGTCGAGCGACAGCACGCGCTTGCCCTTGAGTGAATCCGGCACTTCGCCGGCCACGATGCGCTGGGCCAGGCCTTCGACGATGGCGGTCTTGCCCACGCCGGGCTCGCCGATGAGCACCGGATTGTTCTTGGTGCGGCGCTGCAGCACCTGGATGGCGCGGCGGATTTCCTCGTCACGGCCGATCACCGGATCGAGCTTGCCCAGGCGGGCACGCTCGGTCAGGTCCATGCAGTATTTCTTGAGGGCTTCGCGCTGGCCTTCGGCATCGGCGCTGTTCACGCCCTGGCCGCCGCGCACGGCGTCGATGGCGGCCTCAAGGGATTTGCGGGTGACGCCGTGGGCGCGCACCAGGTTGCCGATGTCGGCCTTGCTGTCGGCCAGCGCCAGCAGGAAGAGTTCGCCGGCGATGAACTGGTCGTTGCGCTTGATGGCTTCCTTCTCGGTGGCCTGCAGCAGCTTGGCCAAGTCGGGGCCGACCTGTACCTGGTCGTGGCCCTGCACCTGCGGCAGCTTCTTGATGGCCGCGTCTGCCGCCTGCGCGAGACCGCCGACATTGGCGCCGGCACGCTGCAACAGCGCGCGCGGACCATCGTCCTGGCCGAGCATGGCGGCCAGCAGGTGCACGGCTTCGATGTAGGCATTGTCATTGCCCAGGGCCAGCGACTGGGCGTCGCTCAGGGCTTCCTGGAACTTGGTGGTGAGTTTGTCTTGCCGCATGGGTGTGTGATCTCCGAATTGCTGTCTAGCTGAGGCCGTGGCAAGGGTTTTCAAGATCGTCGCTGCCTTGCCCCTGCCGTGGCTTGACTAAAATCAAGTGATGAACGTCCACCAGATGTCGGTCACCTACCTCTCCGAGCAAGACCGCATTTTGCTGCGCATCAGCACCACCGAGGGCGAAGAAATGCGCCTGTGGCTCACACGCCGGCTGATGCTCGGCCTGTGGCCGGTGCTGAAGCAGGCGGTGGCCGCCGGCGCGGTGCTGCAGGGCCAGGCGGCCACACCGCTGACGGATGCCGCCACACGGCAAATGCTGGCCGAATTCCAGCGCGAGGCCTCGCTGCAGAGCAGTGACTTCTCGAAACCCTATGCCGCGCAGGACGCCGCGCTGCCGCTCGGCCCCGAGCCCCTGCTGGTGGGCGAGGTGCAACTGACACCGCTGCGTTCGCCGCAAGGCCAGCAACTGCGTATCCATTTTCGCGAAAAACCCAGCGCCGGCGCGTCACAGCGCGGATTCCAGCTGGAGCTGGCGCCACAGCTCAGCCATGGGCTGGTGCACCTGCTTGAGCAGGCCCTGCAGCACGCGCAATGGGCTCTGGGTGCGGCCAGGGCAGCCGCGGATGCACCCGCAGCCGAGGCCGACTTCGCGGCCGGCCAAGAGCGGCCGAAATACCTGAACTAATCGGGCAGGTTCGCCGCGGCAATGCCCCAGCGCGCCAGCGCCGCATCGTCGCTGACCCGGGCATCGACCCAGCGCGCGCCTTCGGCGGTCTGCTCTTTCTTCCAGAACGGGGCCTGGGTCTTCAGGTAGTCCATCAGGAATTCGCAGGCCTGGAAACTTTCGCCACGGTGCGCCGACGACACCACCACCAGCACGATCTGGTCGAGCGGGCGCAACAGGCCGACACGGTGCACCACCCGCGCGGCGAAGATGTCGAAGCGTTGCAGGGCCTGGTCGATCATGGCCTCGATCGACTTCTCGGTCATGCCCGGGTAGTGCTCGAGTTCCATGGAACTTACTTCGCCGACCTTGGCAGCACCATGGCGATCACGCACGGTGCCGATGAAGCTGCAGACGGCCCCCACGCGCGGATCGTCCCGGCGCAGGGCCGCGACCTCGGCGCCGAGGTCGAAATCTTCGGTCTGGATGGAAACGCGCGGAAGGGCCATGCCGCCATTGTGGCCCATCACCCAAAGGGCAGATCGGCATTCGAGATAAACTAGCGCCCATGTTTGGCCAGCCAATTTCCCAGCCCCGCTTGACGCGCAGCAGCGCGCCGAACGTTGCGGCCCTGGCCAAAAAATCCGAAAAACTGTTGCTCATCTGACCGGAGCAAGGGTTCCGTCCTCAGATGAGCGACGGAACTGCCCACGGTCTGGCCCCGACATCTGATCAAGGCCTGTCTTCGGTCCCCGCGCACTTCTGACGGTGGTTTTCCATCGGTCTGCTTTTCTCAAAAAAGGATATCGCGCGTGGCTACTCTGCATTCTTCTTCCCCGGCGGCAAGCGCCTCAACTTCGTTCGCCGGCCTCTGGATCCCGCTGGTCACCCCGTTCCGTGATGGCACGGTCGACCACGCCGCGCTGGCCGCACTCGTGCGTGCGCTGCGGCCCGAAGGTATCGCCGGCTTCGTGGCTTGTGGCAGCACCGGCGAGGCCGCCGCGCTCGACGACGGCGAACAGTTGGCCGTGCTCGACACCGTGATCGCCGCGGCCGAGGGGCTGCCGGTGCTGATGGGCTTGTCGGGCTACCACCTGCCGCATCTGCTGGAAAAGCTGCGGGCCGCCACCAGCCGGCCGGTGGCGGGCCTGCTGGTGGCCGCACCCTGTTATGTGCGGCCGGCGCAGGCCGGGCTGCTGCAGTGGTTCACCACGCTGGCCGACGCCAGCCCGGTGCCGCTGGTGCTCTACGACATTCCCTACCGCACCGGCGTCAAGCTGGCGCTGGACACCCTGCTGGCGCTGGCCGCGCACCCGCGCATCCAGGCCCTGAAGGACTGCGGCGGCGACGCGGCCAAGACCCAGGCGCTGCTGGCCGATGGCCGGCTCCAGGTGCTGGCCGGCGAAGACGCGCAGATCTTCACCACGATGGCGCTCGGCGGCACCGGTGCCATCGTGGCCAGCGCGCACCGGCATACCCGCCGGTTCGCGCGCGTGATGCAGTTGCTGGCCGAAGAGCGCATCGCCGAAGCCCGGGCGCTGTGGCTGCCGCTGCAGCCGTGGATACAAGGTGTTTTCGCCGAGCCGAACCCGACCCCGCTGAAGGCGGTGCTGGCGCACCACGGCGCGATGGCGCTGGAGTTTCGCCCGCCGATGACGCCGGCCAGCGAGGCCTTGCTGGCACGGCTGCTGGCGGTGGACCAGGCCCTGCTCGGCTGAAGCGGGTCAGCCGCCGGTGACGGGTGGGAAAAACGCCACCTCGTCACCTTCGGCCAGCGCCGCGTCTTCCTGGCGCATCACCTGGTTCAGCGCCATGCGCACCGACTTGCCGCGCGCCAGGCTGCCGGCATAGGCCTCGCCGCGCTGGATCAGTTCGTCACGCAGCGCGGCCAGGCTGGCGGCGCGGGTGTCCAGCACTTCCTGGCCGGTGCCGAGGGCCTCGCGGATCGAGGCGAAGTACCTGACGGTGAGCTTCATGCGAGCAACTCGGCAAAGGAGATGAACTGCACCATCTCGCCGCGCACGATGGCCTGCCCCGGCGGCACGTCGACCACACCGTCGCCCCAGACGGTAGAGGTAAGCACGCCCGAGCCCTGGTTGCGAAACAGCTCCACGCCGCCGGCCGCATTGCGCCGCACACGCAGGAACTCGCGGCGCTTGTCGGCGCGCGGCCAGTCGAAATGCGCGGGCAGGGCCACCGGCACCGGAGCCACCCGCTGCACGCCCTGCAGCTTCAGCAGGAAGGGCCGCACCAGCAGCACGAAGGTGATGAAACTCGACACCGGATTGCCCGGCAGGCCGATGAAGTGGCAGGGCGCGCCCTCCGGGCCGGGCTTGACGATGGGTGAATGGATCTTGCCGTAGGCGAAGGGTTTGCCGGGCTTGATGGCAATCTGCCAGAGATTGAGTTCGCCCAGCTCCTGCACCGCGGGCTTGACGTGATCTTCCTCGCCGACCGAAACACCGCCGCTGGTCAGGATCAGGTCGTGCGCCAGGCTCGCGTCGCGCAGCGCCTGCAGCGTGGCGGCGCGCTGGTCGGGCACGATGCCGAAGTCGGTCACCACACAGCCCAGGCGCTGCAGCAGCGCACGCAGGAAGAAGCGGTTGGAGTTGTAGATGGCGCCGGGTTTCATCTCGGCCGGCGGCACGGCGCCGGGCATCACCAGTTCGTCGCCGGTGGAAAACAGCGCCACACGCGGCTTGGCGGCAACCTCCAGGCGGTCCATGCCGATGCTGGCGGCCAGGCCCAGCTCGGCCGGGCCGAGGCGCGTGCCTTTGGACAACACCACCGCGCCCAGGGCCACGTCTTCGCCGGCGCGGCGGATCGACTTGCCGGGCACCGGCAGGCGCTGGATGCGCACGGAATTTTCCGGCTCGCTCAGCACTTCGCAGTCTTCCTGCATCACCACGGCATCGGCACCGGGCGGGATCGGCGCACCGGTGAAAATGCGCGCCACGCTGCCGGGGGCCAGATCGGTGCCGATCGCGCCGGCGGCGATGCGCTGCGACACCGGCAGCACCGTGCCGGCGGCCGGCACGTCGGCACAGCGCACGGCATAACCGTCCATGGCGCTGTTGTCCATCGGCGGCACCTGCAGCCCTGATGCCACGTCGCGGGCCAGCACGCGGCCATCGGCGTCGAAGGTGGAGACGTGTTCAGACGCGCTCAGCGGCACGGCCTGGGCCAGCAGCTCGGCCATGGCGTCATCGAGCGACTTCAGCGGCTTGGGAGTGAAAGTAGCATTCATGGCAGTCTCAACATGCGGTATTCGAACAGGTCCTGGTTGGCGACCAACCAGGCGGCGATGGCCGGCGCGTCGTCCACATCGAGCACTTCGCGCAGCGTGGCCGCGGGCAGGCGCTCGGGTGCGTCGGTGGCGATGGCCATCACCTTGCCGTCCTCAGGATAACGCGCCGGCTGGCCGGCTGCAGCGCGCCAGACTTCGACCTTGAACAGATCGCTGAATTTGAAGCCCTCGACCAGCACCCAGTCGATGGCCGGGTCGAGCTCGGCAATCAGCTGGTGCACCGACAGCGGCGTGGGCGCCTCGAACTCGCGCATCAGGGCCAGGCGCTTGTCGGACGCGATCAGCACCTCGTAGGCGCCGGCCTCGCGGTGGCGGTAACTGTCCTTGCCGGGGTGGTCGATGTCGAAACGGTGGTGCGCATGCTTGACCACGGAAACCCGTAGCCCATGGGCCTTGAGCGCCGGGATCAAGCGCTCGAGCAGCGTGGTCTTGCCCGCACCCGAATAACCGGCGAAACCGACGACTTTCATGCCCACCACCTCATGCCAACGGGTACACCATCATGGCGACAGCCTACCGCACAGACTCCTTCAGGCACAGTGCTTGGCAATGAATTCCTTGACCACGGCGGCGTCGGCCGGCAGATCGACCACACGGCGCGGCAGTGCCTCGATACCGACAAACTTGGCCGGCCGCTCGGGCTCGCGGCCCAATGCTTCCTGCACAGTGGCGGCGAATTTGATCGGCAGCGCGGTTTCCAGCACGATCATCGGCACGCCCGCCTGGCGGCAGGCCTGCGCCACCTTCACGCCGTCGGCGGTGTGGGTGTCGATCATCACGCCGTGGCGGTCGAAGGTGTCCTTGATGGTGGCCAGGCGGTCGGCATGGGTGCTCTTGCCGCTTTTGAACCCATAACGTGCGGCCGCGTCCTTGAAGGCCGGGTCGGTGCCGAGGTCGAACCTGCCCTGGCCCGACAGCTGCGCGCCAAACAGATCCCTGGTGCGGGCGCCGTCGCGGCCGAGCAGATCGTAGACGAAACGCTCGAAGTTCGAGGCCTTGGAGATGTCCATCGACGGGCTCGAGGTCTCATGCGTGTCGGCGCTGCCGCGCACGCGGTACACGCCGGTGCGGAAGAATTCGTCGAGCACGTCGTTCTCGTTGGTGGCCACCACCAGCTTGTCGATCGGCAGCCCCATCATGCGGGCCACATGGCCGGCGCAGACGTTGCCGAAGTTGCCCGACGGCACGGTGAAGCTGACCTTCTGCGCATTCGACTCGGTTGCCTGGAGATAACCTGCGAAGTAGTAAACCACCTGGGCCAGCAGCCGCGCCCAGTTGATCGAATTGACCGTGCCGATCTTGTACTGGCGCTTGAATTCCAGGTCGTTGGACACCGCCTTGACGATGTCCTGGCAGTCGTCGAACACGCCGTCGATGGCGATGTTGAAGATGTTCGCGTCCATCAGGCTGAACATCTGCGCCTGCTGGAACGGGCTCATGCGGCCCTTGGGCGAAGTCATGAAGACGCGCACGCCCTGCTTGCCGCGCATCGCGTATTCGGCCGCGCTGCCGGTGTCGCCGCTGGTGGCGCCGAAGATGTTGAGCGTCTCGCCGCGGCGCGCCAGCTCGTATTCGAACAGGTTGCCCAGCAGCTGCATGGCCATGTCCTTGAAGGCCAGCGTCGGGCCGTTGGACAGGGCTTCGAGCCACAGGCCATCCTCCACGTGGCGCAGTGGCACGATCTCGCCGGTGCCGAACACCTCGGCGGTGTAGGTCTTCTGGCAAATGGCGCGCAGGTCGTCGGCAGGGATGTCGTCGATGTAGAGCGACAGGATTTCGAACGCCAGTTCGGCATAACCCTGGTCGCGGTAGACCTTGCGCCAGCGCGTGAGCGTGGCGTCATTCACCTGCGGATAGGCTTCCGGCAGGTACAGGCCGCCATCGGGCGCCAGGCCTTCGAGCAGGATTTCGCAGAATTTGCGCGGTGTGGCGGAAGCGGAGCGACCCTGCTGGTCGGTGCCGCGGGTGGAGAGGTAGTTCATCAGGCCAGTTCCTCCTTGCGGATGCGCGTGATCGGCGCCAGCACGGTCGGCAGCGCCTGCATCTGGGCGATGGCGGCGTCCATCTTGGCTTCCACGCAGTCATGGGTCAGGATGATGACATCGGTCTGGGTCGATCCTTCGCCGCCGACCTCGTCGGCCTCGCGCTGCAGCACCGCGTCGATGCTGATGCCGGCACCTGCCAGCAGGCCAGTCACCTTGGCCAGCACGCCGGCCTCGTCGGCCACGCGCAGGCGCAGGTAGTAGCTGGTGACGATCTCGCTCATCGGCAGCACCTGCAGGTCGCTCATGGCATCGGGCTGGAAGGCCAGGTGCGGCACGCGCTGCAGCGGGTCGGCGGTGTGCAGGCGGGTGATGTCGACCAGGTCGGCGATCACCGCGCTGGCGGTGGGCTCGCTGCCCGCGCCCTTGCCGTAATACAGCGTGGTGCCGACAGCATCGCCCTGCACCATCACCGCGTTCATCGCGCCTTCGACATTGGCGATCAGGCGCTTGGCCGGCACCAGGCTCGGGTGCACACGCAGCTCGATGCCCTTGGCCGTGCGTTTGGTGATGCCCAGCAGCTTGATGCGGTAACCGAGCTGCTCGGCGTACTTGATGTCGGCCGCGCCGAGCTTGGTGATGCCTTCCACATAGGCCTTGTCGAACTGCACCGGAATGCCGAAGGCGATGGCCGACATGATGGTCGCCTTGTGCGCCGCGTCCACACCTTCGATGTCGAAGGTCGGGTCGGCTTCGGCGTAGCCCAGGCGTTGGGCTTCCTTCAGCACCACGTCGAAATCCAGGCCCTTGTCGCGCATCTCGGACAGGATGAAGTTGGTGGTGCCGTTGATGATGCCGGCGATCCACTGGATGCTGTTGGCGGTCAGGCCTTCACGCAGCGACTTGATGATGGGGATGCCGCCGGCCACCGCGGCCTCGAAGGCCACCATCACACCCTTGCTTGACGCCGCCGCGAAGATCTCGGTGCCGTGCACGGCCAGCAGCGCCTTGTTGGCGGTGACCACGTGTTTGCCGGCGGCGATGGCTTCGAGCACCAGGGCCTTGGCGATGCCGTAGCCACCGATGAGTTCGATGACGATGTCGATGTCGGGGTTGGCGATGATGGCGCGGGCGTCGTTCACTACCTTCACGCCTTCGCCGACGATGCCCTGCGCACGGGCGGTATCCAGGTCGGCCACCATGGTGATCTCGATGCCGCGTCCGGCGCGACGCATGATTTCAGGCTGGTTGCGCTTCAGGACGTTGAAGACGCCGCTGCCGACGGTACCGATGCCGAGGAGGCCAACTTGGATGGATTTCATAGGAAGGTTCAGGGTTAAAAGTGGCGGTGGCGCGCGCTGCAGCCGCGTCAGGCGACGCGCTTGCGGTAGTGCTCGAGAAACTTGGCGATGCGGCCGATGGCTTCGCGCAGATCGTCTTCATGCGGCAGGAACACGATGCGGAAGTGGTCCGGCGTGGCCCAGTTGAAGCCGGTGCCCTGCACCAGCATCACCCGGGTTTCCTGCAGCAGCTCCAGGAAGAACTGCCGGTCGTCTTCGATCGGATAGACCTTGGGGTCGAGCTTCGGAAACATGTACAGCGCGGCCTGCGGTTTGACGCAGCTCACGCCCGGAATCGCGGTGATGAGTTCATAGGCCAGGTCGCGCTGGCGGCGCAGACGGCCGCCCGGGTTCACCAGGTCGTTGATGCTCTGGTAGCCGCCGAGCGCGGTCTGGATCGCCCACTGGCCCGGCACGTTGGCGCACAGGCGCATGTTCGAGAGCATGTTCAGGCCCTCGATGTAGTCACGCGCCGGCTTCTTCTCGCCGGAGACGACCAGCCAGCCCGCGCGGTAGCCGCAGGAGCGGTAGCTCTTCGAGAGTGAGTTGAAGGTCAGCGTCAACACGTCGTCGCTGAGCGAGCCCATGGCCGTGTGTTTGACACCGTCGTACAAGACCTTGTCGTAGACCTCGTCGGCGAAGATCACCAGGCCGTGCTGGCGTGCCAGGGCCACGATGCTTTTGAGCAGTTCGTCGGAATACAGCGCGCCGGTCGGGTTATTGGGGTTGATGACCACGATACCCTTGGTGCGCGGCGTGATGCGGGCCTTGATGTCGTCCAGGTCGGGCATCCAGCCATTCGACTCGTCGCAGATGTAGTGCACCGGCGTGCCGCCCGACAGGCTCACGGCGGCGGTCCACAGCGGGTAGTCGGGCGCGGGCAGCAGCAGTTCATCACCATCGTTGAGCAAGGCGTTGGTGGCCATGACGATGAGTTCGCTCGCGCCGTTGCCGAGGTAGATGTCGTCGAGCGTGACGCCGGCGATGCCCTGCTTCTGCGTCTCGTGCATCACCGCCTTGCGCGCCGCGAAGATGCCCTTGCTGTCGGAATAACCTGCCGAATTCGGCAGGTTGCGGATCATGTCCTGCTGGATTTCCTCGGGCGAATCGAAGCCGAACACGGCCAGGTTGCCGATGTTGAGCTTGATGATCTTCTGGCCTTCTTCTTCCATCTGGCGCGCGGCGTCCATGATGGGGCCACGGATGTCATAACAAACGCTGGCCAGCTTGGCGGATTTTTGAATGGTCTTCATGGGTTACCGAAAGCGGTGTGCAAAGTCCCCAGACACTGCGGATGCGGGCGTCTGCAATGGCGAAACCTATAATTGGACCACATTTCTACCGGCCTCCCGGGCGGTGCAACCCTCTACCGAGCCTTACCAAGTACGGCCCGCGCCATGAAACTCCAACCCGACAAATTCGACGTCCAGGCCATCACCGGCTACGGCCCCGGCTGGGTGGCCGTCAACACCGAGAAAGTCAACCACAGCGTGATCATTGGTTCGCGCGGCGAGCAGGTGGACTGGCATTGCAGTTCATTCGAAGAACTGACGCCGGCGCATTTCGAGGCGCTGGCCGCACTCAAACCCGAGCTGGTGATCTTCGGCAGCGGCGAGCGGATCCGCTTTCCGCAGCCGGCCTGGCTCAAGCCGCTGATCGCCCAGCGCCTGGGCCTGGAGACCATGGACACGCGCGCCGCATGCCGAACCTACAACATCCTGGCACAGGAAGGCCGGCACGTGGTTGTGGCTTTGCTGCTCGAGCCCGAGGCCTGAGCGGGTTTTCAGAGTAAAATCGCGGGTTGCAGTTCGAAGAAGCCAGAAGGTCGGTTGCGCTGAAGGGGCGGGCAGGCTTTTGTGGTGTGGCGTGTGAGGGGAAGCCCTGGTGTTTTCAGTCTATAGGCTTGGCTTGATGTTCAAGTTGCGCGCAAGACGAGACGTTAACAGCTTACCTCGCGTGATGCCAGCCGATTCCAACTTTCAACGACCACATCCTGTCAAAAGAGATTCAAAGCTATATGGCGATCGTTGTCAATAAACCCATCCCAGAATTTGAAGCCAACGCAACCGGCGGCGTCAAGGTCTCGAACACCACCCACCTCGGCAAAGTCGTCATCCTGTATTTTTACCCGAAAGACAACACGCCCGGTTGTACCACCGAAGCGATGCAGTTCCGGGACAAACACAAGGAATTCGTGAAAGCCGGCGCCACGGTGTTCGGCGTGTCGCGCGACAACATGAAGTCGCACGACGAATTCAAGACCAAGCTTGAGTTGCCTTTCGAGCTGATTGCCGATACCGAAGAAAAAATGTGCCACATGTTCGGCGTGGTCAAGAACAAGATCATGTACGGCAAGAAGGTCAAGGGCATCGAGCGCAGCACCTTCCTCATCGGTGCCGATGGCCTGCTCAAGAACGAATGGCGCGGCCTCAAGGTGCCGGGCCATGTGGACGACGTGTTGCAAGCCGTCAAGGACCTCAAGAAAGCCGTTTGATCCTGGATCAAACGGCGCAGAAACCGCCGAGTCCGGCGCGGGTCTGCCTGCCGGTGGCGGGGTCTTCCGGGTCATGCATAATGATTCCATGCAGTTAGAGTTTTCGACCTTGCGTTCCCCCTGAAAAGCCGTCCAGGCCTCCTGGTCGGCTTTTTTGTTTTTCGATCCTTCAACGATCTTTTTTGCGAGCCCAACGCCACATGCCATTGCCCCCCGCCCCTACCAAGCGCGCCGCGTCCCTGGCCCGCGAAGACTACGACGCACCGGTTCGCGCAGCCACCAAACCCAGCCGTACGAAAAAGACCCGCGACGGCGCATCCCTTGCCGACGAAAAACCCCAGGCTCGGCAGTTGCCGGCCGAGCCGGTCATCGTGCCGCGCGCGCCCGTGGCCGCCAAGGAACACCCGGCTCCCGTCCAGGTGGAAACCCGCTCGACCGCAACCGAAGAAGCCGGCGGCCGCGACCGTGGTGCCCTGCTGCGCGAGCCCGCGCCGAAACGCAAAACGGTCAAACCGGCCGGCCCGGCCAAGCTGTTCGTGCTCGACACCAATGTGCTGATGCATGACCCGATGTGCCTGTTCCGCTTCGAGGAACACGACATCTTCCTGCCGATGATCGTGCTGGAAGAACTCGACAGCCACAAGAAGGGCATGACCGAAGTCGCGCGCAATGCCCGCCAGACCAGCCGCACGCTGGACGCGCTGGCGGCGGCCAAGGAACAGGACATTGCCACCGGCCTGCCGCTGGACGCCACCGGCCACCGCGAGGCCCAGGGCAAGCTGTTCTTCCAGACCCAGGTGCTCGACTACAAGCTGCCCACCAGCCTGCCGCAGGGCAAGGCCGACAACCAGATTCTCGGCGTGGTCGAGGCGCTGCGCCAACAGCACGCCCCGCGTGAGGTGGTGCTGGTGTCGAAGGACATCAACATGCGCGTCAAGGCGCGTGCGCTGGGCCTGGGCGCCGAGGACTACCAGAACGACAAGGCCCTGGAAGACGGTGAATTCCTCTACTCCGGCGCGCTGGCCCTGCCAGTCGACTTCTGGAGCAAGAACGGCAAGACGGTGGAGAGCTGGCAGCAGGGCCTGCATACCTTCTACCGCATCACCGGCCCGATCGTGCCCGAGCTGCTGATCAACCAGTTCGTCTATTTCGAAGCGCCCGGCGAGCCGAGCCTGTATGCCCGCGTGACCGAAATCCGCGCCAAGACGGCCGTGCTGAAGACGCTGAAGGACTACAACCACCTGAAGCATGCCGTCTGGGGTGTGACCACGCGCAACCGCGAGCAGAACTTCGCGATGAACCTGCTGCTCGACCCCGAAGTCGACTTCGTCACCCTGACCGGCAACGCCGGCACCGGCAAGACGCTGATGGCGCTGGCATCGGGCCTGACGCAGGTGCTGGACGACCGTCGTTACACCGAGATCATCATGACCCGTGCCACGGTGAGCGTGGGCGAAGACATCGGCTTCCTGCCCGGCACCGAAGAGGAAAAGATGGGCCCCTGGATGGGCGCACTCGACGACAACCTCGAAGTGCTGGCCAAGACCGAAACCAGCGCCGGCGAATGGGGCCGTGCCGCCACCAACGAACTGATCCGCTCGCGCATCAAGATCAAGAGCATGAACTTCATGCGCGGCCGTACCTTCCTCAACAAGTACGTGATCATCGACGAGGCGCAGAACCTGACGCCCAAGCAGATGAAGACCCTGATCACCCGCGCCGGCCCGGGCACCAAGATCGTCTGCATGGGCAACCTGCAGCAGATCGACACGCCCTACCTGACCGAAGGCTCTTCGGGCCTGACGTTCGCGGTCGACAAGTTCAAGGGCTGGCCCCACAGCGGCCACATCACGCTGGCGCGCGGCGAACGTTCGCGGCTGGCCGACTTCGCCAGCGAAGTTTTATAAACACACTTGGGACAAGCCAACACATGATCCTCGAACTCGCCGACATCCGCATCAAAGCCGGTCAGCAAGCCGCATTCGACGAAGCCATCCAGCGCGGCCTGGCCACCGTGATCAGCAAGGCCAAGGGCTTCGAGGGTTTCAGTGTCAACAAGGGCATCGAAACGCCGGAGCGCTACATCCTGCAGATCTTCTGGACGACGCTGGAAGACCACACCGTGGGCTTTCGCGAGTCGCCGATCTTTGCCGAGTGGCGCGCCATCGTCGGCCCGTTTTTCGACGGCCCGCCGAACGTGCAGCATTTCAAGCTGCTCGCCAAGTCCTGAGTCACTTCACGCAGACCCAAAAAGGCCCCTCTCGGGGCCTTTTTTTATGTGCGAATCGTTTTACCGAGCCTGGGAAACCGCACGCTCGGCCAGGAATATTTCAACCCGGCGGTTGCGTGCGCGGCCGGCTTCGGAGTTGTTGTCGGCGATGGGTTCGCGAGAGCCGACGCCGTTGACCGCGATGCGGGTGTAGTCGACACCGCGCGAGGCCAGGTAGTCGCGTGCGCTCACGGCACGGTTCATCGACAGCGGATTGTTGATGGCGTCGGACCCGGTGCTGTCGGTGTGGCCGATGATGCGCACCTCGGTGTTGGGTTGGTCGCGCAGGCCGTTGGCGAACTGGTCGAGGATCGGCCGCAGGTTCGGCTTGATGTCGGCACGGCCGGTGTCGAACGAGATGTCGCTCGGGATGTTCAGCTTGAGCTGGTTGTCACTGGTCTGGACCACATCCACACCGGTGCCGGCGGTGGCGCGTTCCATGGCGAGCTTCTTGTCTTGCATGTGCTTGGACCAGATGTAGCCACCGAGTGCGCCCACACCGGCACCGATGGCCGCGCCCGTGCGGTTGCCGCCGATCAGCGCGCCCGCCACCGCACCGCCAGCCGCGCCGATGCCGGCACCCTTCTGGGTTTCGGTCATGTTGGCGCAGCCGCTGAGCAGCACCGCGGCGCCGGCGACCGCCAGCAAAGAGGTCCGAGCCCGGGTAGTGAAGTTGGCCATGAAAACTGTCCTTGTCGTGATGTGAAACATGCGCCATTGGACAGCAAGAACATGGCCTTGTTCCTTCTCTCCAGTAACTCAAGGCGACAAAACGTAAACCGCCTACACGGCGCTGGCGAAGCTGCGGACAAGCCTGTAGGAGACCACCCCATGAAAAAAGCCCCGCGGCAGCGGGGCTTTTTGAGCGAGGCGGAAAACCGTCAGGCGGTGACGCCGTCGGCCACCGACTTGTAGTCGTCGATCTTGTCGAAGTTCAGGTACTGGTAGATCTGGCTGCTGGACGCATCGAGCACGCCAACGCTGGCCATGTACTCTTCCTTCGTCGGGATGCGGCCCAGGCGCGAGCAGATCGCGGCCAGCTCGGCGCTGCCGAGGTAGACGTTGGAGTTCTTGCCCAGACGGTTCGGAAAGTTGCGGGTGCTGGTCGACATGACCGTCGCGCCTTCGCGCACCTGGGCCTGGTTACCCATGCACAGCGAGCAGCCCGGCATTTCGGTGCGTGCACCGGCATTGCCAAACACGCCGTAGTGGCCTTCTTCGGTGAGCTGCTGCGCGTCCATCTTGGTCGGCGGCGCGATCCACAGCTTGACCGGAATGTCGCGTTTGCCTTCGAGCAACTTGGAGGCTGCGCGGAAGTGGCCGATGTTGGTCATGCAGGAACCGATGAACACTTCGTCGATCTGGACGCCGGCGACTTCGCTCAGCGTCTTTACGTCGTCCGGATCGTTCGGGCAGGCGCAGATCGGCTCATGGATGTCGGCCAGGTCGATTTCGATGACGGCGGCATAGTCAGCGTCGGCATCGCCCTTGAGCAGTTGCGGGTCCGCAAGCCAGGCTTCCTGCGCGGCGATGCGGCGTTGCAGCGTGCGTGCGTCGGCGTAGCCTTCGGCGATCATCCACTTCATCAACGTGATGTTGCTGTTGATGTATTCGATGATCGGTTCTTTGTTGAGGTGCACCGTGCAGCCGGCGGCGGAACGTTCGGCGGAAGCGTCGCTGAGCTCGAAGGCTTGTTCGACCTTCAGGTCCGGCAGGCCTTCGATTTCCAGGATGCGGCCCGAGAAGATGTTCTTCTTGCCTTGCTTGGCCACGGTCAACAGGCCTTGCTTGATGGCGTACAGCGGAATCGCGTTGACCAGGTCACGCAGCGTGACACCAGGTTGCAGCGAGCCCTTGAAACGCACCAGCACGGACTCGGGCATGTCCAGCGGCATCACGCCGGTGGCGGCGGCGAAGGCCACCAGGCCGGAGCCTGCGGGGAAGCTGATGCCGATCGGGAAACGCGTGTGGCTGTCGCCGCCGGTGCCCACGGTGTCGGGGGTCAACAGGCGGTTGAGCCAGCTGTGGATCACGCCATCGCCCGGACGCAGCGAGACGCCGCCGCGGTTGGCCATGAAGTCAGGCAGCTCGTGGTGCATCTTGACGTCGACCTTCTTCGGGTAGGCGGCCGTGTGGCAGAACGACTGCATCACCAGGTCGGCGCTGAAGCCCAGGCAGGCCAGGTCTTTCAGTTCGTCGCGGGTCATCGGGCCGGTGGTGTCTTGCGAGCCGACCGAAGTCATCTTGGGTTCGCAGTACGTGCCCGGGCGCACGCCCTGGCCTTCGGGCAGGCCGCAGGCGCGGCCGACCATCTTCTGCGCGAGTGAGAAACCCTTCTTGGTGTCGACCGGGCTGGTCGGCAGGCGGAACAGCGAGGACGCCGGCAGGCCCAGCGCTTCGCGCGCCTTGGCGGTGAGGCCGCGGCCGATGATCAGCGGAATGCGGCCGCCGGCGCGCACTTCGTCGAACAACACGTCGCTCTTCACCTGGAACTCGGCGATCACCTTGCCGTCTTTCAAGGCCTTGCCGTCATAGGGGCGCAGCTCGACCACGTCGCCCATCTCCATCTGGCCCACGTCGAGCTCGATCGGCAGCGCGCCCGAGTCTTCCATGGTGTTGTAGAAGATCGGGGCGATCTTGCCGCCGAGGCAGACGCCGCCGAAACGCTTGTTCGGCACGAAAGGAATGTCTTCACCGGTGAACCACAGCACCGAGTTGGTGGCGCTCTTGCGCGAAGAACCGGTGCCGACCACGTCGCCAGCGTAAGCCACCAGGTGGCCACGGGCGCGCAGGTCTTCGATGAACTTCACCGGGCCGCGCTTGCCGTCTTCTTCGGGGACGATGCCGGGGCGGGCGTTCTTGTGCATCGCCAGGGCGTGCATCGGGATGTCGGGACGCGTCGTCGCATCGGGTGCGGGCGACAGGTCGTCGGTATTGATTTCGCCGGCCACCTTGAAGATGCTGACGGTAATGCTTTGCGGCACTTCGGGGCGGCTGGTAAACCACTCGGCATCGGCCCAGCTTTGCAGCACACCCTTGGCATGCACATTGCCCTTGTCGGCCTTTTCCTTGACGTCATGGAACTGGTCGAACATCAACAGGGTTTTCTTCAGGCCCTCGGCTGCGACACCACCAACTTCAGCATCGTCGAGCAGGTCGATCATCGGGCTGATGTTGTAGCCGCCGAGCATGGTGCCGAGCAGTTCGGTCGCACGGGCGCGCGAAATGAATTCGCTCTTTTCGGTGCCGTGGGCCACGGCCGCCAGGTAGCTGGCCTTGACCTTGGCCGCATCGTCCACACCAGCCGGCACGCGGTAGGTGAGCAGGTCCAGCAGGAACGCACCGTCCTTGGCATTCGCGGTCTTCAGGAGCTCGATGGCTTCGGAAGTCTGCTTGGCGGTCAGCGGCAGAGGTGGAATGCCGAGCTTGGCGCGTTCGGCAACATGTTCAACATAGGCTTGCAGCATGGTTTTCTCCGGTTTCAAAATCGTGGGCGGGCTTAGGTACGGAAGGGAAAAGAGCGAGACGAAAAATTACTTGGCGGCCGGCGGCAAGGCTTCGAGCACGCTCGGCGGCGGATTCAAGCGGATTGCTTCGGCAACGGTCACCTGCGCCGGGCTCATGCACTCATCGGCCAGGCGTTGGCCGAGCTTGTGGTTCATCAGCATCGACTTGTTGGCCAGTTGCAGCCATACCGCACCGTTCTTCTGGTCTTCGAGCCGGATCGCGCCGGTGCTGGTGACCACCGGCGACATGCGGTATTTGACGGTCTTCATTGTCATGTCGAAATAGCCGGGGTGCTTGGGGTCGGCGGCCAGCGTCACGGCGTTGCCCAATTCGCAGGGCATGGTGCCCACGTAGACACGTTCGGCAATGGCAAGTTCGGCAGGGCTCATCGCGGCCTCGGCGGCTTCGATGCCGGCGGCCACGTTCTTGGCAGCGCTCTTGAGCTGCATGCGGCTGGACGTCGTCTCCTTCTTGGCCACGGTCTTGGCCACGGGTTTGGCCTTTGGCTTGGCAGCGGCCTTGGTGGTCGTGGTCGCAGTCGTCGTCGTGGCGGTGGTTGCGGTCTTTTTAGCCGGTGCGTCGGCTTGCGCCAGCGCCAGGCCTGGCAGCGCTGCACCCAGGGCGATGGTGAGGAAAATGGCTTTCATGGGGTGCGTATGGGTTCTGTTGTAGGGGAAGAAACAGGCCGGGGGGCCTGAAAATAAGTCTGCATCGAGGGCGGCAAGGCGGCCCCCGTCTGGTGGGCGCGCTCGAGCACTTGCCAGAAGTAACGGTAGCTGGCGCGGTCGTGCAACTGGCCCTCGAAGGAGATGGGCGCCCAGTCGGCGGCAACGGCGGCAGCGATGATGTTGGAGGCCGCGTCGATCTCGGCTTCGGCGGGTGCGAAGGCCGCCAGGATCGGCCGGATCTGATTGGGGTGGATGCTCCACATGCGGGTGAAACCGAATTCGCGCGAAGCCCGCTCGGCGGCGGCCTGCATGGCGGCCGTATCGTTGAATTCGGTGACGACGCAGTGCGATGGCACCTTGCCGTGCGCATGGCAGGCCGAGGCGATTTCCAGCTTGGCGCGCACCACCAGCGGGTGCACGAACTGGCCCTGCGCCCGCATGCCGTCCGATGGGATCGCGCCGCCATGGGCCGAGACAAAATCCATCAGGCCGAAGCTCAGCGACTGCACACGCGGCTGTGCGGCGATCTCGAAGGCGCGGTGCACGGCGGCCGGCGACTCGATCAGCACATGCAGCGGAAGGTGTCCGGCAGAGGCGCGCAACAGGGCTTTTTCAGCCTGGATCACGTCGCGCACCGACTCCACCTTGGGCAGCATGATGTGGGTCAGCCGGTGACCGGCCTGGCCGGCGATCACGGCGATGTCGTGTTCGAACGAAGGATGGTCCACCGGATGCACACGCACCGCGACCCGGGCCGCGGCATCGGCCGCCAGCGCGAGCGAAACCACCAGCGCCGCGTGTTCGGGCTCGCCACCGACAGGCGCGCCATCTTCGCAGTCCAGCGTCACGTCGAAGACGCAGGCGCCGAACTCTTCCGTCATTTCAGCCTGCAACTGCAGGCTCTTGCGCATCCGCGCCTCCACGCCGCTGTAGTGGTCGCAGACCGGCAGAAAACCTGCTCCGGCCTGGGCCCCCAATAAAACCTCGCGTGGATGGCGCATTGCTTTTTTAGAGCAGGTGGGCCACGCCGGCTTGTTCGTCGGTCAGCTCTTTCAGCGTCTTGTCGATGCGTTCCTGGCTGAAGGCGTCGATGGCCAGGCCGTCGACGACCTTGTATTCGCCGTTTTCACAGGTGACGGGGAAGCCGAACATCACGTCCTTCGGAATGCCGTATTGGCCGTCCGACGGAATGCCCATGGTGACCCACTTGCCGTTGGTGCCCAGGGCCCAGTCGCGCATGTGGTCGATGGCGGCATTGGCGGCCGAGGCGGCCGACGACAGGCCGCGCGCTTCGATGATGGCCGCACCACGCTTGCCCACCGTGGGCAGGAAGGTGTTGGCGTTCCATTCCTGGTCGTTGATCATCGTAGCGACGCTTTCGCCCTTGATGGTGGCGAAGCGGTAGTCGGCGTACATCGTGGGCGAGTGGTTGCCCCAGACGGTGAGTTTTTCGATGTCGGCCACGGCCTTGCCGGTCTTGGCGGCGAGCTGGCTGGCCGCGCGGTTGTGGTCCAGGCGCAGCATGGCGGTGAAGTTCTTGCGCGGCAGATCGGGTGCGCTCTTCATGGCGATGTAGGCATTGGTGTTGGCGGGGTTGCCGACCACCAGCACCTTGACGTTGCGGCTGGCCACGGCGTTCAGGGCCTTGCCTTGCGCGGTGAAGATGGCGCCGTTGACGGCCAGCAGCTCGGCACGTTCCATGCCCGGGCCGCGTGGGCGCGAACCGACCAGCAGTGCGTAGTCCACGTCCTTGAACGCAGTCATCGGGTCGCTGTGGGCTTCCATGCCGACCAGCAGCGGGAAGGCGCAGTCGTCGAGTTCCATCATCACGCCCTTGAGCGCCTTTTGCGGGCCTTCGACCGGCACTTCGAGCAACTGCAGGATCACAGGCTGGTCTTTACCGAGCATTTCGCCGGAAGCGATGCGAAACAGCAGTGCGTAGCCGATTTGACCTGCGGCGCCGGTAACGGCAACGCGAACGGGTTTTTTGCTCATGGGAAAAGCTCCAGATGTGTTGAGAAAGAAGGCCTTGGCGCCACACCGCAAACCGGCGAAGAGGCGCCACGCGAACAGCCCTGGAGTTTACCCCCGAAAATCGCCCACCGTCAATTTGTCTTATGTCTTATATAAGATATGATTCCAGGCGTCTCAATCTCCCTCAATCAACCCTTTCGCCCCTCCCATCGCGATGGCCCAGACCTTTCCCGCTTCCCACGATCCGACACCTGCCGGGCAGGAATCAGGCTTGCCGGCGCCATTGCCTCCCTTGCCGCCCTTCTTCCCCGCGTTGACCCCCGCCTTCAGCCCGCTCTACCAGCAGATCAAAAGCCTGATCCTGCAGAGCCTGGAAGCCGGCGAATGGAAGCCCGGCGAATCCATCCCCAGCGAAATGGACCTTGCCGCGCGTTTCCGCGTGAGCCAGGGCACGGTGCGCAAGGCCATCGACGAACTCGCCGCCGACAATCTGCTGGTGCGCCGCCAGGGCAAGGGCACTTTCGTGGCCACCCACGCCGAGCAGCATGTGCGCTACCGGTTCCTCAAGCTCATGCCCGACCAGGGCAGCGTCGACAGCGAAGGCCCGGCACAGCGCCACATCATCGACTGCAAGCGCCTGCGCGCCAACGCCGACGTGGCACGCCCGCTCGGCCTGCGCACCGGAGACGCGGTGCTGCAGGTGCGCCGCGTGTTGTCGTTCTCGACAGCGCAGGGCGTGTTCGTGCCGACGATCCTGGAAGATCTGTGGCTGCCCGGCGTACCGTTCAAGGGCCTGACCGCCGATCGGCTGTCGGACGACCGCAGCCCGATGTACGCCATGTTCGAGACCGAATTCGGCATCCGCATGGTGCGCGCCGAAGAAAAGATCCGCGCCGTCATGCCGGACGCCGAGCAGGCCACCCTGCTCAAGCTTGCGCCGCTCACACCGCTGCTCAGCGTGGAGCGCATCGCCTACACCTATAACGACGTGCCGATGGAGCTGCGCCGCGGCCTCTACAGCACGGCCACGCACCACTACCGCAATGAGCTGAGTTGAGTCCCACCCAAGGAATTGCAGCCGACTTTTTTCAAGTCATGCTGCGTTGCAATAGAATTTTGAGTTGTTTGCAATTACGAATTACAAAGCAGTTACATCCACGAAAGCGCATCCATGACAGAGCTCGCCTCATCTCAGCGGCCCAAGCGGCCTGAATTCAGAAACATCAACGCACTCAAGGATCTGCCCTCTTACCGTCTTCCGCCCGCGGGCTGGGTGTCGATCCTGCACCGCATCAGCGGCTTCATCATGTTCCTGCTGATGCCGTTCATCATCTGGATGTTCGACACCTCGGTTTCAAGTGAGTTCTCGTTCAGCAAGTTCAAGAGCGTGTTCAACATCGGCACCGCTTACGTGCCCGGCTGGTTCTACAAGCTCGTGGCCCTGGCCCTGATCTGGGCCTACCTGCACCACTTCATCGCCGGCCTGCGCCATCTGTGGATGGACGTGAACCACGCGGTGAGCAAGGAATTCGGCCGCTCCTCGGCCATCTTCACGCTGGCACTGAGCCTGGGCCTGACCTTCGTGCTCATGCTCAAGCTGTTCGGCGCCTACTAAAAATCCGGAGCAAGAAAAAATGTCTGTCAACTACGGCTCCAAGCGTCTCGTCGTCGGTGCGCACTACGGTCTGCGCGACTGGCTGGCCCAACGCGTCACCGGCGGCCTCATGGCCATCTTCACCGTGCTGGTGCTGGCCCAGCTGTTGTTCTCCAAGGGCCCGATCGGCTACGACCTGTGGGCCGGCATCTTCGCCGCCCAATGGATGAAGGTGCTGACCTTCTCCGTCATCCTGGCCCTGCTGTACCACGTCTGGGTGGGCATGCGCGACATCTGGATGGACTACGTCACCTCCATCATCTGGCTTCGACTTTCGCTCCAGATTTTCACCATCGTCTGGCTGGTCGGCTGCGCCGGCTGGGCCATTCAAGTTCTCTGGAGGCTGTGAAGCTCAAAGCCATGACCTATACCAAAGCAAACATCACAAAACGCAAGTTCGACGTCGTCATCATCGGTGCCGGCGGCTCCGGGATGCGCGCCGCGCTCGAACTCTCCCGCGCCGGCCTGAACGTGGCCTCGCTGTCCAAAGTGTTCCCCACACGTTCGCACACCGTGGCCGCGCAAGGTGGCGTGAGCGCCTCGCTGGGCAACATGTCGGAAGACAACTGGCACTACCATTTCTACGACACCATCAAGGGCTCCGACTGGCTCGGCGACCAGGATGCGATCGAATTCATGTGCCGCGAAGCACCCAAGGTGGTGTATGAGCTCGAACACTTCGGCATGCCGTTCGACCGCAACCCCGACGGCACGATCTACCAGCGTCCGTTCGGCGGCCATACCGCCAACTACGGTGAAAAGCCCGTGCAACGCGCCTGCGCCGCGGCCGACCGCACCGGCCACGCCATGCTGCACACGCTGTACCAGCAAAACGTCAAGGCCAAGACCAACTTCTTCGTCGAATGGATGGCCCTCGACCTGATCCGCGACGCCGACGGTGACGTGGTCGGCGTGACCGCCCTGGAAATGGAAACCGGCGACCTGCACATCCTGCAGGCCAAGACCGTGCTGCTCGCCACCGGCGGCGCAGGCCGCATCTTCGGCGCCTCCACCAATGCCTTCATCAACACCGGCGACGGCCTGGGCATGGCGGCACGCTCCGGCATCGCCCTGCAGGACATGGAGTTCTGGCAGTTCCACCCGACCGGCGTGGCCGGCGCGGGCGTGCTGCTGACCGAAGGCTGCCGCGGCGAGGGCGCTATTTTGCGCAACGCCGACGGCGAACGTTTCATGGAACGCTACGCGCCCACGCTGAAAGACCTGGCACCACGCGACTTCGTCTCGCGCTGCATGGACCAGGAAATCAAGGAAGGCCGCGGCTGCGGCCCGAACAAGGACTACATCGTCCTGGACATGACCCACCTCGGCGTGGAGACCATCGCCAAGCGCCTGCCCAGCGTGCTGGAGATCGGCCACAACTTCGCCAACGTCGACATCACCAAGGAACCGATCCCGGTGGTGCCAACCATCCACTACCAGATGGGCGGCATCCCGACCAACATCAACGGCCAGGTCATCTCGCAAAAGGACGGCATCAACAACGCCGTGGTCAACGGCCTCTATGCCGTGGGCGAATGCGCCTGCGTGAGCGTGCACGGCGCCAACCGCCTGGGCACCAACTCGCTGCTGGACCTGCTGGTGTTCGGCAAGGCGGCGGGCCGCCACATTGTCGAGTTCAACAACCGCAACAAGGAACACAAGCCCTTGCCGGCGGACGCGGCCGACAAGACGCTGGAACGCCTGAACCAGCTCGAAAGCTCGACCGAAGGCACGTATTCGCAAGACATCGCCGCCGACATCCGCGCCGCGATGCAATTGCACGCCGGCGTGTTCCGCACCCAGGTCAGCATGGACGAAGGCGTGCAGAAGATCGCCGAAATCCGCAGCCGCGTGGGCAGCATCACGCTGAAGGACAAGTCCAAGGTGTTCAACACCGCGCGCATCGAAGCGCTGGAAGTCGACAACCTGATCGAAGTGGCGCAGGCCACCATGGTCTCGGCCGCCGCCCGCCGCGAATGCCGTGGCGCCCACACGGTGTACGACTACGAACACCCTGCCGACCACGCGGAATTTCCGCTGGGCCGCAACGACAAGGAGTGGATGAAACACACTCTTTGGTACAGCGAAGGGAACCGCCTGGCCTACAAGCCGGTCAACCTCAAACCGCTGACGGTGGACAGTGTGCCGCCCAAGGTCCGCACCTTCTGATCCGCACCCCGCTACGCGAACCTTAGCCACACGCGAACCTCTGCCGTACAGCCCACGAGAAAAGAACCATGACGAAACGCACCTTCCAGATCTACCGCTACGACCCGGACACCGATGCCAAGCCGTACATGCAGACCATCGAGATCGAACTCGACGGCCACGAACGCATGCTGCTCGACGCCCTGGTCAAGCTCAAGGCTCAGGACCCGACGCTGTCGTTCCGCCGTTCATGCCGCGAAGGCGTGTGCGGCTCCGATGCGATGAACATCAACGGCAAGAACGGCCTGGCCTGCCTGACCAACATGAATACGCTCAAGGGCGTGGTGGTGCTGAAGCCGCTGCCGGGCCTGCCCGTGATCCGCGACCTGATCGTGGACATGACGCAGTTCTTCAAGCAGTACAACTCGATCAAGCCCTACCTGATCAGCGAGACCATTGCGCCCGAACGCGAACGCCTGCAAAGCCCCGAGGAACGCGAGGAGCTCAACGGCCTGTACGAGTGCATCCTGTGCGCGAGCTGCTCCACGAGCTGCCCGAGCTTCTGGTGGAACCCGGACAAGTTCGTCGGCCCGGCCGGCCTGCTGCAGGCCTACCGCTTCATCGCCGACAGCCGCGATGACGCCACCGCTGAGCGCCTGGACAACCTCGAAGACCCCTACCGCCTGTTCCGCTGCCACACCATCATGAACTGCGTCGATGTCTGCCCCAAGGGGTTGAACCCCACCAAGGCCATCGGCAAGATCAAAGAGATGATGGTTCTGCGCACCATTTAAGGCATGCCGTGAGCCAGCACCCCGATTCCGTCGCATCCATCGACGCCGAAAAACTCGACGAACGGGGGCTGAGCAAGCTGCGCTGGCGCTGCCGTCGCGGTCTGCTCGAAAACGACCTATTCATCGGCCGGTTTTTCGACCGGTACGCAGAGCAAATCACCGTCACGCAGGCGCAAGCTTTGGGTGATTTAATGGATTTGAGCGATCACGATCTGCTGGACCTGCACCTGGCACGGAAAACGCTTGCCGAGGTGAATGCCGATCTGGACCGAGAAGATGTAAGAGAAGTGTTGAGTCTATTGAGAGAAAACCGCTGAAAGGGCGAACATGAAATTAGCTGACAACAAAGCCACCCTGTCGTTTAGCAACGGCAGCCCGAGTGTCGAAATGCCGGTGTACCAAGGCAATATCGGCCCCGACGTGATCGACATCCGCAAGCTGTACGCCCAGACGGGCATGTTCACCTACGACCCGGGTTTCCTTTCGACCGCCTCGTGCCAATCGGCCATCACCTACATCGACGGCGACAAGGGCGAATTGCTCTACCGTGGCTACCCCATCGAACAGTTGGCCACCAACTGCGATTTCATGGAAACCTGCCATCTGCTGCTGTACGGAGAACTGCCCGACGGCAAGCAAAAGACCGACTTCACCAAGCTCGTGACCAACCACACCATGGTCAACGAGCAGATGCAATTCTTCCTGCGTGGCTTCCGCCGTGATGCGCATCCGATGGCCATCATGACCGGCCTCGTCGGCGCCCTGTCGGCCTTCTACCATGACAGCACCGACATCAACAATCCACAGCACCGTGAAATCGCCGCGATCCGCCTGATCGCCAAGATGCCGACGCTGGTGGCCATGGCCTACAAGTACACCGTGGGCCAGCCCTACATGTACCCGAAGAACGAGCTGAGCTACGCCGGCAACTTCCTGCACATGATGTTCGCAACGCCTTGCGAAGAGTACAAGGTCAGCCCGGTGCTCGAACGTGCCCTGGACCGCATCTTCACGCTGCACGCCGACCACGAACAAAACGCCTCCACCTCCACCGTGCGCCTGTGCGGCTCGTCCGGCACCAACCCGTTTGCGGCCATTGCCGCCGGTGTGGCCTGCCTGTGGGGCCCGGCCCACGGCGGTGCCAACGAAGCCTGCCTGAACATGCTGACCGACATCCAGAAGATGGGTGGCGTGTCCAAGGTCGGCGAGTTCATGGAAAAGGTCAAGGACAAGAACTCCGGCGTGAAGCTGATGGGCTTCGGTCACCGCGTCTACAAGAACTACGACCCCCGCGCCAAGCTCATGCAGGAAACCTGCAAGGAAGTGCTGCAGGAACTCGGCCTGGAAAACGACCCGCTGTTCAAGTTGGCCATGGCGCTCGAAAAGATCGCCCTGGAAGACGACTACTTCGTGTCGCGCAAGCTCTACCCGAACGTCGACTTCTACTCCGGTATCGTGCAGCGCGCCATCGGCATCCCGGTGCCGCTGTTCACCGCCGTGTTCGCGCTGGCCCGCACCGTGGGCTGGATCGCCCAGCTCAATGAAATGATCGGCGACCCCGAATACAAGATCGGCCGTCCACGCCAGCTGTTCACCGGTGCCGTGCGCCGCGACGTGCAGCCGCTGGCCAAGCGCTGAGCACAGGCTGAGCGTCACGGCCGTCCATGCCGTGACCAAAAGCCCGCTGATGGCAACATCGGCGGGCTTTTTCATTTTTTCCGCAAAGAGGCCCTTCATGCCCGACCTGGTCCAGAACACCGCCGAATTACGCAAGCTCGTCGCCGCCCAGCCCGTGCCCAAAGCCTGCCAATGCGCGCTCGGCACCTGTGCCAGTTGGGAAAGCATCACCGAAGAACGCTGGCCGGCCCCGCAGCTCGAAGCCGTCGCTACCCTGCGCGACCCCGACCTGTACGAACCGACCTTCGAGGAACACCATTCGGCAGGCACGCGCTACGAATCCGCCGACGCGCCGATCGCACTGAAGTTTTTTCCGTTCAACCGCTGCGATGTCTGGCACTGCAAGCTTTGCGACAAACACCTGCTGCGTTATACCGAATTCGGTGGGTACTACATCGACCACCGGGTTCGCACGCTGGTCCCCGCATTGATCGCGGACTGAAGCCCTTTCACAACGGCGCTTCAGGATGCGGCGCGCCGTCGTAGCCACCCCAGACCGATTGGTCGAACGCCATCACCGTGCCGGTCATCAGGCCCGATTCCGCGCTGCATAAAAAGGCCACGGCCCGCGCGGCCTCCCTGGGGTCGACCAGACGGCCGAATGGCTGGCTGGCGGCCGCCTTCTGCAGCCAGTCGGCATCGGCATGGTGGAACTCGCGCTGGATGCGGTCTTCCCCTTCGGACGCCATCCAGCCCAGGTTCAGCCCGTTCACACGAATCCGGTTGCGCAGCAGGCTGTAGGCGGTGTTGCGCGTCAACGTGGCCAACGCGCCCTTGGAGGCACTGTAGGCGCTCAGGAAAGACTGGCCGGCCAGCGCCGACATGGAGCCGATGTTGACGATACTGCCTTCGGTCTTTTCACGGCGCATCACTTTCACGGCCTCCTGCATCAGGAAAAACGGCGCCCGCACGTTGACGGCGAACATCCGGTCGAACAAGGCCGGGTCGGTATCGAGGATGCTGCCGCGGTCGGTGATGGCCGCGGCATTCACCAGCACGTCGACGCGGCCGAAACGCGCATCGGCCTGCTGGATCACCGCGCGGCAGTCCTCGACCCGGGCAAGGTCGGCCGACACGTAGAGCACCTGCGCCGTGCTGGCCTGCCCGATCTGGCGTGCCTGGGCCTCGCCTTTCTCGCGATTGCGACCGCAGATCACAATGCCGTGCGCGCCGCGCTCGGCCAGCAGGGCGGCGATGGCGGCACCAAGGCCCTGTGTGCCGCCGGTAACGACGGCGACCTTGCCGCTGAAAGCTGCTGTGGAAGGTGTCGCGGGATGGGTGGTCATGGAAAGTCTCCTGTTGTGGCAACAAGTGTCGGCGTACCCGACGCCTGGCGGATCGGTGGAACACCTCACCTCACCTCATCTCACCTCATCTCACCTCACCTCATCTTTCCGCCCGGCATGCCCGCCATCGCCGATCACGATGACAAAGAACCTTCAAAAGGGAGAAAATCCATAACCCCTCTTGCATAACGATGACAACCTCGGTGCAAGCCCGCCCTATGAGACCCACAGAACGCAATTTCGCCCGCCGAATGGACCTGACCTCGCTGCAGCTGTTTGTGGCGGTGTGCGAGCTCGGCAGCATCGGCCGTGCGGCGGAGCGGGAATTCATTGCCGCCTCGGCGGTGAGCAAGCGGCTCAGCGACCTGGAAGCCACGCTCGACACCCCCCTGCTGTACCGCCACACCCGCGGCGTCGACCTCACGCCGGCCGGCGAAAGCCTGCTGCACCATGCGCGTTCGGTGCTCTACAGCCTGGAGAAGATGCAGGGCGAACTCAGCGAATATGCCGATGGCGTGCGCGGCCACGTGCGCATCCACGCCAGCATCTCGGCCATCGTGCAGTTCCTGCCCGAAGACCTGGGTGACTTCATCCGCCAGCACTCGGAAGTGAAGGTCGACCTCGAAGAACATCTGAGCACGGAAGTCGTGCGCGCGGTGCAGGAAGGCGCGGCCGACCTCGGCATCTGCAACACCGCCGACGGCACCGGCGAATTGCAGGCCCTGCCCTACCGGCAAGACCGGCTGGTGTTGATCGTGCCGCAGGGCCATGCGCTCGCGGCCGAGTCCGCGGTGGCTTTCGAGGACACGCTGGATTTCGACCAGGTCGGCCTGCACGCCAACAGCTCGATCTACCTGGCCATGCACCAGGCCGCGGCCCGCAGCGGGCGCAGCATCAAGCTGCGGATCCACGTGACCGGCCTGGACGCGATGTGCCGCATGATCCACAACGGCCTGGGCGTGGGCGTGATGCCGCACCGCGCCTTCGAGCTGATGCACGGTGTGGGTGTGCTCACCGCCGTGCCGCTGACCAATGCCTGGGCCACCCGCCGCATCGACCTGGTGGCCCGCGATTTCTCGACACTGCCAGTGACCGCCCGCTTGCTGGTCGACCACCTTTCCCCCACCGCCGTCACTACTTCGGCGACCTAAAATCAGAGACCCACGAAGGAAAACCATGGCACGCACGCTCTACGACAAGATCTGGGACGAACACGTCGTCCACACCGAGGAAGATGGCACCTCCATCCTCTACATCGACCGCCACCTGGTCCATGAAGTCACCAGCCCGCAGGCCTTCGAAGGCCTGCGTCAGGCCGGCCGCAAGGTGTGGCGCATCAGCTCCATCGTCGCCACCGCCGACCACAACACGCCCACCACCGGCTGGGAACTAGGCTACGACGGCATCACGGATCCGATCAGCAAAGAGCAGATCACCACGCTGGACGCCAACATCGCCGAATACGGCTCGGCCGCGTACTTCCCGTTCCTCTCGAAGCGCCAGGGCATCGTGCACGTCATCGGCCCGGAAAACGGCGCCACGCTGCCCGGCATGACGGTCGTCTGCGGCGACTCACACACCTCCACCCACGGCGCTTTCGGCGCGCTGGCGCACGGCATCGGCACGAGTGAAGTCGAGCACGTGATGGCCACGCAAACCCTGCTGGCCAAGAAGGCCAAGAACATGTTGATCAAGGTGGAAGGCACGCTGCCCAAAGGCTGCAGCGGCAAGGACATCGTGCTGGCCATCATCGGCAAGATCGGCACGGCAGGCGGCACCGGCTACACCATCGAATTCGCCGGCTCGGCCATCCGCGCACTCAGCATGGAAGGCCGCATGACGGTCTGCAACATGGCCATCGAAGGCGGTGCACGCGCCGGCCTGGTGGCGGTGGACGAAAAAACCATCGACTACGTGAAGGGTCGCCTGCTGTCGCCGACCGGCGCCGAGTGGGACCAGGCCGTGCGTTACTGGAAGACACTGCAAAGCGACCCGGGCGCGCACTTCGACGCCGTGGTCGAGCTCGACGCGAGCCAGATCCAGCCGCAAGTCACCTGGGGCACCTCGCCCGAGATGGTGCTCGGCGTCGACGGCCGCGTGCCCGACCCCGAAAAGGAAAAAGACCCGAACAAACGCGGCGCCATCGAGCGCGCGCTGACCTACATGAACCTCGAGCCAGGCAAGCCCCTGAACGACATCTTCGTTGACAAGGTGTTCATCGGCTCCTGCACCAACAGCCGTATCGAAGACATGCGCGAAGCCGCCGCCATGGTCAAGAAGCTCGGCCAGAAAGTGGCCAAGAACATCAAGCTGGCCATGGTGGTGCCCGGCTCCGGCCTGGTGAAGGAACAAGCCGAACGCGAAGGCCTGGATGTGATCTTCAAGGCCGCCGGCTTCGAATGGCGCGAACCCGGCTGCTCGATGTGCCTGGCCATGAACGCCGACAAGCTCGAGCCCGGCGAACGCTGCGCCTCGACGAGCAACCGCAACTTCGAAGGACGACAAGGTGCGGGGGGCCGTACCCACCTGGTCAGCCCAGCCATGGCAGCCGCAGCAGCCGTGCACGGCCATTTCGTCGACATCCGCCAATTCGCCTGAGGGAGACATCACCATGCAAAAATTCACCGTGCACAAGGGCCTCGTGGCGCCAATGGACCGCGAGAACGTCGACACCGACGCCATCATCCCCAAGCAGTTCCTGAAGTCGATCAAGAAGACCGGCTTCGGCCCGAACCTGTTCGACGAATGGCGTTACCTGGACGCGGGCTTCCCCGGCCAGGACCCGGCCAGCCGCCGCCCCAACCCCGACTTCGTGCTGAACCAGCCGCGTTACCAAGGCGCCTCGGTGCTGCTGGCGCGCAAGAACTTCGGCTGCGGCTCCTCGCGCGAACACGCACCCTGGGCACTCGACCAATATGGTTTTCGCGCCATCATCGCGCCGAGCTACGCCGACATTTTCTTCAACAACAGCTTCAAGAACGGCCTGCTGCCCATTCAACTGCCCGAGGCGCAAGTGGCTGAGCTGTTCGATGCCTGCCTGGCCTTTCCCGGCTACAGCCTGACCATCGACCTGGAGCGCCAGGTCGTCGTCAAGCCGCAGGGCGAAGAGCTGCCGTTCGACGTGCAGGCCTTCCGCAAATACTGTCTGCTCAACGGCTTCGACGACATCGGCCTGACCTTGCTGAAGTCGGACAAGATCAAGGCATTCGAGGCCGAGCGCCTGATCCAGAAGCCATGGCTGGCGCACACCACCCTGGCCTAAGCGCCTGGCCTAACCGCATCGCATCCCATCGCAAAATCAACGAGGAAGAAAATGAAAATCGCAGTCTTGCCGGGTGACGGCATCGGCACTGAAATCGTGGCCGAGGCCATTCGTGTCCTGGACGTACTGGACCTGAAGTTCGAGATGGAAACCGCCCTGGTCGGCGGCGCCGCCTACGAGGCCCACGGCCACCCGCTGCCCGACGCCACGCTCAAGCTTGCCAAGGAGGCCGACGCCGTGCTGTTCGGCGCCGTGGGCGACTGGAAATACGACAAGCTCGAACGCCAGTTCCGCCCCGAGCAAGCCATCCTTGGCCTGCGCAAGAACCTCGGCCTGTTCGCCAACTTCCGGCCCGCCATCTGCTACGAGCAACTGGTCGGTGCCTCGAGCCTGAAGCCAGAACTCGTGGCCGGGCTCGACATCCTGATCGTGCGCGAGCTCACCGGCGACATCTATTTCGGCCAGCCACGCGGCCGCCGCACGGCGGTGGACGGGCACTTCCCCGGCGCCGAAGAAGCCTTCGACACGATGCGTTATTCGCGTCCTGAAATCGAGCGCATCGCCCACGTCGCCTTCCAGGCGGCACGCAAGCGCGACAAGCGCCTGACCAGCGTCGACAAGGCCAACGTGCTGGAAACCTTCCAGTTCTGGAAAGACATCGTGACCGAGGTCGGCAAGGAATACCCCGACGTGGCGCTCGACCACATGTACGTGGACAACGCCGCCATGCAACTGGTGAAGGCCCCGAAGAAATTCGATGTGATCGTCACCGGCAACATGTTCGGCGACATCCTGAGCGACGCGGCGGCCATGCTCACCGGCTCGATCGGCATGCTGCCTTCGGCCTCGCTCAACGCCAGCAACCAGGGCCTGTACGAACCGAGCCACGGCAGCGCGCCCGACATCGCCGGAAAAGGGATCGCCAATCCTTTGGCTACAATACTGTCCGCTGCCATGATGCTCCGTTTCTCACTCAACCAAACCGAAGCCGCCGACCGTATCGAATCGGCGGTGCAGCACGTGCTCGCCTCCGGCTTGCGCACGGGAGACATCTACTCGGCAGGCACCACCAAGGTCAGCACCCGTGAAATGGGTGACGCCGTCGTGGCTGCGATTACCAAGAAGACCACCAAAGGCTGATCCAGCCCGGTTCGTCACGCCCCTCCCGGCTCGACGAGCCGGGCTTCAAAAGAATCCGATTCCGTTTTTTGAAGTTTCCATCGTTGAAAGGGCAATGTGACATGAAAGTAGGCAATCTCGTAGCAGGCAGTGGAGGCCCACTCGTGGGCCTGGTTGGATGGCGCGGCATGGTCGGCTCGGTGCTGATCGACCGCATGCAGGCCGAAGGTGATTTCGACCTGATCGAACCGGTGTTCTTCTCCACCTCCAATGCCGGCGGCAAGGCCCCGGCCCAGGCGAAGAACGAAACCAAGCTGCAGGACGCGTTCGACGTGAACGCGCTCAAGCGCTGCGACATCATCATCACCGCCCAGGGCGGCGACTACACCTCCGAAATCTTCCCCAAGCTGCGCGCCGCGGGCTGGAACGGCCATTGGATCGACGCCGCCTCCACCCTGCGCATGAAGGACGACGCGATCATCGTGCTCGACCCGGTGAACCTGCCCGTCATCCAGAACGCCCTGTCCAAGGGCGGCAAGAACTGGATCGGCGGCAACTGCACCGTGAGTTGCATGCTGATGGGCGTAGGCGCGCTCTACAAGGCCGGCCTGGTGGAATGGATGACTTCCATGACCTACCAGGCAGCCTCGGGTGGCGGCGCGCAGCACATGCGCGAATTACTGACACAGTTCGGCACCCTCAACCATGAAGTGCGCGCCCTGCTCGACGACCCCAAGTCGGCCATCCTGGAGATCGACCGCAAGCTGCTGGCCAAGCAACAGTCGCTCAGCGCACAGGAAACCGCCAACTTCGGCGTGCCGCTCGGCGGCAGCCTGATCCCCTGGATCGACAAGGACCTCGGCATCGGCAAGCCGCATGACGACGCCGACTGGGGCGTGTCGAAGGAAGAGTGGAAGGGCGGCGCCGAAACCAACAAGATCCTGGGCCAGGGCGAGGCCTTCGGCACGGCCAGCACACCGGTCGACGGCTTCTGCGTGCGCGTGGGCGCGATGCGCTGCCACAGCCAGGCGCTGACCTTCAAGCTCAAGAAGAACGTGCCGGCCGCCGACATCGAAGCCCTGATCGCGGCCGACAATGCCTGGGTCAAGGTGGTGCCGAACACCCGCGAAGCCACGGTCAAGGACCTGACGCCGGTGGCCGTGACCGGCACGCTGGGCATTCCGGTGGGCCGCATCCGCAAGCTGGCCATGGGACCGGAATACGTGGGCGCCTTCACCATCGGCGACCAGTTGCTGTGGGGCGCGGCCGAACCGCTGCGCCGCATGCTGCGCATCCTGCTGGACGCGGCGCACTGATCTAATCCGGCAAGCCCGAGCAACGACCTGCCTTGCGCGGGTCGTTGCAGTTTGGCAACATGTGACCGCCTGTAAGCCGTGTGGCTTTGTAACCTGCAGAAGTTAAAACCTTCCTTAGCTTGTCAGCGTAAGACATTGATGCTAAGGTACTTTTTCCGATTTTGTGTCCTGCCGAACGCCTGAATGATGAAACAAAACATGCCTGTCGACCCAGCCCCAAACGCACCTGGTTTGACGGCATCTTTGTCCGGATGGCGGGCATCCGCGACCGCTCTGGCCGCCGCACTCGCCCTGGCCTTCCCGGCCGGCGACGCGCTGGCCCTGTCGCTGGGCCGCATCAACGTGTTGTCTGCGCTGGGTGAGCCCTTGCGCGCCGAAATCGAACTTCCCGACCTGAGCGTTACCGAAGCCGAGACCCTGCGCACCGAAATCGCGCCGATCGAAGCCTTTCGCGCCGCCGGTCTCGAATACAGCCCGGCGCTGACCAATGTGCGGATCCAGTTGCAGCGCCGCGCCAACGGCCAGTCGGTGTTGCGCCTGAGCAGCGACACCGCGGTCAACGACCCCTTCATCGACCTGATCCTGCAGGCGACCTGGGCCTCGGGCCGCACGGTGCGGGACTACACCATCCTGCTCGACCCGCCAACCCTGCGCCAACCCGCGCCGTCTGTCGCCGTGGCGCCACAGGTCTCTACGCCGACAAGCCCGGCGGCACGCGCGCCTGCACCCGCGGTGGCGCAGCGCGCACCCGTACCATCGGCGATCGCCACACCACCAGCGCCGGCACGGCCGCCCACCGCCGCCCCGCGTCCGGCACCAACACCTGCGCCAGCCCCTGCGGCGGCCGCACCGTCCGGCGACGCACAGCAGCAAGTGGTCGTCAAGCCTGGCGACACGGCCAGCCGCATCGCCACCGCCAACAAGCCCGCCAGCGTGTCGCTCGACCAGATGCTGGTGGCGATGCTGCGCAGCAATCCAGACGCCTTCGTCCGCGGCAATGTGAACCGCATGAAGGCCGGCGCCGTGCTCGACGTGCCCTCCGCGGCACAGGCCAGCACCACGCCGGCGGCCGAAGCCACGCAGATCATCACCGCGCAGAGCCGCGACTTCAACGCCTTCCGCAACCGGCTCGCGGGCAATGTGCCCACCGTGCAAGTGGCCGGTGCCGACCGCAGCGCCAGCGGCCGCGTGCAGGCGCAACTGGAAGACAAACGCAGCGGCGCCACCGCCCCCGACAAGCTCACGCTGTCCAAAGGCGCGCTGAAGACCCAGGAAGCCGAGGAAAAGATCGCCCGCGAAAAAGCCGCCCGCGACGCCGCGGACCGTGTGGCCGAGTTGTCCAAAAACATCAGCGACCTGAACAAACTCGGCGTGGCCAGCTCCGCTGGAGCCGGTACGGCTTCGGCCACCGCTCCCAACGCAGCCGCTTCGGCACCAGGCACGACGCCCACCGTCACAGCGCCTGCGGCAGCGCCGGCCGCATCCGCGACTTCGTCTGCCCCAACTCCCGCAGTGACCGCCGCCACGCCGGCCACCCCAACCGCCTCCGCGCCGGCTGCACCTGCACCAGCCGCCCCCGCACCGGCCGTCAACGCGTCGAAGCCCAAGCCGTCCGCAGTGCCAGCACCAGTCGAAGCCTCGGACAGCTGGATGGACAGCCTGCGCGACAACCCGTTGATGCCCCTTGCCGCCGCCGGCCTCGTGGCCCTGCTCGCAGGCTTCGGTGTCTACCGCGCCCGGCAACGCAAGAAAGCTGCCGAACTCGACAGTGCATTTCTGGAAAGCCGGCTGCAGCCCGACTCGTTCTTCGGCGCCAGCGGCGGCCAGCATGTGGACACCTCGGACGACGAAAACGGCCCAGCCTCGTCCATGTCGTATTCCCCGAGCCAGCTCGATGCCGCCGGCGACGTGGACCCGGTGGCCGAGGCCGACGTCTACCTGGCTTACGGCCGTGACCTGCAGGCCGAGGAAATCCTCAAGGAAGCGCTGCGCAGCACGCCGAACCGCGTCGCCATCCATGCCAAGCTGCTGGAGATCTACGCCAAGCGGCGCGATACCGCCTCGTTCGGCCCGCTGGCCGCCAGCGCCTTCGAGTTGACCGAAGGCCAGGGCCAGGACTGGGAGCGCATTGCCCAACTCGGCCGCGAACTCGATCCCGACAACAATCTGTACCGTACCGAAACCGGTGCCACCGACGCGGGCGTCCTGGGCACGGCCCATGCCGCCCTCGGCAGCACGATGCCGACCGAGTCCGCGCCGCTGGCCGAACCGGCGACGGCGCCCTCTCCCCTGCCGCCAGCGCCCGAGGCTGCCGGCACGCCCGCTACACCAGCTACACCCACAGCCTCCGTCACGCCGCCGGCATCCGCCCGCACCACGCCGGAATCGCTCGATCTGGACCTGGACCTCGACCTCACGCAAGGCCATCTGCCCGAGCGCGCAGTCGCTGCGGCAGCCGGTGCCGCGGGTGTTGCCGCCATGGCCCGGCATGCCGCGGCCAGCCCGCAAGCGCCGCAGGAAGCCGCGCGGCCATCGAGCCCAGGCCTCGATCTCGACTTCAACTTGGACGAGCATGCCGAAGCCTCCACCGAGCCCACAGCCACCCCATTGACCGTGCCCGCCGCGCTGGACTTCCCGGGCCAGACCGCCAACGACAACGATGCCCTGGACTTCGATATCGACCTGAGTTCAATCTCCGAAGCCGGAGAACTGGCGGCCAGCCCCGCGCCGGCATTCGCTGCGTCCGAGCCGGCCGCGCTCGCGTCGGCACCGGCTGCACCCGCGCCAGCCGCCGCGGCGGACTCGGGCATGATCGAATTCGACCTGAGCTCCCTGACCCTCGATCTCGGCGAATCGACACCCGGCGGCGCCGGTGCCGCCGAGCCCGAGCCGGACAGCGGCGATCCGCTCGCCACCAAACTGGCGCTGGCAGAAGAATTCAGCTCGATCGGCGACGAAGACGGCGCACGCGCGCTGGCCGAGGAAGTGCTCGAGGAAGCCACCGGCAGCCTGCGTGCCCGGGCCCAGCGCTTCCTGAGCGAGCTGTCTTCTTGAGGTTGCACCTGACGGCGGTGCGCGGGGGCCGGTGATGCGTCTGGCCCTGGGTGTCAGCTACAACGGCCAGGGCTATCAAGGCTGGCAGAGCCAGTTGTCCGGCCTCACGGTACAGGACAAGCTGGAGGCCGCGCTCTTCGAGTTCACGCGGCAAAAGGTTTCGACGCTGTGCGCCGGCCGCACCGATGCCGGGGTGCACGGCCTGATGCAGGTGGTGCATTTCGACACCGAACTGCGGCGCCCCGTTAATTCATGGGTGCGCGGCACCAATGCCCTGCTGCCCGGCGACATCGCCGTGCAGTGGGCCAAGGAAATGCCCGATAGCTTCCATTGCCGCGGCAGCGCGACCGGCCGGCGCTACGTCTACGCACTGCTTGAATCGCCGGTGCGGCCGAGTGTGGAGGCCGGTCGTGTGGGCTGGGTGTTTCGCCCGCTCGACTTCGAGGCCATGCAGACGGCCGCACAACTGCTGATCGGTGAGCACGATTTTTCGTCGTTCCGTGCGTCGGCCTGCCAGGCGCTGTCGCCGGTCAAAACGCTGCGGCGGCTCGAGATCAGCCGGCGCGGCGTGTACTGGCGCTTCGAGTTCGAGGCCAATGCCTTTTTGCACCACATGATCCGCAACCTGATGGGCAGCCTGCTGGCCGTCGGCCAAGGTATGCAGCCGCCGGAGTGGATCGCCGAAGTGTTGGCCGCGCGCAGCCGCGACGCCGCCGCGCCGACGTTTTCACCGAACGGCCTGTACTTTCTGGGCCCGGTCTACGATGCCCATTGGGGCTTGCCGGACAAGACGGCTGCGTATGATTGGCTGCCATGACCAGCATTGACGCTTTTTCCCGCACCCGCATCAAGATCTGCGGCCTGACCCGCGAGCAGGACGTGGACGCGGCCGTGGCCGCCGGTGCCGACGCGGTGGGTTTTGTGATGTACCCGCCAAGCCCGCGTTATGTCACCGCCGAGCGTGCCGGCGTGCTGGCACGCCGCCTGCCGCCCTTCGTCACGCCGGTGCTGCTGTTCGTCAATGAAGACGTCGCCACCATTGCCGCGGCTTGCGCCCAGGTGCCGGGCGCCATGTTGCAGTTCCATGGCGAGGAAACACCCGAGGCCTGCATCGCCGCGGCGGCGCTGGTGCACCGGCCCTTCCTGCGCGCGGCGCGAATCCCCCTGGATACCCCCGCGCCGTTCGACTTGGTAGAATTCGCTTCGCACTATGCAGCCGCTCAGGCCATCCTGCTCGACGCCCATGTCGAGGGTTATGGCGGCGGCGGGAAAACATTCAATTGGTCACGTCTACCTCCAAGCGTCAACTCTCACCTCGTCTTAAGTGGTGGACTCACGCCTGCAAACGTGACCGATGGCATTTTGCAGTTGCGGCCACGCGGACTCTCGCTGGCCGTTGATGTCAGCTCCGGCGTCGAGGTTTCCAAGGGAATCAAGAGCGCCGACAAGATCCATCAGTTTGTCGACGCCGTGCGCGCCGCCGACAGACAACTCGCAGAACACAACCATGTCAAATCAACAGGCTTACCAGCAACCTGACGCCTCCGGCCATTTCGGCATCTACGGCGGCAGCTTCATCTCCGAAACCCTGACCCACGCCATCGAAGAGCTGAAAGAGGCTTATGCGCAGTACCAGAACGACCCGGAATTCCTGGCCGAATTCCAGTACGAACTGGCGCATTTCGTGGGCCGCCCGTCGCCCGTGTACCACGCCGCCCGCACCAGCCGGGAAATGGGCGGCGCGCAGATCTTCCTGAAGCGCGAAGACCTGAACCACACCGGTGCGCACAAGATCAACAACGTGATCGGCCAGGCCATGCTCGCCAAACGCATGGGCAAGCCGCGCATCATTGCGGAAACCGGCGCCGGCCAGCATGGCGTGGCCACGGCCACCATCTGCGCACGCTACGGCCTGGAATGCATCGTCTACATGGGCAGCGAAGACGTGAAGCGCCAGAGCCCGAACGTCTACCGCATGAAGCTGCTCGGCGCCACCGTGGTGCCGGTGGAGAGCGGCAGCAAAACCCTGAAGGACGCGCTCAACGAGGCCATGCGCGACTGGGTGGCCAACGTGGACAACACCTTCTACATCATCGGCACCGTGGCCGGCCCGCACCCTTACCCGATGATGGTGCGCGACTTCCAGCGCGTGATCGGCGACGAATGCCTGGTGCAGATGCCCGAGATGCTGGCCGCGGCCGGCTGCAAGACCGCCCAGCCCGACGCCGTGCTGGCCTGCGTGGGCGGCGGCAGCAATGCCATGGGCATCTTCTATCCCTACATCGAAGAGGCCGCCACCCGCCTGATCGGCGTGGAAGCCGCCGGCCTGGGCCTGGAGTCCGGCAAACACTCGGCTTCGCTGCAAAAGGGCAGCGCCGGCGTGCTGCACGGCAACCGCACCTACCTGCTGCAGGACGAGAACGGCCAGGTCACCGAAACCCACAGCATCAGCGCCGGCCTCGACTACCCCGGCGTCGGCCCGGAGCATGCGTACCTGAAGGACATCGGCCGCGCCGAATACGTGGGCATCACCGACGCCGAGGCGCTGGAAGCCTTTCACTACCTGTGCCGCACCGAAGGCATCATCCCCGCGCTCGAGTCGAGCCACGCCTTCGCCCACGCGATGAAGCTGGCCAAAACCATGCGCAGCGACCAGTCCATCCTGGTGAACCTCTCCGGCCGCGGCGACAAGGACATCGGCACGGTGGCCGACCTGTCGGGCGCCGATTTCTACGACCGGCCGTCGATGCGCGGGCTGACGGTCAAGGGCGCAAGCCTCGACAAGGAGGCATCATGAGCCGTATTGCCACTACTTTTGCGCAACTCAAAGCACACGGCCGCAAGGCGCTGATTCCCTACGTCACCGCTGGTTTCCCCTATGCCGACGTCACACCCGAACTCATGCATGCCATGGTGGATGCCGGCGCCGACGTGATCGAACTCGGCGTGCCCTTCAGCGACCCGATGGCCGACGGCCCGGTGATCCAGAAGGCCGGCGACAAGGCGCTGGCCTTCGGCATCGGCATGACCCAGGTGCTGGACATGGTGCGCGGCTTTCGCCAGAAAGACGCCGCCACACCGGTGGTGCTGATGGGTTACGCCAATCCGGTCGAGCGTTACGACCAGCGCTTTGGCGCCGATGCCTTCATCCGTGACGCGGCCGAGGCCGGCGTGGACGGTGTGCTCGTCGTCGACTATCCGCCCGAGGAATGTGTGGCGTTCGCCGCCAAGCTGCGCGCGCGCGGCATGGACCTGATCTTTCTGCTCGCGCCCACCTCCACCGACGCCCGCATGAAGCAGGTGGCCGAAGTGGCCAGCGGCTACGTGTACTACGTGTCGCTCAAGGGCGTGACCGGTGCGGGCACGCTCGACACCGGTGCGGTCGAGGCCATGCTGCCGCGCATCCGTGCGCATGTGAACGTGCCCGTGGGTGTCGGTTTCGGCATCCGCGACGCGGCCACGGCCCAGGCCATCGGCCGGGTGGCCGATGCGGTGGTGATCGGCAGCAAGATCATCCAGCTGATCGAAGCGCAGCCCAGGGACCAGGTGGCCGCAGTGGCCGGCGAGTTCCTGCGCGGCGTTAGACACGCGTTGGACGCATAATCCGCGCTGTTCCAGAAAAGGGGGTGGAATCCCCCCGATGGCGCAGCCCCCGCCGCGCCCTACCCCGTGAGGACCCGAAAACATGTCTTGGCTCGAAAAACTCCTTCCTTCGAAAATCCAGCGCTCCGACCCGGCCGACCGCCGCAGCGTGCCCGAAGGCCTGTGGATCAAGTGCTCCAGCTGTGAAACCGTGCTGTACAAGACCGATCTGGAACAGAACCAGAACGTCTGCCCCAGCTGCGGCCACCATATGCGCATCGGCGCGCGGGCCCGGCTCAACGCCTTCCTCGACAACGAAGGCCGCTTCGAGATCGGCCAGGAAGTCATTCCGGTCGACCCGCTGAAGTTCAAGGACAGCCGCAAATACCCCGAGCGCCTGAAGGAAGCCATGGAAAACACCGGCGAGACCGATGCGCTGGTGGTGGTGGGCGGCTCGGTGCACGGCATCAACGTGATCGTGGCCTGCTTCGAGTTCGAATTCATGGGCGGCAGCATGGGCAGCGTGGTCGGTGAACGTTTCGTGCGCGCCGTGCACACCGCCATCGAGCAGAAGCTGCCGTTCATCTGCTTCACCGCCACCGGCGGCGCCCGCATGCAGGAAGGCCTGCTGAGCCTGATGCAGATGGCCAAAACCAATGCCTCGCTGACCCGCCTGGCCAAGAAGGGCCTGCCCTACATCAGCGTGCTGACCGACCCGACCATGGGTGGCGTGAGCGCCGGCTTCGCCTTCGTGGGCGACGTGGTGATCGCCGAGCCCAAGGCGCTGATCGGTTTCGCCGGCCCGCGGGTGATCGAATCCACCGTGCGCGTGACGCTGCCGGAAGGCTTCCAGCGCGCCGAGTTCCTGCAGCAAAAAGGTGCGGTCGACCTGATCTGCCAGCGCAAGGACTTGCGCAAGACCATCGCCAACACCCTGGCCATGCTGCAGCGCCAGCCGGCCGACGCGGTGGTCTGACCCAGGCTTAGGCCGCAAGCAAAAAAGGGACGGCCAGGCCGTCCCTTTTTTATTTTTACAGCGTCGCCAACACCGCGTTCATGGCATGGCCCAGCACGATGGAGGCCACCTGCAGCAGCACCAGCAGCGCCAGTGGCGACAGATCGACACCGCTGACCAGCGGGATCAGCTTGCGCAGGGGCTGCAGCGGCGGGGCGCACAGCCGCTCGATCACGTCCATCATCGGCGAGCGGGTCTGCATCCACGACAGCACCGCGTAGATGATCAGCAGCCCGGTAAGGCCGTAAATCACCATCGCCACCAGGCCAAACAGCGCCAGCACCGGCAGGGCCAGCAGGTTGCCGACAGCCCCCATTAGCAGCCAGAGTACCCCGTATTGCAGCAGCTTCAGCAGGAAGGCGCCGATCAGGCTGGCCAGGTCCCAGCCGCCCGCAGCGGGGATGACACGGCGCAAGGGCAGCGCCATCCAGTCCGTCAGCGCAAAAACCAGGCTTCCGACAGGGTTGCGAAAGGAAATGCGCTGGTATTGCATGTACACCCGCAGCAAACACGCGCTGCCCAGCAAACCGGTCGCAACTTCGAGCAAAAATGAGATGATTTGGTAGAGCATGGGTCCGGCGGGGTGAGGTCGTGGGATGATACCGGTTGTCACCAATGCCACAGAGTTGCCCGTGTCCAAGTCCCTAGCTTTGTCCGCCCTGCCCTTGTTCCCGCTGGGCACCGTGCTGTTTCCAGACGGCCTGCTGCCGCTGCGGGTCTTCGAGGTACGCTACCTCGACATGGTCCAGCGCTGCTTCAAAAGCGGCACGCCCTTCGGCGTGGTGGCGCTGACGCGCGGCGCAGAAGTCCGCCAGGCCGGCGCCGGTCCGGAAACCTTCCAGCCGATCGGCACGCTGGCGCGCATCACCCAGGTGGAAACGCCGCAGCCCGGCCTGCTGGTCATCCAGTGCACCGGCACCGAGCGCTTTCGCCTGCGCAGCTCGCACCAGCTCGGCCATGGCCTGTGGGTGGGCGACGCCGAACTCCTCGACGCCGACCTGCCGATCCCGGTGCCCGACGACCTGAAGAATACCGTGGCGGCGCTGGAGCAACTGATGGCCACACTGCGCGAACAACCGCCCACGCCGGACGGCCTGCCGATCCTGGAGCCCTACCGCATGGACGACTGCGGCTGGGTGGCCAACCGCTGGTGCGAGCTGCTGCCTTTGCCGGTCTCGATGAAGCAAAGCCTGATGACACTCGACAACCCGCTGGTCCGGCTGGAGCTGATCGGCGACCTGCTGTCGCAACACCACATCGCCAACTGAACACCAACCGCGCAAGATGGCCGCCGCCTCCGCCTTGAACTTCCCCAGCCACCCCATCCTCGCCTGGTCCCGCTCGGCCAAACGCAGCGTTGTCGTCGCACTCGATATCGTGATGTCGCTGTTTGCCATGTGGATGGCCTTCACCCTGCGCCTCGACACCCTGCATTGGCCCGAGGGCGTGCAGTGGGTCATCTACGCATTGGGCCCGCTGCTGTCGATCCCCATCTTCGTACGCTTCGGCCTGTACCGCGCGATCTTCCGCTACACCGGCCTTGCCGCGCTGACCGCCACCGCCCAGGCCGTGGCCGTGTACGGCCTGCTGCTGCTGGCCACGCTGTTGTGGATGCAATGGATGAAGCTCGAAGTCGTGCCACGCAGCATCGGCGTGATGCAGCCCTTGATCTTTTTGCTGCTGGTGGGGGGGAGCCGGGCGATGGCGCGGTTCTGGTTGGCGGGGTTGTCGGCACGGTCGAATAAGGCGGCTGGGCGGCTGCTTATATACGGAGCCGGGAGCGCGGGCGTGCAGACTGCGGCGGCACTGGGCAGTGGACAGCAGCAATACGTGTTGCTGGGGTTCATTGATGATGATCCGGCGAAGGTGGGACGGAGTATCAATGATGTGCGGGTGTATGCGCCTGCGCAGATTCCGGCACTCGTGACCCGGCAGAAGGTGACGGACATCCTGCTGGCACTGCCGAGCGCGACGCGGGAGCGGCGGAATCAAATTTTGAAGCAGCTGCAGCCACTGCCGCTACACATTCGCACCCTGCCGGGACTATCGGACTTGGCCAGCGGCCGCGTGACCGTGCAGGACATCCATGAACTCGACATCGAAGATTTGCTGGGGCGTGAGCCTGTGCCGCCTCGGCCGGAGTTGTTGGCTCGGAATTTGACCGGCAAGGTCGTGCTGGTGACGGGGGCGGGGGGGAGCATTGGCAGCGAGTTGTGTCGGCAGATCATGCGCGAGAGACCACGACAACTACTTCTCCTGGACCACAGCGAGTTCGCCCTGTATAGCATCCATAACGAACTGCTGAGGCTGTGCGAAGCCAACGAATGGGACGTCCAGCTAACGCCGGTGCTCGGCAGTGTCGTGCACTACGCCCGGCTGGCCACGCTGTGCAGAACATGGAAGCCGACCAGTCTGTATCATGCCGCGGCCTACAAGCACGTCCCGCTCGTAGAGAACAACCCTGCCGAGGGGATCATGAACAATGTGCTGGGTACGCTGAACTTGGCGCGCGCTGCGATCGAAAATGAGGTCGACCACTTCGTGCTGGTATCCACTGACAAAGCTGTGCGCCCGACCAACGTGATGGGTGCGAGCAAACGGGTGGCCGAGCTGATACTGCAGGCCTTCGCCGCCTGCCCGACCATAGTCTTCCAGACACCGGCCGATGTCGATGCCATCACGCTGATCAACCGCACACGCTTCTCGACGGTCCGCTTCGGCAATGTACTTGGCTCCAGCGGAAGCGTAGTGCCGCTGTTCAGAAGCCAGCTCGCAGCAGGGGGGCCTCTCACCGTCACCCACGTCGAGGTGACCCGCTATTTCATGACCATCCCGGAAGCCGCGCAACTCGTGGTGCAGGCCGGCGCCATGGCCAGGGGCGGAGATGTGTTCGTGCTCGAGATGGGGCAACCTGTCAGAATTCTAGACTTGGCCATGCGCATGGTCGCGTTGTCCGGCCTGAGCGTGCGGGATGCTGACCATCCCGAGGGTGACGTGGAGGTAGTGATCACCGGTTTGCGGCCAGGAGAAAAACTCTACGAAGAACTCCTCATCGGCGACAACCCAGAACCAACCGAACATCCCCGCATCATGCGCGCACGGGAAGAATTCATCACGTGGCCGGTATTGAGCGGGCAACTGCAGAGCCTGACCGATGCCGCCCGCCACGGAGCCAACGCTGAGATGCTGACCACGCTGAAACAACTCGTCCCCGACTTTCACCCGGACACGCCACGGCCGGTCAAAGCCTGACTGGCACATGATGGCCTGGTTCAGATTCGCAACCACGAAACCGGCACCAGGTCTGGTGGATCGTCGGCGCCAGCGTACCAGCGCTGCGGGGCAATGACCAGCCTACCCTCATTCGTATTCAGCCAGGCGCCCCACCAACTGAAGCTGCTGTTCGCGATAATGTTGTGCTTGCACAGGCTCATCAGTCGCATGTCGTTGAAGCTTTCCGTCCCCGTGTTGTGGCCGATAAAGTGGCACGGTGCTTCGGCCTTGATGTGCTGTAAGCACCACTGGGGATCGTCGGAAAACACAAAAAACACAGGCTTCTCGACCCGACGCAAGATCTCCGCAACGGCTGCTTCGTAATACGGCAGCGGCGTCACTCCGTGCAGTTTTTGGGCCTTGTGACTGTACACGTAGTCGCCACGCCGCACGTGAAGACTCACCGCGTTGGATTCGGATATCTGTTCGGCCCATTCCAGGTTTTGGCCGGTCAACCCTGTCTTGAATGAAAACTCAGACCGGATGCGGTCCACCACACTACGGAAATACTTTTCCGATTGCCAATAACCCGAAAGATAGACATCGTCAGGCACGTCGAAAAATCCTGGCCAGAGCCTGACCGAAGGCTCGTTCACAATCTTTGCCGTGCGCAGGATGCCGAGTCGAGGGTGCGTAGCAATGTCCCGCCAGGGGGCCCGCATACGCCAGCCGAACGTCTTTCGGATCTCGGATTCGGTGGCGACCAAGGCCTTGCAGTGGAACAGTCGAAACAGCTCAAAACCCTGGTGGTGTGTGCGCGTCACATACCCCGCAAGGTCCAGATACAAGGGCTGGTTCTTGTGCCACGCCAAAGCCGTGGCCGCAGCGTACTGAAACATCTGATTCCCCAAGCCGCCGGCAATCTTGGCAACGATCATGACTGGCTCCTGTCCGGAGTTGTTGGCCAGCGCACCGCCACCAGGACCTCCCGCCATCCCTCGACGAGTTGCTCGGGCATTTCAACACCTGCACCTGGAAAGAAACTCCGCCCACGCCATCGCGCCCATGCATCCCAACCCCAACGCAAGCCATAACAGGCAACGGCCAGACACGCGTTGCGCCATGCCCCAGTCGACACGAACTGCCTGCATTGGAATTGCAGCACCGCACGGCGGGTACGCGCCAGCTTTAGCCAATCGATATGGCGGCGCAGGCGATAGCCGAGAAGAACCTCGGGCACGCAACCGAACCGGCTGTACTGGTAGGTACGCAGCAGCAGCTCCTGATCTTCGCAGGCATAGGGCGCAGGTACCCGGTAGGGGTTCGCGCGAAACCACGTGGTCCGGCCCATCCATCCCGGGTGCGCTAGATGAAAACCTTGCCAAGGGCGCGCGCAAATCGCCTCATGCTCGAAGGCACAAGGCGGAATGCCGACGAGTGCGTCGCCATCGTCGATGGTTGCAATTGCCACCCCGACCAGATCCAAACTTTCGTCGCACGCCAGCAAGGCAAGCTGTTTGGCGAACCGCGTCGGGAACGCGATGTCGTCGGCATCCATGCGGGCCACGTACCGTCCTCGGGCAATGGCGACGCCTTCATTGAGCCGCACAGCAAGTCCGCGACTCACTTCGTGCCGGATCACCCGGATGCGCCGATCTTGCAGCGCGACAAGCTGCTCGACAGCGCCATCGGTCGAACCGTCGTCGATCACCAGCATTTCCCAATCGCGAAAGGTCTGGTACACCACAGAAAGCACCGCCGATTTCAGCTGTGACCCGCCATCACGTACCGGCATCACCACGCTGACCAGGGGTATCCCGGACCAACCACCAAATGCAGCGCCAGCGTCCGGTGCGTGATGATTGAGGCCAGCGCCACGTTCCGCGAAAAGAGAGGTAGGGCCGGTCTTCAAGAGTTGGCGGTGTTGGTCGGATTCTTGCGAGACCCACGCCGCAAGGCGTGTCTGAGCCGGCGAAACATATGCCCATAGGCAATGACATATTTGACCGGCGTCATGAGCAGCAGCAGGCAAGCCTCAGGAAAACTGGCGAGTCGGAAGTAACCGGCGATGATCTTACGATCCACCGGGAACAAAGTGCGCTGGACAATCTTTCGCCCGATTCCACGCTTCTGGTTGATCTCCAGCGTACTCGCCGCATCGTCGTGGATCCTTTTATGAAGCGCCACCGAGGGTACACCGGCGATACGGCCGTAGCGCAAAAAGTCAAAAATCATGTGGTAGTCATATCCATAACTTCGTACGGGCAGTTCGGCCACGAATCTTCTTTCGAACAGCGAGTAGAAAAGGTTCGCCTTGCCTGCCCCTTCGAAGTCCACAAAAAATTTGAGCCTGCGCCAGATATAAGCGGTGTCATAGCTGAACGTTTGTCGATTGACGATGTGCTCAATCGGTTGTGACCGGCCATCCACCTGCAGGACGCGGCCGATTGCCCCCTGGGCCGCCCGCGACCGCAACGCATGCAGGAGAGTCTCGACCCATTGGCTGTCCCAATAGTCGTCGCATGCAGCCCACATGAAATACTGGCCGGTCGCCTGATCCAGAACATGCTGAAAGTTGGCCAGTGCCCCGATGTTGGAAGCTTGACGGACATAGCGAACCCGAGAATCCTTTTCTACGAACTCACGACACAGGCCGGGGGTGTTGTCGGTCGAGGCGTTGTCCGAGATGATCAATTCGAAATTGGTGTGTGACTGCCGCAGGATCGACACCAATGCCTCGTTGATATAACGCCCGCCGTTGAAGACTGGCATGCCGATGCTCACCAGGGGCGGCACGTTTTCAGAAATTTCAAGCACGTGTTCTAACTCCAGCGACCAGTCCGAGCGCAAATTGCCTAACGCGTGGAACGACCATTCCAACGCCGACTACGGTCACTACATACACCAGAATCATCTGCGACAAAGACACTATTGGTCCTGCGAAAACCCATCGGAACATCAGACACACGGTCGACGCACACGCGACCGGAAATCCGATGTCCTGCAGGTACCAATGCCATTTTTCCAACCGAAGAAGATGACGAAAAAAGAATTGCATGCCGATGAGAAAGCCCGCCGCATGGACGACCGCCCACACAGACGCGGCGCCGATGGCGCCATAGTAGTGGATGGACACGGCCAGAATCGGACTAAAGACCAGCAGAGACAAACCGTTCATGCCGACGCCGAAACGGGTCCATCCCGCCGAAAGGGCAAAGATGTGCGGCACGTGAAGAAAACCGTTGAGCATCACGCCCAGAGCAAACAGCGACACCAGGGGCGCGGCGGCGACCGTGAGTGCAGGGTCGCTTATCCAATACTGCAGGATCGAACCGCCAAAGAACATCAGCATGCAGGCTGGCGGCAGCATAACCCAGGTCAGAAACTGCGCGGCCTCATGAAAGACCTCTTGGAGATTGCCGGACTGCTGTGTGGACGCAACACGGGTGAACTTGGGAAAATAAACCTGGGTAATGGGAATGATCAACTGGTACAGACCTGCTGCCACCGTCCACGCGGCGGTGTAATAACCAAAGGTTTCAAGGGTGGACAACCGGGACAACATCAGCTTGTCCAGTTGCGTCAACAACACCGCCAGGCTGCTGGCGAGCATGGAGCCGCCAGCAAATCTCCATACGCTGGCGATTTCTATCCTCGAAAATCTCGCCTGGGCCGCCTTGCCTGGAAGCTCGCCGTTGATCTTCCAGCCGAACATGGCAATGGTGGCTGCCGACACCAACATCTGCCAGCCGAAAAACCACGCAAGGCTCGGAGTCCACACTGCGAGCAGCAGGGCTGCGCCGCCCCACCGCAAGGTCGAAAGCACCGTGGTAGCGGCATTGAGCCAGATGTGTTGCTGAAGGCCCAGCATGGCACCTCGGTAAATGCCCTCGATGAAACGCAACGCCACCAGCGCGCCGATCAAAGTGATGGCATGCGAAACCTCGGACACGTCGAGCGTTCGCAACTTAAGCCAGTCACTTGCAATCCAGTGCGAGCACAAACTCACGACGACGGCAATGGCAATGCCGATGCTGCCGGCGATCCACTCGATCGTTCTGAACAAGTCACGCGTGTGCTGCGGCCCGCGTTCGCCGGCCGAAAACCGCGCCATTTCACGATTGACGGTGGGCGTGATGCCGAAGTCGAGCAGCGTAAACCAGGTTTGCATGAACATCAGCACACCGACCAAACCATAGGCTTCCAGTCCGAGAAACCGGATATAGACAGGGAGAAACACGATCGCCATCAGCCCGGACCACCCTTGGCCGATGTAGTTCGCGAGAATGTTCAGGCGAGTGGTCTTCTGCAAAATGGTCATACGGTTCGGCTCGGCGTGATCACAGAGCCGGTTGGTACGCCTGCAACCTACCGTCACCCATACGACTAAGCATCCGCCATTGTCCTGTACAAGGCGGTGGTCATCCCGCTAATGCGCCCGACCGAGAACTCCGCCTCGGCACGCCGGCGGCTCTCAGCCCCCATGCGTACGCGGTCCGCCGTGCTGCCCAGCAGCCGACCCATGGCCTCAGCCAGCCCGACGGCATCGCGCGGAGGCACCAACAGACCCGTCTGGCCCTGCAGCACAAGCTGCCGGCAACCGGTCACGTCGGTCGCCACCATTGGCAGCCCGCAAGACATGGCTTCGATCAGGAACTTCGGCAGCCCTTCCCGGTACGAAGGCAAGCAAGCGATCTGGCATTGGCGCAACACATAGGCCATGTCATCACGATGGCCGAGCCACTCTACGACACCCTCGTCATGCCAGGCTTGCAACTCAGCTTCGGAAAAGGAGGAAGGATTGCCAGGGTCGGGCGCCCCCACCAACCAGAAACGAGCCCGGACTCCTTGCTGGGCCAATATGCGCGCTGCATCGACGTACTCGCGCACGCCCTTGTCACGGAGCATGCGCGCGCCCATCACGATGATGGGAACATCTCCGGGCACATCGAATGGCGCGAAAACCTCGGTATCGACGCCTGCACCAGGGATGAGTACGGCGTCGCTTGAACGCACACTGCCACTGCGGATACTGTCCGTCTGATCCTCGTCGTTTTCGAAGACTACTTTGCTTCCAGGCGGATTCATCAGCCCACGCAGCAGCAGACTCACGATCCTGCGCAGCCAGCGGCCCTGCGAACCCTGTGTAGTGAAGACATAACCCATGCCCACCGGCGCATTGACGATGGCACGTAGACGGAGGCAGCGCGCTGCCAGGCTGCCGTAGATGATAGGCTTCAGTGCAATGTGGTGCACCAGCGTCGGCCGCTGCTGACGGTAGCAACGCCAGACCTGCCGCAGCACGCAGAGCTCCTTGAAAAGCTGGGTACTGCCGCGCTCCATTTCGATCGGCAGCAGACGAAAACCGGCATCGCGGATCTGCTGGCCATGCGCACGCTCACGCGTCAGCACCAGGATGTCAAAACCTTGCGCTTGCGCGGCCTTCGCACGCGCCATGAAATGCGAACAAAAAAACCAATCTTCGGAAATGAAATACAGCAAAGTCGTCATGCCGGTTTGGAGATAGCGATGGCTTTCTGCAGGAAAGTGTCGTTGCTCAACGAGTTTAGATGAAAGAATGCCGTCAACGATGTTGAATCTATCCACGCGTCCCGGACCAAAGCACCGATCTGGCCTCCGGTGTCGATGGTCAGCGCGACCTCGCTTCAGCGGCAGCATGTGATGCACAAAACGCCCAGTACCAATTCGACCTCATTTTTTCACCGCATTGCCGTCGTTTTGATGGTGCCCCTGAGGGTCTCGCGCAACGTTCTGACCAGTTGTTATCGATACGCAGCCCTGTTCGTATATCCTTCTCTGCACGAAGGATTCGGCATCCCAACGCTGGGGGCAATGTTGCTCGACGGCATGGCATCTTGCAGTCGAACCAGTGTCGTTCGCGAAGTTTTCGGGAAAACGGCAAATTTCTTCGACCTCAATATTATCGACAACATACGGGACGTCATGGAAATCACCCTCACATCGCCAACTGAAGCCCGGACCATGATCACCTGGGGACAAAGCAACAAAGCTAGGTTTTCCTGGCACTTATGCGCTGAAGACACGATCCGAATCCATCGCCACATCCTCATTCCATGAAAGCCCTCATCTGCGGCATAGGCGGCCAAGACGGTGCCTACCTCGCGCGACACCTGCTGGCCAAGGGCTACGAAGTCTGGGGCACCTCACGCGACGCGCAATTGGCGAACTTCGACAACCTGCGCCGGCTAGGGATCCGCGACAAGGTCACCACGGTGTCGATGGCCACCAACGACTTTCGCAGCGTGCTGCAGGCACTGACCAAATGCGAACCGACCGAAGTCTACAACCTCGCCGGGCAGACCTCGGTCGGTTTGTCGTTCGAGCAGCCGACGGAAGCGCTGGAGAGCATTGCCACCGCCACGTTGAACTTGCTGGAAGTGATCCGTTTTCTCCGTGCGCCGGTCCGTTTCTACCAGGCCGGCTCCAGCGAATGTTTTGGTGACGTGGGCGAGGTCGCCGCCAACGAGGCAACCCATTTCGAGCCGCGCAGCCCTTACGCCGTTGCCAAGTCCACCGCCCACTGGCTGGTGGTGAATTACCGCGATGCCTACGGCATCTACGCCTGCAACGGCATCCTGTTCAACCATGAATCGGCCCTGCGACCGCCGCGCTTTGTTACGCGCAAGATCACGCAGGGCGCGGTGCGCATCGCACAGGGCGCGACCGACAAACTGGTGCTGGGCGATCTGGGCATCCGGCGCGACTGGGGCTGGAGCCCGGAGTACGTGGACGCGATGTGGCGCATGCTGCAGCTCGATGAACCTCAGGATTTCGTCATCGCCACCGGTGTGTCGAGCTCGCTACAGGACTTCGTGGAGGCCGCCTTTGCCGAGGTCGGGCTCGACTGGAAAGACCATGTTGCCCAGGACGCCCAGTTCTTCCGCCCGACCGAGATCCGTCACAGCCGCGGCGATGCGTCCAAGGCCCACAAGCTCCTCGGCTGGAAGGCGACCATGACCATGCGCGACGTCGCCCGGGCGATGGTGCGGCATGAAGTCGATCCGGCACTGGCTTTATAAAAGGGCAGGCCTTGCCACACCGAGAACTGCACTCTCTCTTCTGGGTAGAACGGTAAAGTCCAACCGTGAAAGTCCTCCTGACCGGCGCCACCGGCTTCGTCGGCGCGCCACTCCTGCGCAGCTTGCAAGCCAACCCGACACTCACCGTTCGGGTGGCGTTACGGCGGCCTGCTGAACCGGGCAGCCTCGAAGCCGATTGGCAGGCCGTGGGCGAGATTTCTGCACAAACCGACTGGCGCAGCGCCCTCGCCGGCATCGATGTCGTCATCCACCTCGCCGCCCGGGTGCATGTGATGCGGGACGAGGCCAGCGATCCGCTGCAAAGCTTCCTGCGGGTGAATACCGACGCGACGCTGCATCTGGCCCGGCAAGCGGTGGCGGCCGGGGTTCGCCGGCTGGTGTTCCTCAGTTCCGTCAAGGTGAACGGCGAGCAGACGCTTGCGGGCCGCCCGTTCCGTGCGGACGACGCTGCGTTGCCAGAGGACGCCTACGCCATCAGCAAACACCGGGCCGAGTTGGGACTGCGCGAGATCGCCCAGGCGACGGGACTCGAAGTGGTCATCATCCGCCCGCCTCTGGTCTACGGCCCTGGCGCCAAGGCCAATTTCGCGGCGCTGGTGGATGCCGTCGCGCGTGGCATTCCGCTGCCGCTGGGCGGCATCCACAACAACCTTCGCAGCCTGGTGGGAATCGACAACCTGGTGGACCTGGTCACCACCTGCATCACCCATCCGCAGGCAGCCAACCAGACTTTCCTGGTCAGCGATGGCGAGGATGTGTCCACCGCCGATCTGGTCCGCCGCCTGGCGCGCGCCATGGACCGGCCAGCGCGGCTGTTGCCGGTGCCGGCATGGGCGCTCAAGGCGGGGGCTGCGGCCCTGGGCCGGTCGGCCGCGGCGCAGCGCCTGTGCGGCAACCTGCAGGTCGACATCACCTCCACCCGTGAACGCCTGGGCTGGACACCACCACTCAGCCTGGACGAAGGCTTGCGCCAGGCCTTGGCCAAGGCAAGAGCAGGGGCAGGTGCGGCATGAAACGCCTGGTCGATTTGCTGTTGGCGCTGGCGGCCACTGCGGGACTGGCATTGCCGATGCTGCTGGTGGCGGTGCTCGTCAAGCTCACCTCGCGCGGCCCAGCCCTTTATTGGTCCGACCGCGTGGGCCGGCACAACCGAATTTTCCGCATGCCGAAATTCCGCAGCATGCGTACCGATACACCTGAAGTGGCCACCCACTTGCTGACGCGCCCCGAAACCTACCTCACGCCGATCGGCAGCTTTCTGCGCAAAAGCAGCCTGGACGAACTGCCGCAGCTGTGGAGCATCTTGAAGGGCGACATGAGTTTCGTGGGCCCGCGGCCGGCGCTGTTCAACCAGCAGGACCTGATCGCGCTGCGCACCGCGCATGGCGTACATGACCTGGTGCCGGGCTTGACCGGCTGGGCGCAGGTCAACGGGCGCGACGATCTGCCGATTCCGGCCAAGGTGGCGCTCGACGCCTATTACCTGGCGCACCGCTCCCTGTGGCTGGACGGCCGGATTCTGCTGCGTACGCTGCTGCATGTGCTGCGGCGCGAAGGCGTTTCTCACTGAACGCCGCCCCGGAAAACTTAGAATCCCAGGTTCCGGCCAATTTCGCCGACCTGCACTCACCTCTCGAACGGCTTCCCATGTCTGACCCAACCCCTTCTACCCCTAGCAACGCTCCGGCCTCCGACGACAACCAGCTGATCGCCGAACGCCGCGAGAAACTCAAGGCGATCCGCCAACGGCAGGTCGATGGTCTGGGCGTGGCCTTTCCGAACGACTTCAAGCCCACAGACCACGCCGCCAAGCTGTTTGCCGCGCACGGTGACAAGGAGACCGAGGAACTGGTGGCGCTGGGCGCTACCGCCAAGGTGGCCGGCCGCATGATGCTCAAGCGGGTGATGGGCAAGGCCAGCTTCGCCTCCTTGCAGGACAGCACCGGCCGCATCCAGATCTACGTGACACGCGACGACGTGGGCGAAGAAACCTATGCCCGCTTCAAGCACTGGGATCTGGGCGACATCGTGGCCGCCGAGGGCCGCATGTTCAAGACCAAGACCGGCGAGCTGTCGGTCCACGCCACCAGTGTGCGCCTGCTCACCAAGAGCCTGCGCCCCCTGCCCGACAAGTTCCACGGCATGGCCGACCAGGAGCAGAAGTACCGCCAGCGTTATGTAGACCTGATCACCGACGAGTCGGCGCGCCAGCGTTTTGCCGCGCGCAGCAAGGCCGTGAGCGCGTTGCGTGAATTCATGGTGAGCCACGACTTCCTCGAGGTGGAAACACCGATGCTGCACCCGATCCCGGGCGGCGCCAACGCCAAGCCGTTCAAGACGCACCACAACGCGCTCGACCAGGAGATGTTCCTGCGCATCGCGCCCGAGCTGTACCTGAAGCGGCTGATCGTCGGCGGCTTCGACCGCGTGTTCGAAATCAACCGCAGCTACCGCAACGAAGGCATCTCGGTGCGGCACAACCCCGAGTTCACCATGATGGAGTTCTACGCGGCCTACTGGAACTACCAGGACCTGATGGATTACACCGAGCGGCTGATCCGCGACGCCGCCCAGCGCGCCACCGGCTCGCTGCAGCTCAGCTATGCCGGCAAGCCGGTTGACCTGAGCCAGCCGTTCGAACGGCTGACCATCGTCGAAGCCATCCGCAAGTACACCGAAGCCGGCGACCACGTGACGGATGCCGAATGGCTGACCAACGCGCTCAAGAAGCTCGGCCTGAACGAGGCCAAGAACAAGCTCGCCGGCCGCACGCTGGCCAGCCTGCAGGTGCTGTATTTCGAGGAAACCGTGGAAGAAAAGCTGTGGCAGCCGACCTTCATCATGGAACACCCGACCGAAATCTCGCCACTGGCGCGTGCCAACGACGACCGGCCCGAGGTCACCGAGCGTTTTGAGCTCTACATCACCGGCCGCGAATTCGGCAACGGCTTCTCCGAGCTGAACGATGCCGAAGACCAGGCCGCGCGTTTCAACGCCCAGGTCGCGGCCAAGGACAGCGGTGACGACGAAGCCATGTTCTACGACCACGACTTCGTGCGCGCGCTCGAATACGGCATGCCCCCCACCGGCGGCTGCGGCATCGGCATCGACCGGCTGATGATGCTGTTGACCGACAGCCCGAGCATCCGCGACGTGATCCTGTTCCCGGCCCTGCGCCGGGAATCTTGAAGATCGCCTGGCCTCAGGACATCGGGGCGAACATCGGCCATTTTGCGGACAGCACCCGGATGAACCGCTACAAGACCTACATCCCCGAATGGGCGCATGAGTGGCTCGATGTCATCGTGCCCGGCATACAGATCGTGTTGATCGTGGTGCTGGCCATGCTGCTGCACCACGCCGTGCGGCGCCTGCTGCGGCGCGCGGCGCAGCGTTACCAGTGGCCGATGGAACTGATGATGCCGATCCGCGGCGTGGTGCGCTGGTTCATCATCGGCGGCGCCTTCCTGATGATCCTGGAGCGCCTCGGTGTCTCAGCTACAGTATTGTGGACGGCCTTCTCCAGTTTCGCGGCAGTGGGCGCGGTGGCCTTCTTCGCGGTGTGGAGCGTGTTGTCCAACTTCTTCTGCGCGCTGCTGATCTTTACCGTGCGGCCGTTCCGCATCGGCGACTACATCGAGATCATCGACAGCGGCGAAAAACCCGGCGCGCGCGGCAAGGTCATCGACATCAACATGCTGTTCACCACGCTCGAAGACATCGATGCGGTGGAGTCGAACACGCGGCTTCAGGTGCCGAACACCCTGATCTTCCAGAAAACGATACGCCACTGGCGCGAGGCGCCACATCCGCGCGGGCCATCGGACGTGCACCCCGGGCCGCCAGCGCTTGGGGAAACAATCCCCAGGCCGGAATGAATCAGGGCACCATCCACAAAGCCTGCACATAGGCAGGCTGCGTCATCAGGCTGTCCCAATCCACCGCGGGCGTGGCCGGCAGCAAGGCCCGCCGGCGCGCCTCGGAGGCTTCCTCGGGCTGCCACTGGCCCTTGACCTGGGCCTCGGCCAGGCCAGCCAGCAGGTCGTCCACCGCCTGGCCGTCACCCAGGCTCTGGTTGCACAGCAGCACCATGTCGCAGCCGGCCTGCAGCGCAGCCAGTGCGGCTTCGGCATAACCCACTTCACGGACGCCAATGCGCCGGGCCGCAGCCATGCTCAGGTCGTCGCTGAACACCGCGCCGTGGAAGTCGAGCCGGCCGCGCAAGATGTCCTGCAGCCATTTGGCCGAGAACCCGGCCGGCCGCTCGTCCACCTTGGGGTAGATCACGTGGGCCGGCATCACGGCGGTCAGCGTGGTGCTGAGCCAGCCATACGGTGCCGCATCGTCGGCCAGGATGGCCTTGAGGCTGCGCCGATCGACCGGCATTTCGGTGTGGGAGTCGGCGCGCACATGGCCGTGGCCCGGAAAATGTTTGCCGCAATTGGCCATACCAGCCTGCAGCAGGCCCTGCATCAGGCTCTTGGCGAGCAGGCTGGCCACGCGGGCATCGCTGTGGAAGGCGCGGTCGCCGATGACGCTGCTTTCACCATATTCCAGGTCGAGCACCGGCGTAAAACTGAAATCGACGCCGCAGGCGCGCAGCTCGGCCGCCAGCACGTAGCCGCAGGCGGTGGCCACGTTGGTGGCGCGCATCGCGTCCTGCATCCACAAGTCTCCGAGCACACGCATCGGCGGCAGCGGGGTAAAGCCGTCGGTCTTGAAACGCTGCACCCGGCCGCCTTCATGGTCGACACAGATGAGCAGGTCTTCGCGCACCTGCTTGATGTCGCGGCACAAGGCGGTGAGCTGTGCACGGTCCTGCCAATTGCGCGCAAACAGGATCAGGCCGCCGGTCAGCGGGTGCTGCAGGCGCCGGCGGTCGGCGGGGGTGAGGCTGGTGCCTGCGATGTCGAGGACGACGGGGGCATGCTGGTTCATGGTGTCTCCAGATTTCAATTTTTTTCCACGACAACGAAGCTCGCGGCGTAGTCGGTTTCGTCGCTCACCGTCACATGGGCGCTGAGCCCCTGTGCCTCGAACCATTCCTTCAGCCCGCCATGCAGCACGATCACCGGCTGGCCGCTCTTCAGGTTGCCGATCTCGCACAGGCGCCAGGTCATGGGCATGCGCATCCCGAGGCCGATGGCCTTGCTGAACGACTCCTTGGCGCTGAAACGCGTGGCCAGGTAACGCACACCACGCTCGGGCCAACGTTCGCTGCGCCGGCGCCAGGTGGCGAATTCGGCATCGCTGAGGATCTTTTCGGCAAACCGATCACCATGCCGCGCCAGGCTTGCGCGGATGCGGCGAATGTCGCAAACGTCGGTGCCGATGCCGTAGATCATGGGCCGCGCCGTTCAGGCCTCGATGATGCAGCGCAGGTAGTCGCGCACCGTGGCGGCATAACCGAGCTCCAGGGCATCGGCGACGAGGGCGTGGCCGATCGACACCTCTTGCACCGCCGGGCAGGCGCGCAAGAACGTGGTCAGGTTGTCGCGGCTCAGGTCATGGCCGGCGTTCACGCCCAGGCGGATGGCGGCAGCGGCCTGCGTCGCCCGTGCGAACTGCTGCAAGACCTCGTTTTGCCGGGTCGTACCGAAAGCGCTGGCATAACTTTCGGTGTAGAGCTCCACCCGGTCGGCACCCACGGCCTTGGCCGCGGCCATGGCCTCGGGCTGCGGGTCCATGAACAGGCTCACGCGCACGCCGAGCGACTGCGCCTCCTCGATCAACGGCCGCAGGCGCTCGCCGTCCTGGGCCAGGTTCCAGCCGTGGTCGCTGGTGAACTGGTCTTCGCCGTCGGGCACAAAGGTGCATTGCGTGGGCCGCACGGCGCGGATGAAACCCATCAGGTTCTGGAACGGATTGCCTTCGATGTTGAATTCGCGGCCGGGCCACTGCTGCATCAGCGTGGCCAGTTCAGCCACGTCGCCGGCGCGGATGTGCCGCTCGTCGGGCCGCGGGTGCACGGTGATGCCATGCGCGCCTGCCTCCAGGCACAGCGTGGCGGCACGGGTCACGCTCGGGATGCCGAGGTGGCGCGTGTTACGCACCAGCGCGACCTTGTTGACGTTGACGGAGAGAGCGGTCTTGGACATGGCAATGGGCTGGGCGTGAAATCAGTGCTTGAAGTCAGAACGATTGAAGGTCGATCATCAGGCGGCGGGTGTGCAGCGTGGCGACCCCGCAATGGTAGTGCAGCAAGGCCCGCAATTGCGGTTTCAGGCCATTGGCCACTTCAGCGCAGGCACGCAGCGTGGCGGTGAACGGCGCACCGTCTTGCAGCCCGCGCTGCAGCGAACGCCATTGCGCCCCCAAAAGGCTGGCGCGGTCATCCGCATGGCTTTGCCGCAGGCCGCCCTCGGGCACCAGGCTGTAGCGTGCCTCGTCCATCAGCGGCGCCATCGTCAGGGTCTGGGCATCGAGCAGGGGCAACAGGCCGATCTCACGCAGCAGCAGCAACTCGAAAGCCCGCAGCGCCGGCTCCAGCGCTTCGCCATGCTCGGACGCCAGCACCTGCACCACGGCGGCATAGGCGTCGAACAAGACCTGGTGCGGATCGTCCCGCGCCAGCAGGCGCATCAAAAGTTCGTTGAGATACAGCCCCGACAACAAGGCGTCGCCGGTCGGCATCACATGCCCGCCCACCCACTCCGCCCCCTTCAGGTTGCGGATTTCCGACTCTCCGCCGAACGTGACGCGCAGCGGCTGCAGCGGCAACAGGATCGGCCGGAAATTGGAACTCGGCTTCTTGGCCCCCTTCGCCACCAGCGCCACCCGCCCCTGGTGGCGCGTGAACACGTCCAGGATCAGGCTCGACTCGCTCCAGTCGTAGCGGTGCAGGACGTAGGCGGGTTCTTCGTGGGGGCGCCGGGTCGCCACGGATCACTCGTAGCCGAAGGAACGGACTCTTGCTTCATCGTCCGCCCAGCCCGAGCGCACCTTCACCCACATCTCGATGAACACCTTGGCGTCGAGCAGCTTTTCCAGCTCCACCCGCGTCTCGGTGCCGATGCGCTTGATGCGTTCACCCTTGTCGCCGATCACCATGGCCTTGTGGCCGTCGCGCTCGACCACGATGGTGGCGGCGATGCGCAGCAAGCGCTTCTGGCCTTTCTTCGCGGGCGGCTCTTCCTCGAACTTGTCGATCACGATGGTCGAGGTGTAGGGCAGCTCGTCGCCGGTCAGGCGGAAGAGTTTTTCGCGCACCGTCTCGGAAGCCAAAAATTTCTCGCTGCGATCGGTGAGCTCGTCTTCCGCATACCACCAGGCCTGCTCGGGCAGGTACTTGGCGCAGATGTCGAACAGGCGCTCGGTGTCCTTGGCATTCTTGGCCGACATCGGCACGAACTCGGCGAACGCGTGGCGCTCGTGCATGGTCTTGAGCCAGGGCGCGATCTCGGCGCGGCGGTGGATGTTGTCGAGCTTGTTGGCAATCAGCAGCACCGGGATGTCCTGCTTCAGCAGCGACAGCACCTTGGCGTCGGCCAGGGTGAAACTGCCCGCCTCGACCACGAACAAGATCAGGTCCACATCGCCCACCGCGCCCAGCACGGTCTTGTTGAGCGAGCGGTTCAGCGCGTTGTTGTGGTGGGTCTGGAAGCCCGGCGTATCGACGAACACGAACTGTGTAGCGCCTCGGGTGCGGATGCCGGTGATGCGGTGGCGCGTGGTCTGGGCCTTGCGCGAGGTGATGCTGATCTTCTGGCCGACCAGCGCGTTGAGCAAGGTCGACTTGCCGACATTGGGCTTTCCGACGATGGCCACCAGGCCGCAGCGCGGGTCGGTGACGGGCGCGCCGTCGGTCGGCGCCTTCTTCAGCGCCGACAGCATGCCTTCCAGCGCGCGCTGGTCGTCTTCGGGCTCTGGCGTCTCGGCAGGGGAATTGTTTTCGGTCGGATTCATGGGGGCCTTCACCTGAGAGATTAGCGCTTGGAGTTCAATTTAGCCAGCATGGCGGCCGCGGCCGCCTGTTCACCAGCGCGTCGCGAGCCGCCGATGCCGCGCTCCGTCAGGCCCAGCTCGACAATCTCGCATTCCACATCAAAGGTCTGCCGATGCGCCGCGCCCAGCGTGCTCACCACGCGGTAGCCCGGCAGCTTCATCTTGCGGCCTTGCAGCCATTCCTGCAGTTCGGTCTTCGAGTCCTTGGCCGTGGCCGCCAGTTCGGCGTTGATTTCCACGGCCTGGAACAGGCGGTGCACCAGCGCTTCGGCCGCCTCGTAGCCCGCATCGAGATACACCGCGCCGATCACCGCCTCCAATGCATCGGCCAGGATGGACGGCCGTTTGCTGCCACCCGAACGGGCCTCACCCTCACCAAGCCGCAGCACTGCGGGCAAACCCATGTCGACCGCCAGCGGGTGCAGGGTGTCCTGTTTGACCAGGCTGGCGCGCACGCGCGACAGATCACCCTCGGGCATGGCGCTGAGCCGGACATACAGCAGGCTGGCCACGGCCAGGTTCAGCACCGAATCGCCCAGAAACTCCAGCCGCTCGTTGTGGTCGGCCGAGAAGCTGCGGTGGGTGGTGGCACGCACCAGCAGCTTCGGATCCTTGAACACATGCCGCAGGCGTTGCTGCAGCGCCAAAAGTCCTTCGTTCACGCTATTTGGTGCGTCCGCGGTACTTGATCAGCAGATAGGCCGGGCCGAACAATTCGATTTCCTTGTTGTAGGAGAAGGCCACGACGACCTTGTCGCCTTCCTTGGTCACTTCCAGGTCCTTCGCGCTGATCGACGAAATGTCGTCGATGGTGGCGGCCTTGTCGAAGATGGTGCGCACTTCGGGCACGGTATTGCCCTGCTTGGCCTTTTCGATGGCCTTCAGGATCGCCTGGTGCTCGATCACGGTCGGCACCAGCTTGGCACCAAGGATGAAGGCCGAGACGCCCAGGATCACCATGAACACCAGGCCCAGAAAAGACAAGCCGCGCTGCCGGCTCTTCAGCGGATATTTCATAACGAAGCCTTTTTCTCTCACAATGGATTAATTGGACTAGTGGAACGCACCGATACGCTTGAGGCTGCTGAAATTCATCCAGATGAAAAACGCCTTGCCGACGATATTTTTGTCCGGCACGAAGCCCCAGTAACGCGAATCGAGCGAATTATCGCGGTTGTCGCCCATCATGAAATACTGGCCCTCAGGCACCTTGCAGGTCACGCCTTCGACGGTGTAGCGGCAGTTCTGCTTGAACGGGAAGTCTTCAACACCCGGCACGAAGGCCGGCCGCTCGTCGTCGTTGAGCAGGCGGTGCGGCTGGCCGCCCAGCGATTCTTCAAACTGCTTGAAATAACGCATCGCGTCTTCGTCGAAGAACTCGGGCACCGAGGTAGTGGGCACGGGCTTGCCGTTGATGGTCAGCCGCTTGTTGAGGTAGGCCACCTCGTCGCCGGGCACGCCGACCACTCGCTTGATGTAGTCCAGGCTTGGCTTGGGCGGGTAACGAAACACCATCACGTCGCCACGTTGCGGCTTTGTTCCTTCGGTGATCTTGGTGTTGAGCACCGGCAGGCGGACACCGTAGTGGAACTTGTTGACCAGGATCAGGTCGCCCACCAGCAGCGTAGGGATCATCGAGCCCGACGGGATCTTGAAAGGCTCGAACAGGAACGAGCGCAGCAGGAACACGATCAGGATCACCGGGAACAAACCCGCCGTCCAGTCCAGCCACCAGGGCTGGGCCAGGATGCGGCCGCGCGCTTCGGCCGTGGTGTTGTCCACCTGGCTGATGCCCATCTTGTTGAGTTCGCCCTGGCGCCGCGCGAAGTCGGCCTCCAGCGTGGCAGCGGCCTTGCGGCGGCGCGGTGCGAAATAGAAATGCTCGGCCAGCCAGTACAGGCCGGTGACCAGGGTGGCCAGAAACAGCAGCAAGGCGAAATTGCCTTCGAGTTGCCCGAAATACCAGGCGCCGGCGTAGCCCACAAAGGCCGCCAAAATGATCGAGGTCAGGATTTGCATCAGTCTTCCACTTGCAGAATGGCCAGGAAGGCCTCTTGCGGCACTTCAACGGAGCCAATTTGCTTCATGCGTTTTTTGCCGGCTTTTTGTTTTTCGAGGAGTTTCTTCTTGCGCGAAATATCACCGCCGTAGCACTTGGCCAGAACGTTCTTGCGCAGGGCTTTGATTGTCTCACGCGCAATGATGTTGGCCCCGATGGCGGCCTGGATCGCCACGTCGTACATCTGGCGCGAAATGATCTCGCGCATCTTGCTCACCACCGCGCGGCCGCGGTACTGCGACTGCGAACGGTGCACGATGATGGACAACGCGTCGACCTTCTCGCCGTTGAGCAAGATGTCGACCTTCACCACGTCGGAGGCGCGGTACTCCTTGAACTCGTAGTCCATCGAGGCATAACCGCGGCTCACCGACTTGAGCTTGTCGAAGAAGTCCAGCACGATTTCGCCCAGCGGCATCTCGTAGGTCAGCATCACCTGGCGCCCGTGGTAGGCCATGCTCATCTGCACGCCGCGCTTCTGGTTGGCCAGCGTCATCACCGCACCCACGTATTCCTGCGGCATGTAGAGGTGCACGGTGACGATGGGCTCGCGGATCTCGGCCATCTTGCCGACGTCGGGCATCTTCGACGGGTTCTCGACCATGAGGACTTCGCCGTCGTTCTTCATCACCTGGTAGACCACGCTCGGCGCGGTGGTGATCAGGTCCTGGTCGAACTCGCGCTCGAGCCGCTCCTGCACGATCTCCATGTGCAGCAGGCCGAGGAAGCCGCAGCGAAAGCCGAAGCCCAGCGCCTGGCTGACTTCGGGCTCGTAGTGCAGCGAGGCGTCGTTGAGCTTGAGCTTTTCCAGCGCGTCGCGCAGCGAATCGTATTCGCTGGCTTCGGTCGGGTACAGGCCGGCAAACACCTGCGGCTGGATTTCCTTGAAACCGGGCAAGGCAACGGTGGCCGGGCCCAGGTTGTTGGGCAACTTCTTTTCCAGGGTGACGGTGTCACCCACCTTGGCCGCCTGCAACTCCTTGATGCCGGCGATGATGAAGCCCACCTCGCCCGCCTCGAGCGATTCGCGTGGCTGGCTTGTGGGGGTGAACACACCGAGGTTGTCGGCGTTGTAGACCGCGCCCGAGGCCATCATCTTGAAACGTTCGCCGCGGCCGAGCCGGCCGTCCACCACACGCACCAGCATCACCACGCCGACGTACGAATCGAACCAGCTGTCGATGATCATCGCGCGCAGCGGTGCATCGGGATTGCCCTTGGGCGGCGGCACCTTGGCGACCACCGCTTCCAGAATCTCTTCGATGCCCATGCCGGTCTTGGCCGAACAGGGAATCGCATCGGTGGCGTCGATGCCGATCACGTCCTCGATCTCGGCGCGGGCGTTGTCCGGATCGGCATTGGGCAGATCCATCTTGTTCAGCACCGGCAACACTTCCACGCCGAGCTCCAGCGCGGTGTAGCAGTTGGCCACCGTCTGCGCTTCGACGCCTTGCGAAGCGTCCACCACCAGCAATGCGCCTTCACATGCGGACAGCGAACGGCTCACTTCGTAGGAGAAGTCCACATGGCCCGGTGTGTCGATCAAATTCAGGTTGTAGACCTGGCCATCGAGGGCCTTGTAACGCAGTGCAGCGGTCTGCGCCTTGATAGTTATCCCACGCTCCTTCTCGATGTCCATCGAGTCAAGAACCTGCGCTTCCATGTCGCGCTCCGCGAGTCCACCGCAGCGTTGGATCAGCCGGTCAGCAAGTGTTGACTTACCGTGGTCGATGTGCGCGATGATGGAAAAATTTCTGATGTGATTCATCAACGAGAAGCTTTAAGTAATTGAATTTAATGGGCGCGGAAAAGAAAAAAGGGCGCGTTCGGTAAAACGCGCCCTGAACCAACAATCTTTGGCAACTGCGATAGCTGGGACTTCATTGTAGGCAAAAAGCCCGCTTCGCAAACCCCGCGACGGGCCAATCAGGGAGCGTTGCAAGGTCACAACATGGATTTTATACACAGCTTATTCACAACTACGGTGGATAGATTTCTGGACAACTTGTGGGCGATCTGTGGATCGCCTGTGAGCCGCAGGATTCCTTACCGCATGGTGGTTTCCAGGGTTTTCGATATGCTCATAATTGGTAGAGCCAAGCCCCGATTCTATCCAAAATCGTCATTAGCCCCTTTTGGAAGTTAGCAGGCACACACTTCCAAGGCCTCTCATCGGGTTTGAGAAATTTTTGTTACAGCCTTCGAAGCCGGCTTTACGACCGGGGAAAAGACCTCAAACCCGAGCTTGGGCAGGGGGCTTTGGCACCCCACCCCACTCCGTGCGGCCCCATCCTCCCCCTCATTGAGCCTTACCGCGCCGGCCGGATCAGCGCATAGCTGGCCCATTCGCCACGCCGGAACAGCACGTTGACCGGCTTGGTCTTGTCCGTCTTGGCCACCGCCGCCTCGAATTCCTTGACGCTGGCGACTTCGGTGTTGGCAATGGCCACGATCACGTCGCCCTCGCGCACACCGGCACGCGCCGCGCCTTCGGTGGCCGCATCCACCTTCACGCCGCCCTTGAGCTTGAGCTCTTTCTTTTGCACGTCGCTCAGGTCGCTGACGACCAGGCCAAGCAACTGGCTGCCCAGCGAGCTCTTGGGTTTCTCTTCCTTGTCGGCCGCCTTCTTCAAGGGCTTGTCGGCCTCGATCTCGGCGATCACCACCGTCAGGTCCTTGGTGCTGCCGCGGCGAAACACCGTCAGCGAGCTCTTGGTGCCAGGCTTGGTGTTGCCCACGATGCGCGGCAGGTCGGCCGATTTTTCAATGGTCTTGCCGTCGAACTTGACCACGATGTCGCCCGCTTCCACACCGGCCTTCTCGGCAGGCGAGCCGGTCTCCACGCCGCGCACCAGTGCGCCCTGTGGCTTACCCAAGCCGATGGATTCGGCCACGTCCTTGGTGACCTGGTCGATCTGCACGCCGATGCGGCCGCGCGACACACGGCCCACGGTGCGCAGCTGCTCGCCGACCCGCATGGCTTCGTCGATCGGAATCGCGAACGAAATGCCCATGAAGCCACCCGAGCGCGAATAGATCTGGCTGTTGATGCCCACCACTTCACCACGCATGTTGATCAGCGGTCCGCCGGAGTTGCCCGGGTTGATGGCCACATCGGTCTGGATGAAGGGCAGGTAGTCACCGGTATCGCGCTGCTTGGCGCTCACGATGCCGGCGGTCACGGTGTTTTCAAGACCGAAGGGCGAGCCGATGGCCATCACCCATTCGCCGACCTTGAGCCGTCCGACATCGCCGATCTTCACCGCCGGCAGGCCGGTGGCTTCGATGCGGACCATGGCCACGTCGGTACGTTTGTCGGAGCCGATGATCCTGGCCTTGAACTCGCGTTTGTCGGTCAACGTGACGAGGACCTCGTCCGCGCCTTCCACCACATGGGCGTTGGTGATGATCAGGCCGTCGGCACTGAGGATGAAGCCCGAACCCACGCCGCGCGGCTGCTCTTCGTCGGGGTCTTGCTGCCGCGGCTGGCGCGGCGTCTGGCGCGGGGTGTTGGGGATCGGCACACCGAAGCGGCGGAAGAACTCCAGCATGTCCTCGTCCATGCCGTTATTGCTGTCGGCGCGGGCGGAAACCTTCTCCAGCGTGCGGATGTTTACCACCGACGGTCCGACCTGTTCAACCAGATCGGTGAAATCAGGCAGCACACGGGTCTGGGCCATGGCCGGCTGCACCGGCAGCAGGCTGGCGGTAGCCGCCACGGCCATGGCACCGGCCAGGGCAAAGGAGCGCATTTTCTTCAGATCGACTTGCAACATCATCGGGCCTTTTTCCAAAAAACGAGGGGCTGCGGGCGAGACTGTGAACCTGCGTCCTCGCTCCAACGGAACGGGCACCGTGCTCGGCCGCGGCCATACGACAAGATAGCGGATTATTTCCTACGCTCAAGAGCTTGCGCGAAAGCTTTCAGCGTTTGCGGCGGTACTTCGCCCACCACCGTGACCCACCAGTCGCTGACGTGCTGCGACAGCGACTGTGTCGCCCCCATCGCCATGAAGCCTTCATGCGAATGGCGGCGCGGGTCGAAGTTCTCGACGAACAAGGACACCGAGGCCAGCCCATCGGAAAAAATCCACTGCAAGGTGCCGTCCGGACTGGCAACGCGGGCATCGGTCGCACCGAAAGCCGCATTCACGCCACCGGCCGGCCGCTTGAAGCAGCTCATGGGCTTGAAGCCAGGAACGTCGCCCTTCAGCGCCCAACCCTCGGCCAGCGCCGTGGTTTTTTGCATCTCGATTTTTTCCAGCCGATAACCGCCGGTGTTGGCCATCATCGCCGCGAGCTTGTCCATGCGCACCGGCGCATCGAGCTGCAGTTCGGAGAAAGCCGCCTGCTCGAGCACGCTGCCATCGGTGTCCAGGGTCTGCAGCTTGACCACCAGGCCGCTCTTCTTTTCGCTCCAGATGCGGTAGCCGTAACGCAGCTTGTCCTTCGGGACCAGTCGCACCACGTCCGCATCGAACCCGGCTACACGTTCGCTGCCGATACGCTTGGCGCCGTAGAACTCGGGAATGGACGAGTCGCCGGTCTGCAGCAGATTCGGGAACAAGCCCAGGGATTCGCGCCGCTCGGATTGCGCGACGCGGCTCTCGGGCAGGAAGGTGATGACGTGGTCGTTATGGCGGAAGGTGGAGCGCGGCGTGCCGGTCAAGGCTTCGACCCGCTCCATCTGCTGCTCGCCGTTGCAGACATGCCAGATGCGCGCGCTCGACAGGTTGCCCGAGCCGGAGGACACGACAAAGGTGCCCACATAGGCGCGCTTGCGCGAGGCGTTGTGCATGCGCAGCAGCCACTCGCTCACATTGCGCTCGGGTTGCTGTGTGCCGGCTTCGGCTGCGGCGGAAGCCCCTGCCGCGGCTGCCACAGACGCGGACGTGGATATGGGCGCGGACGGCTGCGCGACCAGCGGCAAGGTGGCCACGCCGCAGGCCAGGAACAGCAGCGTCTTGGTTAAGAACTCAGGTCGCATCAGAAGTTTTCCGGAAACGACGCCGCTTCAGCGTGCCGGCACTTCGAATGTGGCGTTGCGCAGGAAGCCGGCCGGCATCTGCAAGGCCGAGGTGCCGCCAAACTGCTTGTGCGCCGCCATCAGTTCGTCCAGCCGCCGGTCGCGGATCATGATCTGCTGCGGCTCGCCATTGGCCTGCGCCACGGTCTGAGTCACCGGTGCCGACACAATGGCGCCCACCAATTGAACCGGTTGCACTGGCGAGCCACTGGCCGAAGGCGTGGGCACCGACACCAGCGCGATTTGCTGTGAAAGCGGGCTCATGCCGCCGGACGCGCCGACCAGATTCCACCCGATCGCCACCACGGCCGCCATCGAGGCAAAACCAGCCACCATCTTCCAACGGAAACTCGCCGCGTTGGCCGCCACGGGCAGCGCCACCGCCTGGGGCGTGACCTCCCCCGTCACGCGCTGCACAGCGGCTTGCGTCGCCAGCAATTCGACGCCAGGCGCATCGGCAGTCAAGGGACGCGCAAAGCCGGGCTCCTGCTTCAAGCGGGTCTGCAGCCGCGCCAGGAAGGCGTTGTCGCCACGGCACTGGGCCAGTTCGCCCGAGCGCAGCACGTCGCCGATGAGGTGGTAGCAATGCCAGGTCGCCTGCGCGTCCTCATCGTGCCGCACCGATTCGACCGCCTGCACAAAAGCGGCGCCGCGCAGCTGTCCGTCTGCTAGTGCCGAGAGCATTTCGTGGTTGTTCACCGTTTGTTCCGTATTCATCTGGATCACCTGTTTCCTGCCCCGCCGGCACGCTTTTCAGCACTTTTCGGGCCATCGATTACCCCTGCCCTCACCCTGGACCACTTCTTCACCATCTTTTGCCCGACTGGTTTTCCAGCAAGGGCTTGACGCGGGCCGAAATCGCCTCCCGCGCCCGGAAAATCCGCGAACGCACCGTGCCGATCGGGCAGTTCATGGCTTCCGCAATATCTTCGTAGCTCATGCCTTCGATCTCGCGCAGCGTGACCGCCTGGCGCAAATCCTCGGGCAAGGCTTCCATGGCCGCATTCACCATGGCCGATATCTGCTGGGCAGCCAGCACGGTATCGGGGGTCTCATGGCTGATTGGTTCGTTTTCCCGGTGGGAAGTTTCATCTTCCTCGTCGGATGAGCGCAAACTGGCTTCGCTGATCGTCGGATCGCGCTTGAAGTCCATCAGCGTCTTCTTGGCGGTGTTGACCGCGATACGGTAGAGCCAGGTGTAGAACTGGGCGTCGCCGCGAAATTTCGGCAGCGCGCGGTAGGCGCGGATGAAGGTTTCCTGGGCAATGTCCTCCACCAGGTCCACGTCGCGCACCATTCGGCCGATCAGGCGCTGGATGCGGCGCTGGTACTTGATCACCAACAGTTCGAACGCACGCTGATCGCCCGCGACGGTGCGCTCGACCAGCATCAGGTCGCTGTCGGTGGCGACAGCGGATGCGGGAGGCGGGAGCGGCTCGACAGGAGGCGGCGTGGAAGTCATGTTTCAGGCGAGGCAGGCGCTGGCTTTACGGGAGGCAGGGGCGCATCGTCCGACACGGCTTGCGATCTGGCGGGCGAATATACCGCACGACGCAGATCCCCCCAGCGTTCGGGTCGAAGCCGGCGTTCCGCCCAGCACCAGACGGAGCGGCCGCTGCCCTGGCGCAGGCACAGCAGCAGGTGCTGCTGGAAGTCGAGATGCACATGCAAGCCGACCGGCCCAGCCTCTGTGCCCGGGGTGCGCCACAGCCAGGCCTGGCCATCCCAGCGCAGTTCGCCGGGCACCATCGCCCGCCAACTGCGCCCTGCGCAGGCCGCACCGAGCGGCAGCGCCAGCACAGCCAGCCATTGGCGCCAGCCCATCGCGGCCACGCCCAGACACCACCAGCCCACCAGCAAGGCCCCAAGCAGCCAGGCGAACGCCAGCAAGCCACCGAAAAAAAGCGAACGCCCCACCGGGTACGTGACCGATGGGGCGCTGTGCATGGTTCAGACGGATGGGCTCAGCTCGGGAAGATGCCGCATCAAACGCGTTTGAAGACCAGTGTGCCGTTGGTGCCACCAAAGCCGAAGTTGTTCTTCATGGCGATGTCGATCTTCACGTCACGCGCGGTGTTGGCGCAATAGTCCAGGTCGCATTCCGGGTCCTGGTTGAAGATGTTGATCGTGGGCGGGCTCTTCTGGTGGTAGAGCGCCAGCGTGGTGAACACGCTCTCGATACCGCCAGCACCACCCAGCAAATGGCCGGTCATGGACTTGGTCGAATTGACCAGCGTCTTCTTCGCATGGTCACCGAGCGCGAGCTTGATGGCGTTGGTCTCGTTCAGGTCACCCAGCGGCGTGGACGTGCCATGGGCATTCAGATAGTCGACCTGGTCGGGATTGATACCCGCGTTCTTCAGCGCCATCTGCATGGAGCGGCGCGGACCGTCCACGTCAGGGGCGGTCATGTGGTACGCGTCGCCAGTCAGGCCGAAGCCGACGATCTCGGCGTAGATCTTCGCGCCACGGGCCTTGGCATGTTCGTATTCCTCGAGCACCAGCACGCCGGCGCCTTCACCCAGCACGAAACCGTCGCGGTCCTTGTCCCAGGGGCGGGAAGCCGTTTTCGGGTCGTCGTTGCGAAAACTCAGCGCGCGGGCCGCGGCAAAGCCACCGATGCCCAAAGGCGACATCGTGGACTCGGCGCCGCCAGCCACCATCACGTCGCAATCGCCGTATTCGATCATCCGTGCCGACAGGCCAATGGCATGCAGGCCGGTGGTGCAGGCCGTGACCACCGCCAGGTTCGGCCCCTTGAAGCCGAACTTGATCGACACGTGGCCCGAGATCATGTTGATGATGGACGCGGGCACGAAGAACGGCGAAACCCGGCGCGGGCCGCGGTTCACCAGTTCGGCATGGGTCTCTTCGATCATCGGCAGGCCGCCGATGCCCGAGCCGATATTGCAGCCGATGCGCAAGGCATCTTCCTCAGCCAGCGCTTCGCCGGTGGGCAGCCCGGAATCGGCCACCGCCTCGATGGCCGCAGCCAGGCCGAGATGGATGAAGCGGTCCATGTGGCGCGCTTCCTTCTCGGGGATCAGGTCGGTGATGTTGAAGCCTTTGACTTCACCACCGAATTTGCACGCAAAAGGATTCGCGTCGAAACTCTTGATGAAATCGATGCCGGACTGGCCGGCCAGCAAAGCCGACCAAGAGTCGGCCACCGTGTTGCCCACGGGACTGACACAGCCTAAACCTGTAACGACGACACGACGACGGGACATAAGTATTTGGTTTGGTTAGCCGCAAATGAGCGGAAACATGCCGCATGGCGCGGCGCCGGTGCTGTGCCTGGCGCTTTGGCGCAAGGCCATGGCCGAGCCACAACCGGTTCGCGCGATGCCAGGGCACCGCGCTGCAACCGCATCAGGCCTTTTGATGGTTGGTGGCGTAGTCGATCGCGTTTTGCACGGTGGTGATCTTCTCGGCATCTTCGTCCGGAATTTCGATTCCGAATTCGTCTTCCAGTGCCATCACGAGTTCCACGGTATCGAGCGAGTCGGCGCCGAGGTCGGCCACGAAAGCTTTTTCTGGGGTCACTTGGGTTTCTTCGACACCCAGTTGTTCGGCAATGATTTTCTTAACGCGTGCTTCGATATCGCTCATGGTTCCCTCTGAGGGTTGTAAAAAGAATCCGTGATTTTAGCCGCGCCCGGGAGATGGCCCCCGGCACGGCTGCCGAACGGATTTAACGGCTGGATTGCGGAAAAACTGTGGCGCAGCTTATTCCGTTTCCAAATCGACCGTGAACGCGAAGGCGAAGCGCAGACATTGCAGACGCAAGGCAAGCAAAGACGACAAAGTGCACGGTTGATTTGGGAATGGAGTTACATGTACATGCCGCCGTTGACGTGGAGCTCTTGTCCCGTCACATAAGCGGCCTGCGGCGAGGCCAGATAAGCCACGGCATGGGCCACGTCTTCGGGCCGGCCCAGGTGCCCCAGCGGGATCTGGCCCAGCAAGGCCTTATGCTGCTCGTCGCCCAGGCTGGCGGTCATATCGGTGTCGATGAAACCGGGCGCCACGCAATTCACGGTGATGTTGCGCGAACCCAATTCCCTTGCCAGCGCCCGGGTCATGCCGGCCACACCGGCCTTGGCCGCGGCGTAGTTGGCCTGGCCGGCGTTGCCGGATGCGCCGACCACTGAAGTGATGCTGATGATGCGGCCATAACGCTGCTTCATCATCGTGCGCATCACGGCGCGGCTCATGCGGAACACGGCCTTGAGATTGGTGTCCAGCACCGCGTCCCAGTCCTCGTCCCTCATGCGCATGGCCAGGGTGTCGCGGGTGATGCCGGCGTTGTTCACCAGCACCTGCAGGCCACCGAACTCCTTGGCGATGGCTTCGACCACGGCTTCGGCACCGGCGTCATTGACGTTGAGCTTGCGGCCGCAACTGCCCGGATAGGCAGCCAGCGCCTGGCCGATGCGCTCGGCACCCTCGTCGCTGGTGGCGGTGCCGATGACCTTGAGGCCACGCTGGGCCAGATTCAACGCGATGGCGGCACCGATGCCGCGCGAGGCCCCGGTCACCAGCGCAACCTGGCCTTCGAAAGTGATGGTCTCGCTCATGCCGTGGCTTCCTCCAGTTGATTCTTGACTTCGGCCAGCGTGGCGCCGTCATACAGCGGCAGGCCGATGAGTTCGGCGTCGATGCGCTTGACCATGCCGGCCAGCACCTTGCCCGGGCCACATTCGACCAGCGTGGCAATGCCGCGCGCCTTGATCGCGGCCACACACTCCACCCAGCGCACCGGGCCGTAGGCCTGCCGCACCAGCGCGTCGCGCATGCGGGCCGCGTCGACCTCCACCGCCACGTCAATGTTGTTGACCAACGGGATCTGCGGCACGGCCCATGTGGTTTCCGCCAGCTTCACACGCAGCTTTTCTGCGGCGGGCTGCATGAGGCTCGAATGGAATGGTGCCGACACCGGCAGCGGCAAGGCGCGTTTGGCGCCCAGCGACTTCAGTACTTCGCAGGCCTTTTCGACGGCGGCCTTGCTGCCGGCGATGACGGTCTGGCCCGGATCGTTGAAATTGACGGCCTCGACGATTTCAGCGGCGTTTTCCGCACCCAGGGCACGGATCTGCGCCGTGGCTTCGGCACAGCCGGCAATGACCTTCAAGGCGTCCATGCCGAGGATCGCCGCCATGGCGCCCGCGCCCACCGGCACCGCGTCCTGCATGGCCTGGGCACGAAAGCGCACCAGCGGCGCGGCCTGGGTCAGCGTCAGCACGCCCGAGGCGACCAGCGCCGAATACTCACCCAGCGAATGCCCGGCAACCACCGCAGGCGCGAGGCCGGTCTCGGCCATCCAGACACGGTATGCGGCCACACCGGCCACCAGCATCACCGGCTGGGTATTGGTGGTCAGCGCCAGGGCTTCCTTGGGGCCTTCCTTGATCAGCCGGCCGATGTCTTCACCGAGCGCCTCGGAGGCCTCGCGCAAGGTCTCCGTCACGATGGGATGGTCGCCCCAGGCGTCCAGCATGCCCACCGACTGGGAGCCCTGCCCCGGAAAGATGAATGCAAAAGATTTCATGGATTCTCAGATCAAAACAGCTACCAGCACAGACCACGTCTGCGCCGATGGCTAAAGATTCAACAACACCGCGCCCCAGGTGAAGCCACCACCCACGCCTTCGAGCATGAGGGTTTCACCGGGTTTGATTTTGCCGCTGCGCACACCCGCATCCAGGGCCAGCGGGATCGACGCGGCAGAGGTGTTGCCATGCTGGTCCACCGTCACAATGACCTTGTCCATCGGCAGCTTCAGCTTGCGTGCCGTGCTTTGCATGATGCGGATGTTGGCCTGGTGCGGAATCAGCCAGTCGATGTCGGCTTCGGTCTTGCCGGCCTTGGCCAACGCGGCACGGGCCGCGTCTTCCAGCACGCCGACGGCCAGCTTGAACACGGCCTGGCCGTCCATTTTCAGCAGGGGCAGGCCAAGAACCTCGCCGCCGGAGACATGGCCCGGCACACACAGGATGCCGACATGTTTGCCGTCGGCATGCAGGTCGCTGGCCAGGATGCCCGGCGTTTCCGAGGCTTCGAGCACCACCGCGCCCGCGCCGTCGCCGAACAACACACAGGTGGTGCGGTCGGAAAAATCGAGGATGCGGGAGAACACTTCAGAGCCGATCACCAGCGCCTTGCTGGCGGCACCGGTCTGGATCATGGCGTCGGCCACGGTCAGCGCATAGACGAAACCGCTGCACACCGCCTGCACGTCGAACGCGGGGCAGCCGGCGATGCCGAGCTTGTTCTGCAGGATACAGGCGGTCGAAGGAAACACCATGTCTGGCGTGGACGTGGCCACGATGATCAGGTCGATGTCCTTGGCTTCCAGGCCGGCGGCCTTCAGCGCGCTCTGGGCGGCAGGCAACGCGAGGTCGCTGCTGGTCACGTCGGGGGCGGCGAAGTGGCGCGCCCGGATACCGGTGCGCTCCACAATCCATTCGTCGGAGGTTTCCACACCACGGGTCGCCAGTTCGGCGGCCAGATCCATGTTGGTGAGGCGGCGGGGCGGAAGATAGCTGCCGGTGCCGGTGATGCGCGAGTAACGTCTCATAGATTTGTAGATGCGACCGCCTCAGGCGGCACCGCAGCAGCAGGACCGGACAGAAGCGGTGCTGCATGCGCAATGCGCGCCTGGACGCGGTCCAGCAGTTGATGGCGAGCCGCATCATACGCCCGGTTCAAGGCCTGCTCGAAAGCAAAGGCATCAGCCGATCCATGGCTCTTGAACACCAGTCCGCGCAGGCCGAGCAGCGCCCCGCCGTTGTGCCGGCGGTAGTCCATGCGCTTCTTCAGCGCCGTCAATACCGGGTAAGCCAGCACCGCCGCCAGCTTGGTCAGCAGGTTACGCGAAAACTCGGCCTTGAGAAAGTTGACGATCATCGTGGCCAGGCCCTCGCTGGTCTTGAGCGCCACATTGCCGACGAAACCGTCGCACACGACGATGTCGGTCGTGCCCTTGAAGATGTCGTTGCCTTCGACGTTGCCGAAGAAGTTCAGGTCGCCGGCCATGCCCGCTGCACGCAACAGTTCACCGGCCCGCTTGATGATTTCGTTGCCCTTGATGGCTTCTTCGCCGATGTTGAGCAGGCCGACGGTCGGGTTTTCGTTGTCGCTGAGCACGGACACCAGGGCCGAGCCCATCACGGCGAACTGCAGCAGGTGTTCGGCGCTGCAATCGACGTTGGCGCCCAGATCGAGCACTGTGGTGGCACCGCCCTTGGCGTTGGGAATCTGCCCGGCAATGGCGGGGCGGTCGATGCCGTCGAGCGTTTTCAGCACGTAGCGGGCGATCGCCATCAGCGCGCCGGTATTGCCGGCGGACAGCGCGGCCTGGGCAGCGCCGTCCTTGACCTGCTGGATGGCCACCCGCATCGACGAGTCTTTTTTGCGGCGCAGCGCAACTTCGATCGGATCGTCCATGCCGACGACTTCGCTGGCCGCGACGATTTTGGCGCGGGCATGCGAAAACGCCGCCAGGCTCGCGGGCAGGCCCACGAGCAGCAACTCGGCATCAGGATGGAGATCGAGAAATTGCTGGCACGCGGGCAGCGTGACCTGAGGGCCGTGGTCGCCCCCCATGCAATCGACAGCGATGGTGATCATGCGGGTTCGACGCGGTCCGGGCGCTGGTGGCGGAGAGGGACAACCATCAAAAATGGCCCGTGGCTACTTGCACCGTAGCGCCGGGCCTGCATGCAAATGCCGGAAGCCGATCAGGCTTCGGACTTGTTCTTCAGCACCTGACGGCCACGGTAGAAACCGTTGGGGCTGATGTGGTGGCGCAGATGGGTTTCGCCCGTGGTCGGCTCGACAGCAATGCCGGGCACGTTCAAAGCGTTGTGCGAACGGTGCATGCCGCGCTTGGAAGGGGACTTTTTGTTTTGCTGGACTGCCATGGTCGGCTCCTGGATAAATACGTTTAAAAATTAAACGGTTAAGAAATACAAGACGGGGCGGGCGAAAAAGAAAAACCTGGCAGGCATGCAAATACAACCTGCTGGCTTCCGTCCACCCAACCGGTGGGCATTTCGCGCGAAGCCTTAGATTATAACCCAAGTCTATTTCAATACCACCCCAGCGTCCGGGCACGGCGCTTCAGAGGGTGTGAAGATTTAGTGAAACTTCGTTTTCGTAGCGAGCGGGTCAAGGTCGCGTTGAGGACCGGAGCCGCACAAGTGTGTACGGTGAGGACCGCAGACGCAAGATTGGCCCGCGCAGTAGAAATATTCACATCCTCTCAGTGGGGTTTGCCGCCCTTGAGCTGGGCCAGCGCGGCGAACGGCTTGGGCTTTTCGGCCATGGCGGTGTCGAAATCCTCGTCCACGGCTTCGAGCTTGACTTCGGTGGGGCAGACCTCATGGCGCGGCACCAGCGGCATCTCCATCAGCAGCTCGTCCTCGATCAGAGAAGCCAGGTCGAATTCGGGATCGAGCGCCAGCACTTCCTCCTCGGCTTCCTCGTCGAGTTGGGCCGCGGTTTCCTCGTCGGCCACGAAACGGAAAGAGCGGTCCACCACCAGCGGCACGTCCACCGGCTGCAGACAGCGCTGGCAGGTCACCGGTACATGGGCGTCGGCCTGCAGATGCAGCCAGATCTCGGCGGCCCCGCCCGGCACCGGGCGCATTTCGCCCTGGGCCGACCAGTTCACCGCAGAATCACCACCCTGGCCTTGCGACTCCTCCATCAGGCGCTCATATTTTTGCAGCGTGTCCTGCGCCGACCGCGTGCCTGCGGCCTGGGCAAAGGCCCGTACATCGAGCGGAATGGCAAAGCTGTCTTTTTTCATCCGCGCAGTGTAAGAGAATCGGCCGATGCCTTCCACGAACACCTCCCTTGCCCGCACGCTGATCCTGGGCTCGACCTCGCGTTACCGGCGCGAACTGATGCAACGGCTGCAGCTGCCCTTCGAGGTGGTCGCGCCCGACGTCGACGAAACCCCGCAACCCAATGAAACGCCCGCCAATCTGGCGGGCCGCCTGGCGCTGGCCAAGGCCCATGCCGTGGCACGGCTGCACCCCTCGGCCGTGGTCATCGGCTCCGACCAGGTGGCCGACCTGCAGGGCGAGCCGCTCGGCAAACCGGGCGACCACCCACGCGCGGTGGCGCAATTGCGGCGCATGCGCGGCCAGACCGTGGTGTTTCAGACCGCCGTGGCCGTGGTCTGCCTGGAGACCGGCTTCGCCCAAAGTGCGCTCGCGCCGGTGCGGGTGGTGTTCCGCAACCTGTCCGACGATGAGATCGAAGCCTATCTGCGGGCCGAGCAGCCCTATGACTGCGCCGGCAGCGCCAAAAGCGAAGGCCTGGGCATTGCCCTGCTCGACGCCATCGACAGCGACGACCCGACTGCGCTGGTCGGCCTGCCGCTGATCCGTACCTGCCAATTGTTGCGCGCCGCCGGCGTGAAGTTGCTGTGAGCGCCGCCCCGATCAGCCGCGGCCGGCTGTTCCTCGTGCCCGCGCCGCTCGATTTCGGCTGCGAAACCCAGGCCCCGCTGACCGATGTCCTGCCGCTGGCCACGCTGCAGAAGGCCGCCACGCTGCAGCACTGGATCACCGAAAACGCAAAATCCACCCGCGCCTACCTGAAGCGGGTGAACGACATCGCGCCGCTGGCGCAGCCGCTGCAGGCCCTGCAGATCCAGGAACTGCCGCGCGAGGTGCACAAAAAGGGCGATCACAGCGGCAACTTCGACGCCAAGCCCATGCTTGCGCCCGCGCTGCAAGGCTTTGACATGGGACTGCTCAGCGAAGCCGGCATGCCGGCGGTGGCCGACCCGGGCTCGTCCGTGGTGCGCGCGGCCCATGCGCTGGATCTGGAAGTGGTGCCGCTGGTCGGCCCGGTGTCGCTGCTGCTGGCGCTGGCCGCGAGCGGGCTCAACGGCCAGAACTTCGCCTTCGTCGGCTACCTGCCGCAAGATGCGGCAGAGCGCACACAACGCATCAAGGAGCTGGAGTCGCTGGCGCTGAAAACCGGCCAGACCCAGCTGTTCATCGAAACCCCCTACCGCAATGCCGCCCTGCTGCAGGCGCTGCTGCAGACCTTGCAGCACAACACCCGGCTGGCGGTGAGCAGCGGGCTGACCTTGCCGGTGCAGCGCATCCAGAGCGAAAGCGCCAAGGGCTGGAAGCAGAAGAATCTGGCGGAAAAGATCTGCGGCCAACCGGCGGTGTTCGCCATCGGCCGCTGACAGGCTCACCCCCAAGTCGCTCACTTCGTGTAGCTCCACCCCCTTGCAGGGGGCGACACCAGCGGCCTGGCGAAGCCAGTTCCGCGGTGTCTCTGGAAGGGATATAGGCAGCCCTTCTGACGCTTTGCGTTAACGCAGCGCCGGCAGCGAACGCATCGCCCGCACGCTGCCTTCGCCGATGGCGGCGCCGAAGCGCTTGGCCAGGCGTTCGGCCACGTTGTCGCGGCGGGTGTAGTCGATCAATTCCTCGGCCTTGACCACTTCGCGCGCCACATAGTCGAGGTTGCCGAGGTGGTCGGCCAAGCCCATCTCCACCGCCTGCTGGCCGCTCCAGAACAGGCCGCTGAAGGTCTCCGGCGTTTCCTTCAACCGGTCGCCGCGGCCGGCCTTCACCACGCCGATGAACTGCTGGTGGATCTGGTCGAGCATGGCCTGCGCATAGGCGTGCTGCTTTTCGGTCTGCGGGCTGAACGGGTCGAGAAAGCCCTTGTTTTCACCGGCGGTGATGAGCCGTCGCTCGACGCCCAGCTTGTCCATCAGGCCGGTAAAGCCAAAACCGTCCATCAACACGCCGATGCTGCCGACGATGCTGGCCTTGTCGACGAAGATCTGGTCGGCGGAGACGGCAATGTAGTAGGCCGCCGAGGCGCAGGTTTCTTCCACCACCGCATACACCGGCTTCTTGTGCAGCGCCTTGAGCCGGCGCACTTCGTCATTGATGATGCCGGCCTGCACCGGGCTGCCGCCGGGCGAGTTGATGAGCAGCACCACGGCCTGCGCACCCTCGTCCTCGAAGGCGCTGCGCATGGCGGCCACGACAAATTCGGCGCTGGCGTCGGCGCCGGCGGCAATTTCACCCTTGATTTCGACAACAGCCGTGTGGGCCGTGGTCTTGTCGGCCGTTGGTGCGGCCTTCGAAAGCCCCACCCATGCCACGACGATAAAAAAGAGCAGCCAGGCCAGGCGCACGAAGGTCTTCCAGCGCCGCGTGGCCTTCTGCTCGGCCAGCGCGGCAAAGGCGAGCTTCTCGAGCGCGGCACGCTCCCAGCCGGACGCCTGGGTGGACGCAGCCGGCGCAGGCGGCGAACCCGGCGGCGCGGACGAAAAGGAAGGCTCCCGGCCATAAGGGGCGTCTGGGCCGCCGGGAAGGTTTGGATCGGTCATGTTGGAGGACTCGCGGGGGAGGAAAGACTAAAAAACAACAGGCTGCAATGGATGCCGAGTATGCCAGTGCACCACACCATCGAACTCGGACAGCTCGATCTTCACCAGCCCACCCCGGCAAGGCCCGCCGCCGCAGTGGCCGGTATCGGGCCGGTAGGCGGCGCCGTGGGTGGCGCAGAGCAGCCACTCGCCGCTGTCGTCGAAGAAGCGGTTGGGCTGGTAGTCGAGCTCCATCGGCACATGGGTGCAGCGGTTCAGGTAGGCATGGGCCTGGCCCCGGTAACGAATGGCGAAGGCGCGGCAGGTCTGGCCGTGGTACATCACGTCGAAGGGCACGGCCTCGCCGCCATCAACAAGGTCACGCGAATTGCACAGCGGGATGATGTCCATGAGCGCTTCGCGGCTTGCAGGGTTGGCGCTCTTCAGCCGTTGGCCAACAGCCAGTCTTGCAGCGCGTCCACCGAATGCGCAATGAAGCGCGGCTTCAGCACTTCGAAGCTGTCGTGCCCATGCGCGCCGTAGCTCACCCCCACACTGGCACAGCCGGCGTTCACGGCCATCTGCAGGTCGTGCGTGGTGTCGCCGATCATGAGGGTGCGCTCGGGCGCCACGCCGAATTCACGCATCAACTCGTGCAGCATGCGCGGATGCGGCTTGCCCGCGGTCTCGTCGGCGGTGCGCGAGCCGTCGAACAGGCCCTGCAGCGCCACCGTGTGCAGCGCCTCGTCCAGGCCGCGGCGCGATTTGCCGGTGGCCACGGTCAGCACATGCTGGCGCGTCCTGAGCGCGTGCAGCATCGGCAACACGCCGTCGAACAGGCTGATGTCGTCCTGGTGCGCGAAGTAATGATGGCGGTAACGCGCGCCCAGTTCCGGGTATTTTTCGGGTGGCACATCGGGCGCCGCATGGGCCAACGCCTCCATCAGCGCCATGCCGATCACATAGGAAGCCGCCTCGTCGCTCGGCACCGTGCCGCCTACGTCGCGCACGGCTTCCTGGATGCAGCGGGTGATGATGGCCGTGGAGTCGAACAGGGTGCCATCCCAGTCGAAGGCGATCAGGTCGAAGTTTCTTGCGGCCATGAATGCGGGGTCAGCGGCCGTAGACGTCTTCGAAACGAACGATGTCATCTTCACCGAGATAGCTGCCCGACTGCACTTCGATCATCTCCAGCGGCACACGACCCGGGTTTTCCAGCCGGTGCGTCGTGCCCAACGGGATGTAGGTGGATTCGTTTTCCGACACCAGGTAGGTTTCCTCGCCGCGCGTGACTTTGGCCGTGCCGCTGACGACGATCCAATGCTCGGCGCGGTGGTGGTGCATCTGCAGCGACAAGGTGCCGCCCGGCTTGACCACGATGCGCTTGACCTGGAAACGCGCGCCGTGGTCCACGCTGTCGTACCAGCCCCAGGGCCGAAACACCTTGCGGTGCAACTGGCCTTCGGGGCGCTGGTCTTTCTTCAGGCGGTCGACGATCTTCTTGACCTCCTGGGTCTTGTCCTTGTGCGCGACGAGGATCGCGTCGGCGGTCTCGACGACCACGATGTCTTCGACCCCCACGCAGGCGATCAGGCGGCCTTCGGACAGCGCCAGCGTGTTCTTGCAGTCGTGCAGCAGTACGTCGCCCTGGACCACGTTGCCGCCTTCGTCTTTAGGCAGCACCTGCCACAGCGCGTCCCAGGCGCCGACGTCGGACCAGCCCGCCGACAGCCCGATCACCACGCCGGGCGGCAACGTGCCGTCGGCGCTGGCGATGCGCTCCATCACCGCATAGTCGATCGAGTCGCTGGGGCAGGCACCGAAGGCTTCCTTGCCCACGCGCACGAACTCGCCGTCGGTCTTGCCTTGCGCCCAGGCAGCCTGGCAGGCGTCCAGAATGTCCTTGCGGCAAGCGCCGATGGCGGCCAGCCAGACCGAGGCGCGCACCATGAACAGCCCGCTGTTCCAGGCATAGGTACCGGCATCGAGGTAGCTCTGGGCGGTGGCCAGGTCGGGCTTTTCCACGAAGCGCGCGATGAGTTTGGCGTCGCCCGTGCCGCCGCCGAAGGCCGCACCGGACTGGATATAGCCATAACCGGTTTCAGGCGTGTCAGCAGTGATACCAAAGGTAACGACCGCGCCTTCGGAGGCCAGCGCCGCACCCTGGCGCACCACGGCCTGGAACGCAGCCGTGTCCAGAATCACGTGGTCGGCCGGCATCACCAGCAACACCGGATCGGTGCCGTCGCGCTGGGCGGCCAGGGCTGCGAGCGTGAGCGCGGGCGCGGTGTTGCGGCCGGTGGGCTCGAGCACGATGGTGCCGGGCTGGCCCATCAGGCGCAGCTGCTCGGCGATGACGAAGCGGTATTCCTCGTTGCACACCACCATCGGCGGCGCCAGCTCACCCGCGCCCAGGCCTTCGAGCCGGCGCACCGTGGCCTGCAGCAGCGAATCGGCGCCGATCAAGGGCAGCAACTGCTTGGGGTACTTTTCACGCGAAAGCGGCCACAGGCGGGTGCCCGAACCACCGGAGAGGACGACCGGTTGAATCAGCATGGAACTCCAATCAAAAAATAAAGCCGGGGCCAGCGCGCAAACACACTTCCAGACCGAAGCCAAGCGGGTTTGCGAGCGGCATTGGTTTCATTATTGCAGAGGGCGCTGGTTCTTCCGAGCGCCTCAGCCGGTGTTGCGCAAGCCGGCGGCAATACCGTTGATGGAGATGTGGATCCCGGTCTGCACCCGCTGGTCGCCCTGCCCCGCCCGGTAGCGCCGCACCAGTTCGATCTGCAAGTGGTGCAACGGGTCGATATAAGGGAACCGGTGGCGGATGGAGCGCTGCAGCGCGGCATTGCCCGACAGCCGCTGCTTTTCGCCGGTGATCTGGGCCAGGGCGTTGGCGGTGCGGTGCCATTCGGTTTCGATGGACTGGAAGATCTTCTTGCGCTGGCGTGCATCGGCCACCAGTTCGGCATAACGCGAGGCCAGCGCCAGGTCGCTCTTGGCCAGCACCATGTCCATGTTGCTCAGCAAGGTGTTGAAGAACGGCCATTGGCGGTACATCTTCTGCAGCAAGGCCAGCGCTTCCTTGCGGCCGGTGGGGCCGTTGGCATTCAACAGCGCCTCCACCGCCGAGCCGAAGCCGAACCAGCCCGGCAAGGCCAGCCGGCACTGGCCCCAGCTGAAGCCCCAGGGAATGGCGCGCAGGTCTTCGATGCGCTGCGTGGCCTTGCGCGAGGCCGGCCGCGAGCCGATGTTGAGTTCGGCGATTTCGCGGATCGGCGTGGAGTCGAAGAAATACGAAGTGAAGCCTGGTGTCTCGTAGACCAGCGCGCGGTAGGCCGCCATGCTGGCCTCGGACAAGGCCGCCGCGGCTTTCAGGAAGGCCGGCGTGGCCGGCTTGGTCGGCTGCAGCAGCGTGGCCTCGAGGGTGGCGGCCACCAGGGTTTCCAGGTTGCGCCGGCCGATCTCGGGGTTGGCGTATTTGGAGCCGATCACCTCGCCCTGCTCGGTCAGGCGGATCTGCCCGCGCACCGTGCCCGGCGGCTGGGCCAGGATGGCCTGGTAGCTCGGACCGCCGCCACGCCCCACCGTGCCGCCACGGCCGTGGAACATGCGCAAGGTGATGTTGTGGCTGTTGGCGAGTTCGTCGAACAGGTCGACCAGCGCGATCTCGGCGCGGTACAGCTCCCAGTTGCTGGTGAAGATGCCGCCGTCCTTGTTGCTGTCCGAATAACCCAGCATGATGTCCTGCTCGGCGCCGCTGCGCTGCACCAGTTTGGCCACGCCGGGCAGGGCATAGAAGTCGCGCATGATGGGCGCGGCATTGCGCAGGTCTTCGATGGTTTCGAACAGTGGCACCACGATCAGGTCGTTCGTCGCCTTCTGGTCCAGCGTGCCGCGCATCAGGCCGACTTCCTTCTGCAGCAGCAGCACTTCCAGCAGATCGCTCACCGTCTCGGTATGGCTGATGATGTAGTGGCGGATGGCCTGGGCGCCGTAGCGCGCACGCACGTTGCGGGCCATCTCGAAGATGGCGAGCTCATGGCGCGTGTGGTCCGAATAGGCCGCGCCCACCACGCGCAGCGGCCGCGCGTCGTTGAGCAGCCCCAGCAGCAGTTCGCGCTTGGCGGCTTCGTCCAGCGCCGAATAACTCGGCTCGACCCGGGCCACGGCCAGCAGCTCGGCCACCACTTCCTCGTGTTTGTCGGAGCTCTGGCGCAGGTCGACCGTGGCCAGGTGAAAACCGAACACCTCCACCGCGCGGATCAGCGGGTGCAGGCGCTGCACGGCCAGCGGGGCGCCATGGTTGGCCATCAGGGAAGCTTCGATGGTGCGCAGATCGGCCAGGAAGTCCTCGGCCAGCAGATAGGCGTTTTGCGGCGCCACCGCATGGCGCGCGGCCTCGCCGCCGGTCAGGTCCTTCAGGGTGGCGGCCAGGCGGGCATACATGCCGGTCAAGGCCAGCCGATAGGGTTCGTCCTGACGATGCACATTGGTGTCGGGCGAACTCCTGGCCAGGGCCTGCAGTGCCTCGGACATGCCCACCAGGCCACCCGACAGCGACAGCTCGCCGCCCAGGTAATGCACCTCGGTGAGGAAGTGGCGCAGCGCCACTTCGGACTGGCGGCGCAGCGCGTATTCGAGCGTTTGCGCGCTCACGTTCGGATTGCCGTCGCGGTCGCCGCCGATCCACTGGCCCATGCGCAGGAAGCTGTGCACCGGCTGGTTGCCCAGCTCGCGCTCCAGGTCCTCGTACAGCCGCGGAATCTCGCGCAGGAAAGTCGACTCGTAGTAGCTCAGCGCGTTTTCGATCTCGTCGACCACGGTCAGCTTGGACGTGCGCAACAGACGCGTCTGCCACAGCTGCATCACCCGCGCGCGCAGATGGGCCTCGTTCACGGCCAGATCGCGCGGCGTGAGCGCGTCCTTGCCGCCGCCGGCCAGTGCGGCGCGGACCTTGATCTCGTCGCGCGCCGTCAGCAGTTGGGCGATGTCGCGCTCGGCGTCCAGAATGCTCTTGCGCTGCACTTCCGTGGGGTGCGCGGTCAGCACCGGCGACACATAGCTGTGGGCCAACGTCTGCGCAATCGTCTTGGGCGAGATGCCGGCCCAGCGCAGGCGCGCCAGGGCGACTTCGATGCTGCCTTCCTGGGTGTCGCCGGCACGCTCGTGGACGGCGCGGCGGCGGATGTGGTGGCGGTCTTCGGCCAGGTTGGCCAGGTGGCTGAAGTAGGTGAAGGCGCGGATCACGCTGACCGTCTGGTCACCAGAGAGACCCTTGAGCAGCTTCTTCAGCGCCTTGTCGGCCTCGGCATCGGCATCGCGGCGGAAGGCCACCGACAGCTTGCGCACCTGCTCGATCAACTCGTAGGCGGCCACGCCCTCCTGCTCGCGAATCACATCGCCGAGGATGCGACCAAGCAGGCGGATGTCTTCGACCAGCGGGCGTTCGTTGTCCTTGGTGCGCACACCGGGGCGGGCCGGCGGTGGCGCACTGGGCAAAGCACCAAGGGAAGAGCTGGGGGGAGAATTTGGCGCGCGCTTGGCGCCGCTGTCCTGGTCTGCCGTGGTCATGCGGAGAGCTTCCTGGGAAGGCTGAAAGGGCTGTTATGGACCTGCTGCAGAACCTTCCGGCGCACCGGTGAACGAGCAAGTTAAGGGCAGGCCCCATGCTAGCATTGACCACCCCCTTTTCAGGGCCTTTTGATTACCAACAGGTTACCGGTTTGAGTTCATCTGCCCCTCTGCGCATCGTCATCGCCACCCGTGAAAGCCGGTTGGCCCTATGGCAGGCCGAACACGTCCAGTCCCTGCTGCGCGGGCTGGGCCACGCCGTCGACCTGCTCGGCATGACCACCCGCGGCGACCAGATCCTCGACCGCTCGCTGAGCAAGGTCGGCGGCAAGGGCTTGTTCGTCAAGGAGCTGGAGATCGCACTCGAAGAAGGCCGTGCCGACATCGCCGTGCATTCATTGAAGGACGTGCCGATGGACCTGCCCGAGGGCTTCGTGCTGGCCTGCGTGATGGAACGCGAAGACCCGCGCGACGCCTTCGTCTCCAACCGGTACGCCTCGCTCGACGCCGTGCCCCAAGGCGGTGTGATCGGCACATCGAGCTTGCGCCGCACCGTGCTGCTGCGCGCGCTGCGGCCCGACCTGCGCATCGAACCCTTGCGCGGCAATCTGGACACGCGCTTACGCAAATTGGATGAAGGCCAGTTCGACGGCATCGTGCTGGCCGCTGCCGGCCTGATCCGGCTCGGCCTGGCCGAACGCATCCGCTGCGCCTTCGAACCGGCAGCCATGCGCCCGGCCGCGGGCCAGGGTGCGCTCGGCATCGAGGTGCGTGCCGACCGGCCCGAGCTGATCGCCGCGCTGGCACCGCTGGCCCACGCCCCCACCTGGCAGGCTGTGGCCGCCGAACGCGCCGTGAGCCGGGCCATGGGCGGCAGTTGCTCGATGCCGTTGGCCGCCTTCGCGCGCTGGGACGGCACCGAACTGCAACTCGACGCCGCCTGGGGCGAAACCGAAGGCCCCGGCCCGCTGGTCACCGCTTCGGGGCGGGCCGCCGTTACCGACCTGGCCAGCGCCGCCGCCCTGGGCGAACGTGTCGTGGCCCAGCTTCGCGCGGGCGGCGCACACTGAACCGCCCCCACGCGCGGCGAAGCAATTCAACCGCGTCGAAACCACCATGCGCCTGATCGTCACCCGGCCGCAGCAAGACGCGCTACGCTGGGTGGACACCCTGCGGGCCCGCGGCCTGCAGGCCGAGGCCCTGCCGCTGATCGACATCGCGCCTGCCACCGACGCCGGCCCGGTGCACCTGGCCTGGCGGCAGATCGCGCAGTACCAGGCGGCCATGTTCGTCAGCGGCAACGCCGTACAGCATTTTTATGCGCTGAAACCAACGCCGGCCCCGGCGCATGCGGCCACCAGATCGTGGGCCACCGGGCCCGGCACCCTGGCCGCCTTGCGGCAGGCCGGCGTGGCCGATGACCTGATCGACGCACCACCGGCGTCGGCAGGCCAGTTCGATTCCGAAGCCCTGTGGCAGATCATTGGCCCGCGCGTCGCACCTGGCCACCGTGTGCTGGTGGTGCGCGGCGGCGCGCCAGGCGGCGACGGTGCCGGCCGCAACTGGTTCGCGCAGCAACTGACGGACGCAGGCGCCGAGGTGGACTTCGTCGTCGCCTACGAACGCCATCCACCGCAATGGACCGCGGCGCAGACGGCGCGCGCGCGCGATGCCGCACACGACGGCTCGGTCTGGCTGCTCAGCAGTTCGGAAGCCATTGCCCACCTGCTGCTGTGCCTGCCCGCCAGCACTTTGCGTGCCGCCCGCGCCGTGGCCACCCATCCGCGCATCGCCCAGGCCGCACGCGAGGCCGGCTTCGGTGTTGTTTGCGAGTCACGGCCGACCATGGACGATGTGGTGGCGTCTATAGAATCGCTCGAATGAATGCTGAGTTCCCCATCGAACCTGCTGCCGTCCCTGCGGGGTCTGCGGCGGCTTCTGCGCAAACAGCCCAGCCCACGGGCGGCGCCACGGCTACGCCCGCTGCATCCACTGCACCCGTAGACGGCACACCAAATATTCCTCGATCCTCCGCTGGTGGCAAAGCCCTGGTGTGGGGTATCGGCGCGATTGCGGTGCTGTCCCTCGCAGGCAACGGCCTGCTTTGGCAGAAACTCTCCACCATCCAGGAGCACCTGGCCCGACAGAGCGCCGATGCGGGTGCCCAGGCCGTCGAAGCCCGCACCATGGCCCGCCAGGCACAGGATCTGGCCCGCGACACCGCGGCCCGTCAGGCTGTTTCCGATGCCCGCCTGGGCGAAGCCACGCTGCAGCGCAGCCAGCTCGAAGAGTTGATGCAAAGCCTGTCGCGCTCGCGTGACGAAAACCTGGTGGTGGATCTCGAATCCGCGCTGCGCCTGGCCCAGCAGCAAGCCCAGCTGACCGGCAGCGTCGAGCCCCTGCTGGCCGCGCTCAAGACCGCCGGCGACCGCATCGCGCGCGCCGCCAATCCGCGCCTGACATCGTTGCAGCGCGCCATCGCCCACGATGTCGACCGCATCAAGGCCGCCAGCGTGACCGACACTCCCGGCCTGCTGGTCAAGCTCGACGACCTGGTGCGCCAGGTGGACGACCTGCCCACGCTCAACGCCCTGCAGCCCCTGGGCGGCAGCGGCGGCACGCAGCCGGCGCCGCCGCCGGTGCCCGCGGTGTGGTGGCATCGCTCGCTCGACCTGGTCTACCAGGAGGCCCGCAAGCTGCTGCGTGTGAGCCGCATCGACCGGCCCGAGGCCGCGCTGCTGTCTCCCGAGCAGACCTTCTTTCTGCGCGAGAACCTGAAGCTCAAGCTGCTCAATGCCCGGCTCGGCCTGCTGGCGCGGCAGATGGAATCCGCCCGCACCGACCTGGGTTCGGCCAATACCATGCTCAACAAATATTTTGATCCGGCCTCGCGCAAGACCCAGACCACTTCCAGCCTGCTGTCCCAGGTGCAGACGCAAATGAAGGCGGTCGAACTGCCCCAGGTCAACGAGACCCTTGCGGCCCTGGCCACCGCCGCGGCAGGAAGATGAGGTACACCCCCAGGCTTGCCCACTTCGTGTGGCCACCAACCCCCTTGCAGGGGGCAACACCAGCAGCGCGGCAAAGCCGGCTCTGCGGTGTTTCTGGAAGGGACCGGGCTTGCTGCGCGCCGCGGTGGCTCTGTGTGGCACGGAGGGACTACTGATATGCGCGCGATCGCCTGGCTACTGGCCCTGTTCGGCGCGGCTGTTGCGGTGGCGCTGTTCGCCGGCGACAACCAGGGCACCGTCACCCTGTTCTGGCCGCCCTACCGCGTCGACCTGTCGCTGAACCTCGTGCTGCTGCTGCTCATCGGCAGCTTCGTGGTGCTGCATCTGGCGCTGCGTGCGTTGGCAGCGCTGTTCTCCATGCCGCAACAGGCTCGCCGCTGGCGCCTGCAGCAGCGCGAACGCGCCATGCATGCCTCGCTGCTCGACGCGCTGTCGCACCTGCTGGCCGGGCGCTTCCTGCGCGCGCGCAAAGCCGCCGAGACCGCACTCGGCCAGGAACAGGCGCTCACCGCCAGCGGCCACCACCTGGCCCATGCCGACAAGCTGCGCGCCATGTCTCACCTGGTCACCGCCGAAAGCGCGCAGGCCCTGCAAGACCGCGTGACGCGCGACGAACACCTGCTGCTGGCCATCGAAAACACCGCGCAACGCGAAGCCCAGGAAACCCGTGAAGGCGTGCAATTGCGCGCGGCGCGCTGGGCACTGAACGACCGTGATGCCCATGCCGCACTGCAGTGGCTCGACGCACTGCCCCAGGGCGCGGCACGGCGCACACTGGCGCTGCGCGCCCGACTCAAGGCCGCCCGCCTGGCGCGCCAGACCCTGGAGGCGCTGGAGACGGCGCGCCTGCTCGCCAAACACCGGGCGTTTTCCGAAAGCGGCGCACAAAGCCTGATGCGCGGGCTGGCCATGGAACTGATCAACGACGCCCATGACCCGGCGCAGCTGCAGCGCGCCTGGGCGCAGCTGGAACACACCGAGCGCCAGATGCCCGATGTGGCCATCCATGCGGCCCAGCGCCTGGCCATTCTGCAGGGTGATGCCGCACTGGCGCGCCAATGGCTGCTGCCGATCTGGGAGCGGCGCATGAGCCATCCCGAGGCCTGGAGCGAAAGCCAGTCCATCAAGCTGATCCACGCGCTCGAAGCCGGCTTCGCGGCGTCCGACGATCCCATCGACCTGCCCTGGCTGCACCGCATCGAAGCCGCGCAACTGCGCCACGGCCGCGACGCCAACCTGCAGTACCTGGCCGGCATGGCCTGCCTGCGTCACCAACTCTGGGGCAAGGCCCAGCAACTGCTCACGCAGGCGGTACAGAACCTGCAGGACACCGGCCTGCAACGCAGTGCCTGGCGCGCATTGGCCACCCTGGCCGAGCAGCGCGAAGATGAAACTGCTGCACGCGAAGCCTACAAGCGGGCGGCAACGGTCTAAAAACAGGCCCCGCCTGCAAAGCCCTGAGCGAAACACCTCACGGCCCCTGCAGCACAGCGACAAGCGCCAAAAAAAATGGACCCGAAGGTCCATTTTTTTGGTGTCACCGTCTTCAGAACGGCAACTGCATGTTGCGCAGATCGCGCTTGGTCTCCACCATCACCAGTGGCTCGGTTTCCACCACGATGGCCGGTGGCCGCTCGCGTGGCACATGCACTGGCTTGGGTTCAGCGGCGATCGCGGCCTGCACGGCGGCAGCGCGTTCTACGTCGGTGCTGACCCACTGCAGCCCCGAGCCTTGCGCCACCGCGGCCAACTCGGCCAATGGCAGCACGAAGGCGCTGGCCTTGGGCAAGGCGGTGACTTCGGCAACCGGTGCCGCGGCACGTTCAACACGCTCGACCCGTTCAACAGGCGCGGCCACCGGTGCCGGCGCTGCGGCAACAGGAGCAGCGTCGACCGGCGCCGGCGCCACCGCGGTGTCGGCCGACGGTGCCAACAAGGCATCGTTGGGCACGAACGCTGCCGGGGCGTTGCCGCCTTCGGCATCGGCGCCTTCACGCGGTGCGCGGTCCTTGCGGTCGCGGCCGTAACGGTCGCGCGAACGCTTTTCGCGGCGTTGTGGCTCGGCACCTTCGGCACCCTCCACGCGTTCGCCACGTTCGCGCACTTCACCCGTCAACGCTGCCGCGTCGCCACCCAGGCCGCTCAGTTCGGGCTGGGCTGGGGCGCCGGTGGTCGATGCCGGGGGTACGGAAAAGTACGACGGACGCTCGGGGCGTGCCGCTGGTTCGGCTTCATCACGGTCGGCACCGGTGGGCACGGCATTCGCCTCCTGGGCGGCGTCGGTGCGCGGCTCGTTGCGCTCGCGGCCACCCTGGCCTTCTTCGCGCGGACCACGCTCGCCGCGTTCACCACGGCCGCCTCGGCCACCGCGGCCGTTGCGTTCGCGGCCTTCCGGACGCTCACCACGCTCGCCGGGCTGGCGGGGTGCGCGCTCAGGACGCGCCTCCTGGCCGGCAGCTTCACCCGCTGCCGCTGCGCCGTCCTGGCCGCCGGCCAGAGCTTCCGGCGCGAGGGCTGCGGTGTCCGCGTCCTGGCGTGGGGCGCGAGGCTGGCGGTCGCCACGGCCACGGCCGCCGCGGCCGGACTGGCCTTGCTGCGCTTCGTCTCCGGCTCCGACCGCGGTACGGCCTTGGCCTTCACCACGCTCTGGACGGTCGCCACGCGGTGGACGCTCCGCGCCGTTGCGGGCAGCGCCGCGCTCCTGGCCTTCGCGCAATTCGCGCGGCTCACGTGGTTCGCGGGCTTCGCCGTCGCGTGGCGCGCCACCACGCCCACCGCGACCACCACGGCCTTCGACTTCCTCGCGGCCACCACGGCCACGGCCGCGGCCTGCGCCTTCACCACGGCCATCACGGCCGTCGCGGTTGTTGCGGCCTTCACGGCCTTCGCGTTTTTCTTCCGTCTTGCCCGCCGGAGCGGCCGGCTTGGCGACCACCGGAGCCGGAGCCGGTGCCGGCTTGGCACCGAACAAGCCCTTGATCCAGCCGAAGAAACCAGTCTCGGCGGGTGCCGGAGCGGGCGCGGCCACCACCGGCGCAGGAGCCGCCACAGGCGCTGCTTCGGCCACCGGCTTGGGCACGGCCACAGGCGCGGGCGCATCGGGCAACACACCCTTGATGACCGGCGTCTGCTTGTTGGTTGGCTCCTGCGAGCGGCGCGTCACCGAAGTGGCGTCGTCGATCTCGTCGGCCATCTTGTAGCTGGCGTCGATGTGGTCCAGGCGCGGGTCGTCGTGCTTCAGGCGTTCGAGCTTGTAGTTCGGCGTCTCCAGCGTCTTGTTGGGCACCATCAGCACGTTGATGCGCTGCTTGAGCTCGATCTTGGCGATTTCGGTGCGCTTTTCGTTCAGCAGGAACGAAGCCACGTCGACTGGCACCTGGCACAGCACCGAAGCCGTGTTGTCCTTGAGCGACTCTTCCTGGATGATGCGCAGGATCTGCAGCGCCGAGCTTTCGGTGTCGCGGATGTGGCCGGAACCACCGCAACGCGGGCAAGGAATCGAAGCGCCTTCTGAAAGCGCAGGGCGCAGACGCTGGCGGCTCATTTCCATCAGGCCGAACTTGCTGATGGTGCCGAACTGCACACGCGCGCGGTCCTGGCGCAACGCGTCGCGCAGGCGGTTTTCCACGTCGCGGCGGTTGCGGCTTTCTTCCATGTCGATGAAGTCGATCACGATCAGGCCGCCCAGGTCGCGCAGGCGCATCTGGCGGGCCACTTCTTCGGCGGCTTCGAGGTTGGTGCGGGTGGCGGTTTCTTCGATGTCGCCGCCGCGGATGGAGCGGGCCGAGTTCACGTCCACCGAAACCAGGGCTTCGGTGTGGTCGATCACGATGGCGCCACCGCTAGGCAGTTGCACGGTACGGGCATAGGCCGATTCGATCTGGTGCTCGATCTGGAAGCGGCTGAACAGCGGCGCGTCGTCACGGTAACGCTTCACGCGCGCGGCATGCTCGGGCATGACGTGGGCCATGAACTGCTGGGCCTGCTCGTACACGTCGTCGGTGTCGATCAGGATGTCGCCGATGTCCGAATTGAAGTAGTCGCGGATGGCGCGGATCACCAGGCTCGACTCCTGGTAGATCAGGAAGGCGCCCTTGCCTTGTTTGCCGGCGCCGTCGATGGCGGTCCACAACTTGAGCAGGTAGTTCAGGTCCCACTGCAATTCGGGGGCGCTGCGGCCGATGCCGGCGGTGCGCGCGATGATGCTCATCCCGTTCGGGTATTCGAGCTGGTCCATCGCTTCCTTGAGCTCGGCCCGGTCGTCGCCTTCGATGCGGCGCGACACGCCGCCGCCACGCGGGTTGTTGGGCATCAGCACCACATAACGGCCGGCCAGCGACACGAAGGTGGTAAGGGCTGCGCCCTTGTTGCCGCGCTCTTCCTTTTCGACCTGGACCAGCAGTTCCTGGCCTTCACGGATCACGTCGCTGATGCGGGCCTGGCTGACCGGCACGCCTTGCGTGAAGTATTGCTTGGAGATTTCCTTGAACGGCAGGAAGCCGTGGCGGTCTTCGCCGTAGTCGACGAAACAGGCTTCGAGCGAGGGCTCGACGCGGGTCACGACCGCCTTGTAGATATTGCCCTTGCGCTGTTCGCGCCCCTCGATTTCGATTTCGTAGTCAAGCAGCTTTTGCCCGTCCACGATGGCCAGGCGGCGCTCTTCGGCCTGCGTGGCATTAATCAGCATCCGTTTCATGGTGCGTTTCCTTTACCGGGCCAATTGGGCCCAGAACTGTTTTTGGATCACATGCTCAAAATGAGCCTCTTGATGCCAGAACAGACGCCTGAAAACGAAGGGAATTGCCGGAGAGCCGCGTCATGTGAGCCGGGGCTCGCAGTTGGGCGGTATGGGCGCGTGGAGGGAAGCGAATGTGCGCCGCGATCGACTTGCTACCGAATTCGTAGCTGACTGCGCGGGCAGGACGGACTGAACAGGCGATTCCATGCCGAAAAGCGGGGGCAAAAGCCACCGCGAGCAGAGTTGAATCATCACCATCAGCACAAAAAAAGTTCTCGCTTCGATCCGCTGGACAAGCGCTGCTTGCGCTGCGCTTGCCAAGTTGAGGGTATTCCGTATCAGTGTTTCCGTGGGCGTCGGCTCGACCCGCAACCGCTTCAAGCCACCAGCGCCAGGGTCGCTTGGTTTGCAGGAAAACGTCTCGGGAGGCATCGACTTCGCAGCGAAATCGCTTCTGTGCTCTAAACTTGTGATTAATCAAGCACTTACGACACTACGCTGGTGAAAAACATTATAGGTGCTAACAAGTCGCCTCTCGCGCCCGAAGTCAAATTGGTAACAGTTGATGAAGATGGCGCGGGCCAACGGCTCGACAATTTCCTCATGCGCCACCTCAAAGGGGTGCCGAAAACCCACGTCTATCGCATCATCCGCAGCGGCGAGGTGCGCATCAATAAAGGCCGCGCCGCGGCCGATACCCGCCTGGCCGAAGGCGACGTGGTGCGGCTGCCGCCGGTGCGGACCTCGGAGCGGGCCGCGGAAAAATCCGAAGCCATGGCCCAGGCGGTGCACGCCGCGCCGGCACGCGAGTTCCCGGTGATCTTTGAAGACGAGCACCTGCTGGCCATCGACAAACCGGCCGGCGTGGCGGTGCACGGCGGTAGCGGCGTGAGCTTCGGCGTGATCGAACAACTGCGCATCGCCCGGCCAGGCGCCAAGTTTCTGGAGCTGGTGCACCGGCTCGACCGCGAAACCTCGGGCATCCTGTTGATCGCCAAGAAACGCAGCGCGCTCAACAAGCTGCAGGACCAGTTCCGCGAGCGTGAAACCGGCAAGACCTACCTGGCCCTGGTGCAGGGTGCGTGGCCGGCGAACAAGAAGGTGCTCGACAAGCCGCTGCACAAATACCTGCTGCCCGACGGTGAGCGTCGGGTCAAGGTGGTGGCCAAGGACGACCCGGACGGCATGCGCTCGCTGAGCCTGGTCAAGGTTAGGCAGAAGCTGGCCGACTACAGCCTGCTGGAGGTGACCATCAAGACCGGCCGCACGCACCAGATCCGCGTGCACCTGGCCAGCGAAGACCACCCCATCGTCGGCGACGACAAATATGGCGATTTCGAGTTGAACAAGGCCTTGCAGAAGCAGGGGCTCAAGCGCATGTTCCTGCACGCCTGGCACCTGTCGCTGACCCACCCGGGCACCGGCGAGCCGATGTCGCTTGATGCGCCGCTGCCACAGGAGTTGCAGCGCTTCATGGACGGCCAGTCCAAAGTCGTTGCAAACTAGCTCACGACGCCATGGCGCCGGGCATTTCAATTTACACCCGGAGGTGAATCAGCGATGATTCGGTAACTTTATGCTACCTGCTACATTTTGGGCTTATGGCCGCAGTCGACACGTTTAAACAGGATTCACCTACGGTAGCCCTGCCCGGTCTGGGGCGTGCACTGATCTTGGCCGGCAAGCTGGGGCAGAAGGCCGCCGAAGATCTCTACCGCAAGGCGCAAACCGGTCGCACCAGCTTCATCGCAGAATTGGTGGGCTCGGGAGCAGTGTCGGCCTATGACCTGGCCCACACCATGTCCACCGCGTTCGCGGCCCCGCTGCTCGACCTCGACGCCATCGACCTGCAGCGCCTGCCCAAGGACCTGCTCGACGCCAAGATCTGCCAGTCCTACCGCGTGGTGGTGCTGAGCAAGCGCAACAACCGCCTGATCGTCGCGACCGCCGACCCCTCGGACCAGGAAGCGGCTGAAAAAATCAAGTTCTCCACGCAGATGGGCGTGGACTGGATCATCGCCGAATACGACAAGCTGTCGAAGCTGGTCGATGCCAATGCGGTGTCGACCACCGAGGCCATGGAAGGCCTGATCGGCGGCGGCGATTTCGACTTCGAAGACAGTGTGATCTCCGCGGCCACCGACGTGGCGGAAGTAAACACCACCGAAGTCGAAGACGCGCCGGTGGTGAAGTTCCTGCACAAGATGCTGCTCGATGCCTTCGGCATGCGCGCCTCCGACCTGCACTTCGAACCCTACGAGCACAACTACCGCGTGCGCTTCCGCATCGACGGCGAGCTGCGCGAAATCGCCTCGCCGCCAGTGGCCATCAAGGACAAGCTGGCCTCGCGCATCAAGGTGATTTCACGGCTCGACATCTCCGAAAAACGCGTGCCGCAAGACGGCAAGATGAAGCTCAAGGTCGGCCCCGACCGGGTGATCGACTTCCGGGTCAGCACCCTGCCCACGCTGTTCGGCGAAAAGATCGTGATCCGGATTCTCGACCCGAGCAGCGCCAAGCTCGGCATCGACGCACTCGGCTACGAACCCGAGGAAAAGGCGCGGCTGATGCAGGCCATCGGCCGGCCCTACGGCATGATTCTGGTGACCGGCCCGACCGGCTCGGGCAAGACCGTGTCGCTCTACACCTGCCTGAACCTCTTGAACAAGCCCGGCGTCAACATCGCCACGGCCGAAGACCCGTCCGAAATCAACCTGCCGGGCGTAAACCAGGTCAACGTGAACGAAAAGGCCGGGCTGACCTTTGCCGTGGCGCTCAAGTCCTTCCTGCGCCAGGATCCCGACATCATCATGGTCGGCGAAATCCGCGATCTGGAAACCGCCGACATCTCCATCAAGGCCGCCCAGACCGGCCACCTGGTGTTGTCCACGCTGCACACCAACGACGCGCCGACCACGCTCACGCGGATGCGCAACATGGGCATCGCGCCGTTCAACATCGCCTCCAGCGTGATCCTGATCACCGCGCAGCGGCTCGCGCGGCGCCTGTGCCCCACCTGCAAGACGCCGCTCAGCATCCCGCACAAGACGCTGCTCGAAGCTGGCTACACCGAAGAAGAACTCGACGGTTCCTGGCAGCCCTATGGGCCGGTGGGCTGCTCGGCCTGCAACAACGGCTACAAGGGACGCATCGGCATCTACCAGGTCATGCCGATTTCGGAAGAGATCCAGCGCATCATCCTGCGCGACGGCAACGCACCCGAAATTGCCAAGCAGGCCAAGCTGGAAGGCGTACGCTCCTTGCGGCAGGCGGGCCTGCACAAAGCCAAGCTGGGATTGACCTCGCTGGAAGAAGTGCTCGCCGTCAGCAACGAGTGACACAACGAGTAACCGAGAGACCGACCAAGGCAATCCATGGCAACTGCAGCGTCCAGAGACATCAAGGAATTTGTCTTCGAGTGGGAAGGCAAGGACCGCAATGGCAAACAGGTCCGCGGCGAAACCCGGGCCGTGGGCGAAAACCAGGTCCAGGCCACGCTGCGCCGCCAGGGCGTGTTTCCGACCAAGATCAAGAAGCGCCGCATGCGCTCGGGCAAGAAGATCAAACCCAAGGACATCGCCATCTTCACGCGGCAACTGGCCACCATGATGAAGGCCGGCGTGCCCCTGCTGCAGGCCTTCGACATCGTCGGCCGCGGCAATGCCAATGCCAGCGTGACCAAGCTGCTCAACGACGTGCGTTCGGACGTGGAAACCGGCAGCTCGCTCAGTGGTGCCTTCCGCAAATTTCCGATGTACTTCAACAACCTCTATTGCAACCTGGTGGAAGCCGGTGAGGCCGCAGGTATTCTGGAGTCGCTGCTCGACCGCCTGGCGGTCTACATGGAAAAGACCGAGGCCATCAAGTCGAAGATCAAGTCGGCCCTGATGTACCCGACCTCGGTGCTGGTGGTCGCGTTCGTGGTGGTGGCGGTGATCATGATCTTCGTGATCCCGGCGTTCAAGGAAGTGTTCAGCGGCTTCGGTGCCGACCTGCCCGCCCCCACGCTCATGGTGATCGCCATCAGCGAGGTCTTCGTCTCCTACTGGTGGCTGATTTTCGGCAGTATCTTCGGCGCGGTGTATTTCTTCATGCAGGCCTGGAAGCGCAACGAGAAGATGCAGATGTTCATGGACCGGCTGCTGCTCAAGGTGCCTGTCTTCGGCACGCTGATCGAAAAATCCTGCATCGCCCGCTGGACCCGCACCTTGTCGACCATGTTCGCCGCCGGCGTGCCACTGGTCGAAGCGCTCGACTCGGTGGGCGGCGCGTCGGGCAATTCGGTGTTCACCATCGCCACAGAAAAGATCCAGCAGGAAGTCTCCACCGGCACCAGCCTGACCAACGCCATGACCAATGCCAACATCTTCCCGTCGATGGTGCTGCAGATGTGCTCGATCGGTGAAGAGTCGGGCTCGATCGACCACATGCTGGGCAAGGCCGCCGACTTCTACGAAGCCGAGGTCGATGACATGGTGGCCGGCCTGTCGAGCCTGATGGAGCCGATCATCATCGTGTTCCTGGGCACGCTCATCGGCGGCATCGTGGTCTCGATGTACCTGCCGATCTTCAAACTGGGCCAAGTGGTCTGATGCAGGACCTGTTGTGGCTCGATGCCGCGCTGGGCGGCGTCCTCGGCTTGGTGCTCGGCAGCTTTCTCAACGTGGTGATCCACCGCCTGCCGCTCATGATGGAGCACCAGTGGGCGCGTGAAGCTGCTGAAATGACGGCCACCCACACGGAAGCCGCGCCGGATACGGCTGCGCCACTGAACCTGCTCAAGCCGGCCTCGCGCTGCCCGCATTGCGGCCACCAGATCCGCTGGTTCGAGAACGTCCCCGTGCTCAGCTATGTGGCACTGCGGGGCCGCTGTTCGGCTTGCAAGGCGCCGATCAGCCCCCGCTACCCCATCGTCGAACTCGCCACCGGCGCCCTGTTCCTCTTCTGCTTCGCCCGCTGGGGCATCAACCCCACGGGCCTCGCTTGGTGCGGTTTTGCTGCGGCGCTGCTGACCCTGGCGCTGATCGACTGGGACACCACCCTGCTGCCCGACAGCATCACGCTGCCGCTGCTGTGGGCCGGCCTGATCGCCGCCGCGCTGCAATGGACGCCCACGCCGCTGGCCACCTCGCTCTGGGGCGCCGTAGCCGGCTACATGTCGCTATGGACCATCTACTGGGCCTTCAAGCTGCTGACTGGCAAGGAAGGCATGGGCTTCGGCGACTTCAAGCTGTTCGCCGCCCTGGGCGCCTGGTTCGGCTGGCAGGCGCTGGTGCCGATCATCCTGATGGCCTCGGTGATCGGTGCGGTGGTCGGCATCGCGCTGAAGTTCAACAGCAAATTGCGCGAAGGCGGCTACGTGCCCTTCGGCCCCTTCCTCGCGGGCGCGGGCCTGACTGCCATGGCGTTCGGCCCCGACGCCATCCTGCGCTTCATCGGGCTCTGAGCGCCATGGGTTCGGCCATTCGACTCGGCCTGACCGGCGGCATCGGCAGCGGCAAGAGCACGGTGGCGCACATGCTGCAGGCCCTTGGTGCGGCCGTGGTCGACGCCGACGCCATTGCCCGCGCCTGCACGGCCGCAGGCGGTGTAGCGATGCCAGCCATCCTGGAAACCTTCGGCCCGGCCTTCGTCACGGCCGACGGCGCGCTCGACCGCGAGCAGATGCGCACCCTGGCCTTCAACGACCCGCAAGCCAAGACGCGGTTAGAGGCCATCGTTCACCCGCTGGTGGGCGCGGAAATCGCCGCACAGGCGCAGGCCGCGGCACTGGCCGGGGTGCGCTGCACGGTCTTCGACATCCCGCTGCTGGTCGAGTCAACCTCCTCTTCGAATTGGCCGTCCAAGCTGGACCGCGTGCTGGTGGTCGACTGCCGCGAAGAAACGCAGGTCAGCCGCGTCGTCGCACGCACCGGCATGGCAGCCGAAATGGCGCGCAAAATCGCCGCCGCACAGGCCAGCCGTGCAAGCCGGCGCGCCGCGGCCGACGTGGTCTTGTTCAACGACGACTGTTCACTGGACCAACTGCGTTCCGAGGTTGAACAGATCGGTGCACACTTCGGGCTATGATTCCCGCCACTGGAAAAAATGCCGCGTGATCCTCTACGAATACCCATTTAACGAACGCATCCGGACCTATTTGCGTCTGGAGCACCTGTTCCGGCGGCTCGGCGAACTGGTCCCGCGCGAACACCCACTCGACCACCACTACGCCCTGGCCACCATCTTCGAGGTCATGGACGTCGCTGCGCGCGCCGACCTGAAGTCGGAAGTGCTGAAAGACCTGGAAAAGCAGAAGGCGCTGCTCAACGGCTACCGCGGCAACCCGTCGATCGCCGAAGACCGGCTCGACGAGGTGATCCACCAGCTCGACCGCTGCTTCACCGCGCTGCACCAGCAGGCGGGCAAGGCCGGCCACGACCTCACCGAAAACGACTGGCTCATGGGCCTGCGCAGCCGCATCGGCATTCCGGGCGGCACCTGCGAATTCGATCTGCCGGCCTACTATGCCTGGCAGCACAAGCCCACGGCCGAGCGCCGCCATGCGGTGGAAACCTGGGCCTCGTCCCTGGCGCCGCTGGCCGAATCCATCCACCACCTGCTGAAGATGCTGCGTGATTCGGGCGCGCCGCAAAAGGTCGTGGCCCTGGCCGGCCAGTTCCAGCAAAACCTGCCCCAGGGCCGCACCTACCAGTTGCTGCGCCTGCGCATCGACGGCTCGCTGGGCCTGATCCCCGAGATCAGCGGCAACCGGCTGATGGTGTCGGTGCGCCTGATGCGCCACGAGGCCGATGACCGCCTGCATCCCGCCAATGAGGACGCATCCTTCGAACTCGCCTTGTGCGCCTAGTTGCTGATGGAGTTGCTCGAGATGGAAGACGATCAAAAACCCGCAGTCGCCCAGCGTTGGGTGCCCTGCCCCACCTGCAAGGGTGACAGCCTGTATGCAGCGAGCAACCGCTTCAGGCCGTTCTGCAGCGAGCGCTGCAAAAACATCGACCTCGGCGCCTGGGCCAGCGAGAGTTTCGCGGTACCGGCCGAAGCACCACCAGAAGACCAGATCTACGGCGACGCCAAGCTGCAATAGGAATAGGCGTCAGCTCGCCGAGAACCTTGCGCCTTCGAAGCTTCGTTCCTCGGCCAGCCAGTCCAGCACCGGCACGGCGCCGGGCAGAATCGGCCCGACCGTCAGCGGCAAGGACTGCCAGGCGAAAGATTGCGCCTCGCGCATCTGCAGTTCGCCATGCCAGGCAAACACCTTGCAGAAGTTGAGCCGCACCAGGGCGTGCGGATAGTCGACCAGCTCCACCTTCCACGGCGTGGCCGCGCCGATGTCGATGCCGAGTTCCTCGTGCAATTCGCGCCGCAAGGCCTGCTCGACGGATTCACCGGCTTCGAGCTTGCCGCCCGGAAATTCCCAGTAGCCCGCATACACCTTGCCCTCGGGCCGTGAAGTCAGCAGAAACTGGCCATCGGGCTGGATCAGCACCCCCACGGCCACGTCGACCACGGCGCGGTCGGCACCGCCCTCGCGCGGACGGTCGCCATCGGCCACCAGTGGTTTCTTGCTCATCGGGCAGGCACTTGTTGACCGGCGGCAGCTCGGCCGGCGTAATCGCGCGCGAACTGGTAGGCCACACGGCCGCTGCGCGAGCCGCGCTCCAGCGCCCAGACCAGCGACTCGGGCCGCGCGGCGGCGATGGCCGCATCGTTCACGCCGAAGGAGCGCAGCCACTGCGCCACGATGGCCAGGTATTCGTCTTGCGAAAAAGGATAGAAGCTGACCCACAGACCAAAACGCTCGGACAGCGAGATCTTCTCCTCCACCACTTCGCCGGGATGCACCTCGCCGTCTTCGGTGTGTTGGTAGCTGAGGTTTTCCTTCATGTACTCAGGCAGCAGGTGGCGGCGGTTGCTGGTGGCGTAGATCAGCACGTTCGGCGACGCGGCCGACACCGAACCGTCGAGGATGGACTTCAGCGCCTTGTAGCCCGGCTCGCCGTCTTCGAAGCTCAGGTCGTCGCAAAACACCACGAACTTCTCGGGCCGCTCGGCCACCACGTCGATGATGTCGGGCAGGTCCACCAGGTCGGCCTTGTCGACTTCGATCAGGCGCAGGCCACGCCCGGCATAGGCGTTCAGGCAGGCCTTGATCAGCGAGGACTTGCCGGTGCCGCGCGCGCCGGTCAAGAGCACGTTGTTGGCCGGCTTGCCTTCGACGAACTGCAGCGTGTTGCGCTGGATCTTTTCCTTCTGGCCGTCGATTTCCTGCAGGTCGTCCAGTGCGATCGCGCCCACATGCCGCACCGGCTCCAGGCTGCCGTGGCCCGAGCTGCGCTTGCGGTAGCGGTAGGCGATGGAGGCGTTCCAGTCGGGTGCGCCCAGGGGCTGGGGCAGGACTTGCTCGATGCGCTGCAGCAACTGCTCGGCGCGGTCGATCAGGCGTTCGAATTTCTCGTTCATAGTAGTTGCACACCCCCAAGTCGCTCACTGCGTGTAGCTCTCCCCCCCTTGCAGGGGGCGACACCAGCGGCCTGGCACAGCCAGTTCCGCGGTGCCTCTGGAATAAGGCAAGCACGTTGGGATAAATAGTGACCGTTCATGATCTGTAGTCGGCGTTGATGGTGACGTAATCGTGGCTTAAATCGCAAGTCCAGACAGTGTCGGCAACAGTGCCACGCCCCAGCACCACACGCACGGTGATCTCGCTTTGTTTCATCACGCGCTGACCGTCTTCCTCGCGGTAGGCCGGGTTGCGCCCACCTTTGACGGCCACATGCACATCGTCGAGGTACAGGTCGATCAGCGTCTGGTCGAGATCGGCAATGCCCGCATAACCCACGGCCGCCAGGATACGGCCCAGGTTCGGGTCGCTGGCGAAGAAAGCCGTCTTCACCAGCGGCGAATGGGCGATGGCGTAGGCCACCTGCCGGCACTCCTCACCCGTCTTGCCGCCTTCGACGCGGATGGTGATGAACTTGGTCGCCCCTTCGCCGTCGCGTACGATGGCCTGGGCCAGCTTCTGGGCCACGGACAGCATCGCGGCCTTCAGGGCCTGGCCGTCCGCGCTGTCGAACGAGGTGATGGGTGCGTGCCGGGCCTTGTTCGATGCGATCACCACGAAGGAGTCATTGGTCGAGGTATCGCCGTCGATGGTCACGCGGTTGAACGAGGCATCGGCCAGGTCCTTGGCGAGTTGCGCCATCAAGGCTTGGTCGATGCACGCATCGGTGGCCATGAAGCCGAGCATGGTCGCCATGTTCGGCCGGATCATGCCCGCACCCTTGCTGATGCCGGTGATGCTGACCGTGGCGCCGCCGATTTGCACCTGCGTGCTGAAGGCCTTGGGCACGGTGTCGGTGGTCATGATGGCTTCGGCGGCACGTGCCCATTGGCCAGCAGATGCGTCGGCCTGTGCATCGGCCAGCGCGGCGGGCAGGCCGGCTTCGATGCGGTCGCTCGGCAGCGGCTCCATGATCACGCCGGTAGAAAACGGCAGGATCTGCTCGGGCGCAATGTTCAGATGCCGGGCCAGCGCGATGCAGGTCGCGCGCGCGCGCATCAGGCCGTCGTCGCCGGTGCCGGCATTGGCATTGCCGGTGTTGATCAGCATGGCGCGGATGCCCAGGTCCAACGCCAGGTGGTCACGGCAGAGTTGTACCGGCGCGGCGCAGAAACGGTTTTGCGTGAACACGCCGGATACCGAGGCGCCTTCGTCGAGCAGCACCACCGTCAGGTCCTTGCGGTTGGCCTTGCGCACACCCGCCTCGGTGATGCCCAGGCGCACGCCGGCGACGGGGTGCAGGTCAGCAGGATTCGGCGCGGAGAGATGGACTGGCATGGCGGGCTTTCAAAAAATTTGTTGGATTATCCAAAAAACAGAAGTCAAAAAAACGGGCCTGGGCCCGTTTCTTTGTTGTTCCTTCAAATGCTGGCAATCAGGCCAGCTTGCCGTGGCAGGCTTTGTATTTCTTGCCGCTGCCACAGGGGCATGGATCGTTGCGGCCCACACGCGGCATGGCACCGGCCGCGGCAAGTTGCGCGCGCTGGCCCAGGCTGGCCTCGTCCACCCGGCTTTCGACTTCGCCGCTTTCGGTGGGTGCGGTGTAGGTCACGTTGGAGATGCTCTCGGCGCGGCTTTCCATGTCTTCGGCAGCCTGGCCCAGCTGTTCGCTGGACTGCACCTTGACCGTCATCAGCACCTTGGTCACGTCGTTCTTCACCGCGTCCAGCAGCTGGCCAAACAGCTCGAAGGCTTCGCGCTTGTATTCCTGCTTAGGCTGCTTCTGGGCATAACCGCGCAGGTGAATGCCCTGGCGCAGGTAGTCGAGCGCGCTCAGGTGTTCGCGCCAGTGGGTGTCGATGCTCTGCAGCAGCACCATGCGCTCGAACTGGGTGAAGTTGGCGCCGCCCACGAGCTCGACCTTGGCATCGAACGTGGTGTCGGCCGCCTTGATGACCTTTTCGACCACGTCTTCGTCGGTGATCGCCGTAGCGGCCTGGACTTCCTTCGTCAACGGCAGTTCGAGCTGCCATTCTTCGGACAACACCTTCTCCAGGCCGATCGTGTCCCACTGCTCCTCCACCGAGTCGGCGGGCACGTACTGGCGTACCAGATCGGTCATGCAGCCTTCACGCAGGCCGGCGATCTGTGCGCTCAGGTCGGTGGCGTCGAGAATCTCGTTGCGCTGCTGGTAGATGACCTTGCGCTGGTCGTTGGACACGTCGTCGTATTCGAGCAACTGCTTGCGCACGTCGAAGTTGCGCGCCTCGACCTTGCGCTGCGCGCTTTCGATGCTGCGCGTGACAATGCCGGCTTCGATGGCTTCGCCGTCGGGCATCTTCAGCCGGTCCATGATGGCCTTGACGCGGTCGCCTGCGAAGATGCGCATCAGCGGATCGTCCAGGCTCAGGTAGAAGCGCGAGGAGCCCGGGTCGCCCTGGCGGCCGGAGCGGCCGCGCAGCTGGTTGTCGATGCGGCGCGATTCATGGCGTTCGGTGGCGATGATGCGCAGGCCGCCGAGCGAGGTCACGGTCTCGTGGTCCTTGGTCCACTGGGCACGCAGGCGTTCGATCTCCGCGGCCTTGGCGGCTTCGTCCTGCGACGCGTCGGCCTCGACGGCCTTGATCGCCATCTCCAGGTTGCCGCCGAGCACGATGTCGGTACCGCGGCCGGCCATGTTGGTGGCAATGGTGATCATCTTCGGCCGGCCGGCCTGGGCCACGATGTCGGCTTCACGCGCGTGCTGCTTGGCGTTGAGCACCTGGTGCGGCAGGTTTTCCTTGATCAGCAACTGGTCGATGATTTCGGAATTCTCGATCGAGGTGGTGCCCACCAGCACCGGTTGGCCGCGGTCGTAACACTCGCGGATGTCCTTGATCGCGGCTTCGTATTTCTCGCGCGTGGTCTTGTAGACGCGGTCGAGTTGGTCGTCGCGTTTGCTCACGCGGTTGGGCGGAATCACCACCGTTTCCAGGCCATAGATTTCCTGGAACTCATAGGCTTCGGTGTCGGCCGTGCCGGTCATGCCCGAGAGCTTGCCGTACAGGCGGAAGTAGTTCTGGAAGGTGATCGAAGCCAGGGTCTGGTTCTCGGCCTGGATGGCCACGCCTTCCTTGGCTTCCACGGCCTGGTGCAGGCCTTCGCTCCAGCGCCGGCCTGCCATCAGGCGGCCGGTGAACTCGTCGACGATGACGATCTCGCCGTCCTGCACCACATAGTGCTGGTCGCGGAAGTAGAGGTGGTTGGCGCGCAATGCCGCGTAGAGGTGGTGCACCAGCGTGATGTTGGCCGGGTCGTACAGCGAGGTGCCTTGCGGGATCAGGCCGCGCTCGCCGAGGATGCGCTCGGCATTTTCATGGCCGTCCTCGGTGAGGAAGACCTGGCGCGATTTCTCGTCGATGGTGAAGTCGCCGGGCGTGACGATGCCTTCGCCGGTGCGCGGATCGGCCTCGCCTTCCTGGCGCTTGAGCTGGGGCACGACCTGGTTGATCGCGATGTACATCGCCGTGTGGTCTTCGGCCTGGCCGCTGATGATCAGCGGCGTGCGGGCCTCGTCGATCAGGATCGAGTCCACCTCGTCGACGATGGCGTAGTTCAGCCCGCGCTGCACGCGGTCCTGCACTTCATAGACCATGTTGTCGCGCAGGTAGTCGAAGCCGAATTCGTTGTTCGTGCCGTAGGTGATGTCGGCCAGGTAGGCGGCCTGCTTCTGCTCGCGCGGCATCTGCGGCAGGTTGATGCCGACGGAGAGGCCGAGGAAGTTGTAGAGCCGCCCCATCCACTGCGCGTCGCGGTTGGCCAGGTAGTCGTTGACCGTGACCACGTGCACACCCTTGCCCGACAAGGCGTTCAGGTACACCGGCAAGGTGGCGGTCAGCGTCTTGCCCTCACCCGTGCGCATCTCGGAAATCTTGCCGTTGTGCAGCGACATGCCGCCCAGGATCTGCACGTCGAAATGACGCATCTTCATGATGCGCTTGGAGCCTTCACGCACCGTGGCGAAGGCCTCGGGCAGGATGGCGTCGAGCGACTCGCCGGCCGCTACACGCGCCTTGAAAGCCTCGGTCTGGCCACGCAATTCATCGTCGCTCAGCTTCTCGAACTGGGATTCCAATGCATTGATCTGGTCGAGGCTCTTGCGGTACTGTTTCAGCAGTCGCTGGTTACGGCTGCCGAAAATTTTGGTGAGGAAGTTGGTGCTCATGAATGCGAGGCTTCGCTGGCCAGGAGGCGCAGCGGCGGCCGAAATCCCTAAAACAGGTGGAATCAGTTAAGGCTTTGGAGGCATAAATCAACCCGACGGTTGCCCTTGTTCCTCCACAATCGATCGATTTTACCTTTGCCCGGCAACCGCGCCGAGGCTGGCGGCAGGCCGGCTGCGACGCGCGGATAATGAGCCGCTCCCATCCGACTTCCAACACCAGCCACCACAGCCCATGCGCAGATCAAACCACGCCTTCACCGTACAGCAGGCAGCAGCGGATTCCCCGAGCCTGTCGCAGCTGACGGCGCTGACCCGGGACTCGGCTGCCCGGCTCAAGGCGATCGAAGGGCTGATCCCCCCTGCGCTGCGCACGGCCATCCGATCCGGCCCGATCGACGGCGACTCGTGGTGCCTGCTGGTGGACAGCAACGCGGCGGCGGCCAAGCTCAGGCAGCTGTCGCCCGCGCTGCTGGCGCATCTGCGCACCAAGGGCTGGTCGGTGACGGACCTGCGGCTCAAAGTGCAGATCAAGTCGAGGACCTGAGGCACGGACCAGGCCAGGGGGCCACAAAGGGGAAGGGTTAAAAAGAAATGGTGCCGATTGTCGGAATCGAACTGACGACCTACCGCTTACAAGGCGGTTGCTCTACCAACTGAGCTAAATCGGCACGGAGAGGATGTGCATCCTCGAACCCGTATTTTACAGAATCACCAGCCGCATCCGGCCGGCGCTGCGGGAAATTACTTGACGCGTTTCAAGGTGGGGCGCGGGCCGGCCGGCTTGGGGCGCGGCGGCTCTGGTGGCTCGTCGTCGGCCCCGGGCTCGTCCGACTGCGCCAGTGGCACCACCTTTGGCCCCGGCTTGCTGTCCTTGTCGGCACCTGGCTGCGGCGCGGCCGGTGCACCAGGCGAGCCCGGAACACGCGTGAGCGCCGTCTTCGACGGCTCTTCGCTGATGGCCGCGGCCACCGGCGAAGGAAAGGCCATGCCCTGCCCGTTCTCACGGGCATAGATGGCAATGACCCGGCTCACCGGCACCTGGATCTCGCGCGCGGTACCAGCGAAACGCGCCTTGAATTCGATGAACTCGTTGCCGAGGTTCAAGGAACTGGTCGCATCGAAACTGATGTTGAGAACGATCTCGCCGTCCTTCACGTATTCCCGCGGCACCTGCACAGAGTCGTCCACCAGCACGGCCACATAGGGGGTGAAGCCGTTGTCGGTACACCATTCATACAGCGCACGGATCAGGTAGGGGCGCGTCGAAGTCGAATCCAGAGCATTCATCATGAAGACAGCGTAACTTACTTGCGCATGACCTTTTCGGAAGGCGTCAGCGCTTCGATATAAGCCGGGCGCGAGAAGATGCGCTCGGCGTATTTCAGCAGCGGCGCTGCGTTCTTGCTGAGGTCGATGCCGTAGAAGTCCAGGCGCCACAGCAGCGGCGCGATCGCCACGTCGAGCATGGAGAAGTTTTCGCCGAGCATGTATTTGTTCTTGAGGAACACCGGGGCCAACTGCGTCAGGCGGTCGCGGATGTGCGAACGGGCCTTTTCCAGCGCCTTCTCGTTGCCCTTGGAGGCACGCGATTCGAGCAGGCCGACGTGCACGAACAGTTCCTTCTCGAAGTTCAGCAGGAACAGGCGCACACGTGCGCGGTCCACTGGGTCGCCAGGCATGAGTTGCGGGTGCGGGAAGCGCTCGTCGATGTACTCGTTGATGATGTTCGACTCGTACAGGATCAGGTCACGTTCCACCAGGATCGGGACTTGGCCGTACGGGTTCATCACGCTGATGTCCTCGGGCTTGTTGTACAGATCCACGTCGCGGATTTCGAAATCCATGCCCTTTTCGAACAGCACGAAACGGCAACGGTGAGAGAACGGGCAGGTGGTTCCTGAATAAAGCACCATCATGGCGACTAACTCCTAAAAATCAAAAAGAGTGGGATGCCGAACGCATGCCCACTCTGAAAAAACCCGTGCCGCTGAAGGCAGCGACAGCCGGGTTGCGTTCAATTACTTGACGTCTTTCCAGAACGCGGCATTGAGGCGCCACGTGAAGAAGGTAAACACGAGCAGGAACAGCAGCACCCAGACGCCGACGCGGACCCGGGTATTTTGCGCCGGCTCGCCCATCCACTGCAGGTAAGCCACCAGATCGCCAACCGACTGGTCATATTGCAAAGGCGTCATGGTGCCAGGCGTGACCTGCTCCCAGCCCTTGAACACATGCGCCTCGTGGCCGTGCTCTTCCACCGTCTCATATAAGGGCTTGCGCTCGCCTTGCAACTCCCACAGCGCATGCGGCATGGCCACCGACGGGAAAACCAGGTTGTTCCAGCCCGTCGCCTTGGTGCTGTCGCGGTAATAGGTGCGCAGGTAGGTGTAGATGTAGTCGGCGCCGGTGCCGCCGTGGCCGGCACGCGAACGGGCGATCACGGTCAGGTCGGGCGGGTTGGCACCGAACCAGTCCTTGGCCTGGCGCGGATCGATCGCGGCCTTCATGGTTTCACCCACCTTGTCGGTGGTGAACAAGAGGTTGTCCTTGACCTGCTGGTCGGTGAGGCCGATGTCCTTCAGGCGGTTGAAGCGCATGAAAGCCGCCGAGTGGCAGTTGAGGCAGTAGTTGACGAACAGCTTGGCGCCGTTTTGCAGCGCGGCCATGTCATTGGTCTTGTTGGGCGCCTTGTCCCAGGCGATGCCTTCGCTTTCGGCGTGCACGCCGACGGCCAGTCCCAAGGCGACCACCAAACCCAAAGCCAGTTGTTTAATTTTTTTCATCGTCAGGTGCTCCGGCTCAGTGCGCGGCAAAAATCACGCGGTCGGGAACAGGCTTGGTCTCGCCGATCTTGCTCCACCATGGCATCAACAGGAAGAAGCCGAAGTAGAACAAGGTGCCGATCTGCGACACACGTTCGCCAATCGGCGAAGGCGGCTGCACGCCCAGGTAGCCGAGCACGAAGAAGAAGACCACGAACACGGCGTAGAGGTATTTGTGCCAGCTTGGACGGTAGCGGATCGACTTGACCGGGCTGTTGTCGAGCCAGGGCAGGAAGAACAGGATGATGACCGCGCCGCCCATCACCAGCACACCCCAGAACTTGGCGTCGAACGACAGCATGGCCACCACAACCACCGCGGCGGCCACCACGATCGCGCCCTTGACCAGCCCGATCAGGCGGGTCTTGATGACGGCAAACACCGCCGCACCGACGACGCAGGCGATCAGCGCATACATCATCTCGCTGGTGATGGCGCGCAGCATCGAATAGAACGGCGTGAAGTACCAGACCGGTGCGATGTGCGCAGGCGTCTTCAGCGGGTCGGCGGGGATGAAGTTGTTGTATTCGAGGAAGTAGCCGCCGAACTCGGGCGAGAAGAAGATGATGGCGCTGAAGACCATCAGGAACACGCTGACGCCGAAGATGTCATGCACCGTGTAGTACGGGTGGAAAGGCACGCCGTCCAGCGGATGGCCCTGGGCGTCGCGCGGGGCCTTGGGGCCCTTGATTTCCACGCCGTCGGGGTTGTTCGAGCCCACATCATGCAGGGCCAGCAAGTGCGCAGCCACCAGGCCCAGCAGCACCAGCGGCACGGCGATCACGTGGAAGCTGAAGAAGCGGTTCAGCGTGGCGTCGCCGACCACGTAGTCGCCGCGGATCAGCAGGGCCAGATCGGGGCCGATGAACGGGATGGCGGCGAACAGGTTCACGATCACCTGCGCGCCCCAGTAGCTCATCTGACCCCAGGGCAGCAGGTAACCCATGAAGGCCTCGGCCATCAGGCACAGGAAGATCGCACAGCCGAAGATCCAGACCAGCTCGCGCGGCTTGCGGTAACTACCGTAGAGCAGGCCACGGAACATGTGCAGGTACACCACCACGAAGAACGCCGAAGCGCCGGTTGAGTGCATGTAACGGATCAGCCAGCCCCAGGGCACGTCGCGCATGATGTACTCGACCGACTCGAAGGCCTTGGCCGCGTCGGGCTTGTAGTGCATCACCAGGAAGATGCCGGTAACGATCTGGATCACCAGCACCAGCAGTGCGAGCGAACCGAAGATGTACCAGAAGTTGAAATTCTTCGGCGCGTAGTACTCCGACATGTGCACGCGGTAGGCGTCGAAAGCCGTCGGGAAACGGTTTTCGAACCAATTGGTGAGCTTGGCGCTGGTCGCGGCGTTGGGGGAGATTTCCTTGAATTCAGCCATGGTTTTTGTCTCTCAAGCCTTTTTGTCTTCGCCGATCAACAGGCGGCTGTCCGACATGTACATGTGGGGCGGCACTTCCAGGTTGTCGGGTGCGGGCTTGTTCTTGAACACGCGACCGGCCATGTCGAAGGTCGAGCCGTGGCAGGGGCAGAGGAAACCACCTTCCCAGGAATCGGGCAGCGAGGGCTGGGCACCAGGCTGGAAGCGGTCGGAGGGCGAGCAGCCCAGGTGCGGGCAGATGCCCACGGCGACAAAAACCTCGGGCTTGATCGAACGGCCTTCGTTGCGCGCGTATTCGGGCGTCAACTCGCTGGGCTTGCGCTCGGACTTGGGGTCGGCCAGCAGCGGGTCGTTCTTGGGCAGGTTGGCCACCTGCTCAGGCGTGCGCCTGACGATCCACACCGGCTTGCCGCGCCACTCGACGGTCATTTTTTCCCCCGGCTTGATGGCGGAGATGTCCACTTCGACGGCGGCACCCGCGGCCCTGGCCTTTTCTGACGGACTGAACGTGCTGACGAAGGGGATGGCGACGGCCACACCGCCTACGGCACCTGCGCATCCGGACGCGATCATCCACGTCCTTTTACTGGTGTCGACTTGGGTCTCACTCATGGGGGAATCCTCAATGATCATCGCTGTTGGGGTCAGCCGACGATTGTAGCTGAGCGCTTACAGCAAACTCAACGGCAAGGCCCGGCTGGGGCAGGCATCCCGGCAGATTATGTGGACAATAGGCCCCCGCTTCCCGCAACCAACGTCAAGGAAAAAGTTTATGGCAATGATGAAAGAATTCAGAGAGTTCGCCATCAAGGGCAACGTGATCGACCTGGCCGTGGGTGTCATCATCGGTGGCGCATTCGGCAAGATCGTGGATTCGGTGGTCGCCGACCTGATCATGCCCATCGTGGGCACGGTGTTCGGCAAGCTCGACTTCTCCAGCTGGTTCCTGGTGCTCGGCAATGTGCCGCCCGGCACCTCCATGGCGCTCGCCGACCTCAAGAAGGCCGGCGTGCCGGTGCTGGCCTATGGCAATTTCATCACCGTGGCCGTCAATTTCGTGATCCTGGCCTTCATCATCTTCATGATGGTCAAGCAGATCAACCGGCTCAAGCGCAACGAAGAAGCCGCGCCTGCGGCGCCGGTCGCCACGCCGGAAGACGTGATACTGCTGCGCGAAATCCGCGACAGCCTCAAAAAGTAAGTTACACGCCCGCCAGCCGGCGTGCCATGCGGAGCGCCTCGATCAGGCTGGCCGCATCGGCCCGGCCGGTGCCGGCGATGTCGAAGGCCGTGCCGTGGTCGGGGCTGGTGCGCACCAGCGGCAGGCCCAGCGTCACGTTGACGCCCTTGTCCACGCCCAGGTATTTCACCGGAATCAGGCCCTGGTCGTGGTACATCGCCACCACCACGTCGAATTCGCCGCTCTGCCCATTTTTGGCGCGGGCACGCATGAAGACAGTGTCGGGTGCGAACGGGCCGTGCACGTCCAGCCCCTCGGCCCGCGCGGCCTGCAGTGCCGGCACGATGGTCTCGATCTCCTCCCGGCCGAACAGGCCGCCCTCCCCCGCATGCGGATTCAGCCCAGCCACGCCGATGCGCGGGCGGCGGCCCAGCGTGGCCTGCAGCGCCGCATCGGTAATGCGCAGGGTCTGCAGCAGGTTGTCAAAGGTCACGGCTTCGATGGCCTGGCGCAGCGACACATGGATGCTGACCAGCACCGTGCGCAGCTCATCATTGGCCAGCATCATGCGCACCGGCACTTCGCCGACCGGCCGGCCCAGATGGGCGGCGGCCTCGGCCTGCAACAGTTCGGTATGGCCGGGATAAGGCACGCCGGCTGCCGCCAACGCCTCCTTGTGCAGCGGCGCGGTGACCAGCGCCGCGATCTCGCCCCGCAAGGCGGCGCGCGCGGCCCAGACCACGGCGTCGGCCGCCGCCCTGCCCGCCTCGGCGTTGACCCGGCCGAGCACAATGGCACCCAGCGGCGAGGCGACCTGCAGCACGGGAATGCTGTGCGGCGGTGCGTCGAAAGCCTCGGCCGCAGCGCTGATCTCAGCCACCGGCCAGGCCGGCAGGCCGGGTGCAGCGAGCATCTGCGCGGCGCGGCGCATGGCGCCCACATCGCCGGCCACAAAACACCCTTGAGCGAGTGCCGGCGCATCGCGGAAGACCTTGGCGATGATTTCGGGGCCGATGCCGGCAGGGTCGCCGAGGGTGATGGTTATGGGCAAGTGCATGGTCAGGCGGGGTTGTCGATGTCGATGAACTGGTGCGCGATCACCAGTTGCGCGGCGACCTCGGCCGCCACCGCTGGCGCACCATAACGCTCGCTGGCATGGTGCCCGCAGGCGATGAAGGCCACGCCGCATTCACGGGCATAGTGGGCTTGCGGCTCGGAGATTTCACCGGTGATGAAAACATCGGCCCCCGCGGCGATCGCCGCCTCGAAGTAGCCCTGCGCGCCACCGGTGCACCAGGCGATTTTCCTGATCTCGCGCTGCACGGTGTTCACCAGCGTCACAGGCCGTTTCAGGGCCGATTCGACATGCTGCGCCAGGGCCACCACATTGGCGAAATCCTGGCCATCGCTGCGCGCGCCGATCCAGCCCAGATCCTGATCGCCGAAACGCCCACCCTCCGCGTCGGCCTGCAGGCCGAGCACCCGGCCCAGTTGTGCGTTATTGCCCAGCGTGGGATGCGCGTCCAGCGGCAGGTGGTAGGCGAAGAGATTGATGTCGTGCGCCAGCAGCAGGGCCAGGCGCTGCTTCATCCAGCCGGTGACGGTGCCGCTCTGGCCGCGCCAAAAGAGGCCGTGGTGCACAAAGATCGCGTCGGCCTGCGTGTCGATGGCCGCCTCGATCAGCGCGCGGCTGGCCGTCACGCCGGAGACGATTTTTTTCACCTCGGACCGGCCCTCGACCTGCAGGCCGTTCGGCCCGTAGTCCTTGAAGCGGGTGGGTTGCAGCAGCGCGTCGAAGGCCTGCAGCAGTTGCTGTCGGGATGTGCTCATGGCCGCATTGTGTCAGCCATGGCGGGATTTACCTGGCCTCGGCGCCCTGGCGCGGCACATGCCCCCGGCCGGACATCGGCACCAAACCCAGCAGGAAACCCAGCGCTGCCAAAGCCGCCACGTAATGCGCCGGTGCCAGCACGTCCTTCTGCAGCCACAGCGTGATGACGATCGGCGTCAGCCCACCGAAGATCGCATACGACATGTTGTAGGCGAACGAAAGCCCCGAGAAACGCACAGCCGCGGGGAAGGCGCGCACGCCGACGATCGGCACCAGCGCGATCGAGCCGACGAACAGGCCGACCAGGCCATAACTCCAGATCAGCGAAGCCGGCGTGCCCGGCAGGCCGGTGTAGAACAGGTAGGACGTGACCAGCAGGCCGCCGAAACCGACCAGCATCACCGGCCGTGTGCCGACACGGTCGGTGGCCCAGCCCATCAGGACACAACCGAGTGTCAGCATCAGCGTGGCCACGGCATTGGCCTCCAGCGCGAGTGTGGGCGAGACGCCATGCACTTTTTGCAGGTAGTTCGGCGTGATCAGCACCACCACCACGATGGCGGCGGACAAGACCCAGGTCAGCAGGCCGACCAGCACGCAGGCGCCGCGGTGTTCGCGCAGGATGGTCTTGAGCGGCAGCTCGCGCGCCACCTGGCGGCGTTGCGACAGTTCCTTGAACACCGGCGTCTCATGCAGAAAACGGCGCAGGTAGACGGAAATCAGGCCGAACACCCCGCCCAGGATGAAGGGAATGCGCCAGGCGAAGTCGCTCACATCGGCCGGGCTGTATTGCCGGTTGACGGCCATCGCCACCAGCGAGCCCAGCAAGATACCGCCGGTGATGCCGGCCGTGAGCGTGCCCACGCCCAGCCCGTAGCGCTTGGCCGGCACATGTTCGGCCACGAACACCCAGGCGCCGGGCATTTCGCCGCCGATGGCCGCGCCCTGCAGCACACGCATCGCCAGCAACAACAGGGGCGCGGCCACGCCGATGCTGGCGTAGGTGGGCAGCAAGCCGATCACCAGGGTGGGCACGGCCATCATGAAGATGCTCAGGGTGAACATACGCTTGCGGCCCAGGATGTCGCCGAAGTGCGCGATGATGACACCGCCCAGCGGACGCGACAGATAACCCGCGGCGAAGATGCCGAAGGTCTGCAGCTGGCGCAACCAGTCGGGCATGTCGACCGGGAAGAACAGCTTGCCGAGCACGGCGGCAAAAAACACGTAGATCACAAAGTCATAGAACTCCAGCGTGCCGCCCAGGGCCGACAAGCCGAGGGTCTGCAGGTCTTTACGCGATAACGAGGGAGAGAGCGAAGGAGGCAGCGAGGAGGAGGACTGCGCAGGCGAACCTGCGGAAAGCGGAACGGAGCGGGACATCAAAATTCTTTTTGCAGTGTGAAGACTGCTGCGCGGACGGAGAGCGGGGGCAGGCGCCAGACTTGCACAGCCAGAACCCTTGATTCCAAGGGTTTACCCTTTGAACGTGTTCACGCGGCCTCATGGCCCGGCATCACACCGCGCCTGGAACGCGCCCAGGGCTTGAGAGACAATGCACCGTCTCACCTGTCTTCAGGTCCTGCGCAGCGTCTTGCGTCACCCTGGCTTTCCCGCACCTTTCCGCACCATCTCTTCATGAAGCGCCTCTGGCTCGTATTCGCCCAATCCGTTACTGTCCTGCTGGCAGCCTACTTCGTTGTCGGCACCTTGAAGCCCGAATGGCTGGGCCGGCGGCCCGGCTCGGGAGCCATTGCGCTGATCGAGGCGCCGGCCGCCAACAACCCCAGCGCGCCGGTGGCGGGCAGCTTCAGCGCCGCGGCCAAGAAGGCATCGCCGGCCGTCGTCAGCATCAACACCAGCAAGATGGCCGAGCGCGACCCGCGCAGCAGCGACCCGTGGTTCCGTTTCTTCTTCGGCGAGCAGGGCCAGGGCGGCCAGCAGCAGGCGGGGCTGGGCAGCGGCGTGATCGTCAGCCCCAGCGGCTACATCCTGACCAACAACCATGTTGTCGAGGGCGCTGATGCGATCGAGGTGATCCTCAATGACGCGCGGCGCGCACAAGCCAAGGTGATCGGCACCGACCCGGACACCGACCTCGCCATCCTGAAGATCGAACTCGACAAACTGCCGGTGATCGTGCTCGGCAGCTCCGACGCGCTGCAGGTCGGCGACCAGGTGCTGGCCATCGGCAATCCGTTCGGCGTGGGCCAGACCGTCACCAGCGGCATTGTCAGCGCGCTCGGCCGCAACCAGCTCGGCATCAACACCTTCGAGAACTTCATCCAGACCGACGCGGCCATCAACCCCGGCAATTCGGGCGGCGCGCTGGTCGACGTGAACGGCAACCTGATGGGCATCAACACCGCCATCTACTCGCGTTCAGGTGGCAGCATGGGCATCGGCTTCGCCATTCCGGTGTCCACCGCCAAGCTGGTGCTCGAAGGCATCGTGACCGACGGCCAGGTGCGGCGCGGCTGGATCGGCGTGGAGCCGAACGAACTCTCGCCCGAACTCGCCGAAACCTTCGGCGTGAAAGCCAGGGAAGGCGTGATCATCACCGGCGTGCTGCAAAACGGCCCGGCGGCCCTGGCTGGCGTGCGGCCCGGCGACGTGATCAACAGCGTGGCCGGCCGGCCGGTGGCCACGGTGTCGGAGCTGCTGACCAGCGTGGCCGCGCTCAAGCCCGGCACGGCTTCCAGGTTCGGCGTGCTGCGCCAGGACAAGCAGCTCGAACTCGACGTGACACCCGGCCTGCGCCCCAAACCACAACGGCGCGTGGAGCGCTGAGCACCCAAACAAAACGGGCCTCGCGGGCCCGTTTTTTATTTCTCTCGATATAGCCGGTTCGCTCAGGACCCAGCCGTTTCCGCCTCGTCTTCGGGCGCCTTGGTGTTGCGGATGAAGAACTGCGCGGCGTGAATGCCCGCTTCGTACAGCAGGCACATCGGCACGGCCAGCGCGAGCTGCGAGACCACGTCGGGCGGGGTCACGATGGCGGCGATGATGAAGGCCAGCACCACGAAGTAGCCGCGGAAGGCTTTGAGCTTGTCGACACTCACGATGTTCATGCGGGCCAGCACGATGACCACGATCGGCACCTCGAAGGCCAGGCCGAAAGCCAGGAACATGGTCAACACGAAGCTCAGGTAGGCCTCGATGTCAGGCGCGGCGGTGATGCTCTTGGGCGCGAAGCTCTGGATGAACTTGAACACCTGGCCGAAGACGAAGAAATAACAGAAGGCCACGCCGATGAAGAACAGGACCGTGCTCGAAATCACCAGCGGCAGCACCAGCTTCTTCTCGTGCATGTACAGACCGGGCGCGATGAACGACCACATCTGCCACAGCACCACCGGCAAGGCGATCATGAAGGCCGCCATGAACATGATCTGCAGCGGCACCAGGAATGGCGAGATCACCGAAGTGGCGATCAGCGTCGCGCCCTTGGGCAGCGTGGCCACCAGCGGGGCGGCCAGCATGTCGTACAGGGCGGCAGGCCCTGGGAAGACGGCCAGCACCGCAGCGGCAATGGCC
>Ga0307514_10000318_pt1 | contig 115479 bp, 125 predicted proteins | sample 16_EM_MG_FD_203088 | JGI IMG/M metagenome (GOLD analysis project Ga0307514, IMG submission 203088) | Populus trichocarpa ectomycorrhiza microbial communities from riparian zone in the Pacific Northwest, United States - 16_EM | ecosystem: Host-associated > Plants > Roots > Unclassified... | reverse complement strand
TTAAACGGTAGAGTTTACATAAACTGACAAGTTCGCGAACCTCTTGTCCGGTTTGCGAACGGGATGAAATATTGCGAACCGGTCAGTCCAGTTCGCGAACTGGAGGGTTCGCCAATGGGTCGGAACACATATACAGTTCGTACATTACATGTTACTCGCTAGTTTAGGTAGTGATATTCCTGTAGAACGAGGACTGAATTCGGGAAAGATAAGGAAGCTTTTTGATGGCGTTGAAAGTTGTGCAGTGAAAAGGCTTCTGAATCTGTGCGACTAACTTCTGTCGAGAAGAGTGCCGTGCAATCGGCGCAAAACGTACCGTACTAAGGTGGAAGATGACATGTGGTGGTGGTGGGGTTGGATGGTGGTAGTTGGTGGAGTGAAAGTGAAAGAAGGTTGAGATATGTTGTGTGGAAAAATTAAGTGGGAAGTGTAAGGCTCTAATCCAATAAGATAATATAAAGAGGCTTTGGGATATACTTAAGGTGAGGAGAGTTGTAGAGAGCTCTCTTAACTTTTAGCATAACAAGATTACCAAACGACTCCTCTTTTTTAGAGCTACCTTTCAAAATCACTTTTCAAATTAACGCTGTAAGGAAATACGTCTAGATGATGACCGCAAGAGAAATTCTTTGGGTAGTGGGCTGTTATTGGACAACGCTAGATATAGTGATGTAGACAATTAGCAACTTGTGAGATCCATCAAAATTGACGCGCTCGAAATTTCGTACGAATCTTGAAGCTTAGTACTGGCCCAGAATTTTCGGAGCCTATCCCAGTAATGCTTTGCTACCGCAACTATCCTCATAGATGACATTGTCGTTGGTTAGCGTATCAAAGGCAGGATGGCCGAGTTGGTTATGGCGCCAGGTTAAGGTTACCTTAATAGGAAATTCCTGGTTCGGGAAACTGAGCGTGGGTTCAAGTCCCACTCCTGTCAGATATTATTTTCCCTGTCTGATGCCTCCTCCCCTCTTTTGTGGTATTCGAGAGTTCTCATGACTCCGGGTAGCCTTATTTAAACTACAGTGGGGGGACGGGGCTGTGTTTCTAATGAACTGCAGAATAGGAATTCTCTGACGTGACATTCATAGACCGACCATTGTAGTTATGTGTGATTCACAAACGAGAAGATAGAAGGACAAGGTGACGAGCGGAACTCAAAGTCCAACATAAGACGGCTTCCTATCCGCACTTCATATTCTAGGTCTCACGACGAACAGGGAACTGCAGTATCAGAATGCTCGTTTCATCATTCCCGGCATAGAGATTGCGGAGCTCTACCCTAGAATGCAGGTGCATACATAACTTTAACATATAACAAGGCGTGGTGGCGGCGTTGCCGCCGATACGATGTGAACTTCGCTGTGCTCAGTGCTCAGGAGTTAATAAGATTTAGTTAGCACACTTAAGCGGTCGACAAAGAAGTCCACAAATCTCAAGTAAAGAAGTGGAAAGGATTAGAGCACGTTTGCTCATCGCTCTGGTTTCTCAGCCGCTGCACGGCCTTACAATCTACGGTGACTCGCACACATGCGGGTGCTGCGCATTCGCTCTGTACTCTGACTCTCTTTTCAGCTTTCACTCTCCTTCTAGCTGTTATTCTGCAGTCTCCGACACACTCGTTCTATCTCCAAACGTCACGTGGCAATGACACGCGAGTCCAAGGGAAATGACGATGGTGGAAGATTACGATGGTGTTGCGGAGACGCCACAGAAACTAGCGCACTGCACATGCGACCAATCAATCAGCTTGAGGCACAGCCACACGGAAAACAATACCGGCCAATGAGAATGCTTCGAGGCGACACAAGACTCGAATTTTATATTGGAAATTCTTGAATATTGTGAACCAGATAATGTAGTGGCAAGATAGCAGTATTGCCTTGATTTATTAAATGTGTATATGTTTACAATTACAATAGGCTCTCGAGCATCCCCACCTACCCTTTCCACCACCAAACGACGACACCGTTCGATAATCCCAATCATAGCGAACATCTAGTACGACCAACTGACGAATGAACAGGTCACAATGGAATTTAACACGGTGTGGACTCGTATACGGACTCTGAGGTCCCCGACCTGTCGTTCTGGAAATGCGAGCATAGTAGCAAGCGGACGACGGATTCAGGGAGCCGAACTGCCGTGGCTAGGGAGAAATTCTGCAGGGAAAGAGAAAGCAAAAGTACGGTTGCAGCTTCGAGCAGTTGTTGCTGCGGTGGCTGCGGTGATTGTCGGTGTTGACAATGAGTTAAGCTTTGAAACTAGTTTGTACGCTCTAAGTTGTTGGAGCACTAGCGGCAGAGACATTTGAAGCGGGGTGATAGGAATGGCAGGAGTGGTGGTTATTCTTTGCTAGAGAGAGATAAACGTGCTTACGTTGATAATTCACCCTGACTCGAGACAGCAGATAGCTGATACATCTAACACTTTATTTCTCTATTTATCTGTTTATCTGTCTGAGGTTCTTCATTGAGGTCGGGTAGGCCGCCATTCACGTGATCTACGCATTTGGAGTCTGACGCCGGCCATATAACGATTGTGTGGCGTTGAGTCTCATACACGCTGAATTTATTTACCAATAGCTGCTGCCATAGAAACATGAACGGAAAGCTTGCTTCCACTTTGCCCAATTCAACTACGTTTTAGCCGGGTTAGTACTACAGTGGGTGACCATGCATGGTCGGTATTTTAGCTTCTCTCTTTTTGTTTCTCCTCGTCGGATCTTGCACGTTGTAATTTGCGCGCGGTGGTGTTGGCCATCTACGGGGCTATCCATATGTTCCTTACCTGTGGACCATAATTGGTTCTCACTAACTACGAGCATATGCCTATGTTCGAAGCGCTGTTTACCTACCATTCTTGATTCTCCTGACGCCCATTTGGTTTTTGTTTTTGTTTTTTGTTTTATTCATACTGTATGCACTCTAATTAGAGTATGACAGAGCCCCATATCGCCTCCGCCTCCGGGCAAGCCGGTTAAATGGCGGAGTTCCCCACCCGCTACCCTTTGTCCCCTTCACACCGGGGGGCTGGCACTGGGATTCGAACCCATAGCATTGTGACCGTATACCCCGCCTATACTTTCAGGAGCGATACCACTGCGCCACGGGGCCAGCCCCTTGACGCCCATTTGGTTGTTGGGCCAGCAACTAACCTTTACTATGGCCTTTCCAATCGGAAGGCACATGTATTCATCTCATTCTTGCAAACGTAACTGGTCCTTCCCTGCCGCATAAAAAGCAACGACTCCGTTCAAAAAAATATTTTCATGGGTTGCATCATGTCGTAGGGTCCGTGATTCGTTGGGATATATTCATCGTATATCATTCGTATTGCTCGAGCACATATAAAGGTCGCGGGATTCCCATATCGCTCGGTAACCCTACCTTCAATTCCCGAATTTTGCAACAACGAACCCTAAAAAACAACTACGGAATAACAGTCAGAGAAATGAGCCAAGATACCATCGCCTATCTACGAGAAAATTACCTTGTCGCCTCTAGCAACGAACCGCAGGAAGATGCCGTCGCCATTGCAAGCTTCTTAGAAAGAGGGAGAGATGAAAACTACGACCTCGAAGCTACGGAGCCGCAAAATCCCCAGCCTAGTAACGAAACTGACCAGTACGAAAGCAGTGATAAGTGGAAGTGGAGAATAATTGGTGGAGTTACAGGGGGTGCTGTCGTTGGTACTGCAGGAGGTGTTGTAGGGACTGCCTTTGGTGCTGGTGCCGGCGCTGTGGCGGGAGGTGTAGTAGGAGCTGGCTCTGGTGTTGTGGCGGGAGGTGTAGTAGGAGCTAGTTCTGGTGCTGTGGCAGGAGCTGGAGTGTGCGCTGGGGTTGGTGCTGTGGCAGGAACGGCTGTGGGAGCTGGGGTAGGCGCTGGGGCTGGGGGTGGGATTGGTGCAACGGTTGGAGCGACCATTGGGGGAGTTGTAGGCGCGGCCATGTTGTGCCCTTTGACAGTGGCTGCCGGAGCTGGAATTGGAGCCGCAATCGGTGGAGTTATGGGTGCGAGCATGGGTGTGGGCATTGGTGGGAGCGTTGGTGCGGGTATGGGTGCAAGTCTCGGTGTTGGTGCGGGTGGGATTACGGGTGCAAGTATGGGCGTTGGTGTTGGTGCTGGCATGGGTCTGGTCATGGGTGCGGGTGCGGGTGGAATTACAGGTGGAGGTGTTGGTGCGGGAGTTGGCGGGACTGCAGGCGGAGTTTCAGGTGTGGGCGTGGGCGGAATTACAGGCGCAGCAATGGGGGTGTTTGCTGTGGAGTATTTGTCAGATTAAGACGGTAATGCTATACATGAAACGATGTTACTTTTGAAAAACGGCGATCATGGTACCCCGGTTGGATCTAAGAACCGGAGAGTTAGTCTCACTCGCCTGTGACGGGAAAACAACACGCAGAGACGGGACACCCAGCTTAAGAAGCGGTAATTAACTACCCTAAAACGAGGACGTAGAGGATGACCTGGAGATTTTGGTGAATCGATTTTATTTCGATTGACACTCTCTGTCCTAAATACACCCGCTACCTACTAAATGTGGGCAGAGCGCAAAACACCCTTGACCACATCTTATTTCATCGTCCACCTGTTAGAAGGCGATATAACATGTGAGAGGTCGCGACAAAGATATAGATACAAGGCAGACGGTGCTACTTCTTTAAAGAACGTGGAAGGGCGGTTGTGACGGAAGGGGGGTGATTCCTTAAGATTATAGCCCTCCTGTGTTATCCTTTGTGAGAAGTCATGACTCATCTAGCCAGCGCCGGTAACGGCTTTCCACTCTCGGGCGACGAGGACTCCTTGGAAAGCGACTTTCACGCACTTAATTTAGAATGCCTCGCCGCTATCGAGATCGTACCAACGACCAATATTGCAGATCACCTACACCTTGACAAACGAAAGCAACTGCTATGGCTATAGGTGTTCCGTTGCGGCTACTTTCTGTCAATCCACATGGCACTATCGAAGACTCCGTCCTACTTGTATATTCAAATCTTTTTTGTTGAGTGGAGGCCCTGATTAAGATAGTACATATAGAGATGTCTTCGACGTCCAATTCCTATACGAAACTCGTCAGACCTACGACGTCCTGCCGCCCAGATTGCACACGTTACCTCCGGGAGCTTCAGGAGAAGAAACGGCTTGACATAGACATTGGAAGCATTCCTTTGGGAAAGTTTGCACGGCCAATGGAACCGCCGTTCGTAATCTCGAATTTCAAACTTTACGGTAAACGATTGGAAATCCTCAACAATACCCTCAACAATACCCTCAACAATACCCTCAACTCGACGAAGCCTACCACTTTCAAGCAAATCTAGTATGGTAGACGGAATAAACAGACCTGGTATACCATGTAGATCGTTATAGCCGTGTTATTTTTGACTATTTTATTCGGTTTCGCTGGAATCGCCATCGGCGGTATGCAAGTCTGGCTTGCATGGCCGAAGGCACAGTAGACAGATTGGGAACTTTGCCATCCATTGTTAGTCTTACTGGCAGGTCTAGCTCTTCCCAATTTGGTTTATTTGGGAGGTTTTAATAGAAACGTTCAAGTAAATTGTCAAGACTCAACAACTCACACCCCCGAAGGCACGGAAACTTAACTTTAGCTTAAGTCTTATCGACTAGACCTAACGTCGTCATCGTTTGTAAAAGACCGTACAGCCTGTAATAGTTCTGAAACTACGTGTAAAAGGAAGACCCCCCGTCCGGGCTACTAACCCGAATTAAACCTATCTATTCTTGTACGTTTGATTCACCGAATTCAAAAATGAAGTTCCAAAATCCTGAAGATATGGTAACGTTAACATATGAGCCGTTACGAGTGTTCCGGGACTTCCGCTAGTGGTTAAAAAGTTGTGCTGAAGGTAGATTTGCGCGGTAATAAAGGATTGATAGCGCGAACATCCTCATAGGGAGTAAATGTTTCCATGAGCAGAAGACAGCCTGGGCTGATGTGATGTCAATTTCCCCAAGACGGGAAGTCACTTATGTACGGTGAGCCGTGCCGGTATTGGAAAGTGGGTGAGAGACGTAGTTAGAGTCGCCACACGGAACCCTAACCCGCCAGCGCTGCTAGTAAGGTCCACGGTAAAGATCTTGTTGAAAGTCTATTAAGCTAGTTATTTGCCATTCAAATTGACGGGATGCGGTGATATTTCCATCACGGAGTCTCAATTAGAAATCCATCATTTCCGTTTCCGCCTTACTACCGTTGTATCTACCTACTATGTATGTAGGTAGGTACTTAAGGAGGTTAAAAGCTGTCTCGTCCCCAGACTCTCGTTGCCTGCGCTCGCTTCCTGTGGATAAACGAGGTACGAGTAGTAACACCACTGGAGGCTGCGCACGAGACAAGGCTAAAAGAGCGCACATGTGTATCACAATTCACAAAGATCGGTTTCCACTAGTGCAAGCTCCCGATCTAATTGGGTTATGTCGTTGCATGCATCCCCGCCTTCGTTTGTACTATACCTAGTTCAAACACTTGCGGACGATACGAACCATCGGAGATATATATCCATGAGTAGCAGCGCTGCACTCTATATGCGGGCAAACTAGTCAAACGGAATTGTGCATGCCTTCTGGTTCGATCTCCCGTGATAAGATACCGATTCGCTTACTACGCATTACAAACTTCCGCGCGCGCCTGCCACTTGTATCCCACCTACCGTCTCCTATAGCTACTTTTACCTACCATTATGACAAACCTTACGGCCAAAAAATTGGATACGCAGCCGAGAATCCAATTGAGCTGAAATGAGCACGCCAAGCGGCATAGGGGTGTCGAAAAGTTGGAGTTCGCCAATGCAGGTACACTGCTGTTCAGCCGCACCAGCACGCCCTCATAGTCAATTCTCGAGAGATGCTGAATTTCTCGATGCCGGTAGATATGCCCAAAAACTCGCAACCGAACTGCTCCATCGTTGATAGTATCAATATGTTGCTCATTTGTAGTCTGTCGTTGAAGCTTATCTAGGTATTTTTGGATGGCTTGAGCGCAGAGCTTAACGCTTCCACGCGCCCCTTTCTAGAATGTCAAATCGACCCCTGCGCTAAAAGAAAAGCCTTCGCCAAATTCACCAATGATGCGAGTAATCCACAAGTATTTGTGGCGACCAACAAACAAACGCCTATTGAATAAGTACCTTGGGTGTTTTCCCAATTCCAATGCCTCTTCTCCTGACCGCCACTCCCTCCCAAAAACCACAATTTCTTCTGTCATTACGGTTTGCATCATCATCACTAGTCTGTCTTTACCAGTGTGTTTTCGCCAGCCATGCGTTTCCTAGTCTTCATTCCTTCACTTCTTTTCCATCTTGTCGGCACTGCCGTCGCGTCTCCGGTGCTTTCCGAGCGCCAAACCAATACCGATGGTTCACATCCCTCCCCGCAATATAGCCCACCACTAATAAACCATTGCAGTCGAAAATGCCAGACAGGCCATCATCCGCAACAACGGCCAGAGCTTCTGCACTAACTTCCTTCCACCTGTAACTACTACCCGCGTTGTAGTCTCCACCCGCAGTGTCGCCAGGGCTACTGTAGCCAGGTCCACCAGAGTTGTTCAGATCGTCAGAACATCGACAACAACCACCACTTTAAGCACCACTCTCATCAGGTCGATTCTCCTGCATACATAACAAACCTGTACTGACCGCATTGTAGAACTGTTGCCACGACCAGAACCACCACCGTCCCTGCCGCTCTGCAACGTCGCCAAACCCAGCGGCCCCCCTACCTCTCCATGTACAGTGACGCCACCGTCACCGCAGCCTGCCTCCTCGTCGTGTCCCCGCGCACTGTCACGACCACCCGTCGTACCACTACCACCGTCGCCGCACGTACCACAACCCGTGGAACTTCCACTACCTCCATAACCACTTCCAGCACTACAACCATCCCGGTAGTCCGCGCAACCACCACCACCACAACCACCACCATCGTCAGCACCACCACTCGCGGCACCACCCCCTCTCCCCCTCCCGAGAATCCCCCGTCGGACTCTGACAACATCGATGACTTCCAGGGGTCCGAGCGTGAGCCTGGAGTGGCGGGTACTACCGTCACCACCGGTTCTCCGCTCTGCCGCGACTTCACCGGGGCAGGCGCGATCCAGCTGCGTGTACTGACGCACCGGTTCTCGCGGTCTTTGGGAACGAACAGCTATGTGAACGACTGGGATATTGCGGATCCGGTTGCGTGCTGTAACAGATGTGCGAGTGCGGGTATGGGGTGTACGTTCTGGAGATTCACAGATAACTGCTTGATTGTGATCAACCCGACGAGGGCGAATACGTGTCCTGCCGCGGCAGTCGTGTCAGTTACGACTGGTGGGAAGGCCGATATTGAGAGTATGGAGGGTCCGGGTCCGTGTCCGTGGGAGATAAGGGTGCAGAGGGCTTAGGGAGACGGAGAGAGGGAGGGAGAGGAAAAGGGAGGGGAGGGGCGTAGCGTTTTAATATCTTGTTTTTGGTTGAGGACGGAGGAGGGAATACATAAACATGTAGGATCATATGTTTGGCCTAGAGATGGCATTCATATTCTGCGCTAGACGCTGCTACCTCACCCTTCAAACTTCGAAGAGCCAGGCCCAAAGTTGTTTCTCATCTAATCAATCCATCTGATCTTATCAATCTCATCTCTAGTCATACACAATCACCCGCATACTGTGTAAAGTTCAAAAATAAAAGGCAATAGCACTCGTATCTTTCACCAGCCGGACTCAATTCCCTTTGTCTCAGTAGAGGTTTGCCTTCAGAAGGTAAGCCCAATCACAACTCTGCAGAGTGATGAATTGTGGTGCTGGCAGTCAGGAGTTTGTAGGATCATGAGCTCGACACTTTGTTCGTTCAGGGTTGCCACCACACCAAGAACGTGGATTCGACTTGAGTCGCCAATGTGTAGACCTTAAATACCCCTATTTATGCAGTTGAACCAATGGGGTAATTGTGTAACTGCAAAGAATTGTGCGAAGTAGTCTATACTTCTGGAGGTGCTTTTTAGTAGAAAATTTCTTGCATGACATACATAATTCAGCTGCAGCACTTGTACATATAGAATATAAATTTCGTCGAATAGACTTTGCACAGCGCCGTACACAATGATCCTAAATTCGGACTATTATCCGATTGTAGAGTATTGTGCACGACAGCATGGTGCTATGTAAATTTACAAGATAGCGCGCACAATATCTAGAATTCAGACTTTATGCAGCCCGCTCAACTCTAGCTCCTAGTTGCACTCGACTCCATGCTCCCGGGCAAACTTGAATACAGCTCCCAGCTGGACTCATTCCATACTCCTCACCGCGCTGAGCTCATCCCTACTGTATAACATACGAGGTCACGGAATAATGTCACGAAAATTTACCGGCCGGAATAAGGCAGGCTTGCCAGCAACAACACGACCGAAAGATCTGGAGGCAAGCTCAGGCCAATTTTGAGAGAGAACCAGCAGAAGTATGGAAACTTATTTTTCGGGGGGTACAGTGTGGTTTTCACACGCGTATTCACTTGTTGAGTATATCATTTGGCGTCTAATAATCATTGCTATCGAAGGAATATTCATGGAGTTGGCATAGTTGGGAGGTACCACAGTGATTCCATCAATATAACTATTTACCTATGCTAACTTCATGAATATTCTTCTGATTAAGATGCTTGCTTGGCGTTAAATGATCTACTCGACAAACTCTAAATGGTCGCCTTCCCAGATCCTGAATCTCCCCTGTTGCTCTTGAGCGGTGGCTAAATTCGTGTTTGGAGTGAGCTGGAGTCACATGAGGTCAGGTGATTGACATGTTGAAGTTTCACATCAGACACACTCCTTCGTATTTTTTTCAGGGATAGTGTTACACTGCAGAATCCTGGAAATCTCTTTGCCATAGTTGACTATCTTTCACATTGATTCACACGAGTAGCAACCACCGCCTCGACAAATGCTTTAGGGTCATCTAGAGTAACATCATGACCAGACAACCCCGACAACCCCGACTAGCACTCGACCAAATACCCCACTCACTACTCTACCAACGTCACCCAGCACAGTGCTAAATCCACCTTCGAATCTAAATCCGCCCCAGCCACTAGCAGTCGCGCCTCCATCAACACCTTCACCAAGTTTCATTCAGCGGTTGCAGGCTGTCTTTCCGGATCCAAGTGGGATAACGCTTGGAGTCGTTGGAATAGTCGCTGGAGGATTGCTTACGAGTTTCATCGGTACAAGAGGAAATGATCTGAGCCGCAAGTCGCTTGGTTTGGAGCAGTGGACAGCCGAGAAGGAATTTCGAGAAGCATGCGAGAAGAGCTTGGTAATTTGCCTCCTGCTGGTACTTCTGATTTGACTTAATTCCAATAGGGCGGTAGTAAAAGCATTCCGGGATGTACTGACGCGTTGAAATACCCATTGCGACCACCACCACACGCTACTACAAATCTACAAACACCGAACTCCATCATTCCACATACACTTGCTTCCGCCCCACGTCGTGTCTCGGACATAATCTCTGCGGTCAGCACCCATGACTAGTTTAGGCCAGAAATAATAGCTTTCGGAATTCTGGTTATCATTTGTGTCACCTACGGGTGCTCGGAAGCATGTGTTCGATATTTGGATCGCCGCCGTCGGACAACCAATTACGATGGGAATCGTGCGCTCGCTTCTCGCATTGCCGACACCCCAACCGATGTTCGAGACTTACCCCAGCCTACCTCTCCGTACAACGATATTTCTTCATCAGATGATCCATCGTTGTCCGGGATTTCCACCGTGTATCAGACTCTTCTGGCTACCGGCCCAAATCAAAAAATGACTGCTATTCCCAACCCCACAGGGTCGTGCAGCGCGTAAGTTTCTGAAAGTATCCCCTTGAGATCGGATCCCTCTCCTGCTACTGAGCCACCTGGAGAGGGCGTAGCGAGCATTCCGTCAGTTTTTTACAGCGGACCAGAAGGTACCTTATCCGTTCACTCTCCAGATTCTTGTGATTGCCGAATCATCCTTCATGCCACAACAAGTTGTGGGCTGTATCTATCGTTTTAGCCCACCGACGAAGTTTCTAACCGATGTTTACATTCTAGGCGCTATGCAAGGTCAGTGATATCTTCGTCTTCTACTTCACTTCTATTAGAGGAGCCTATGGAGTGAAAAATGCAACATCTAACAACACCCAGCTCCACCTCGCTTCGCGAGGTCCAAAGCGAATAGTGCGTCTTCCGCGACAGGAGATACCTTGGTACACGAACATAGACCACCACACAAAGGCAACTCTAACGGATTCTCCCATTCCTCTTCCGCCAATTTATGAACAATTTTTATCAGTACCCTGAATGTGTCGACGACATCACCGAGAACTTAAAGAGTTCATACCAAAACGTCCGAACGGCCCTTTTCCTAACAATAAGCGCAAAGGTTCAGGATTAGAAGCTGCGTTTACCTTGTTATTTTCCGCACTGACATTACTAATAATGGCTCCCTGGTATATGTGGCGAGTTTAGGATAGGAAGGACGATGGCCTGTGTTATTAAGTTTAACCATTATTTTTAGATGTTACTAGCACCGGTGGCGGCTTTGCCGCCCCCAGGATTCGAAACGTTGAGCATGGTGGACTTGTTGCGATATCAGGCAGATCACCTAGACTTCTGCTGTGTATCCACCACTGTGTATCTTGATTTGGTGCTGCTGTATATCTGCCGCTGTGTATCTGCCGTTGTGTATCTGCCGCTGTGTATCTGCCGCTGTGTATCTGCCGCTGTGTATCTGCCGCTGTGTATCTGCCACTGTGTCTACTGTGTTGTATATCCACTACTGTATCTGCTGCTGTTCATCTACCACTGTGTATCCGCTGCTGTGTATCTGCCGCAGTGTATCCGCCGCTGTATATATCGTGCTGTGTATCTTGAACTACTTTTGTATATCCGCCGCTGTGAATATGTACCCTGACCTGGTACTGTATATCTGGTTGTATATCTGTCACTGTATATATATCTGCCATGGTGTATCTGCCACTGTGTCTGCTGTGTTGTATATCCGCTGCTGTATCTGCCGCTGTGTACCCGCTGCTGTTGATCCGACGCTGCAATCCACTGCTGTGTATCCGACACTGCTATCCGCTGCTGTTTATCCGACGCTGCTATCCGCTGCTGTGTATCTGCCGCTGTGTATCCTCCACTGTGGATCTGCTGCTGTTTATCTGCCACTGTGTATCCCTTTATATACCAAAGAAATTTGAAGTTCGCTGGAGATGGTAGAGTGGCGCCGGCAGTGGCGAATGGTGGGTGGTGAGTGAAAATTTGTGAATGAGTCTACACAAATGACTCAGTGCATTCTCCAATGCTTTCTAGCATCTTCGATGGCGTTCTAACAACTTGTAGGTCTTCGGGATAAATCCTGAGTCAACATGTGGATATCCGCCACTGTACCCGCCACTGTATCTGACACGCGCCACATGGCAAGTTCATCCGACCAATGAGAATGCTTCGAGCGGACAAACCAAGTGTATAACTATTAGATGTTAGGTGTGTGGATGCCTGATAAATGAACTAAAAGCGTATACTTTTCTACTTGGATGTTAAGATGTACCCTTAAGATGGAATATTAGGAACCATACTCCATACTGCCTGGTGACTCGGCAGCTCCTTCCCAACATGAGTGGTAATCTTCCTTGGTAATGGAGTCCCTTATGTTGCACTCATATCGAACATTGTACCATAACTGCTGCTAAAGCGCTGTGAACCGACTGGTTGTCACAACGAATGTTGTGCGGTGTGTGGCGGGCATCTTAGGGCTGGCCACTACAGTAGTCCTCCAGCACTTTTGGCCGGGTTCAACCTGTCTCTGACTATGGTACTATGGTACAGTACTTACTCGAGTATGTTAATTAATAAATTATTTTGGGAAGATTGAAGAGTAGGAGCAGGAATTTGGCAGTGGGTGGGCTAAAGTAACTACAGTAGAGTAGAAGAGCACGAGGCTACAGCCCGACTACTACTCGACCGTAGTGCCTACATCGGGGCCTAAAATCAGTATACTTTTACTACACTGCACCTGGCTGCCCTGAAAGGACACGACGCCACAGTCCAACTCTGCTCGACCGCGGTGCCAGCGCTAAGACCAAGGGAAAAAATGGAAAGACGGTGCTGTGCCTGGCCGCCGAAAACGGGCATGTGATCATATTTTGACTTCTGCTTGACCGCGGTGCCACAGTTGAGACTAAGGGAAAAAATGAAAAGACGGCGCCGCACCTGGCTGCCAGCTGACATTTGCCACGGCTCCAATGCCTTCAAAATTCCTTTTGAGTGCGTGGATGTACTAGTTCGAAATGATTGCTGTGGTTTTTGTTTTAATAATTTGACCGGTTGGAGGGTTTTTATCGTATGCAGCCGTAACGCTTTCTCTATTATGAATGAGGCTTCTACAATTATTGACAGCTATGATCAAAAACTTCCCAATTTTGCTCTAAAATATGCTCAAGATGATCTGGAAGCCATCAGAACGATATAGAAGAAGCAACGAAGCTACTCTTCACCGCTAACCGAGGTTACCCTCGTTCACGGATTCTCACCATAGTCGTCAACCTTCTCTTTGCAGAGATACTTTTATCAAGTTAGTCTATCATATGGCTTTTTCTCGCTAGCTGCTATACATCGGCCGTATATCAAGTAGCTCCTGATACGCTTTTTCCAACGGTATTCCCCGTAGTGGTATTGGTATCCATGACGTCGACGCTAACTGCTGAATAAACGGTTCTGATTAACTATAAGCACTCGCTCTAAATTAAAGGATGGCCAATTAGAAACATTTATTTGACCGTTAGTGTCACGGATAAGTATTTCTCAAATATCATCACTGCGAGTGATAATCCCAACTGCTTCCCGCGGAATGGGCTAATTACCTCCCGAGACCCTCGTAGCTACCACGGAAGTCCTACTCATAATGAGCTTGACTTTTCTCACGTCACACGGCCAATACCCATTACACTGTTATTGAAAACCTGTATCTTTGTAATCTAATTGCTACCAGCTACGGTCATAGAAACGTGATAACAAGGCTTCCCGTCCGCTCAGCCATATTTAAGCACGTTATCGCCGGGTTAGTACTGCAGTGGGTGACCATGCGGGAATCCTCGGTGCTGTAGTTTTTTGTTCCTGGTTTGCCGGTGTCCCCGTCAGTGATGGGAAGTGCTCTCATCCCCAATATTTTCGCCCCTCGTAAGCTCGCTCCTTAAATACTAAGCTCCCGATATTAGCAGACGGCAAATTGACGAATGGATGGATAGGAAGAGTAAGGGGAAGACACGACTGTGCGGAGGGCAGGTGCTGCTCATACATCCGGGGTAAGCCCACCTGGGCAGTTATTGGTCATTGATAAGACTTGCGTACAGCAGCATGGGAGGGATTCAGGGAGAATAAGGTTATGCATCATTGCCGAGCGGGGGTTGCAACATTTCTATCGGATACGAGGGGGCCCGGGCATCAATTCCACGATCTGCCAGGTATACGCCTAGTTACATCGTACTAGGACCGTCTAGCAAGTTCGGGCTTTGGGAAAATAGTGCCTAGTGGTATCCACGAGACGAGGGTCCCGGGACTATCCGATCGCAGGCGGGACGAGATATCCGGGGAGGATTTTGGGAAGCTCCGGGATATGCCGGGACTCGTGAGTGATGATGACATGACCGGTGATACCACCAAGGCGTGCCAAATTGGGCTCGCGAATAATATGCGAGTCTTTGATTCGGCTTTGATGCAGGATAATCCTCTAGGGGTGTAATATTAGCGTCACCCCCTTGGCCGATTTTTATGTAGGATAATCCTCACCAAAATTGTGGAACCAAAACAGCAGGAGAAATGAGAAGAAGAATTCAAAGATTGTTTGGCATATAGATCCCGCTTTCTCTCTACTTGGCTTATGATTTATGTATGTACAAATTCGTGGAGCGGTGTTGATACTGGCTGCATTGCAATCTTGACAACGTTAACGAGTGGGACCTTTCATGTCGGGGCTAATGACTGCCAGGGTTAAACCACATGTCCTCATTTGCACTTTAAATAAACGTTGGAACAAGACCCTACCTCTTTTAATAGCCTTTCCTTATCCTTTCACTCCTCCTCCGCCGCCCGTCCACCCTATTTACTCGCCATTTCTCGCCATTCCACGAACAGACCTGCAGAAGGTTTCCGCTGCTCAGAACATTGACAGCTCACCTCCGAAGATAGCAAAAGAGATCCATGAGACGATATTAGACGACTCGCGTACGATTTATATAGACTCACATCGAAGCATCGGCATGATCTTACCACATAATGTGAGCTTTAGGTCTGCTAAGGCCTTCTACGAAGCTGGTTTGTGCCCTGATTGTCTGAATACTTGCTTAATTAACCTTTGGCACAGAGTGAGAGGTGTGCGTCCAGCTCGGTAATCTCTTTGGGATTGCACCGACCACAAAATCAGCGGTTCAACCAATCGCTTATGATTCAGCCAACCGAACAACAGGAGAGATTTTCAAAAGTGTATCCTTTCGGCTTTCCTATAAGAGAATATACGCTAATAATCATGACTATGGATAGAGGTACAGCTTGGGCTGTCGGGGAGAGATCCTCGTTGCTGCCAAACATGTTATCGAACACTTTAGACACACTCGAGCCACAACTACATCAGTTATCCACGACCCTCCTCGGATACGATACCAGTTATAAGTCCATGACGTATCCCACATGCTGATCGGTCTCTTCTCTGCTGTACGGTAGTTCAATTTCACCGGCTCACCATTAATGGGAATCACGAAGCTGTATATCATGTGGGAAGCTTAGACGTCAACACCCCAGTCGCACACAAAGGACAGTACATTCCCAGCAGAAACACTCCCCACTTTGACGCCCCGTTTTCTTTTCTATTGTTTTGAGCCGCTCACTCGATGTTCATTTGCTTTTTCGTTTGTGTGCTGTTCAGAATACAATGGGGGTGAAGGGTAGAGGGAGGGGAGCTCCCACGCCTAGCCCGTAATCCGGAGGAGGGGAAGCAGGCATTTTCATACTCTAGATAAAGTGAATAAAGTATGATTAAAACAAAAAACAAACAAAACCATCTCACACTACGCCCACTCACATGACTGTCCGAGCCGTGGTTTTCAAGAGTTCCGTTGCCACAGGTGCGTCGGACATTTGGGTGACTAAGATGATACACTCCCACTGCATTTATTGGCTTGTTTTTATAGTTATGGTACCTCCCCGGGTGAGAATAGCCTGTCACTGCCCAACATCATTACGTTTATTTGAACGCTATATATACGTTGTATGCAACCTCAATTCAGCTACGGTCATAGAAACGTGAATACAAGGCTTCCCGTCCGCTCAGCCATATTTAAGCACGTTATCGCCGGGTTAGTACTGCAGTGGGTGACCATGCGGGAATCCCCGGTACCGTAGTTTTTTGCGTCTCGCCATCCTGATCTTTTGGGATACATATGCTGTAAAGCTGCTCTCGTCCCCAGCTTTTCTCGTCGCTCTTAAGCTCTATACCCGGCGAATGAAAGCCTAGGCACGAGAGCAGTGTAACCCAAGTAACTTTCCAAACCGGGGGATGCGGTGAAGAGCTTGTATACCTCATATAATTACACTGCAGACGGAGGTGCATCGTTGCGTATATTTGTACTTGACCTTGCAAGAACAGCGGTGTTATCGACGTACAATGATAATAATTCCTTAGAGCCATAGAACTATTAGGCAATGCTCTACACATAAAATGTTTAAGGATCTAATAATCGAAGTTGAGGTAAAAAAAAGCGAGTGATAAATTGTGTATTCTATCCCTTTTCCGTTCGCGTTAAGCCATCCGCAGACGTCAGAGTCAAATTCACGGAAATCTAGAGAGCCGACATCTAAAGCCTAACATTCGATAGAATATCCTTAACTACCGAGAAGTAAATCACTGCAAAGATATACTGTACCGAGTACGGGCCAGGCTGTTGTGACATCCTTTTTTTGTGATTTGGATTAGAAGAATATATTTACCGACTATAGCTAATTCTCTGCGGCCGAGGATCTTCGGTGGAGGCTAGGGTAGGATTATCGGCTCTAACAAATACTCTCTTAGGTAACCCCAGTTGAAAGTACTCGTATTTATATTTCAACCCAAAAATCTCATCCACTAGGTCCTCATCGTGATGCGCCAATAGGTGAGTCGGACCCGGAAACACTCCAATGCTCTATAGCTCACCACAACCGAAGCATCGTGCTCGGTATTGTACATTAGAAAGCCTAAGCGCGGTATGAAACTCAAGGAATGCAAACCTCCAAACAGAGAGCACGGAAGGGTACCATAGATTGATTGACACATGCTGAAGCTAACAGAATACTCTGATGGACATGTACATAAGGCTGCCCGACGAATGCCCTATCAGTGAGGTAGAGTGGAGATGTGCTAAAGACGGCTAAACCCTTACCCACGTTAGCGACAGAGGCTGGAACATGCAATAATGGTAGGATTGTTTATCGGATTATGGTATTGCAGCATGTGGGGGACAGAAGGTCTCTGCACACGAGGATCATCGGTTGGTTGACTTCGGCTAAATCAGAGTTGGTACTTAGCGTGAGTGAGCGGTGCATAATTTGAGTCACTCGTTTGCGAACAAAACACAGAGACTGCATATGGGGTCTAAGCATCCATAATGACTCACCCGAATTCTAGGGAACCAGTATATATCACCCCATCAGCATCCCAAACCCCACCCTAGTAGTCACCATGTCCTCCCCTCCTCCAATCCTCGTCAACAGCGCGCCAGCCTCCTTAATCCCGTACCGGCAAATCCGCGCCCTCCACAACGCCGAGACAATAACAGTCTACCAAGCCTACTCCGCAGCAATCGCAGATGCCGCCATCGCCTCACAAAAGCTCTGCGCATCTCCCGACTTCCTGTTCACGCGGATGACATGGATTAAGCCGAGTTGGAACTGGATGATGTTAGTTCCTCTCCCACATCTTCCTTACCCTGTGCGCGGGTCCCGACTTAGCTTGCCGCAGGTACCGCTCGGGATATTCCTTCAAAGACCCCCGGCAATCCCGGATCCTAGCGTTAACAATGAAGCGCTCGCGATTCGAGTACCTCCTATCCCTCGCCTGCGTCACACACGCGCGACTATCAGAGGAGGAGCGGAAAAGGCCAGTACGAGTTCAGTGGGATCCGGAGCGTAGTGTGGCCGTGGGAAAGCTAGAGTATCGGAGCATACAGATTGGCATTCGGCCGGAATTAAGTGAAGTTTGGGCGAAGGAGTGGGTTGAGGGCATTGAGGTGAGTGCCCCCACCCCCGGAGGAGAGGTGGCTGATAGGGATAGGATGTTACGGAGCGGGCGAAAAAGGTAAAGGCATTGGTTGATGAGGGGAAGGTGGAGGAGGCGAAAGGGCTGGTGCCGGAGGAGAGGCCTTACCCGCTGCCGAGGGAGTTGGAGACGCTGTTACAGATGGTGTAAAGTGGGTTTGGGTTGAAGGATTGAGGGATTGACGTTCGGGAGGTTATTCTCGTCAGCCGTCAGTGTTGGGTTGCAAATGTGACCTTTTTTAGTCTTTGGTCCCTTTTGATACAGGATTCCATTGCCTTATCCATTCACGTCTTCGAACTAGCTCCATCATTCGTATCTTACTTCCGTTCCCAGCAACAGTATATCGAAACCACAGCCCCCTAAATCTTCGCCCATACATCAAAGGAGAAATTCTATGATCCGCAGTATCGTTATCCAACCCCCACCCCACACAAAGTGAAAAGCATACTAAATCACCGCCAGAGTCAAAGCACAAGACCCAACAAGAACCTAATTCAACTAAAGCAGCTGCAGCAGTCATTCTTCAAGTAAGCCTCTCAGCCCCAAGTTGCTGCAACGACTAACTTAATTGTCCATAGCTGTATTAAGTCGTTGAGGGATTCCGGCCGTTCACGACCAATACACAGCACGTGCAAATACAAAGTGGATGCACCATGAAATCTCGTAGAATAGCAGAGACGATCAACCCCTTCACAAATGCGAACGAAGAGAAATAGTAAGGACGGCTATAGGCAGAAGTAAATACACAACAAAATTCAAGATACGGTCAACAGGACGGAGGTCATCCTCATATTCATCTCATTGCATATCTGAAGTACATGTTTTAATAGTCGAGCTTTATATGGCTCAGTAGCAGAAACAACTTATTCAACAGTACCAGTAGTTTCCCTAGCAGCACCATCCATAGCACCATCCATAGGTTCGGTTTTGAGACACGTGGGGATGTAGGATTAATGGAGGCATATCTCTGTTGGTCGTACCTATCATCATATTAATCGATACCGTCTCTTGAAACTACTCAAGCATTAGGTTGCGTTGCTCATTTTGGACGGACTTCTGTTCGCAGATCTGGGCTTTGGACGCGGGTAGTTGTCAAAGTGGATCCAGGGGTCTGTTTTGCGGGTACATGCTTCAGTATAATATTAGTCTCCTCCGCTATCCAGAAACAGTCGTATTAGCGAGCTAATGGATCGGTGGGATTGGCTTAGTTGCCAGTTGGCTAACGGCAACCTTATGTAGACGTCCGGAAAACCCCGTTTGGACATAGCATAGTGAGCTCCAGTGATAGACTCACCAAAACATCCTCACTCGATATCACTTGCTACCCGAGTGCAATTGTTCTATCAATTACACTCTACCATAAGTATACTTTACTACCACAGACGAAACACACAGGTTTCAACGCTCCGGAAACTCAACTCTCGGAAACATACTAGCAGCATTACGGCTACAGAAGCTTCGAGGGAATCCTAGAGCCCAAAATCATGATCGTGGCGGAAAATTAGTTGCGAACCTAGGACCCTATACGTGGAGCTTAACATATGTCAAAAGCATGCTCCTATCCAGCCCCAGTTGTGCTTCGCTATCTAACTCTCATGAGACACCACCCATACTCGCTGAATAACACCAATGCCGAATTGTAAGTCTTTGAAGCACTTTCCGTGCGTACTCGTCATGGTTCTTCTCGTTGGTAGAGGAGATGAAGATATCGTAAAGATTGCTAGCATACGGCAAAGTCATTGAGATATGGCCACAAGCAGTCGTCTATGTAGGCCTGAAAGGTAGCCAGCGCATTTGTCAACCCAAATGGCACGACGCGGAAGATCCATACCCACGGGCCAAAACCAAGCTTTCATTTGCGTTGCAAGCAAGAAACAATATTACAGCCACGAGAATCTAGGTAAATCATTCTGCGCTTCTACTACAACTTCGTATATTCTGGAACCCACACGCAGTATTAACTTGGGATATCATGCTTTTATGATGAAATCGTGGGGGTTGTGGCTGGATACGAGGCTGGGTGTTACAGGATACGTATGAGTATCGGTACTCGTGCTTTATTAGCAGGATGGATCATCGTAACCCACTCGCCAATCATGCGCGGTGATCCACGAATAGCAACTGCAACGCCTTATCGTGTCAGCGTCAGTGGGTAACACAAAATTCGCGAACCCCGCGTGTGGCTGCGCTGCATATGAAACACGTTCGTATGTTCTTCTCAACCGGATGAATGTCGACAATAACTAACTTCAAGGTTATAAAACCCCAAGGCACACCCCAAATCCCACCCCATCAAAACTCACAGCACAAAAATGAAGCCAACAATTCCCCTCACCCTCACCCTCCTCTCCTTCCTCTCCTTAGCTTCCGCCAACCCCATGGCCATCCTTCCCCGTGCAGACTGCACCAAATCCCTAAACTGCACCTTCTCCGAGATCGAAGCAATGTCCATGCCCACCCGCCTCACCTACGTCCGCTCAATGCAGTCCTCCTTTTTCACCAGTCTCAACGCCGGCACCCAATTCCGCGCCATCGAGGGCGTGATCATGTTTTTCCAAAGCAAGGGCCTCGGTGCGCCTGGAACCTGGGTTTCGTACGTCGACGCAGGTATAGTCGAGGGAATACAGAATGGCGGTGCGATTGCGCTCGGGATGGGGACGGGTACCGGTGGTAATCCCGGGTCGGAGAAGTGGGCGGATTTTTTAAGGAGGATGGGGAAGGGGGAGTTAGGGGATCGGGATGTAAGTGCCAGAGATAGACGAAGTGATGGTATTCTGACGGAGTGAAGGCGCACGATCTGGCATGGTCACAGGCAGAGCAGGCGGCGACTGAGTATGGAAAGGGACTTGCTGATGCGAAGGGATTGCCGGTGTCGCAGCAACTGAGGCTGTGGTATTGGTCGACACAATTGTTTCGGTGGATCATGCGGAATCGGGATACGGCTATTGGGCTATTGAGAGTGTTAGTGCTCACCCCTAGTCCCCTGGAGAGATACTGACGGTGTATGTTTTCAAGACCGCTGCTGTGGAATGCGGATGACTTTGTGAATTGGTTGACGGATATTACGAAGACGGAGCCGACGGTGTGTGGCGCTGAGGCAGTGTGGAGTATTACCTCGTCGGATGTTATTACGGGGTTGTTGAAGCTCCCAATTGGAGTGGGGTTGTTTACAGATCCGGCGGTGATTGCGGCGATGTTGAGAATTTATCAGTGCTTTAAGAATAATTAGAAGGTTGTGGATGGGGTTGGTGGTGCTTTGGAGTTTCGAGATGTACGGTACTGTAATATAGAATGCGGACAAGGGAATTCTGAGGTGCTTTGTACACGGGACCTGACAATACCGCCAGTATTAAGTTACTTAATTGCCAAGTCAACAGTCTGTAACAACACAAAACCAGCCGTCTGACAGACCTTGCGAGCGACGAAAAAATCTGGAAACGAAAGCACACACCAACAGCTTGGCCAGCTCATCAGCTACCGACACTACTACGCGACGATAACCAGACATAGAAGGTTTCACTCGCAGTCCCAGGAGGGATATCTCGTCTTAGCATTCTGCACATAGACATATGGCTTACAGTAGATCATCGGCAATTATGCGGAAGACTATGAGTTAATCGTACGCACGGCATTTGGGTATTGGGCTGTAGTGGCCGCCGAACCTCAGCTGGACACGATGATTGCAGCCCAAATTGGGTAATGCTGGGTTCGATGTTTAAGGTGAAGCATCAGTGGCGGTTTAGGATCTCGTCATCCAATCAGCTCTAGAGACGAGGTGTCCTGAACCAAACGAGACTTCTGTAGCTAAGACAATCATTGAGAAGCCGCGGGATATCCCGGACTTCATGGATGATGTCCTGTGATCAATTCTACCAATGGTTGGTCGAAAGAACGGGATACGGTGCTGCATTTCTAACATTCCAAAATCTATCTCCCTCCCTGGTCACTCTATTAACAGCATATACCTACGGCTTCAGATACTGATCGAATTCGTTACCGGGCAACAAAAACATACCTAGTACTTTTCGGGAGTGAATTGTATAGCCACAACGTTTCGGGACTCGAAGTTTTGGGCCCACGAGACCGTGGGCGCCACGCGACGAGACATCACAGACTTTACCGAAATCTCGTCTTGTCTCGACATCAAGCAGTTCCACTAATGGTACCGAAACCCTAGTGCCCACTGATGTCATGTTGCATAACTAGGAGCAGTTAATGGAGGTCTCCCTACTTGGGGATCGCGTGCTCAAGGAGTATGTGCGACATTGGTTGGGTGGTTGTCGTCAGCGATATATGCTACATGCAATGGACACTATGGAGGAATCTTATTATCACACGACTAAGCTTTCCTACAACTGGGAGAATTCTGAAGAGTGGTGGAGACATGGAGTAGAAACATATGCTTGACGATCTGGAGGGATGGATGAAGGAAAGGGGGGCTAAATCTATTCAGGTTCATTCAGAGGATTTCTTTAGAGGAAATGTTTACCATAACATGACAGGCATTGTGTTTTCTAGGGGCATAGTTATGCATAGAATATTCTGTAGATCATGTACTGAGCTACGACCTGATGACAACAATTCTTGGCCATATCATGTACAGTTGGTCCAGAGGCCTGAGATGAAAACTGCTGCCAGATGATGTCGGTACTTCATCCATTGTGGTACACAGCAGTTTGGGGACTTCCACTACGGTCAATCGCCACCCGGACGCCACAAAGTTACAGCGGCTTGAAAATGTCTAACCTTAAAGGTCCTTACTTGCACCCCCTCCCCATCCGCCTCCGCCCTCCAATTCCAATCCCATCAAATAAGTTATTCAAAGTGCCCCAATTTTCGGGGGATAAAATTACCACTGTCTCCAGGACTGGAAAGCCTCTGCATATTGACAATAGATCCATGGACCAAATAGAACCTTTCTTTCTCTACAGCTGCGCTAAATACCACCCGTCCGCTAGCTTCATAGTAACTTATTTGATGAGACTAGGTCCATACGTTTATACTTTAGCAACTATAACTGTCAGTACAGTATGTTGCATATATGGTCCAATCTCCCTGGCGTACGGCTTATGGGCTTCAGCTGGGCTGATGCATAATCTCCTTAAGATGATGGTCGTTGCAGACTCAGCTGGAGATGCCAGCTGAGTGCGCATGCATGCGTACAGGGCATACTCTGAATGCCGTATATAAGATCACGAATGTACCTGTACTTTAGAATACAAGCCTCTAACAATCAGTACATTTCAACACAGTAAATACATTGGGTACCGAATGATTCCTTATGATCCTCACTTCCTCCTATGTGAAGAAGCTTGATATTCAGCCAATACGACAGGGCATTGCACTAGGCCGCTTGCCAGTTGTCTTCCCCGAGTGTTTCCTTTGAGATTCACCGCTGCATAAGTCCATTTCAAGCAGCTCGAGTTCATTATTATATCCCCTACTTCCCCTCCCCTACTTTCTCTCCCCCTCACCTCCCCTCCTCTCTCGTAACCACTCTTCAGCAAGCCCCCTATAATCCGCCGGCGTATACGGCTCCATAAACTCCGCCACCCGCCCTTGATCCAACTTCCTTCTATGTTCTACCCCCAGTTGTTTCAACATGTGGTCTACCATCTACTCCCGTTAGTCCTTTCCCCTCCCCTTTCCACCATTATCCCCCCAACTCCCGCCCCTTCAAGCCAGCCAGCCCAGTGGCCTGCTCCCGTACCCTTGGAAAAACATACCGGCAAGTATTCATACAACACCCATGTCCCCGCCGCACCGGTAACCGCATAGCGTTTCCTCGAAAACGCAATCCGCATGGCAACATCCCATTGCATCTCCTCCCTACTCACGTTTACGTCGAGGTTTCCAGAGAGCCACGCTGCAGCCCAGAGCGCCGTTGCTTCGGCACATCTACGTTTGTCAGCCCCCCTTCATCTCGCTCCCCGGGGACATACATCGCCGTCCCGACCGCCCCCACCGCGCCGACGAAGGCAAAACTCCTATCCCCTCTCTCCACCATCTCCGGGGGCACAATCCGGTTATACAGCCTGAAAGGATTCGGGTTGGGGACTTTATAGATCGTCGGGGCGTCACGCAACCGGGGAAAGAGCCGGAGGACTTCCTTTTCAGCGCGGGCATCGAGGGCGATGGATGCGGGTGTTGGATCTGGAATGGCGGGGGAGGGGATGTTGCATGTTGGGTGGTATCCTGTTGCTAGTATTACAGCGTTGGTGGTGATGGGGATGGGGGAAGGTGGTGAGAGGTGTACGGTTGTGTCTGAGAGGTGTGTGATACATGCGCGGTGGACGGTGATTAGGTCGCCAGCGTGGAGGAGGGGGATGAAGTCGGGTTGGTTTGCGAGGGAGGCTGCGGGGTGTTAGATTTGTCTGCCGTGGGGAGGGGAGGCAGACCAGGGAGTGAAGCCCAGAAGCCGCTGCTGTTGTCAGTACGCACAAGAGGGGATGGGAGGTGGCGAACCCATGATCCATAACCTGCGGTTTGAGCTTCTTCATATTCTCACTCTTATCATACCCGACGAAGTCCAACATCTTCTTACTCAAATACCCCCACCACGTCCAATGAATCCACCATCCCAACCTCCATTTTCCGGAGTGAAAAAATCGATAACTCCAGTCTTGCAGCAAATCGAGACACGGCTGCTGCGCAGCAGCGAATCGAGACGCAATCGCATCGTTTCCTGTCTTTCCCAGTAGCATCGTTGGATACAACCCCTCCGCACCGTTCCCAACCGAATCCGGGCGGATAATCCATTCTACTTTCTTCCCGTGTTCTGCGCAGAGGTATACCGCGTCCTGTGCTGATTTTCCGCCACCGTAGACCACCACCCGCGACACCTCGTCCGAAACAAGCCACTCGTATCTCTCTCCTACATCCTTACTATGAAACACCTCCTTCGTAAATCCCTCCCTCGGAATCTCGGGGACCACAGGGGTAGACGTCAGCCCCGTTGCCATGATCAGTTTATCAAACTTCAACCGCTCCTCGCCAATCCAAACACCCCACCCCTCGCCATCTTTCTCCACCCGTGTTACCGTAGCATTAAACCGCACCTTCTCCGCGACTCCAAACGTTTCTGCGTAGGTCTGAATACATTCGTGCAGCTTCTCCGAGGGGATGAAGGTATGTTTTGGGTCCTCAACGTCGTCGGCGGGGATGGGAAGGTCCGCGAACTCGTATGCGCCGTATTGTTGTTGCGCGAGGAGGTGCGGATGGACACGGGTGCGGGACCACGTACCGCCGATGGAGGAGGATGATTCGAAGATTGTTAGAGAGATGGTAGGGTCGATTTGGAGATAACTGTGGGAAGTTAGTGGGGAGGGGAGAGGGGAAAGAGGGGAACGAGGAGGGGGACGTTTTAGCGGTGACAATGCCAAACCAGCCTAGCGGTGTTAGCTAGGAAGAGGGGAGCGGGAGGGACGAACCGGCGCCGACTATGCAGACGGTAGTTTTGGAGGGAGAGGACATCTTTGTTTGAATCAAGGTCTGGGGTAGAGACACATTATAAAAGCTGACGTGCTGACGACGGTGGGCTGAAAACAAAACTTGGCGTTGGGACGTCGTATCGTCATGCAGGTCGTGTTGCACAATCGATTTAATTGATCATCTGGTCGATGTCAGCCCCACGTTTGCCTGACCCCGAGTACGCGGATCCCCAACATCTGCAGGTCTTTGCACCGAGCACTGCTCTAGTAGTTTGGCATTCCAATTGCAATGTCGGTAGTTACTTCTTTCATAGATACAGTTGGGGCACTCGAGTATAATTAGATATTGGAACGAATTTATGTAGATGTCTCCTTGGGTAAAGTCAAGTGATATCGTGGGCTAAATTGCCTAATTTGGTGAAAATAGAAGGCCTTGGCCTTAGTCTGAATTCTCTCGAACCTCACGAGCTCGATTGTGAATAGAACAGTTTCACATTTCACAAGCATTCCAAAACTTTATCCGCTTCTTTATCAGGCGACATTCCGTAAAGCAGCGACATCAGTGCATCTATTGTCAACAATCTTTTGCATATACTTTCCTGCAAAAAGAAACCAGCCGAGATTGTAAGCAAAATACGAATCACTGACAGTTCCAGCTCCCACTTCTCCATTCCTCGAGGATACACTCACACGCTCTCTCCGGAGCACTCCATACCGGTATGCCGATTAGAACTGGTATATCACTCTATGAGTAACCAATCGGGACATGCAAACGAGAAAATTTGGAAGCCATACCTCAAGCACCCTTATAGGCCTTATCTAGCCCCTCGACGCTGATCTTAACCATCTCCATCATCGCCGCCTGGCACCGGGTTCTCTTTTCCGCATCCGGATCCGTTAGGTAACGACCAAGAACATCCGGGATGATCTGCCAGACAAGCCCGAAGCGATCCTTCAACCAACCGCACTGCATTGGCTTTCCACCGTCGGCGAGGAGGCAGTCCCAATAGTAGTCGACCTCAGTCTGGTCAGCACACGAGACGAAGAGCGAAATCGCTTCGTTGAAGGTAAACTGCGGGCCGCCGTTGAACGCCTTGAAGTGCTGGCCCTCGAGCTCGAAGTTGGCGGAAAATACTTTGCCGTCGGGACCACGGTGGATGTTCTTGACGCTCGTGTTCTTGAAAATCGACTTGTAGAATGGGATTGCATCTTCAAGTCCGGAGTCGAACCAGAGGAATGGTGTGATCTTGGACATGTTGCAGGTTTTTTTCGAGGAGAATAGGGTGAGGAGCGGCAAAGAGATGTGAAGTGGCGGCGAGATGGGAATTGGCGACGCGATGGGGTTTTAAACCGACGACGTATGACTCGACCTCTGCTTGCTCTCGTACTCGTGTCGTATCGTGCATAAGGGGGTATTTCTTTTTTTTTCTGGTTTCAGTTGCCATCATGCCAAGCCACTTCCTCTCTGATATCATATGAACTGTGGTTTAATATTAAATCTCACCAATCGCTAAATGATTGACGACATTCCCTATATGCATGAACTATACTTTGATTTTATTAAAGTATTTGATCTTTTCTGGACTGAAGGAAACCTACATAAATGCTTTCTGCAACACTCAGGGGCGCCACAGTGGAGAAAAGACGGGATGAGGTTGTCAGTTTCACCGTGCATACTTAAGAGTCAGCCTATAGTTCCAATGATTTATGTTAACGCGTCTAATCTCGTCGACATACAGTTCCGGTAATCACAACCTAAGTGCTTCCCCACTCCATCCAGCCCTCTTCATGATCACATCTAGCCCTCTTCATGATCAATTCCACAAACCTCGAGCAAGGCTAACCAATCGAAGACTGTAGGTTCCAGAAAACCCTAATCCACAAGGTCCCTTAACTGACCTCCTTTCCCTAGATTTTTGGATGGGAAATTTTTGACACGAAGCTATGGTGCGGGAGGTCGCAGTGTATATAAGTATTTATTCACCGTCGATCACCAAACAAGGTCTTCTTAGATTAAGATAACAACTAACATCCTGACACCGACCTCCCACCTCGGATACATTCTGACAGTGTTTAGCTGTAGAAAATATGTGGAAGGAAACAAGTCATGTGAGTTAGTAATAAAGGAAGAGGGACTGATGGAACACCCCAACGCAGATGACATTTGGTTAGAAAACCGCTCTGGAGGCAAGGAATTGAGGAATAATAAGACCATAATGCCTGAGAAATTGCTCTCAAGACCGTAAAAAACCCTCCTAAGACCTTCGAACAATCCACATGTAGGCATAATTAGGCGATAGAACTTTTATAGGCCAGCAGTTCTAACGCCTTGCAATTGGCGGTAGCACACCGAGAGCCCTCAGAAGCTTGCCTTCGTCAATCTCATGGGGTGCCCGTCGACCTTGCAAAAGTTTGATAATGTTGTCTTTAGAAACGATATAAACTCTTTGATTGGGCAGACCATATCGCTCGAGGTTGGAATTGGCATCCATTGCGGTTTCGTAGACGTATTTTTGCTCTGCTTCATCTCGGATACGGGCCATGCGAAATCGATTATTGTCGTCAGGATCATAGCCCATGTCGAGGTCAATGTTGAGAATATTTTGGTCCGCCTTCGAGCGGACGATGAAAGTGCGCGTAGGACTGCCAAGCTCAGGACTACTGGGTCCGCATTGCTGGAAATTCTTCAAGATTTTGGCGTCCAACTGAAGCTGTCAGCAGATTGGAATAACAATGCAAGGACAAAAGCTGGAACCTCAGTGAACCGGATATCATACGACACTATGAGATGATCAAAAGCATACAGAGTCTGATTCCGAAAGTACTGCCAATCCGAAACCATCTGAGTTCCCGCTCCGGGTATGTCATACCAATTGTAAAGAGAGTTACTGTGCGTGCAAGGGTACGACGTTGGCTTCAGCGTTGTCTCTGTAGCGCCAGTTGGGGTGGCACCGGGGTCGTTGTTTCTCAATCCACGGATGGCATTTATGAAAGAAGACTTTCCGCTGCCAGCGTTTCCGCAAACGGCAATGTTTCGTCCACCTTCCCGGTAACGGAGCCGTGATCGAGCTTCAGCGATGTCGTCTGAAGTTGGGATAAACTCGGGCTCGATTCCGCTTTCTGGGTCAGCTGACTTTCTTAGCTTCGATTTTGTGCTAGTTACCTTTCGCGAGATTGGCGTTCTTTCTCTTCCCTTCTTTCAGCATCTTCACGGGCCTGTCTTTCTTCTTCCTCCCTTCTCATTGCTGCCTCCTCTTTTCTCTGTGCTCTCTCTTTTGCTTGACATTCTTCTGCTTGTTTTTTTTCGGCTTCTTCACGAGCTTGCCTTTCTTCTTCATCTTTTTTCCGCGCCTCCTCAGTTGCGCGGCGTTCTTTGTCTTGTATTCTTTCGGCCTCTTCACGGGTTTGCTGCTCCTCGTTCGCCCTCCTCTCAGCTTCCTCCCGCGCCAATCTTTCTTGATCCGCCTTTTTCAGAGCCTGCGCCTCTCTCATTCGTGCTAGCCTTTCCTGTCGCAGTGCCTCCTCTAGTGCTTCTCGCTGCTCCGCTACCATGCGCTCGACTCCCTCGATGGCTTCCTGTCGGGCGGCCCGTTGTGCATCCCCGCTAACAAGCGCAAACAAGAATGCCTAGAATTTATTAACAATTATTAGCAGAGTTTCTCTCGCACCTCCCATAGCAAGAGCAAAGTTCACCATAGCTGCTTAGAGGAGAAGTCGATCGAGTGATTTTTCGTGGTTTGTGGATAGTGCTGGTGAAAAAATTGATTACTGGAGATATGGAGTGACAACAAATGCCGAATACTGCGGTAGTGAGAGATGGCTATATACTGCAGCTTTATGCACTGCAAACTGTACCTTAATAGACGTATCGTCTCTTTCTTAGAATGTTCGATATGGTGGAGGCTCAAAATTGCTGCTGCCTAGTTTTCCGTGTGCGATGTTGACGTATCAAAATCGCTACATCAATATGCACGTCTTGCAAATCATCTAACACGATGCCCATATATCAGTGATTTCATTTGATATTCAACAATTCAACCGCTTCAAGAATCTTCGACATTTCACAAATCGAGACAGAAAGATGCTATTATCAAACGCTAGCCGGTTTGACACGTAGATATCAATTCTGTGTGGTATATTCCTTTGATCGAGGAGGTTAGAATTCATTGGATGTGTGTTGTCGGACCCCACATCATACATCATCTATTCTTTCTATGATACTACGTTGATGTTAATCATTGGTTACTTAATGACGTTACTACTGGTGAGTTCCTCTAAAAGTGGGGTAAAGTCGTCCAACTTTCTTCGTCCCCCCAAATAAACTGCACGGAACTCAGACCCCACCCAAACATTTACTATTCTTGTTTTAATCATATTGAATTTTGGCTGCCTGCGACAATCTCTAGAGTCCCGGCCTTTCCAAACCCAATAGCTGTGCTTACCTTAGTCCGGAGATCAGGGAAGAAATAAACGAGCAATCTGCCACCATACAGCCCCAGCCGGCCTTGCCCCCGGGCACTTGCATACCCACGCCGACAGCCCATCATACTTTTCTGCCCAACCATACCCATTACATCCTTCCGGTTAGGCTACACAGGCTCACCTACCATGGTGACTGCTACTCTACTGGTTATAGTGGTTCGGACGTCAGCAGTCAGAATGGTGTGTCCGAAAAAGATTTTATTGTGGATTTGACCGGTTTTTGCTCATTCGGGATTGAAAAAATCTGTCAGCATAAAAAAAGTGTCGAAGTCTCTGTAACCAGTACAGTATTCCATCAATCACCAGCCGCCAAATATCATCCAGACGTGACCAATCCGCTAGGTGCCTGGTACACCACATTCCACAAAACCTAATCATTACCGGAGTAAAACAATAGAAACCTAAAGAATCCTTTTGAGCCGCAGTGGGACCGTTTTCGTTCGTCGTCGTGCTGCACCATGAGATGGCTTTATCGTCGGTGCCGGTAGCAAGTTCGCAGAGCCTAATTTTTATTCGCTGGCGTCATTATGATGTAAGGACACTGTTGTGGCCTTCTACGGGAGAGTGAAGTCGACGCTGTACACGTCCCAGAGGATAGTGCAAATAATACCGAAGACCATTCGACCTCTATCCCAATACCGTCAACAACGAAACATGACCTTGGTATGTGCAACTCAGTATGAACGGCGAACTAACAGCTTAAGAAGCCTCAAGCCACTCTGTACGGAAAACGCTAGAAACATACCAGCTCTCATAGGAGACCCAAAAACGCTGGGAGTCGCCGGCAATAAAGTAAAGTGTACCAGGACTCCCCAGCAGAAAGCAGTACCAATCGACATCGGGTAGTAAGAGGAAACCGGACTCAACGAAAAGCGGGCACCGCTAATTGTGAATCGCAAGAAAAAGCAGGAAGTGCTGACGGAGACTCGGAACGCGGACATCTCTAGTGAATTTCCTATCATGATATGATACAGACAGAAGCAAACATTTCGGCCATACGACAGTCTTTGTATCCAACTATTCGACCGGCGTGTGCGGTTGGGGTTGTTTGGGGTTTCACAGCGGCTGACACAGGTTGTAGTTGCGTGGTTGCTGGGAAGCTGGGCGTATCATTGCAGCGACTTTGACGTCTCTTGTCATAGTAATGCTATGGGAATGAGATATCTAAGGAGGGCAAGACATTGGAGGGAGATAAAAGTTACTCTGGTGAGCGGGTCAAGCAGCGTGGCTGCAGAGGAGGAGGTTTGGATCGTTGTTCGTTCTTGCGGTTAGTTATGATAGTGGATTGAGAATGGAAATATATGATGGATGGAAGTTGTATGAGCGATGCTGTTGCAATCGGCAGTACTGGGCAGAAATAATTCGGGGTGCAATTTGACGACTCGTGAAGGCTTCCCCCCATGATCCCTAGTTTATACGGATGGTCTGGCGGAAAGCGGTAGTGTCTTCGTTGACCTCTGACAGTGGCGATCACACTGGCCAACTCATGCTAGTGACTGAACTTGATCATAATTGGTGAAATTGCTCACCCGCATCCACGTAATCTTGTCAAGCACGAACGCCTCCGCAATCCTCGTCTGGCACGAATAGAACCTGCCCCCGCAATCTTGTAAGGCACGAATAAAGTTCGTCACTAGCATTAGTACTATCACGGGTTGTAGCACCGTCACTTGTGTAGCACCATCACTGGCGATAGCACTAATACTACTAAGTAATTCAGTTCAACTCGGCGAACTACGATGTTCTCTCATTAAATCAGTTGAGGTTAAAGTTCTCAGCTATCCTGGACGTGTCTTTTTCGCTCCTTATTATGCCGCAAAATGAAACTGTTATCCCTGTTTCGGCATCAGCATAAACCTCACCGCTGGCGCCGCCCTCGGCGGTAATGATGCCAGGAAAAGGGGAAATGATGGTGCAAATCTCTGTTTCTCTGTGAACTCTGGTGTTAGGTTTGTTTGAAGCCTCACGCGCTGGAAAGAAGAGATGCCCAACGATTATGTCCGGGTCTACCTGCGGATTTTGCTTGTCGCGGATGTCTACGGATGTCGTCGCGTATAAGCACTCGTTGCAGCGAAACATCGCGGCATTAGTCAGAAAATCAATGTGCCGGTCAAAAAGCCTTCGCCCTCAGTCGCTCGGTCTCTCGCTCGGCACTGTCCAACTCAACCTCCTACTGCCGTGTACTTCTACGTTTTCTTCAGGCGGTAGTTGCACATATTTTATTATATGTTGACATCTATTGTTTGGATTAGTCTCGAACCTCTGTCTAGCTTGACACTTGTGCATGCTGCATGCAGAAGAACTTTTGGCATAGTCCCTAAATCCTTGGCATTATGTAAGAGCCGTTGAGAATCTGCTGAACAGGTCCGACCAGACTTCCATAGATTTGGTACTTGGGCAGAGAGTGGATTCTAGATTGCCGCTTAGATATTCAACCGTCAAAAATCATGGAGGACATGTCTTACGCCAAGCTGGTTGGATACCTCTCGCCTCCATGATTTGGTGTTGCCTCTAGGAGAATTCCGTATATAATGTGAAGAATAAAAGCCACACGGTTTTACCAAATATTAAACAGGGTCGGAGCTATATATAAGATATAGTCTAGCATAACGATTGCGATTGGCTCAAAGAAACGACAAGCCAGTACTCACCGACTCTTTGAAGTCTACAAGCGAACTAAAACCGAGTTGCTTTCTCCTCCTACTTGGTGTCCGAAACGATGAGTGGCACGGGAACATGACAATGAACTAGCAGGTAGTTTGAGAGAAATTTTGGCGGTTGGACTTGGTAATTCAACGAATTTGCACATGCTGGAGAGTAGGAAGATGTCAATATCTGTGAAGCCGAAGAAACCCTGTCCATGCGGGAGCTCAACTCCAGAGTGCAACATGGATCTCGAGGGATCGACAACTACTTATTCTCTCTCGTGATTGACGCGATACGTATCCATCCGCTATATCATGATATCAGCCCCACAGGACTGCACGAACGCATGCCCCATGATCAACACAATGGTCGCGATGAGGACGCTTTGTGGGGCTCGATGCAACAGGGACGTGCTCCAAGCTGAAATTCCCTGCAGCATGTTTCGAAATCCCTGCCCTGTCTGTCTCGGTACCAAGATCGGGCGCCCTAAATCCCTTGGCAAAAACACCGTTTTCTCCCCCACAATAGGCATGTAGCAAACTCCGGCTCCGTGAGGTTCCGTACCTTCCGGGGAACGGTTACTTTTTCGGTTCTCTGCGAATACTCGAGAATCTACCGACTGCCTTATAGTTCTACAACCAGGAGCAGTGGCGAGTACCTTCAGGACGACCTAGAGGGAAAGATACAGTATGTTCTTCCGATGCGCACTTGTTGTCGGTACCGAGTAGCGACATAGAGTATACGTACGGACTTTCGGAGTACTGATTGACCGTAATCTCGGACTTCTGGTAGTTGCCGAGTCCTTAAGCGATTAGTGCTGATGTCCTTTTTGTCTGGCAGCGCCCGAACGCCCCGCTTCCGGTATCGCGGTAATTTCGAAGGACCAAAGCCGCCAAAACACACCACGAGATGGACTCTACGATTGCACATCGAAATGTTCTTTTGTGACCGCCTTCATGCCAGTGCTGCTGCTTTTTCGAACTCTAACTATCCTGCAGTGACATGGCGTACTAGCGAGAATATCTGCCGAACACCTGGGACAGTAGCGCCTGCAGGCTGATGCAAAGGGCGGTGGGTCGTACGATGGCTACGTAGAATTCTTCTGGTTTATTGTCGTACAGAAATTGATGGCGATATTCCCTGCGGGTTCGCAAGGATTGGCAAATTCCGACAAATTGGAGTATGGAAAGTTCCACAAGGAAGAACAAATCAGACAGCAACAACAGCCGTGTTTCTCAGTTAATTGCTTGGCATAAAAATGACCTGTCAAGAGGGAGAAGAACGTTGCACACTTGTCAATTTCATCAGCGAAGTTGTAAGTAGGTATTTGCAATTCCAACGGCTACTTGTATAGGCTAGGTAATGCTGAAGAAAGCCGATCGAAACAACAGGGAAGACGTCCTATCCTATAGATTTATTAATATTAAGGGTGATCATCATCATACCTCTCGTGGTGCAGAATTCGGCTTGGCGAAAATCGGACCGGGGATCGGTACAAATGGTTTGTAAAACCATACGCCCAGAAGCTGATGCCAGTACCAATCTGTGCCTGATTTGGTGCCATCAGTTGCCATTTGGTTCGTACACATAATGGACTCAGCAGGTTTAGTTATCATATGAAATGCTCTGTCGCTCGCGGCCTGCATAGACTTTCTTGTAGCAGAGACCTGTTTCGAAGTGCATATATACAATCGTTGCGGGAAAGTACAGGATTGCGGAGTGTGACGCAACCGTTTATTCGGCTCTTTCTTACGTACTCGGTACAGGTTTTTGGAATGACAACAGCATGAGCACTTTTGAAGTACCTCTTACAATAACAACTACCAAAACGTCCAAAGGCCTGTACCGAGTACATTCACTCAAACACCTTACGCATCCAGATCCGCACACCAACAACGGTGATAGGATCGCTTGCCGCCTCTTTTCTCAGTGCAGCCCATATTGGCAGGAAACCCGTACACACATGTATGAGAAACGGAGTAGCTGAAAATTTTTGAAATAAGCAAATCCAGTCTTAATAAATTTCGCCAAAAAGGGGCGCCGCTTTCTTTTTCTGATCCTGGTTTACCACGCTGACTGCATGTGGCTTATTTTGTGTTCCCAAGGATAGTTCCAACAACTTTGTATCTGGGACCCAGACATTCGGAGCATCGGATATCTTACAAACCTGTATTATAGATTAAAACGTAGCGTACCCGCAAGCTCTCTCGCTTGCAGACCGTTTGGAAGATACATGGGAGAACCCAGGGGATCGACAAGGACATTCATAAAGTGCATATCTCCTCCACCCATCGATGGTTGTCAAGTAGTTCGTCAAAATAATGGCTCCACCCTTCGTCATCCGGGATACCAACAGCACCAGTCATGCATCAGTGCCGACAAAAGCACCGATGTTAATCGCTGTAGACGCTACCCTGCTCACGGTCACCTTCCTCGTTCTAATCGGCCGATTCTACTCACGGTACTCAATACTGAAGCGTGTCGGCAAAGATGACTGGTGCATACTAGGCGCTGCTGTATGTACACACGTCACTACGAATGTCGAATTCCACGATCTGACCATGTTTTTCTCTACAGATAGGCATGTTCTCCTCAGCATCTGTTCGCCTTCTCATGATAAAGTACGGATTGGGTCGGCATGTGTGGGATGTCACACCCGACCAGATGCCTAAACAATACACCTTGGGAATCATTTGTCGAATTCTATACCTCCCCACCGTCGCAATGGTCCGCATTTCGATTCTATTATTCATGCGCCACTTATCCCCGCACACAACAATGCAATACGCAACGGCAATCTTGATCTTTGTGAACTTCGCGGCCGCGTTAATTTGTGCGCTCTTGTTGCTGTTCAACTGCACACCAGCCCGAAGCCTCTTCATTTTCCCACCTCTTCGGCCTCCAGGAAGAAAGTGTGTGGGTGATGACCTAGCGATAGAGAAGGCGGTTCCCATAGTGAATGCGCTGTTGGATTTTGTGGTGTGGCTTGTGCCGGTGGCGATGATGGTGAATGTGAAGTTTCTGGGATGGAAGCAGAAGTTGTTGCAAGTGATGTTGCTCGGTCTTGGTTTGGTGGCGTGTATACCCAGCGTGTTGAGGTTACCGAATATCGACTCTATGAAGAAGGATATAAGCTGGCACGGGGTGGTTGTGAGTTTGTGGATGGAGTGAGTACTGTGTTTGACTATGCGCATTAGAGCATTACTAATCCGTATATATGGCAGTGTCGAGATCAGTGTGGGAATCATTGCGGCGAGTGTTCCGGCACTCTATCCGCTATTTGTCATGTTCATGAGACAGTCCTTCGAATCTTGGGCTCCAAAGTTCACTTTTCGGAGCCACAGTACAAATACTCAGATTCACGATCAACCTGGGAGGAGTGATACCTTGTCGAAGAATTCGGTGCCTTTGGAGGATATGCGGGGTGATAATGATGATAAAAAGGTGGTAGTTTGCACAGTGCGGAGACATTCCAGTGTTGAGCCATTGTACCCACCTAGTCTGGGGCCTAGTATGGTGGATGACAAACGGAGCTCTGGGGAGAATTGAAGCGAAACTATTGTCTTGTTACGATTCCTTATATCGGTGTTTGTAATGATGGTTATGCTTTGACTTCTGGGGTGGTGTCCTGACATTCCTGTGTTTGAGGTTTGGTGTTTTTTACGATGGAGTTGCGTGGTTAGAACAGTGTGCTGCTTGATCGGAGTCTATGTATCGAGATTATGCTGAGCTAAATTTATTCGTTATCTACTGCGGACTTCTAATATTTTTGTTTACCATTTTGGCCTATCACAAAACTTTATTTGCCAGGGCTTTACGCCAGCTTAAACCACGGAATTTTGGTGTGGCCTGGTGGTGGTGGCTGGTGGTACTCCTTCAATTCTTGTGTCATCAGATTGCATTGGAGTGATTGTGACAACGGAGAAATCGAACGAATTCTTGACGCCGCTGACAAGGCGGGATAATTGGGGTTATATATCTTCCATCCCCCACAATTATCTTTCCGGTGGACGGAGGTTATGATTCGGGTGTGCATGTGCGTACACATTGTGGAGGCTATCCGAAGTCGAAAGCTGTCAGAAATAGCACTAGTTATTATAAGTGTGGGTAGAGGCTGAGACATTCAGTCGACCACCCATTATAGGATTTGTAGCACTGTAACTGACCTCAAAGCTAAATCGTCCTAGACTTGCAAGCAGTTCCAAATCGAACGCTTCCTATTCCCAGTCGAAGCATGAAAGAAACTGCTGCTTCAAAGACCCACAAAACTGAAACTAAACTAATTATCCGGAATACATTTAGTCAAACAGGGAATAGGCATGGGAAATATCGAAGTTACACGTTACTACAAGGTTATAGCCTATACGCAACGGCTCCGGTCCAAGGGTCGTTCACCGCCGGATTAACTAAAGAGTAGCTGTGAACCTATCCCGGACATATCCGCAGACACCTGCGATTAAGGGACCACTGAAGCGAAAGAACGTGCAATGCAAAGATATGTGCGCAAAACAACACCCTAAACACCATATCGGGGTATCCTTGAATATAAAGTCTCCCAGATTCTCAGTATATGAGTCTGAAACCATAGTACATAGAGTATCCTTGAGAGTAAGGTCCTTCTACTTGGGAATATTTACCTCTCTTACTAAGTCTATCCGTAGAATAGTCTAGGTCGGTTAGATGGTGAGCGTTAATATTTGAATAGTGACAGAGGTTGCGGAGATTGCAGTCTGCAGGCTGACATCGCCGCCCTCAAGCTCGTGGCAGATTGCCAAATCCTCATCAACATTGAACAGATCTTGAACTCGAAGCACTCAATGTACAAAGATAATGATCAGTATTCTGGTGGCCGCTTTAAAGTTATACAGACATAAGCTCGAACGCCACATACATCCATTCATTATTACACGTAACACTAGATATTGACTCCCAGAAACCAAGCGCTGATGCTATACGCGGGGTATCCTGGATTATCGTTGAGGGACAGCTACCAGAGGAAAAGAATGATCTGATCAGCAAGGCGGCTGGCGGTATATCTTGTGGCATGTGCCGGGGCGTGTTCTCGGAAGAATACTGAGCGCAGCTATGGTACGATCGGACATGGGGTGTAGGGTCAGAATCAAGCAGGTGTTTGCCGTTCCGGTTGCCCATACTTGGAGCGATCTCATTACTGTTTCTGAGCAGCTTTAGGGTGGTAGATGCATCTATGAAACGCTTGCGAGGATTGTACTTAGGATCCATACGTGTCCCTAGTTTGGAACACCTTCCCCAGTTCATTTTGGCGGTTGATCATATATAGATTATGTATTGTGTTGTATCATAAAGCATTTAGTTGCTTGGTTCCATGATTTAATATCTATTTTGGATCCCTTGCTCAAAATTCCATCTCGCTCTAGACCAACGAAAGCCTGTAATGGTAGCGCCAAGAGTTATTTCATTCGTAGTCATGATGGCGCGAGCCGCGACTGAGTGCACAACTCATCACTAAATACGCCACGAGAAGTGGAAGATTGTAAAAAACCGATGATGGTTATTGTTAAACAAGTTGTGTAACAAAGTAATTTCATCGCATCAAGTGGTAACTCCGGAAACATAATACGCAAACAAAACAGCAATGTTAAGCGGCTAACTTGGGATTCCAGCCCGCCGAGTAGGTAAGTCGGAAACATAAAGGTGATTCGGGAAACTGAGCTATGGTGTTGTTAAGCGAGCGACAGAGGACGGTAGTGAGAATAAAAATATACTATGGACTCATCGAATAAGTGGTAGATGTGGCGATGGTGAGAAGTGGAGTATAGGGCCAGAATAGTAGTCGAGGCATGGGCGATTGTATATATAGTCAGATAGATGTGGACCCGGCAGCTCTGACGATGGTTGATACTACTGAACTCTTTAGCAACTAAAAGGTTCTGAAGGTTTACTAATTCCGTTTTAGGTCCACATCCCCCATTCAACTGCTTGGCCTACGAATTTAGCCCTGGCAGGCCAGTTCGATACCATGAAAGCCAGCTGCCTGAGATATAACGTTGCCTGACTGGACAAGTCGGTAGCTTGGTCTTGACACTGACTTGTTAACAAAGAATAAAGGTCTACCATTTCCGTTATTCATTATTGCGGGCTCCTATATACTTCTAATACGCAGTGTCCAGGGCCATGTTCCAGGCAGTTCAGTGATGCTAGGAGTTGAAAACAGGAGTAAAACATGACTGCGGAGCAGAGTAGGAAGGTGGAAGCAAAGGGAAGGTACTTAGTGGACGAGAAGCGTAGTATGCCCTGCCAAGAAAGAGCAGCTACCTCGGCAACAAGACTGTTACATATCGCTTCGTTTCGCTCAGCCAAATGCTGGGAACACGATGATCAACACGCACTGTAGGCTAGCGGGGCCTGCCGGGAGGTTATTGACCTGAGATCTGACCCCCATTTTCGGGAAGGGTTTATTGCAGAGGTCGGCAATTTATTCGTTACCGCACTGGACACAAGAGAAATAGTTCTCCAGCATCGTCTATATTAGACTGATAATGCCATACCACTGCACCTGCGTACTCTGCACCCAATAAGAACAGCGTTCCGACTTGGTAAACCAATAACTTTCTAGATGTCTCTTACCAGCTGTTACCCTAGCTTTCTTTCCCTCCTCGTTTTCCCTCTTCACCACTGCTCGTTCCTGATTTCCGATTATCTCAGACATATATGATCTGCAATCAAGCGTCTAATTGTATCCTACCAAAAAAGCATCCGCATGTGGATACTGAGAGTGTCCAGTTTTAGCGCCCTTGGCGTCCTATGTTGGAGCCAATTCCGCCATAACAGAGACTTACCTAGGTAGTAGTTTTTATATCTGGTTGCTGATTTTGGCACAATTTGTATGGTGGTTAGCCCTTTTGTACGTACCATAAGTATCACCGCGGGTACCCACACAAAGTCCATCAGAACTTGATCATTTCTAGTGCGAAAAAATTATTAGAAACAGCCTCTCTGATAACCATAATATTGCTTCCACCGCTTCTGGTAAAGGGAAAACACTCTTCAGCTATAAGAAAGGAAGCCTACCATTTTACATTTGTTGTGGCTATAAAATTCCACAGAAAAACAACTTGTGTCAGGTGCATAACGAAGTCATTGCTAAGGGCATGTATAAACGGTTGTATAGATTATTGGCAGCATTCAGTGAAATAAATAATTAGAGGAGGCGACTAAGATTTTAATTGAGAAAATGACACGATATCTGGAAAAACTAGTATGCGGTACCGAACAAAAATGGACAAGATTTTCCTACCCAGTAAAGTTCTGTAGGCATGCCAAGTACCCTTGTAGCCGATGTCTTCAGTTTACGGGAGGAGATGGCAAGAAAAAATGCTATTATGTGGTAATATCGATGATACCTTGAGCAGTTAGACTATGAACTACCCTCCTATCCTAGCTGTGGTTGTAATAAAAGCCAATGTTGTCACCGAGTCATATTCTCCAGTCATATTGCCGGTGGTCAAAAGTATGCGTGTTTTCAGTGCTCTGCAACCGTGCTTGACTTCCCGTTTTCACAAAAAAAAAGCTCCACAAACTATGAAATTCCACTCCCACCCACTTATCAGGTCAACAAATGATACAGAAATGTTCACCTTAGCAGTATTTAACAACTAAATTAAATTTGAGGCTGATACTGCAGGGAAAAAATAGCTCTTTATTGTCCAACCACGATTTTGTACAATGTTTTTTGGCTTATCTTTTTTGACTGCAATTGTAGCTGCATTGTGGGTAAGTTCGAACACAAGTCTAGCTCATAATAAGCAACAAACTTCCATGCACTTTGACTTGTGGGAAGGTGATGGTGGTTGTGGTTATTTAGTTGAGCAAGAGAAATAGTTTCGAATGTAGGTGTACGCATGGCTGCACAGCATACATACTTTTGGCCACCAGCAATAAAGCTAAATTGCTGGTGCGTAACCTGATGGAAATCTGCTCGAACATGGGCCATAGTACAGTCCGGTCTATTAGAAAGGAGTACAATTCGCGATGTTACAATAGTGATGGATAGAGAAGCTTGATTGTACTATCTAAGAGGGCCACAAAGGCCATATATATACTGTAGTCCAGTACGAATGCGTACGTACACATCTATGTATAGAGTCAGCTGAACACCGTCAGCACAGCCCAGTAAGCCGTACAAGGGCTGAGATCTATTTGTGCATCACTCGATGTTGCATATATGGACCGCCTCCCTGACGTACGGCTTATGGGCTTCAGCTGGGCTGATGGGGACCATGATCTCACGATGATGATGGTCGTTCCAGACTCAGCTGGAGATGCCAGCTGAGTGCGCATGCATGTGTACAAGGCATACTCTGAATGCCGTATATAAGATCACACGATTGTTCCAGTAGTTTAATATACACAAGCTTAAAAAGCAATCAGTATTTTCAATACTCGATGTTGAAATACTTATTGCTTGAAGCTTTAATTCAACTATCTAAGAGGGCCACAATGCCATATATATACGGTACGAACACGTACGTACTCATCTAAATGTAGAGACGGCTGAGCTCTGTCAGCCCGTATCAGAGCCAGCCCCGTCAGCCCATATGAGAGCCAGCCATGTCAGCCCGTATGAGAGCCAGGCCCAGTCAGCCTGTATAAGATCTATTTATGCAACACTCCCCCCTCTTGCTACGCTCTGTGGAGCAAGAAACAAACAAACAAACAAACAAATGATGCGCAACTTGTGATTCGCAGAGTAGCCTCCTTAAAACCCTGCTTGAGAAGTGAGCAGGGAAAGAGTACTACCATAGCCTTAAACCTTAAATTGAGCTCCAATTACCATAAACCAATTGCTTTCGTGAACTTCGTATGCTTATCTTTCCTAAGTGCTTTGGCGAGTATATCTGCCACATTTTCGTCCGTGTGTACATAGCAGTAGTTGCCTATTCGGCGTTTGTGCAGATCTTGACTGTTGTGATAGCAAACATCGATGTGCTTAGTTCGAGCTTCGATGATTTCCATCGTGATTAGAGTGACAGCTCGCTGATTGTGGCAGTTGATTGGCAGCGGTGCTAAGTCTCTGTGAGAACCATGAATATCCTTTTACAACTGGAGTAACCATTTCACTTGTCTAGAGGCCACCGAACAGGCGATGAATTCGTCTTCGAGAGTAGACGTGGCAATCATGCCTTGCTTCTGAGACTGCCACGGGACTGCTCCATTGGTTGTGAGAAACACATGACCTCCCTGGGATTTGCGGTCCGCGCTGTCATTGGCCCAATCGAAATCTGAGTACCCTACATGAATTTTGCCGATGTCGATGCCAATGCCAGTGAAGTGTAGTCGAAAATCAGCTGGAGATTTGAGATACTGAAGAATGTTAGGGGTCGTCCCCTAGCAGCGAGAATGATACATGATTATGATTCCAAGATGCATACATATCTACGATATGTATAACACCTATGCATGTATTATTCAAGTGGTCAGTAATATGCTCTTTAGCAGGAGTTCATATTAGTCGCGCGAAGTGAGGGCACTTCGTTCACACCTGGATACTTTGCGGGACATGCATGATTGTCATGCATGGCAGTTGATAGTCAAACGCGATTAAGAGGACTCTTCTCCCCTACCTGTAACGTGTTATGATTCGGAGAGGCACGTTCCGGCCTAGAGAATACTCTCCAACTTAGCATAACGTAACTGAGGGATTAATGACGTAGGCATTGGCCTAGAGCGAGCACTACTCGTTGACCTGAGTAGTCTGAATCGCAATGTAACCTCATATCGGATACGAGCTTACGCGTCAATAATCGAAGTTGGCATAGTTTTGGTTGGTCGCCGATTTAATCTATGACACAATTAAATACCTCATTCGCATGAGGGATTTGAAGAGGCGATAAGCATCATCGACTTGGTTGGTGAGTGTTCCAACTACCGACTCGTACTATTGCAAAGATGTCTGAGGGGCAAGCTGATATGGCACAATAGATGGCCTGATTCTTATCAGGAGCATAATGCTTTCTAACCACATTGCAGGAACATGATAACCTAAGGGAATCGTGGTGAGTTATTATCGGAGCCCAAGGGGCATGGCTGAGATAACACTATCACACTAGAGGAAAGAGCAATGGCTACAAAAGAGCCAGTGTTGTTCGAAGGAAGAAGGGGACATCATCCACAAGATTAACTTTCAGAGACACCGAAGATGATCTCAAAATATTATAAAGAATTCTATCTATTCTCACAATTACTTCTATCAGTTACCTACGAGACCAGGCGACATATGTCTGGTCGACAATTGATACAGTCCGAATATGCTCTGCAACAAATAGTCGTATTATTCGGAGAGTTACTCTCTCAGGTGGAAAAAGCTGGTTTAACCTACACCTACTGCGTGGTTTTTTGTTTTTGCGAACTCGAGAATGTCAACTACCTCGTGCTGAGGTACTTGAACACTGGCACGTCACCATTCGAGGAGTGAGCAGAAGAGTGGTTGTTCAAAGGGGAAGTTTAATCTTCCCTTATATTGGAGACAGACTTTGGAAGAGATTCGATTTGGCACGCTCTTTCGTTTCGGTGCAAAAGGTTGAGTCTTAGGATAAGACGAGGAGAGAAAGAGATTATTAGATAGGTGGCAGTACATAACTCAATAAATGTTGTATTGATTATTGGGATTAAGAACCCCTGTAACAAAGAACACTGTTGGCAGCAGTCATATGTCTGGTGAATGGCCATGAATTGTAACAAGAAAGAGCGGTGACCGCGTATGAGATATCAGACTGAGTTGCAAGTGTTGCATAGCATAATGATTCTACAACTGTTTGATAGTCTGTGATGTCATCCAATTCCTTCTCCCCCCAATCCTTGGCCAAGTCCAACATTACATTGGGACCCATGGGCATCGACACACTGTGAGTAGTCTCCATGCTGAATAGTCTGAGGATTGTGGTGATATAGGCTTTCTAACTGCAACTGATGCCAGTATCATCAGGGTGGGTTTCGCTGCCGAGCAATTGGCGTGCTGGGCCGAGGTTCGTGATTTTGTACTTTTCTGAGAGATTCACTTTGACTTCAATCTTGCCTTTGGTAGCAGCTTCCGGATAGGACATGGAGATATGGTCGACATACAGAAGTATCAGAATACCATTGCTGTGAAGATAGATGTTGGGATTGGCTGAAGACTGTGTGAATCCAAGAGAGAGTTGAAAGGCATTGATATCATCGTACCATAGCCGTGAAGCTTGTTTAAGGCTGTAGAGAGCTTTCCTGAGTCTGACAATGATCTTTGGTGTGTTGAGGTTGTCTGGCCATCCTTGTGGCAAAGTCATATAGATGTCGTCATCGTCAATTTCGGGGTTTAGGAAAGCAGTAACCACATCCAAGTAGTCCATATTCCACCTGGATCTCCCTATGAGAGAGATGAGATACCGAAACGTAGTTGGCTTCCCAACAGGGGCATAAGTCTCGCTGAAATCTGCCTGCTGATGTCCATTTATAACTAGCCATGCTTTATACGGTGTCGACCAATCACAGTTGTGTTTAGTCTTACAAACCCACTCAGAGCCAGTTGGCTTAACCTGCAGTTGTGTTACTGGGGTGCTTCAACTGTAAGTAAGTATACTTCCTCATGTACGTACTACGTACCTGGCCGTAGATCCTATTCTGCACCAGGGTTCTGGATAATTTAAGTATGTAATTCCTGAAGCCATTGGTTTTGGGTGGTGTCCAATGTGTTCTTAGCTTCTTGTAGTCGCTTGACTTTTCGAGCCTTGTTCAATTGTTTCTTTGATTGAGGCAAGGGATTTACCCTGCTATGTTGCCAAGTATTCCGAGTTCACTATGATTGCTCAATAAACTGCTCGGCTTGATTCAGGATATGATCAGCTTGGTTATCTTCCACAAGGTCTCATGGAATAGCGAATATCTCCGGTTTGTCTGTTGTCTGAGGGATCTGATCGGCATAAGCCTGACTAGGCAGGTAATCTACATCTGAGTCCCCCTGGCTATCTCGAAGTATTCCCGACTCTTCTCGAATTGCCTTAGATTCTCTTCTATGAGGATTATTAATGTGATTGATCAATCCTTGCTGTAGGCTGATGATCAATGATATCCACCTGATGCTCTGAGCTAAACAGATGTACTGATTATTTCTGGCATAAGATATAATCTTCTTGAGGGCGTATTCGATTACGTTGTTGTCCTTTTCGAAGGAAATCATCATTCACCAATTCATACTTTTTTAGCAAGGTGCGATGAGCTGCTGCTACATACAGCTAATGGATTCTTCTGTATAGAATAATAGATATAGGTATCATAAAAACGCAATAATAAATAAGGATATTTCCCTGCTGGTAGGTATCTATCTTTTCCGCTTCTCGAGCTTATGCTTCTCATTCTCGGAACAACATAGTGACTGTATAGTCTCTCGAAACCGTCTTCAGACTATGATAAAATCACTCACAATAGTGTCGTGTCTTTGCGACTTACATTCATAGATTGCAGCAGATAGAGGAAGCCACGAATCCCTCTGGTTATCGTGTTCATGCATAATCTTGTGTCAGCCGATAAATCAAACCATAACTTTAACTTAGACATCTTACTATCCATATGAATCGGTAGGTGGAACATGCAACCAAACCCCTACATTGGTCATCCCTTATCGCAATTAATAACCTTCCCCATAGCTATTAATTCTGGCATCATAGATTTAGTCGGTAATCAGCCGAAACTATGCCAATGTAGAACTAGACAAATTTGCCACCAATGCTAATCAAACTAATGATTAGTGTTTGCTCCAGGCAAAATGCCAATGTCATAATTCCCTCAACCACATCATGCTGAGGCCCCATGCTGGGATGTTCTCCAGCAAGTCCTGGCACGTTACAGGTAGGGATGGAGAGCCCACATAATTGCAGATTGACTATCGACTGCTGCGCATGAACCCACTCATGTGTGTCCTGCTAGTGTCCAGAAAAATGAAAGAAGATAGAAACTACTAGTACTGCTGATGTACATGAACATCCCAGTAAGGCTTGGTAGTTGCAAAACTCTTTGCCAGCCGCAGCTGTCTGTAATCTTCTTGCGACTAGTATGAACCACCACTATAGAGTATACTGCTGACCTGACTTGAACATCTTGCATAGATGATATGCATGCGACTGTTCCAAGTGTTATCTATCGCCGCTAAGGGAGAACCCCTAGCATCGCCCTCTTCTCTAGAACCGGTTACCTCAATGGTGCTCCGTCATAAAACAATTCCCTGCATATCACAAGTATGCTTACTCTTTAATTATTTCCATATCCATTTGTAGCTTATATCCCATACACATTTTTTCTAAATAGAACAACTATTTTATAATTGTTCTATAATTATTCCTTCTCTTTTCTTTCCATCTCTTAGACTTCGAGATCCATGACATCACCCCCATCTCTAGCCATGGTGACCCAACGCTCCCTGCCGTCTTCGCAAACAATTTTCAGCAAGTTCTTTTTATTATAGTTGAGTACAGTAAACAATGTGACTTCTATACTTGTACCAATACCGCAAGAATGCGATCGAATAGCTTATAGCACAATTCATCTATTCCAATGGTACATATAATCTCATCATCATCTACTCCTTTGATATCATCGCAGGTACATATAATGAATCGACCATTTACTCCAAAGGATTATTTGAATACCATACTCGTGCATGGATTTTGTCTCAACTTTTAACACATCTCATATAGATCATTTACTTCCATGTTTTTGATAAGGGCAGTTTTCAGGCTGTCAACTTAACATACTCTGATGGATACACATAAACTATAATCAACCTGCTTTCGGAAATATCTCCAAATGTTCAAGAAATATTCGAAAGGATCGACTCTGTTCGCGATCACAGTATCACCCGCAGGAGGGTCAAAGAGGACAATTTAGAACAAGCCCGGAATCACTCAGTTATGTCCCCCCAAGTTTCGACCCATAAAGTGACTTGAAAGGATTAATAATTCAACCAAAATAGTACTCGAGCCTATTGGATATAATCCAAAGGTATCAAGTATGCGTCCTCATTGAACTATTGCTTAATACTCGATGAACTGGACATTACGTAGTATATGTCCATCTCTTAAGCCGATTCAACTTAGCATAGCTGCCATTTCGTTTCATACGTAAGTGGGTACATCAGCAAAACACATTTCCGTCTGGACGGAATGGCTGCGTGAGAGCAATGATTCTACCAGTCCGGATGGACCCAGTCTGGGGTAGGGCTGAGTCCGGTCCGGTCCCACCGGAAGGTCAGACTGGACCGGGCCCCAGACTGGCAGTCTTGGACTGGACGGGCTTGGTCTGGACCAGTCCAAACAGGATAATATTTATCAATTTCAAAGTAGATCCATAAAACTAAAGAAGTAAGACAGTAATCCCTGCAACCCTAACTCTGACACAACGTCACTTCATAACAACCACCCGCTGCAAGCAATCACTATGAACCAACCGGCCCACTGCTAGCAAGCACCATCACAAGAATCCCAACCATACCAAAGGAGTGGTGAGTGGCAAGTGGCAAGTGGCAAGTGGTGAGGGGTAAGATGTTCTAGTCCAGTCATGGAGGATGTCCCTCCACGGAGAGACCAGTCCATTCACGGATTCCCGCCCTCCGTGACTGGACTGGTTCTCTCGCGGAGTGTACCTCTGCACCCAATCTCCATGTACACTCGGTGAATGCTCTGCACGCATATATGCCCACGGATGTATGCGTACTCAGCTGGGCATATGCAGCTGAATTTAATCAACGCAACTAATTGCATTCAGCCCAGCACAACTACTTACATTCAGCCCAGCGCAACTATGTACCTTCAGCCCAGCGAGATGATGGAGTTCAATGTACAAACAATGGTGTTTCTGCAGCGCCATCTGGTACTTTCAATCTTAAACGAAAGACAACACCACCTAGACCTGGTCGCAATCAAAAGCGACTTCGAGTAAATACACAGGGAGAGGCAACAGCACAGACATCCTTCACTTCTGTTGATGATGTCAACAAGAGCGGAGAGGAAGATGACGAAAGTGATTGGACCGAGCTGGATATTGAGAAAGGAGAGGGTCTGGACGAGAACAAGGATGTGGACGAGGAAGAGGAAGAGGAAGAGAAAGAGGACCATGTAGGGGACGAGGGCAATGAGGAAGAAGAGCTGGGTTCAAGTCAGGATATGGAGCACAGTGTAATTGTAGTTACACCACAACGTTGAGTGTAATTAGTACTGTATATGTATGCTCTGCGAATGAACCAGTCCAGTCACGGAGGTGGGGTGCAGGGGTACACTCCATAAATGGACCGGTCTCTCAGTGGAGGGACATCCTCTGTGACTGGAGTAAAATATAAGATGTGCATGGTGTTGAGAGTAAAGAGAAGAACGAGGAAGCTCAATTGTCTATCAATCCAAAAAGAGGGCAAACTATAGATATAGATAAAAGAGAAAGAAGGAAAACTCCATGCTGACTGCCAAAGCCGGAGCGCAAAGCTGAGTACCAGTGCCGAGTCCTCCTCACCATGGGCGCAGGCGAGGCTAGAGGGGGCAGGCGAGGTTTGTGGGGGCAGGTGAGGGTGGTCGGGGTTGCCAGCCACCGGTCTCATATCCAAGTCAACCGGCATTGAAGACTAAGGAAGCCACCGGGCCTAATCCCTAGTCAACAAATGGTGACTTGTGAATGGCAAGATGAGTCTACATGTAGGAGTATATGTGTATGAGTCTATTTGTTGACTCAGTGTACCAGTAACTCCCAGCGTATTTGGGCCGATTCGGCCCGAGTGGACTGGTCAAAAGCAGTCCAGGCCAGTTCAGTCGAGGTCCAGAAAAATTGGGGATTGGTCCGATTCCGGTCCCAAAATTTCTTGGACTGGTGGAATCATTGTGTCAGAGTGGACGCTCTCCATCAGAGGCGTCAGAGACACTCCGGTGGCGGATTACTCCGCGCCCGGTGTCAATGCCACGTGTGGCGTTGCATATCGCCCTCCGATCGCTGTTTCGCTGTTTCTTCTTGCTCTCTTGGTCTCCAATTTTAAACAAACACTCTGGCTTTGGGGCCAACTGTAACCATACGTCGGAATGGGTTCATTGGGTACACGCTTGCATCGGGATTGCAATGGGTGACGCTGCGAAAATCTCTCCTCAGGTTCAATCTACATTAAGCTCGAGCAGCGTAGGAAGAAGGTGAGAAGATATGATACCACCCTGCCGTGAGGATCCATGAAATCTCGGAAAGAGCTTGTGAGAACAAAAGTGGGAGATGCAGTTGTGGCGGCTGTAATCGAGCGAGTTTGGAGATACACTTGGACGTTATGATTGTGTGAACTTGCAGACCGTAATGGAGCGAGTCTGGAGATGCACTTGGAGGGCGTGATCGATCGAGTTTGGGGATGCACTGGGAGGCCATGACCGAGCGAGTTTGGACATGCACTTGGAGGCCGAGATGGAGTGAACTCAGCGATGTACTTGGAGGCCGTGATCGAGCGAGTTTGGACATGTACTTGGAGGCCGTGTTCGAGCGAGTTTGGACATGCACTTGGAGGCCGTGGTCGAGCGAGTTTGGACATGCACTTGGAGGCCGAGATCGAGTGAACTCCGAGATGCACTCTGAGGCTGTGACCGAGCGAGTTCGGAGGTGCACTGGCAGGCTATGATAGAGCAAGATTGGAGGAGTACTTGGAGGCGGCTGTTGATCTTGGGATGATGCTGTACTTGGTGTATGCTGTACTCTGTGTTAACTCATGATTATGGCATGGAGAGATAGAGAGGGATGACTTAACTTCGTGTTCTTAGGTGATGGTAGAGTTGAGCACAAGAAAGAGAGATATCGGAGGAGATGGGGGAAATCATCATGAGAAATTGGGACTTAGAGAATTTCGTGTGCTAGTGAATTGACCATCCCCGATACGGCAGGTACGAGATCCGATGCCCCGGGTAGAAACACTGATACGAGGTCTTCTAAATCCAATCAGGCAAGTCGTACTCCTGATTTCTCATAGCCGCTCGTATGCTCCATATCATACTCATCTTCATCCCCCATCTCTCTCTTTCTCGTCCACAACTCTACCATCATCGCAAGAATACAAAGTTAAGTCATCCCTCTGTATCTCTCCATGCCATCATCATGAGTTAACACTGAGTGCAGCATCCACCGAGTGCAGCATACACCTAAGATTGTCTGTCGTCCCTTTATTCTCACGATTTCGAGTTGACCCCTGAATGTAGCTTCAGCTTCTGGTGTACCTCCCTACCGATCAACCACCACCACTCAGTTCTCCATAGGAGCTTCAAAGATAAAGTCACCTAGGCACATTCCCACGGTTGCGAGTTGACTAACTGATGAATTGAGTCCCGGCGAGCCGTCCATCGACCGCCTCCAAGTACTCGTCCAATCTCGCTTGATCATGGCCTCCAAGTGTATCTCCAAACACGCTTGATCACGGCCTCCAAGTGTATCTCCAGACTCGCTCGATTATGGCCTGCAAGTTCACACAATCATAACCTCCAAGTGTATCTCCAAACTCGCTCGATCACGGCCTCCAAGTGTATCTTCAAACTTGCTTGATCACGGCCTCCAAGTGTATCTCGAAACTCGCTCGATTATGGCCTCCCCAAGTGAATCTCCAAACTCGCTCGATCGCGATCTCGGAGTGTATCTCTAAGTTCACTTGATCATGGCCTCCAAGTGTATCTCCAAATACGCTCGATTACTGTCTCCAAGTACATCTCCCAAGTCGCTTGATGACGGCCTTGGAGTATATCTCTGAGTTCACTCTATCGTCATTGTCAGGCGCACCTCGAATTGCTCTCAAGCACCGCCTGCAGCCAGTCCAGATATAGCGTGTGTAGATGGGTTGCTATATAGATACATAGATACATAGATGAGAATACAAAATGAATACATGACTGTGATTCGAGGTGCTCCCAGGCTTGTCGTCAGTACTCCCAGGCTTGTTGTCGGCACTCCCAGGCTTGTTGTCGGCGCTCCCAGGCTTGTTGTCGGCACTCCCAGGCTTGTTGGCGGCTCTCCCAGGTGTGTTGCCGGCGCTCCCAGTTACTCTGCAGGCCGGCAGGAATGCCCTCCTCTCCTAGAGACTTCCAGTGACTAAAATACATTTTGCTGATACTATGCAACACGACCTGTCGGCTGGGCGATGGGAAGTGTGTAATTCTCCATCAGAGGGTACGAGGTTCCGTCAGAGCTGTCAGTGCCGTCCGGAACACCCGGGGGATCTTGACGGAAACCAGAGTTGTTGCTGATGTAGTATTTAGCTTTTATTATTAAATTGTCACTGCGCTAGGAAATACGATGGTACTTGGGAATAATGGAGGGAGGCTCCGGGTGGTGTGAAAGGAATTGTGCTACGGAAAGGCGGAGACGTTGGGAGACGCAGAGGAAGCGGTTAGATGGTGGCGGGATAATTTAGTACGATAAGGAAGTGAACTGAGGTGTTGCGACGTCGGACAATGTGGTGTGGCTGGATTGATAATGAGATGCGTTGGTGGTGTGTAAGATCATGGGATGAGATTCGGATGGTACATCGGAGCATAAGGAATGGTTCGAGGGTGGCAGACCAATTGTATATAAAGAGAGTGTTGCTGGTGTTGGAGGATTTCCTTTTCTTGTCTCTGTACTCATTCTCTTGTATAGCAAAGCAAGTTACGACTGTTGTCTTGTCTTGATTTCTCGAAACGAATCTCGAGTGCTTTCTGTCTTGTTTTCGATATCACATTTAAGGTACCAATATCACCTATGCCCGACCCCGCCTGTTACACTAGAATGAGTCTTACAACATTGTACCTGATATTGAATGTACCTACATCCCTTGACAGGGTGTAAGTATTGTTCCGAACCTTGCTCTGTTTCTTGATGGGTTTACCTAGCATCAAACCACCATTGGATACACGTTTGCGACGATTGCGTCGACAAGTTACGATGACCTACCGGATTTGATATCCGTCAGTACCCTCACAGTTTATCATATTTGAATGCACCAGTACGACAGAAACTGCATTTTTTGAACAATTTGATTTGATTTAGCTGGAATTCCTTGTCTTGTTTTTGAACCCGAACCTTTGAACGCTTTCGAGAGTATTGAAGCTATACTCATACCATCCTTCGAGGAAGAACCTCTCGAAGCTTATTTTTGGGAACAGTCAACTGTCCCCTCCCCTTGGGATACTTATTGGACAGACGCAGCCAGGGAAGGCGGCGGACTGGATATTAATGATCCCTTGTTTGGACCGCATTGGACTCGGTATACAGGAGCACACTCCTGGTTTCCATGCGATCCCGACGAACCGTGCGATTGCGAAGGACATAACTGTGTAGGCACACAGTCGACAATTGGACACGCAGCAGCAGCAGCAACAACAGCTAAGTCACTTGGGATTCCGCTGATTGTTGTAGTACCCGCGACTCCGACCCCCTCCGAGATCGACGCGTACATTTGGCACTGGTAGATGTGTTTAGTTCGGTGCAATGTCAGGATCAACGGAACCCCGAGCGGCCCTGGTATCCGTCGAGGACCAGGGAACCATCATGTCTCTCATCGACCTCGACAAACACAACATCGGGAATGAACAGCTGAGGGAGGCATTCGTACAGACACAGGAGGTATCAAGGCTGGTGGCACAATATGACCAACCAATTCGAGAGGTGCAGATGGTCTGCGAGCACCCACAACAGATTATCGACCTACAGCGGCAGATCACAGATCTTCAAACGAAACAGTTTCTGCCCGCGCAGTGCGATTACACCGAGCTTGAACGACAGATACAGACTCTGAGGAACGAGCGGGACAAAGCCTTGAGGAGACCGGTGGCTCCGGGAACGGACGAGGATCTTCGAAAAGAACTGGACGACATGACCCGGGACGCATGGCAATCTGGAGTGGAAGTCCGCGGTTTGAGGATGCAGTTAGCGAATGCCTTGACGTCAGCGTCCAGAGCGGCCCTGGCTGCTCCCCAGGCTCCGGAAGACAGGGGCCAGAAATTACCCGACTCCCCGGACTTTTCAGGGTCGGATCGAACTCAGTTTCGGGGCTGGATTGCTCAACTCCGGATGGTCATACGATTCAAGCTCGCCAGCTTTCCCGACGAACAGTCGAAGATGCAGTACACATTCAACTGCCTGAGGGGAGTAGCCTTAGGCCCGATCTTGCCACACGTTCGGGAGGACGGAACGATAGGACTGGAAGACCTACCAGCTTTTATACAACTCCTCGAAGAAGCTTTTGGGGACCCCGACAGAGTAGCCACCACCAAATGAAAAATGCGGGAAATTACAAAAAAGAACAGCGAGTTCTCTCAGTATTATGCTGAGTTCCAAGTTATTGCCGCGGATCTTGATTGGAATCCTTCGGCCCTGCAAAATGCTCTGAGGATGGGGCTGTCGGAGGAAATGAAAGATTCCTTCACTTATAGTGATATGCCCGAAGAACTTCCCGCATTTGTGATGGTCTGCCAGAAACGAGATAATCAGATTCGGCAAAGATGAGCAGAAATGGCAGCACCAAACAAAGGGAGCGGGATAGGTTTCGCATTCCCCAGGCCTCCTCCTCCCCCGAAACCTCCTGAAGCAGCCCCTGCTGGAACGGTTGCCGGGGATACTGGACCTGCACCAATGGATCTCAGCGCAGGCAACAGAAGGAGTTCGGCGGAAGAAAGAGCAAAGCGGTTTGCGGACAGAAGGTGTTTATACTGTGGTGGGTTTAACCACAGGGCGGGGGAATGTGCGGCGAGGAAAAAGGCTCAGAGGTTCAAGGCGGCTGGAGCGGAGGTTAAGGAAGTAGGAACCAAGGGAGGTTCCGAGGAATTGGGAAAACAATAGGTCAACCCAAGCAGGATAGTGCATTGGTTGACGGAAAAAGTTTTGTTTCAAATACTTTGAAATGTTTTGGAATTTCGCGATTATCAGTTAGCAAGGTGGAGGTATTGGAAGGATCAATGGAAGGCAAACATTTAGTTATAACCTGTTCATTGACCGTGAATAACCAAGAGATACCTATGCATGCACTGATTGATTGCGGAGCTACTGGCATTGCATTTATAGATCAAGATTTTGCTCGCCATCATCAGATACCACTTCAAGAATTGAAGGAGAAGAAACAAGTGGAGGTTATCGATGCAAGGCCGATCGAATCCGGAGATATTACGCATATTGCCAAGGTGGGCATGCAAATACAGGAGTATAAGGAGCAGTTACCTATGTTCATTACAAAGTTAGGACATTATCCAATTGTCCTAGGAATACCCTGGTTACGATTACATGATGTGGCGGTACGGTTTGCGTCAAACACTGTTAACTTTGGTTCACAATATTGTACCACACATTGCCATGATGCACCCGTAACAATTCAAGGAGTTACGGAGGAACCTCCAGAACCAGTGTATCAAGTTAAGGAAATATTTGAACCAAAGATTCGACCTTTGAGACCATTTCGAGGAGATATTGTTCTGCTAAACGGAGGTTCAGTATTCCGGACCGTTAAGAAAGGGAGACTTACGGTGTTTAAAGCCTCGTTATATGACATTAATAAAGCTATCGAGGGAAAGGATTTGAAAGAACGGCCCCTCGAAGAGATTTTTCCCGAACAGTATCATGAATTCCTTCCGTTGTTTAATAAGGTATTGGCAGATAGGCTACCACCACCTCAACCCGGAATCGATCATGAGGTTCGATTGAAGGACGAAGAAACACCAACATGGGGACGATTGTACTCAATGTCAAGAGCTGAATTGATCGTTTTGAAAGAATGGCTTGAGGAGAATATGACAAAGGGATTCATTCAGCAATCGTCGTCACCTTTTGCAGCCCCAGTATAAAATAGCAAAGAAACCTGGAGGAGGGCTATGGTTTTGTATCGACTATCGAGATGTTAATAGTATGACGATAAAGAATCGATACCCCCCTCCCGTTGATAAAGGAAACAGTGAATCTCTCAGGGAAAGCTCGAATATATACAAAGCTGCATGTCCGAGGAGCATATAATCTACTTTGGGTTAAAGAACGGGATGAGCATAAGTTAGCTTTTCGGACGAGATATGGGCTATATGAACCTACAGTAATGCTGTTTGGCACGACAAATGCACCAGTGGATTTCCAGGGCTATATTAATAATGCTATTCGGGAAGCTTTGGATGCCTTTGCATGAGCGTACTTGGACGATATTTTGATATATAGTGATTCCGAGGAAGAACATGTTGGCCATCTTCAATGGATTATGCAGCGGTTGTTGGAAGCCGGACTGTATCTGAAGCCAGAGAAATGCGAGTTCCATAAGCAAACAGTAAGGTATTTAGGGTTGATTATATCGACAAAGGGCATTTCAATGGATGAGGATAAGGGTGAAACTGTACGGAATTGGAACAGGGAAAAGAAGACTGAGAATGGATGGTTGAATAATCTCATTGACATACAACAATTCCTTGGATTCTGCAATTACTATCGGCGGTTCATTCCTAAGTATTCCGAAAAAGCGGAACCATTGACGAGGCTGACCAAGAAGGATGAGCCATCTGTGTGGGAAGCAGAACAACAATTAGCTTTCGAAACAATGGTAACAGCATTTACGACGGTGCCGGCACTTCGACATTTCGATCATGAAAGAGAAGTGCTGATCGAGACCGATGCTTCCGATTATGTTTCCGCAGGAGTATTATCACAACGAGATGATGAAGGAGTGCTACATCCTGTGGCGTATTATTCAAAGAAACATTCACCGGCAGCGTGCAATTACGATATATATGATAAAGAGCCGATGGCGATTATTATGGCACTTGAAGAATGGAGACCTGAGTGTGAGGGTGCTGCATACCCCTTACAATTGATAACCGATCATAAGAACCTGGAATATTTCATGACAATGAAGTTTTGAACCAGAGACAGGCACGGTGGTCCGAGTTTCTAACACGGATTGATTATGAGATTGTTTATCCACCAGGAAAATTGAATGGGAAAGCAGATGCTTTAACGAGGAGGCCGGGAGACCTCCCTGAGTGGGGGGATGAAAGATTACAAAATATGGAACAGGTTGTTTTGAAACCGCATAATCTTCCGTAAGAGTTGAGAATAGCTGCCAATGATAGGCCCGAACAAGAAGCTTCCTCGATATCTGACCTTTTTGCTCAAGCATATATGGCTGACCCGCTGCCAAATAAGATTTTGGAGGTTATAAGGCAAGGAGATAGCTTGAAGGATATTACAGTAGGGGAATATATGGAACAAGAAAGACAGGTATGGTATAGAGGAAAGCGTTATGTCCCCGAAGGAGACCAGTTACGGTTACGATTGATTCAGGAGCAGCATGAGACCGCATTGGCTGGACATCCAGGACGTGCGAAGACGTTTGACCTTCTGGATAGACAGTATTACTGGAAGGATATGCGGAAGCAGGTTGATCAGTATGTACAGAACTGTCATAGTTGTCAACGTTCTAGGACCTCGAGGCATGCAACATTTGGAGTACTCCGACCTTTGCCAGTACCAGGAAAACCATGGGAAGCTATTTGAATGGATTTCGTGGTTGGGCTCCCAGAGTGTGAAGGGTTTGATGCAGTTTGGGTGGTAGTAGATAGGCTTTCGAAGATGTGTCATTTTATTCCCTGTCATACAACAATAGATGCTGTAGGGTTGGCTAAGTTGTTTCTTCGAGAGGTTGTACGCATTCATGGCTTGCCAAGGACTACTGTTTTGGATCGATGGCCTCAGTTTGCTTCAACCTTCTGGGGACAAGTACGCAGCTGGTTGGGAATAGATCGACAAATGTCTACAGTGTTTCATCCACAGACAGATGGTCAGACTGAACGAATGAATGCCGGAATGGAACAGTACCTCCGCATATTCGTTAACTATCAACAGGATGATTGGGTGCAGTGGCTACCCCTTGCTGAGTTTGCGGCTAACAATGGAGTATCTGAGTCAACGAAGTGTACTCCATTCTTCGGAATCCAGGGCACAGACCCACGAATGTCGTTGGCCGGAGAACCAACATAAGAACGAGATCAACGGCGCCTGGAGGCGGATCAAGTTCAGGCTTCGATGCAATAGATTCATGAACACTTGAAGGTTGAGATGAGACAAAGTCAAGCGGTTCAAGAAGAGGGTGCAAATCAAAGACGTATTCCTGCACTGAATATACAAGTAGGATCTAAGGTATGGCTGGATGCCCGCAATATACGAACTACCCGACCTACGCGACAATTGCATTGGAAATGCTTGGGACCATTTGGAGTCCGAAAACAGGTGACCCCGTATGCCTATGAGTTGGAAGTACCTGCGTCAATACGAATCCACCGGGTACAACATGTTTCGCTTTTGGACGCAGTGGTCGAAGATCCTTTGGAGGGACAAGTTGTGCTTTCTCCCCCTCCCGTGGAAGTTGATGGGGAGGAGGAGTATCAAGTCTCCAGTGTCGAAGATAGTCGGGTGTATCGGAGACAGCTACAGTATCTAATTCGGTGGACAGGGTGTGATTCCCTTACGTGGGAACCTGCAACGTTTGTCGATGGATTACGGGCGGTTGAGGAGTTTCATCAACGATATCCCGAGAAGCCTGGACCATTGGAGAATGCTCTTGGAGGACCTCGAGCCTAAGGGGGGGATACTGTCACGGCGCTAGGAAATACGATGGTACTTGGCAATAATGGAGGCAGGCTCTGGGTGGTGTGAAAGGAATTGTGCTACGGAAAGGCGGAGACGTTGGGAGACGCGGAGGAAGCGATTAGATGGTGGCGGGATAATTTAGTACGATAAGGAAGTGGACTGAGGTGTTGCGATGTCGGACGATGTGGCGTGGTTGTATTGATAAGGAGATGCGTTGGTGGTGTGTAAGATCATGGGATGAGATTCGGATGGTACATCAGAGCATAAGGAATCGTTCGAGGGCGGCAGATGAATTGTATATAAAGAGAGTGTTGTTGGCGTTGGAGGATTTCCTTTTCTTCTCTCTTTACTCGTTCTCTTGTATAGCAAAGCAAGTTACGACTCTTGTCTTGTCTTGATTGCTCGAAACGAATCTCGAGCGCCTTCTGTCTTGTTTTCGATATCACATTTGAGTTACCAATATCACCTACCCCCGACCCCACCCATTAGATACATAATCAAATCGTAATTGAAGATATCCTAATTATGACTGTAATTATATATTATTATGATTCAATACACAATACTTAATTTTATTATGTGTTCATAATTCTAAGTATACCTGAATCCATCATACATGACCTCGTTTCTTTTGTTGAAGGTGATTCGAATATTGATGAGAATACCTGAAGACATTATACATGTCTTCGTTTCTCTTTGTCAAATGTGATTCGAATAATGATGCTAATACCTGAAAACATCATATATATCCTGATTTCTCTTTGTCGATGGTGATTCGAATATCGATGAGAATACCTGAAGACATGATACATGACCTCATTTCTCTTTGTCGAAGTTGATTTGAATATTGATGAGAATATCTGAAGACACCATATTTGTCCTTGTTTCTCTTTGTCGAAAGTAGTGTTAGCAACGGTTCTGGACTGTTATTTCGGGTCCAGGTCCGGGTCAGACCCGAACCGTTGCCAAATTGGCGGTCCGGGTTGTCAATACACCCGAACCGTCAATTCTGGCACAGTTCGATGCAAATCTTTCAATCCGTCTGAATTGGGTGGGTTGTCAGTGGGTCGCCCAGCGGGTTGATCTGTAGATTTATATAATGTTCTTGTTTTTGCAGTTGGATAATTGTAAATTAGTAAAACTAGGTATTCAACAGCCAATAATCTCTTTTTGGATGATTTGCAATCTGCAACATTGATGATTTTGGAATATGTGTTTTTGATTCTATACATTGCATATATGGTCATAGAGGCAGTCAATAGTTCTGTTATAAGAGCATTCATGCGCACAAAGCCTTGATTACCCAATATGCAAGACCAAATATTGTTGACACTCTGTTGACGCTTAGTTTCATGATGGGGTAACGTATGTGTCACGCGCTGCTTCAACTGAAAAGGCTGCCACGAAATAGTCTATGAATCATTACCACATTGCGAGACTTAGACTACCCATGATCCAATACCAATAATCGTTGACACTCCATTGACACTCATTTTCAGGATGGGACAGGGAGTGTGACTGTAATATTTTGAACTTGAAAGGCAGCCTATTCTTCGTTTATGAATGGCTGCAACCAATCGCCACTTAGGTTACACAAAATGCACAGCCAAACATCATTGACGCTCCGTTGACGCTCATGTTCAGAATGGGGCAGTGACCATGTCATAGTCTGTTTTGCCAAGGAAGGCTGCCAATACATCAGTTATGGATAGCAGTGAACATGTCAGTTTTCAATTATTGTACTTAGAGGACTAAAAATCTTTGATGCTCCGTTAACACTCATTTTCAGGATGGGGCAGGGAGCCTGCTACTAATATTTTTGACTTGGAAGGCAGCCAATACCTCGTTTATGAATGGCTGCAACCAATCGTCACTTAGGTTACCCAAGTTGCACCGCCAAAAATCATTGACGCTCCGATGAAGCTCATCTTCAGAATGGGGCAGTGAATGTGTCGCTTACTCTTTTACCAAAAAAGGCCGCCAGTATGATTGTTATGGCTAGCACCGACCACATCACCATTCAATTACCGTTTTTACAAGACTGAAAATCATTGACACTACGTGGATGTTCATTGTAATGTACAGTCTAGTCAAAATCTGAAGGCATTGATAATTGCAATCCTAAATATTTAAACTTTGTGGATGCCTTTCAGTGTGATCAGGAATTGGCTCTATGGCAAAGCCGAGCCCAGTAATATTCCAGCAGTAGTCACTCTCATCCGGTTAAAATCCATATGTTAAGCCAAATATTGCATATTGCACGCTATAGCTTTGTTCATTAACCAATATTCTCACGCGACTGCATCAGCAAAATGTATTTCAGTCACTGGAAGACTCCAGGAGTGTCTGTGAGAATGTGGAGTGTAAACTTAGATGCGTCAATTTCAGGAGAGTATCAGACCCTAGGAGGGCATTCCGGCCAGCCTTCAGAGTAACTGGGATCTCTGATGACTGCTACAGGAGAACCATGGGAGTGATTTGAATACGTTCGGGAACACCTCGGAGCGCCGGAGAAAACTTTGAGTGCACCTGGGAGGGCTGACGACAAGCCTTGAAGCACCTAGGAGTGGCGGCATCATGTCTGGGTGCAGCAGCGGCAAGTCTGGGTGCGCCGACGACAAGCCTCGGAGCGCCATCGACAAGTCTGGGAGCACCTCAAATCACAGTAGAGCAGTCTGGGAAAAACAACATCTTCTTTGGGAATGCTGCTGGTGCGCCTGGAAATCCTAGCTACTACATATCGATCAACGATTGCTAAAACTCATGTATTCAGTTTGTATTCTCATCTATGTATATATATAGCTACCGATCTACACACGGTATATCTGGATTGGCTGCAGGCAGCGCTTGAGAGCAATTCCAGGCGCAACTGAAAATGACGATCGAGTGAACTCAGAGATACACTCCGAGGCCGTGATTGAGCGACTTTGGAGACGCACTTGGAGGCAGTAATCGAGCGTGTTTGGAGATATACTTGGAGGCCGTGATCGAGTGCACTTAGAGATGCACTCCGAGATTGTGATCAAGGGAGTTTGGAGATGCACTTGTGGAGGCCGTAATCGAGTGAGTTTGAAGATACACTTGGAGGCCGTGATCGAGTGAGTTTGGAGATTTGCACTTGGAGGCCATGATAGTGCGAACTTGTAGGCCGTAATCGAGCAAGTTTGGAGATTCACTTGGAGTCCATGATAAAGCGTGATTGGAGGCCATAATCAAGCGAGTTTGGAGATACACATAGAGGCCGTGATCGGGCAAGTTCGGCGGCTGTAATTGAGCGAGTTTGGAGATACACTTAGAGGCCGTGACAGAGCGAGTTTGGAGGCCGTAATCGAGCAAGTTTGGAGATACACTTGGAGGCCGTGATCGAGCGAACTTGGAGGCCGTGATCTACCAAGTTTGAGTGAGTACATAGAGGCGGTCGATGGATGGCGCACCGGGTGCTGAGACTCTATTCATCAGTTAGTTAACTTGCAACTGTGGGAATGGGACAAGGTGACTTTACCTATGAGCTCTGATGGAGAGCTGGCTGATAGCGGTAGATCGTGTAGGGAGGCATGCCGGAAGCTGAACCTACATTCAGGGGTCAACTTGTAATCATGAGAATGAAGGGAAGACAAACAATCTTGGGTACTGGGTGTATGCTGTACTCGGTGTATGTTGTACTCGGTGTATGCTGTACTCGGGGTATGTTGTACTCGGTGTATGCTGTACTCGGAGTATGTTGCACTCGGTGTATGCTCTACTCGGTGTTAACTCATGATCATGACATGGAGAGATTGAGAGGGATAACTTCACTTTGTGTTCTGTAATGATGTTAGAGTTGTGGACGAGAAAGAGAGAGATGGGGGATGAAGATGAGAACGATGTGGAGGATACGAGCGGATATGAGAAATCAGGGATACAACTTGCCTAATTGGGTTGGGAAGGCCACGTATTGGTGTAATTACACGCCGGATAGGGAGTCGTACCTGCTGCATCGGGGATGGTATATTGACTTGCACACGAACTTCTCTTAAATCCCAGTTTCTCATGATGATTTCCCCCATCTCCTCTCACCTCTCTCGTTCTTGTCCTCAAGTCTACGATCACCTAAGAACACGAAGTTAAGTCATCGCTCTCTATCTCTCCATGCCATGATCAAGAGTTAACACCGAGTACTGCATACACCGAGCACAACATACACCGAGTAAAGCATACACTGAGTACTGCATTCACCGCGCACTGCATTATCCCAAGATTCACTGTATCACGCTTCCAGCCAGTCTCTCATCTCTCGGCAGACCATTGTCAAGGCGCTAAGAAATACGATGGTACTTGGTTCCTGTTAGTGTCAAAGGAATTGTGCTACGGAAAGGCGGAGACGGAGGGGGACGGGGAGGAAGCGACAAGATGGTGGCGGGATAATTTAGCACGATAAGGAAGTGGACTGAGGTGTTGTGACGTCGGACGATGTGGCATGGTTGTATTGATAAGGAGACACGTGGTGGTGTGTAAGATCATGGTATGAGATTTGGATGGTACATCGGAGCATGAGGAATGGTTCGAGGGTGGCAGACCAATTGTATATAAAGAGAGTGTTGTGGTGTTGGAGGATTTCCTTTCTTATCTCTTTACTCGTTCTCTTGTATAGCAAAGCAAGTTACGACTTTGAAACAGCTCCGACTCTTGTCTTGTCTTGATTCCTCGAAACGAACCTCAAGCGCCTTTTGTCTTGTCTTCGATATTACACTTGAGTTACCAATATCACCTACCCTGGACCCCGCCCATTACACTAGAACGAGTCCTACAACATCGTACCTGAGATTGAATGAGCCTTCATCCCTCGACAGGGTCGAAGTATTGTTCCGAACCTTGCTCTGTTTCCTGTTGGGTTCACCTAGCATCAAACCACCGTTGGATACACGTTTGCGACGATTGTGTCCACGAGTTACGACGACTTACCGGATTTGATATCCGTCAGTACCCCCACCGATCACCATATTCGAATGCCCCAGTACGGCAGTAACTGTACTTCTCGAACGAACTGGATTGATTTAGCTGGAACACCTTGCCTTGTTTTTGAACCCGAACCTTTGAATGCCTTTGAGAGTATCGAAACTATACTCGCTGCATCCTTAGGGGAAGAACCTCTCGAAGCTTATTTTTGGGAACAGTCAGCTTTCTCATCCCCTTGGAATACTTATTGGACAGATGCAGCCAGGGAAGGCGGCGGACTTGATATTAACGATCTCGTGTTGGAACCGCATTGGACTCGGTATACAGGAGCACACTCCTGGTTGCTGTGCGATCCCGAAGAAACGTGCGACTGCGAAGGACATAATTGTGTAGGCATACAGTCAACCATTGGACACGCAGCAGCAGCAGCAACAACAGCTAAGTGTCTTAAGATTCCGCTGATTGTGGTAGTACCCCCAACTCCGACCCCCTCCGAGCTTGAAGCATATAATTGGCACTGGTAGCTGTGCTTAGTACGCTGCAATGTCAGGATACACAGAACCCCGAGTGGCCCTGGTATCCGTCGAGGATCAGGGCACCATCAGGGCTCTCATCGACATCGCCAAAGATAACGTCAGGAACGAACAGCTGAGGGAGGCCTTCGTACAGACACAGGAAGTATTAATGCGGGTGGCACAGTACTCCCAACCAATTCGAGAGGTGCAGATGGTCTGCGAGCACCCACAACAGATTATCGACCTACAGCGGCAGATTACAGATCTCCAAATGAAGCAGTTCCTGCCCCCGCAGTGCAATCATACCGAGCTCGAACAACAGATACAGACTCTGAGGTACTAGCGGGACGAAGCCTTGAGGAGACCAGCGGCTCCGGGAACGGACGAGGATCTTCGACAGGAACTGGACGATATGACCCGGGACGCAAGGCAATCTGGAGAGGAAGTCCGCGGGTTGAGGATGCAGTTAGCGAATGCCTTGATGTTAGCGGCAGAGCGGCCCCGCCTGCTCCCTGTTGAGCTGATTGGAAGTATGGATATCAATATGCCAAGGACTATGATCTAACTTGCCTCTTTTGTAGTTAGCACCATTAGTAATCGATTGACCTTATGTCGATGTGACATGTCTCATTACATGATACAATAGACACAACCTCCCATACGCCCGCGCACACTCGACTACTTTAGCACACACCACCGTACAACAGGTGATGAGCCCTTGCATTTAAAAGGGAACTGACGATCAACACTTCCATTTTCGTTTGTCGAGTGGAGGTCAACATCGTCACGGAGAAGCGTCTCCACAAGCTAAGCAATTACCCCGCACCCTGCCGTATTTCTGACGGCAGCTGCTGGACGTAACCCGCACAGTCTGAGAGACTACGATAACTGACGATTGCGATACAAGATTAGGATCATGCAAGCTGAGTTCGACGACGATCACAATCACCAAGTTCAACAGCAAAAACTATGCACAATGGGCAACCGAGATGGCCCTACTTCTGGAACAGAAGCAAGTGTATGGTATCATCAAAGGATACAACGACAAGCCGGAAGAGGCAGCAGTAAACGCGACCGCTACAGAGAAGGCCGCTTTCAAAGACTGGATGAATCGCCATGGTGTTGCCAGATCGACTATCCTACTCGGCATGGAACCGAGGATACAAGCGGAATACACGGTCGTCGACAATGCGAAGACGCTTTGGGAAAAGCTAGCATCAGCCTACAAGTCAAAGTTGAAGCTCAACATCTTCGAGATTAGGGAAGACCTTTGGAGCATCAAGCTACAGGACTGCGGAGATGTCGGCAATTACGCATTGCGGATCGATCGGAAAGTCAAGGATTACAATCTCTGTGCAGGGCCAACAACCACTGACACTGACGCTACTGACACCGATGCGTCTGCAAAGACAATCGCCAAGATGAGTGAGTAAGAGCACATCTTCTACCTCCTTCGCGGAATCCCAAGGAACGACGAGTGGAAAGTCATCCTGGAGCTGATGATGGGCAAAAACGCCACGATGACCGCCACACCCGATGAGATCGTCACCAAGCTCGTCGAAAAGGAAGCCGCAATCAAGAGATAGAATGGGCTCGCTCCAGAAGCTCTGCTCTTTGGAAAGAAAGGTGGCAAAGGTGGCAGAGGCGGCAAAGGCGGCAGAAGTCCAAAGAGGGATAAGAGAGATGATAAGAGAGATAATAAGGACGATAGGAAAGAGAAGGATTTCCGGAAGTGCTTTCATTGCCATCGGCGAGGGCATACCACCGAGAACTGCTTGAGCAAGCAACGCGGTGATTCTCCAAAGTCTGCCAACACTGCAGCAAAAGCATCGACTGAGACTACTTCGACTCTCACCACTTCGATCGAGAACTATTGGATGGTGGCCAGCTCAAGTGCTTCATCCAGTGATTGGTTCATCGATTGCGGATGCACGACTCACATGTCCGGCCATCGATCAATGTTCATCACCTACACCGAATATCCTCCGAATACGAAGAAGGTGAAGGGATACAATGGGGTCACATCGTTTGCATCAGGATATGGAAGTGTTAGGTTGACTTGCCAGCTGCCAGATGGAAAGAAAGAAACGATCATACTCCAAGAAGTGGTGCATTTGCCGGGGTCGTTCAACGTCATCTCACAGTCTCAGATCATGGACAAGGATGTCAAAGTCGAACCGGTGAATCACTACATCAAGTGCAAATTAGCTCGAAAGCCGTTTACTCCTACGACCTCCCGTGCCACTGAGCCTCTGCAGCTCGTGCACTCAGACATATGCGCTGCCCTCGAAACAGCCATTGGGGGAGGTCAATATATGCTGCTCTTCATCGACGACGCCACAAGGCATACGGATGAGTACATATTGAAGTACAAGTCGGAAGCCCTTGAGTATTTCAAAGAATGGAAGGCTCTTAGAGAAAAGGAGTCGGGCAAGCAAGTGAAGCGATTTCCTACAGATGGAGGCGGTTCGTATACCTCCAAGAAATTCGCAGAATACCTAAAATCAGAAGGGATCTTAAAGGAAACGACTACGCCCTACACTCCTCAGTCTAATGGAGTCGTTGAACGGGCGAACCGCACGATCATGGAGTGCGTACGATGCATGCTGGACAATGCCGGACTTTCGAAGAAGTACTGGGCATTTGCAGTCTCAGTGGCGGTCTATCACAAGAACCGCACTCCGACGCGATCGGTAGTCAGCAAGACTCCATACGAGGCCTGGCATGGATCTGGGAGGAAGCCATCTTTGAAGCATCTCCGTGAGTTCGGATGCTTGGCTTTCGTGCACGTTCCGAAAGTGAAACGAAAGAAGCTGGACTACAGAGCCACTTCCGGCATATTCTTTGGGTACAGCATATCGACTAAGCAGTACTTCATATACGATCCATTGGCCAAGACGCTTCACTGCTCCCGAGATGTGGTATTCAGAGAAGGAAAGCGGTACATAGCACCGAACGCTGCAGATGAAGCGATCTTGAACGAGCACTTCTACAGAGATGTCATCGAGGAACCCAAACCCACAGAGAAGCAACCAACCGAACGTCAAACGGAGGAGTCATTGGACGACGAATCACCTCCGAAGCCGAAGAAGAAGTCACGAGAATTGCCTGCCCTTGAGACGTCACTTGGAGATGCATGGAAGCCACCGGCCTAAGGTAGTCGCCGGAACCGCGCTGGGAAGGATACGTTGGCAGAGTCAGCACAATTGCCTCTCGAAGATGAGGAATTCGATGATATGATTCCCATCTACGCCGCAGCTGCGATCTCCGATGATCACGAGGATGCGATCGATCCAAAGTCCTACAAAGCAGCAACCGAGTCTCCGCTCGCCGCGAACTGGGATACGGCGATGAAACAAGAGTTAGATGCATTTGGTCAGCATCAAGTCTTTGGAGATTTCATGGAGCTTCCAGAAGGGAAAAAGGCTTTGCCAAGTCACTGGGTATACAAGATCAAGCGCGATGGAGCAGGCAATGTGCAGCGGTTCAAGGCCAGGCTAGTCTGTGGAGGAAATCACCAAATCGAAGACATCGACTACCAGGCTACGTATGCACCGACTGCTCGCTTGGGCCACGTTAGGCTAGCACTCGCCATCGCCGCCAAGTACGATCTCGAGATCCATCAAATGGACGTATGCACGGCTTTCTTGGGAGTTGACTTGGAGGAGGAGATCTATATGCACCCGCCGCAGGGATATTTTCGTTTGGTCCAAACTGGCAGCCGATACTACGATCCAAGATTAACAAAGACTTCGCGGAAGATGGTACTCCGCTTGAAAAAGTCTCATTATGGCCCAGAGCAGTCCTCGCACGTTTGGTACGGCACTTTTAAGGACTTCGTGATCTCGATTGGATTCGTGGTATCACCTGTCGACGGAAGACTGTTCGTGCTCCATGATAAGTATCAAGGCATAGTCGTTGCCGCAGTCGTTCTGTACGTCGATAATCTCCTTATCATTGCTAACGAGGGCTTGATTGGGCAGATCTAGGACCAGATGAAGAAGAGGTTCCGGATGCATGATCTCGGGAGTGTCTCCTTCTATCTCGGCATGAACATCGAATGCAATCGGGAGCATCACACGATCGACATCCATCAGCACAGCTACATTCGGACGATCTTGGCGAAGTTCAGAATGGACGAGTCCAGGCCATTTGCCACGCCAATGGCAATGAAGCTTCACAAGAGGAAGCCCGACGAAGAAGCCTGCAATCCGACCATATACCAATCGATGATCGGAAGCCTTATGTACGCGATAACCGCCACTCGGCCGGATATCGCATATGCCATCGGAGTTCTCAGCCGGTACAATCACGACCCGAGCAATGAGCATATGGTAGCTCCCAAGCACATGTTTCGGTACCTCAACGGCACGAAGGAATGGCGACTGCGTTTCGGAGGAGCACTTGGAGGAGGAGGAGAAGGCGCGCTTAGATGTTACATCGATTCGGACTATGCTGGATGCCCGGATGACTATAAATCGACAAGTGGACTGGTCGTCACCTTCGGAGGAGCGGTCGACTGGAGATCGAGAAAACAGAAGTCGACTGCCCAGTCCACGACCGATGCCGAATACTATGCCCTTGGAGTAGGCTGCATGAGACTCACCCAGATCTCGCATCTCTTGAACGAGCTCGGCATCCCGACCATCCCTCACGTGTTCTCCGATTCACAGTCACTGATCGCGAGTATCAAGAACAGAATCTACCGCGGAACTGCAGTTGCACACATTGCGACCAAGTACTATCTTGCTGCAGATGTGGCTAGAGATGGAGAGATCGACTTGAGCTACGTACCGACTGCTGAGATGCTCGGCGACTGCTTCACAAAGCCACTGCCGAAGCCTGCCTTCTTGAAGCAGTGTGCTGCAATGGGAATGATAGGAATTGGACTCAGCAATGGACTCGGAAATGGCCCCGGGATTAGAATTGGGAATGGCCTCGGAAATGGCCTCGGTTCGCAAGGAAATGGTCACGGGAAAGGTATCGGAATTGGAATTGGAAATGGCATCGGGCATGCAGTCAGAAAGTAAAGTAATTGGGCAGGTTTGTTTCGAGGAGATCCACAATGTTTGATTGGCTCCTCTTCTCGTTTGTTTACTGTTTTGTTTGAAACGGACGTGATAGCCGTCCTGGAGGAGTGTTGAGCTGATTGGAAGTACGGATATCACTATGCCAAGGACAATGATGTAACTTGCCTCTTTTGAAGTTAGCACCATTAGTCATCGATCGACCTTATGTCGATGCGACATGTCTCATTACACGATTCAATAGACACAACTTCACATACGCCCGCGCACACTCGACTACTCGAGCACACGCCACTGTACAATACTCCCCAAGCCCCGGAAGACAGAGGCTAGAAATTTCCCGACTCCCCGGACTGGTCAGGGTCGGATGGAACTCAGTTGAGATGCTGGATTGCTCAATTCCGGATGGTTATACGACAGAAGCCCGCCAGCTTTCCAGACGAACAGTCGAAGATGCGGTACGTATTCAACCGCCTGAGGGGAATAGCCTTAGGCCAGATTTTGCCACACGTCCGGAAGGACGGAACGATAGGACTGGAAGACCTACAAGCTTTTATACAACTCCTGGAAGCAGCTTTTGGGGATCCTGACCGAGTAGCCACCGCCAAACAGAAAACGTGGGAAATTAAAGATAAGAACCACACGTTCGCTCAGTATTATGCTGAGTTTCAAGTTATTGCTGCCAATCTCGATTGGAATCCTTCAGCCCTGCGGAATGTCCTGAGGATGGGGCTGTTGGAGGAAATGAAAGATTCCTTTACTTATAGCGATATGCCTGAAGAGCTTGCTGCGTTTGTGACGGTTTGCCAGACACGGGATAACCAGATTCGGCAGAGATGTGCGGAGAAGGCGGCACAGAATGAAGGAAGCGGGATAGTTTTCGCTTCCCCCAGGCCTCCTCCTCCCCCTAGGGCCCCTGAAGTAGCTTCTGCTGGAACTGTTGCCAGATATACGGGACCTGCACCAATGGACCTCAGTGCAGGCAAAAGAAGGATTTCGGCTGAGGAAAGGGCAAAGAGGTTTGCGGATGGGAGGTGTTTATACTGTAGTGGGTTTAACCACAGGGTGGCAGAGTGCGCGGCAAGAAAGAAGGCTCAGACGTTCAAGGCGGCTGGAGCGGAGATTAAGGAAGTAGGAACCAAGGACGGTTCCGAGGAATACGGAAAATATTAGGTCAACCTAAGCCGGATGGCGCTTTGGTTGACGGAAAAAGTTTTGTTTTAAATGCTTTTAAATGCTTTGGAATTTCGCGATTATCAGGTAGCAAGGTGGAGGTATTGGAAGGATCAATGGAAGGCAAACAATTAGTTATAACCTGCTCATTGACCGTGAATAACCAAGAGATACGTACGCATGCATTGATTGATTGCGGAGCTACTGGCATAGCATTTATGGATCAAGATTTTGCTCGCCATCATCAGATACCCCTTCAAGAGTTGAAGGAAAAGAAACAGGTAGAGGTCATCGATGGAAGACCTATCGAATCAGGAGATATTACGCATATTGCTAAGGTCGGTATGCAAATACAGGAGCATAAGGAACAGTTACCTATGTTCATTACAAAGCTAGGACATTATCCAATCGTCCTTGGAATTCCATGGTTACGACTACATGATGTGGCCGTATGCTTTGCGTTGACTACTGTCACATTTGGATCACAATATTGTATCACACATTGCCATGATACATCAGTAACGGTACAAGTGTCACGGCGCAAGTAGGTACGGAAATACTTGGGAATAAGGAAGGAAGATTCTGGTGGTGTCGAAGGAATTGTGTTACGAAAAGGCGGAGACGTTGGAAGACGCGGAAGGAGCGGCAAGATGGTGGCGGTATAATTTAGTACGATAAGGAAGTGGTTTAAGGTGTTGCGACGTCAGGCAATGTGGCGTGGTTGTTATGATAAGGAATGATGGGATGGTGTGTAAGATCATGGGTTGAGATTCGGATGGTACATCGGAGCATGAGGAATGGTTTGAGGGTGGCAGACGGATTGTATATAAAGAGAGTGTTGTTGGCGTTGGAGGATTTCCTTTTCTTCTCTCTTTACTCGTTCTCTTGTATAGCAAAGCAAGTTACGACTTTGGAATAGCTTCGACTCTTGTCTTGTCTTGATTTCCTCGAAACGAACCTCGAGCTCTTGCCTGCTTTCGATAAATAACATTATTGTTACCAATATTACTTACGCCCGACCCCGCCCGTTACACTAGAACGAGTCCTAAAATTATCGTACCTGATATTGAATGTGCCTACATCCCTCGACCGGGTGTAAGTATTGTTCCGAACCTTGCTCCGTTTCTTGTTGGGTTTACTTAGCATCGAACCATCGTTGGATTCACGTTTGCGACGATTGCGTCGACAACTTACCACGACTTACCGGATTTGATATCCATCAGTGCCCTCATAGATCACCATATTCGAATGCACTGGTACGACAGTAATTGTACTTCTCGAACGAATTAGTTTGATCTCGCTGGAATTCCTTGTCTTGTTTCTGAAACCGAACCTTTGAACGCTTTCGAAAGTATCGAAGCTATACTTACAGCATCCTTCGAGGAAGAACCCCTCGAAGCTTATTTTTGGGAACAGTCAGCTGTCCCCTCCCCTTGGAATACTTATTGGACAGACGCAGCCAAGGAAGGCGGCGGACTTGATATTAACGATCCCGTGTTCGGACCGCATTGGACTCGGTATACAGGAGCACACTCCAGGTTTCCGTGTGATCCCGAAGAACCGTGCGATTGCGAAGGGCATAATTGCGCCGGAACTCATTTGACAATCGGACACGCAGCAGCAGCAGCAACAACAGCAAAGTCCCTAGGAATTCCACTGATTGTTGTAGTACCCCCGACTCCGACCCCCTCCGAGATTGACGCATATAACTGGCACTGGTAGATGTGCTTAGTTTGTTGCAATATCAGGATCAACGGAACCCCGAGCGGCCCTGGTATCCGTCGAAGATCAGGGCACCATCATGGCACTCATCGACATCGACAAAGACAACATAGGGAGCGAACAGTTGAGGGAGGCGTTCATACAGACACAGGAGGTATTGATGCGGGTAGCACAGTACTCCCAACCAATCCGAGAGGTACAGATGGTCTGCGAACATCCACAACAGATCATCGACCTACAGCGGCAGATCACAGACCTGCAAACGAGACAGTTCCTGCCCCCGCAATGCGATCATACCGAGCTGGAACAACAGATACGGACTCTGAGGAACGAGTGGGACGAAGCCTTGAGGAGACCACCGGCCCCGGGAACCAACGGGGATCTTCAACAGGAACTGGACGATATGACCCGGGATGCACGACAATCTGGAGAGGAAGTCCGCGGTTTGAGGACGCAGTTAGCGAATGCCTTGATGTTGGCAGCCAGGGCGGCTCCGGCTGCTCCCCAGGCCCCAGAGAATAGAGGCCAGAAATTTCCCAACTCCCCAGACTTTTCAGGGTCGGATCGAACTCAGTTGAGAGGCTGGATCGCTCAGCTTCGGATGGTCATACGACACAAACCTGCCAGCTTTCCCGACAAACAGTCGAAGATGCGGTACGCATTCAACCGCCTGAGGGGAGTCGGCTTAGGCCAGATATTGCCACACGTCCGGGAGAACGGAATAATAGGACTGGAAGACATACCAGCTTTGATACAACTGCTGGAAGCAGCTTTTGGGGACCCCAACCGAGTAGCCACCGCCGAACGGAAAATGCGGGAGATTAAACAAAAGAACCGTGAGTTCTCTCAGTATTATGCTGAGTTTCAAGTTATTGCTGCCGACCTGGATTGGAATCCCTCGGCCCTTCGAAATGCTCTGAGGATAGGATTGTCTGAAGAAATGAAAGACTCCATTACTTACAGCGATATGCCTGAGGATCTTCCCGCGTTCGTAACAGTCTGCCAGAAGCGGGATAATCAAATTCGACAACGACGTGCGGAGAAAGCATCCCAGAATAAAGGAAGCGGGATAGGTTTCGCTTCCCCCAGGCCCCCTCCGGCTTTGAAGGCTCCTGAAGCAGCCCCTGCTTGAACAGTTGCCGGATATACCGGACCCGCACCAATGGATCTCAGCGCAGGCAAGTGAAGGATTTCGGCTGAGGAAAGGGCGAAGAGGTTCGCAGACGGAAGGTGTTTATATTGTGGTGGGTTTAACCATAGGGCAGCGGAATGTGCGGCAAGGAAAAAGGCTCAGACGTTCAAGGCGTCGGGAGCAGAGGTTAAAGAAGTAGGAACCAAGGAAGGTTCCGAGGAATCGGGAAAAGATTAGGTCAACCCAAGCAGGATGGCGCTTTGGTTGACGGAAAAAGTTTTGTTTTAAATGCTTTGAAATGTTATGGAATTTCGCGATTATCAGTTAGCAAGGTGGAGGTATTGGAAGGATCAATGGAAGGGAAACATTTGGTTATAACCTGTTCATTGATCGTGAATAACCAAGAGATACCAACACATGCACTGATTGATTGCGGAGCTACAGGCATTGCATTTATGGTTCAAGATTTTGCTCGCCATCATCAGATACCACTCCAAGAGTTAAAAGAGAAAAAACAACTGGAGGTCATCGATGGAAGACCTATTGAATCTGGAGACATTACGCACATTGCCAAAGTTGGCATGGAGATACAGAAACATAAGGAGCAGTTACCTATGTTCATTACGAAGTTAGGACATTATCCAATTGTCCTTGGAATCCCCTGGTTACGGCTACATGATGTAGCTGTGCGTTTTGCATCTAATACTGTTACGTTTGGATCACAATATTGCATTACACACTGCCATGATACATCAGTAACGATACAAGGAGTTTCAGAGGAACCTCCGGAACCAATATATCAAACTAAAGATATATTTGAACCAAAGATTCGACCTTTGAGACCGTTTCGAGGGGATATTGTGATGCTGAATGGAGCTTCATTTTTCCGGACAGTTAAAAAAGGGAGACTTACAGTGTTTAAAGCCTCGCTATATGACATCAATAAAGCAATCGAGATAAAGGATCTAAAAGAACGCCCACTTGAGGAGATTGTTCCCGAACAGTATCATGAATTTCTTCCGCTGTTTAATAAGGTGCTGGCGGATAGGCTACCACCGCATCGGCCAGGAATTGATTATGAGGTCCGGTTAAAGGATGGACAAACACCAACATGGGGACCGTTATACTTAATGTCGAGAGCAGAGCTAGTTGTTTTGAAAGAATGGCTTGAGGAAAATATGTCTAAGGGATTTATTCGGCAATCGTCTTCACCATTTGCAGCTCCGGTGTTATTCGCAAAGAAACCTGGAGGAGGGCTACAGTTTTGTATCGATTATCGGGATATTAATAGTAAAACGATAAAAAACTGATATCCCCTCCCATTGATAAAAGAAACGTTGAATCTCTTAGGAAAAGCTCGAATATATACGAAGCTGGATGTACGAGGAGCATATAATTTGCTCTGGGTGAAGGAAGGGGATGAACATAACTTAGCCTTCCGGACAAGATATGGGCTGTATGAACCTACAGTGATGCAGTTTGGCACAACAAATGCACCAGCGGATTTCCAAGGGTATATTAATAATGCCATTAGAGAAGCTCTGGACGATTTTGCTTCGGCATATCTGGATGACGTTCTAATATCTAGTAATTCCGAGGAGGAACATGTTGGCCATGTTCAGTGGATTATGCAACGATTGCTGGAAGCAGGGTTGTACCTGAAGCCAGAAAAATGTGAATTCCATAAGGAAACTGTAAAGTATTTAGGATTAATTATATCAACAAAACGGATCTCTATGGATGAGGATAAGGTCGAAACCGTCCGGAATTGGAGTAGGGAGAAGAAGATGGAGAACGGACGATTGAATAACCTCTTTGAGGTACAACAATTTCTGGGGTTTTGTAATTATTATCGGCGGTTTATTTCTAAGTATTCGGAGAAAGCGGAACCATTAACCAGGCTTATGAAGAAAGATGAGCCATTTGTATGGGAGTCAGAACAACAATTTGCTTTCGAGACGATGGTAACTGCGTTTACTACAGCACTGGCACTTCGACATTTTGATCATGAGAGGGAGGTAATCGTTGAAACTGATGCGTCCGATTATGTTTCCGCAGGAGTATTATCACAACGAGATGATGAAGGAGTGCTACATCCTGTAGCGTATTACTCAAGGAAACATTCACCGGCAGAGTGCAATTATGATATATATGATAAAGAGCTAATGGCAATTATCAAGGCACTTGAGGAATGGAGACCTGAGTGTGAGGGTGCCGCATACCCCTTACAGCTGATAACTGATCATAAGAACCTCGAATATTTTATGACAAAGAAACTCCTAAATCGACGACAAGCACGGTGGTCTGAATTCCTGACACGGTTTGACTATCAGATTGTTTATCGACCAGGTAAATCGAACGGAAAGGCGGATGCTGTAACAAGGAGGCCGGGAGACCTCCCTGAGGGGGGGGATGAAAGATTAAAAAATATGGAACAGGTGGTTTTGAAACCGCATAATCTTCCGGAACAGTTGAGGATATCGGCCAATGATATATTTGATCGGGAAGTTCCTTCGATATCCGATCTTTTTATTCAAGCCTATAAGGATGATCCGCTACCGAATCAGATATTAGAGGCGATAAGACAAGGGATTAGCTCTAAGGAGATTATAATAGCAGAATGTAGGGAGCAAGAGGGACAAGTGTGGTATCGCGGAAGGCATTATGTTCCTGAGGGAGACCAGTTACGGCTACGATTAATACAGGAGCATCATGATACTGCATTAGCAGGACATCCAGGACAAGCAAAGACCTTTGATCTTTTGGATAGGAAGTATTACTGGAAAGATATGCGGAAGCAGGTGGATCAGTATGTACAGAATTGCCATAGCTGCCAACGATCGAAAACTTCGAGGCATGGAACGTTCGGAGTTCTCCGACCATTGCCAGTGCCAGAGAAACCATGGGAAGATATTTCGATGGATTTTGTAGTAGGATTACCCGAGTGCGAAGGGTTCGATGCAGTTTGGGTAGTGGTCGATAGACTTTCGAAGATGCGTCATTTTATTCCCTGCCATACAACAATAGACGCAGTAGGATTAGCTAAACTTTTTCTCCGAGAAGTGGTACGCCTGCATGGCTTGCCAAAGACGATTGTTTCAGACCGGGGACCTCAGTTTGCTTCGGTCTTTTGGGGACAGATATGCACCCGGCTTGGGATAGATCGACAAATGTCTACAGCATTTCATCCACAGACAGACGGCCAGACGGAACGAATGAATGCTGGGATGGAGCAATATCTTCAGGTGTTCGTGAATCATCAGCAGGATGATTGGGTACAGTGGTTACCCCTTGCTGAGTTTGCTGCTAATAATGGAGTATCTGAGTCAACAAAGTGTACCCCATTTTTTGCAATTCAGGGGGTAGACCCCCGAATGTCCTTTGCCGGAGAACCCACACAGGAACGAGATCAACGACGTTGCGAGGCAGATCAGGTCCAGGCAGCGATGCAACAGATTCATGAACACCTACGAGTTGAAATGAGGCGGAGTCAAGCGGTACAGGAAGAAGGCGCAAATCGGGGACGTGTTCCTGCACCAAATATTCAAGTAGGATCCAATGTATGGTTGGACGGTCGTAACGTGAGAACTACTCGCCCTGCTCGTAAGCTAGATTGGAAACGTCTGGGACCTTTTCGGGTACGAGGGCAGGTTTCCCCTTACGCTTTCGAATTCGAGTTACCTGCGTCAATAAGGATTCACCGAGTACAGCCTGTTTCGCTTCTGGACCCGGTAGTTGAGGATCCGTTAGAAGGACAGGTGGTACTTCCTCCTCCCCCCGTTGAAGTTGATGGTGAAGAAGAATATCAAGTATCAGGGGTTGAGGATAGTCGAGTGCATCGAAACCAACTACAGTATTTAATTCGACGGATGGGATATGATTCCCTCACTTGGGAACCTACAAAGTTTGTAGACAGGTTACAAGCAGTGGAGGAATTTCATCGACGATACCCTACGAAACCTGGACCATTAGAAAATGCTCTCGGAGGACCTCGAGCTTAAGGGGGGGACACTGTCACGGCGCACGTAGGTATGGAAATACTTGGGAATAAGGAAGTAAGATTCTGGTGGTGTCGAAGGAATTGTGTTACGAAAAGGTGGAGACGTTGGAAGACGCGGAAGGAGCGGCGAGATGGTCGCGGTATAATTTAGTACGATAAGGAAGTGGTTTAAGGTGTTGCGACGTCAGGCGATGTGGCGTGGTTGTTACGATAAGGAATGATGGGATGGCGTGTAAGATCATGGGTTGAGATTCGGATGGTACATCGGAGCATGAGGAATTGTTCGAGGGTGGCAGACGGATTGTATATAAAGAGAGTGTTGTTGGCGTTGGAGGATTTCCTTTTCTTCTCTCTTTACTCGTTCTCTTGTATAGCAAAGCAAGTTACGACTTTGGAATAGCTTCGACTCTTGTCTTGTCTTGATTTCCTCGAAATGAACCTCGAGCTCTTGCCTGCTTTCGATAAATAACATTATTGTTACCAATATCACTTACGCCCGACCCCGCCCGTTACAACAAGGAGTTACGGAAGAACCCCCGGAACTGGTATATCAAGTTAAAGAAATATTTGAATGACAAATTCGACCTTTGAGACCATTTCGAGGAAATATTGTTATGGTAAACAGAGCTTCGTTCTTCCGGACCGTTAAGAAAGGAAGACTGATGGTATGTAATGCTTCGTTATATAACATTAATAAGGCTATTTAGGTGAAGGATCTGAAAGAACGACCCCTTGAAGAGATTATTCCCGAACAGTATCATGAATTCCTCCCCTTATTTTATAAGGTGTTGGCAGATAGGCTACCACCACATCGACCCGGAATCGATCATGAGGTTCAATTCAAGGACGGAGAAACACCAACATGGGGACCATTGTATTCAATGTCAAGAGCTGAATAAATTGTTTTAAAAGAATGGCTTGAGGAGAATATAACAAAGGGGTTTACTCAGCAATCGTCGTCACCTTTTGCAGCCTCAGTATTATTCGCAAAGAAACCTGGAGGAGGATTACGGTTTTGCATCGACTATCGAGATATTAATAGTAAGACGATAGAAAATCGATATCCCCTCCCGTTGATAAAGGAAACGTTGAACCTTTTAGGGAAAGCTCGAATATATACTAAACTGGATGTCCGAGGAGCATATAATTTACTTCGGGTTAAGGAAGGGGATGAGCATAAGTTAGCTTTTCAGACGAGATATGGGCTGTATGAACCTACAGTAATGCAATTTGGCACGACAAATGCACCAGCGGATTTCCAGGGCTATATCGATAATGCTATTCGGGAAGCTTAGGATGACTTTGCATCAGCGTATTTGGACGATGTTCTAATACACAGTGATTCCGAGGAAGAACATGTTGGCCATGTCAAATGGATTATGCAGCGGTTGTTGTAAGCCGGATTGTATCTGAAGCCAGAGAAATGCGAGTTCCATAATGAGACAGTAAGGTATTTGGGGTTGATTATATTGACAAAGGGCATTTCAATGGATGAGGACCAAGTGGAAACTGTACGAAATTGGAGCAAGGAAAAGAAGACGGAGAATGGACGATTGAATAATCTTTTCGAAGTACAACAATTCCTTGGATTCTGCCATTATTATCGGTGGTTTAATTCGAAGTATTCCGAAAAGGCGGAACCATTGACGAGGCTGACCAGGAAGGATGAGCCATTTGTGTGGGAAGCAGAACAACAATTAGCTTTCGAAACGATGGTAACGGCATTTACGACGCTGCTGGCACATCAACATTTCGATCGTGAAAGAGAAGTGATTATCGCGACCGATGCTTCCGATTATGTTTCCGCAGGAGTATTACCACAACAAGACGATGAAGGAGTGCTACATCCTGTGCCGTATTATTGAAAGAAACATTCACCGGCTGAGTGCAATTATGATATATATGATAAAGAGCTAATGGCGATTATTAAGGCACTTGAAGAATGGAGACCTGAGTGTGAGGGTGCCGCATATCCCTTACAATTGATAACCGATCATAAGAATCTGGAGTATTTTATGATGAAGAAGCTTTTGAACCGGAGACAGGCACGATGGTCCGAATTTTTAACACGGTGTGATTATACGATTGTTTATCGACCAGGAAAATCGAATGGGAAAGCAGAAACTTTAATGAGGAGGCCGGGAGACCTCCCTGAAGGGGGGGATAAAAGATTAATGAATATGGAATAGGTTGTTTTGAAACCGCATAATCTTTCGGAACAATTGAGACTAGCTGCCAACGGTAGGCCCGGACATGAAGCTTCCTCGATATCTGATCTTTTTGCTCAAGCATATACGGACGACCCACTGCATAATACCAATTTGGACGCTATAAGACAAGGAGATAGCTTGAAGGATATTACAGTAGGGGAATGTATGGAACAAGAGGGACAGGTATGGTATAGAGGAAAGCGTTATGTTCCCGAGGGAGATCAGTTACGGTTACGATTGATACAGGAACACCATGATACTGCATTAGCTGGACATCCGGGACGTGCGAAGACGTTTGACATTCTAGATAGACAATCTTACTGGAAGGAGATGCGGAAGCAGGTTGATCAATACGTACGAAACTCTCATAGTTGTCAACACTCTAGGACTTTGAGGAATGCAACGTTTGGAGTCCTCCGACCTTTGCCAGTAGCGGAAAAACCATGGGAAGATATATCGATGGATTTCGTGGTTGGGCTTCCAGAGTGTGAAGGGTTTGATGCAGTTTGGGTGGTAGTAGACAGGCTTTCGAAATGCGTCACTTTATTCCCTGTCATACAACAATAGATGCCGTAGGACTGACTAAGTTGTATCTTCGAGAGGTTGTACGCCTTAATGGTTTGCCGAGGACTATCGTTTCGGATTGAGGGCCTCAGTTAGCTTCAACCTTCTGGGACCATGTATGCAGCTGGTTGGGGATAGACCGACAAATGTCTACAGTGTTTCAGCCACAGACAGATGGTCAGATTGAACGAATGAATGCGGGAATGGAACAATATCTTCATGTATTCGTTAATCATCAACAGGATGACTGGGTGCAGTGGCTACCCCTTGCTGAGTTTGCCACTAATAATGGAGTATCTGAGTCAACGAAGTGCACTCCATTCATTGCAGTTCAGGGCGCAGATCCACGAATGTCGTTTGCTGGAGAGGCAACACAGGCACGAGATTAACGGCGCCTGGAGGCGGATCAAGTTCAGACTTCGATGCAACAGCTTCATGAACATTTGAGGGGTGAAATGAGACGAAGTCAAGCGATTCAGGAAGAAGGTGGAAATCAAAGACGTATTCCTGCACCGAATATACAAGTGGGATCCAAGGTATGGCTGGACGCCCGCAATATACGAAGTACCCGGCCTACCCGAAAATTGGATTGGAAACGCTTGGGACCGTGTCGAGTCCAAAAACAGGTGACCCCGTATGCTTATGAGTTGGAGTTACCTGCGTCAATACGAATTCACCGAGTACAACATGGTTCGCTTTTGGACTCGGTGGTTGAAGATCCTTTGGAAGGACAGGTTGTGCTTCCTCCCCCTTCCGTGGAAATTGATGGCGAAGAGGAGTATAAAGTTTCAAGTGTTGAAGATAGTCGAATATATCGGAATCAGCTACAGTATTTGATTCGGTGGATGGGGTATGATTCCCTTACGTGGGAACCCGCAAGGTTTGTCGATGGATTACGAGCGGTTGAGGAGTTTCATCAATGATATCCTGAGAAGCCTGGACCGTTGGATAATGCTCACGGATGACGTCGAGCCTAAGGGGGCGATACTGTCACGGCGCTAAGAAATACGATGGTACTTGGTGCCTGTGAGTGTCAAGGGAATTGTGCTACGGAAAGGCGGAGACATTGGGGGACGCGGAGGAAGCGACGAGTTGGTGGCGGGATAATTTAGTACGATAAGGAAGTGGACTGAGGTGTTGCGACGTGGGATGATGTGGCGTGGTTGTATTGATAAGGAGACGCGTGGTGGTGTGTAAGATCATGGTATGAGATTCGGATGGTACATTGGAGCATGAGGAATGGTTCGAGGGTGGCAGACCAATTGTATATAAAGAGAGTGTTGTTGGTGTTGGAGGATTTCCTTTCTTGTCTGTTTACTCGTTCTCTTGTATAGCAAAGCAAGTTACCACTTTGACACAGCTCCGACTCTTGTCTTGTCTTGATTCCTCGAAACGAACCTCGAGCGCCTTTTGTCTTGTCTTCGATATTACATTTGAGTTACCAATATCACCTATGACCGACCCCGCCCGTAGAACCATGGTGTACTCAATTCTCTACATTTCTACAATCATGAGTTAACCAAGGAATAGAGTCTCAGCCCCCGTCGCGCCTCCCTCCTGAACTACCGCCTCCACATTGACCGCCTCCAAGTACTCCTCCAATCTCGCTCAATCACGGCCTCCAAGTACATCTCTAAACTCGCCCGATCATAGTCTCCAAGTGCATCTCTATACTCGCTCAATTACCGCCTTCAAGTTCGCTCGATCACAGCCTCCAAGTGTATCTTTAAACTTGCATGATTACGGCCTCTAAGTGTATCTGCAAACTCACTCAATTACGGCCTGCAAGTTCGATCGATCACAGCCTCCAAGTGTATCTCCAAACTCGCTCGATCACGTCCTCTAAGTGTATCTCTAAACTCGCTCGATTTCAGCCTCGAAACTCGCTCGATCATGGCCTCTAAGTGTATCTCCAGACTCGCTCGATTACGGCCTCCAATCTCGCTTGATCATGGCCTCCAAGTGCCTCACCAAACTCGCTCGATCACAGCCTCGAAGTACATCTTTAAGGCGCGATGGCAGGTGAACGGAGATACCGGGGTAACGGAGGTGGAAAGAGTGACGGGGAGTATTTACTTGGCCGACCTCAGAGTAGTCAGGCATCATCTTATCATACAATGAAAATAGACACCCTATCTTTCGCAACTTTTGGTCTCACTCGCTCTGTCTGCGATGTCGTGGATCCACCCAATTGCATGGGATCCTCAACGCCGGGTAGTATCATATCTTCTCACCCGATTCCTATGCTCCCTGAACTACAACCGCGCTTTCTTATGAATTACGCTTGGAAATTGCGAGAGGTGTGGCAGAGTGTTGATGGTGGGCTCTGTGCCTTCTAACTCCATCGTTTCACTGCAACGGCCTCCCAATGGTGCATCTTCAGAAGTTCACTCAATGGGCGTGGCCTGGTGCTCCTCCGATTATGCTCGAGTACCATCTGCGGCCTGATTGACCGTATGTATATTTAGAGAGACTGAAATAATGGATGGCATATTATGATGTAGCAAATCTTGTGACTGTAACAAAGATGAATATGATAAGACAAAATGCCTTGTGGTTATGTAAGAACCACTGCTGTGAGAATACGGCATCAAGTCGTCCTCAGAGCTGCGCAGCAGTCTCTGCCGCTCTCGAAGAATCTGACAGAGCTGCGAACCGGTCTCAGGTTCTCTCAAAGTCTCCCGCAGATCTCTGCAGAGGTCTCAGGAGCTCCGAAATTTGACTATCCTAGATGGAGCATCCTGAATGCACCTGCATAACTGCAGGTGCTTTCAGGAGCACCTGAGAATGCTCTTGCAGAGTCTGAGAGCACTTTGCTTAGCTCCAGGGGGGTCTGGGAGCGTCTGGAAGTACTTAGAAGCACTGGTGAGGTCACCAGGAGTGTCTGGGAGGTTTGCATGTGGCTTCCAGACCGAATTACATTTTGCTGATGTGGTCAATATTCTTCTATAAGAATTCTCTAAACAAAATTCTTGGTCGAACTGCATAATAAACTTGGTGATCATACATAAACGCATTCGGTCCTACTTTTTCTTGATCGCCAGATTCCTCCTTGTTTTCATTAGATTGATCGTTAGCAATGCCTTTTCAACCTTCTTCTTTGATAGCTGTATAGGCCGAATCAATCCAGGAACATTCGGTGCAGCACTCACATTCCGCAGCACCGAGGTTTCTGATTCCTCACTGCCGTTGTCCAATTCCATATCTGATTCATTGTCTGCCTCCCAGTCGTCTTTGCTGTCCTTTGGATTAACCAAGTCCCCATTCCAGATAAGCCAATTTTAGGTGTCTGAAATGCTTTCAGGTAGGCTATCCTCATCACTTTCAGTAGGATGGCGGTCGAGTAGTTTGATTCGACAGACATTCAATACTTCAGTTCGTCCTCCAGGGATGTCCTTAGCAGACAAAGCTGGTGGCAAAGGTGATTTTTCTGACAATTTAAATGCAGCCGCACCATCATGATGAAAGAGTGACCAGGATGCTGGGACGATCTCTTCTGTATCTGAAATGTATCCTATGGCTGTCATCTGTTTATTTTGTGAGCGAGATTTCTTCTGTGTGGCTCATAGAGTTTGACTAGCCTGCAACATCTCCAAGAAGTCGTGGACCTTGGCCAGTCGGTGCAGCTTCTTTTCCTCCGCCTCTCTCTTTATCTCCATATCGTTATCAGTACTGCTTCGATCCAATACTGGATTGTCGGCAGCCAGTAATCCGTTATTGGCTCGAGCAAACTGCCTTACTACAAGTGATTAGGGAACAGTCTCACCTGTGATTTTCAACTGCGTCCACCCGATCACATCTTGCCCAAGCGAAACACTGGCCTTGACTCAGACACCGTGAGGTATGATAGAGAATATGTCACAAGCCACATTGGAGAAATCGGTGTACTTTGAGTGTGTTGCTTCCTGCTGCCGCGACCAGTTGGTGATATCCGGTAACCAAAATGTACTACTAATCTCCTTTGGGTCGGTGTGGTAATCATTAAGATTCGGATTAATTTGCCTCCAGTTCTGTGGTAATTCAGGAGGTAAATTTAAAGAAAGCCTTGCGGCTGGCATTGAGCATGCTGCACGATCACTTTGTCCAGGTGTCGTTTCGGCCACATTGTTAGGCATTAAGTATTCATCACCATCGTTGGACAGATGATACGGATCAAAAGAAGATTGACCAGATCTACAAGCCATTGTGGAGGAGCTGAAATTGTTGTTCGGTGTGTTTTCGGGCTGAGTAACCGGAAATGTATATGTTTCGCACAGTATTTGTTCTCCTCATACTTCAGAAAGGCATCCTGGTGTTGGGTAGTATAAGAAGTTTCGTCTTCAGGATTGATATCCATTCACTTGTCCCACTTCCTAAACGATCTCAACTTCCGGAAAGGCTCAAGGATGTTTGCCAACATGAGGGGCGTACCTGTCGTTGGAGCCACTTCAGTATAAGATTTGGGCAGCTTTTGCTGCGCACACTTCACAGCAAAGAATAAGTCTTCCTTCCATTGTGCCTTGTTCTTGGCCAAAGCTCGCATCACGCCATCCTTGTGATCAAACATGTCATTGTAGACAGTGATGACGTAATGCAGAGTAACGGTATGCCGTTTCGACATCCAAAGGGTCCAGTACCGGAATTGTCGTAAAACCTCCAGGATATACTGCACAGTAGTCCACTCATCCTGAGTGGTGAAGCGCGGCCAGTAGTCCCTATATTTTGGGTTTTTAAGCCACTCCCATGTGAATTTGCGCAATTGGTAGGCGCGTTTGAGCAACTCCATTGTCAAGTTCCAACATGTCTTCACATCCGTAATGGGTAGTACTGCAATCCGGACTTTGGCTTTTTGACAGTCAATGAACTCATTTCGATGACCAGGTGTCAGCGTAATCAATACAGCAAGCATTCTCTGCTATATGAAGGTCAGCTTCAGGGCTGTCAAAATATGTTGAAATATGTACTTTCTCAATTATCTTTGCTAAACCTGGTCTCATGGCCGTCACCTTGTTGATTCTAGCATTGCCCTCTTTTCGAAGTCTTTGACTCTTCCCAATGTCTGTGCTTTCATTCTGTCCAAATTGCTGATCGCACTCATGGGCTTCCCAAGACTTAGTGCGGCCTTTTACACCCAGACTGATCATAAATGCACCCAAAGCAAGCTGAATGACGTGCGCCATGCATAGTATGTGGTCTCTCAATGCGGGCCACTCAATTCCAGAGGCCTCAAGGGTAGTTTGTAGTTCGCGAGTCATCGAGTAATTTGAGGAAGCGTTATTGGTGATAATTCCAAGTAAACGGCCGTAAGGCAGCTTGAAACGATCAAGATCTTCCATCAAATATCCTGCTAGCCGTGCTCCCGTATGCTGACCCTTGACCTGTAATCCTTAATGAGCTTTCGAAATAGGAAATGAATGGGCTATCAACCTCATTGAATGCCAGTTGTATCTCTCACAAAGCCCAATTTCGATCCATATAATAAGAAATGACCGACATTATTGCGAATTTGTTTGTCAATGTCCATCTGTGCAAAGCTAAACTCACTTTGTTTCTTGATGGCAATTGCTTCTTAATTGCATCCACTGTCAGTGTGTATTGCCTCCGGCAAATATTACTCAGGGTGCTGGCGGATGGTAACACCAACTCGCTTCTTAATGGATTGTATCACCCTTGTAGTTCCAGGTTTGATATCGCATTCCATGGAATATGAGATGAAACCAAACGAAACATGAGGTACCGATTCCAGGTGTCATGGTGAAATTCGGCAGTTTGAAAATCCTTTGCTGCCAGTTTAGAGCGTCTTGTCTGTCAATTCAGTAAGTATACTTAAAACTTGAATGGTAAATTTGATTTTCCTTTGCGAACTTACAATCGGAATACCTCAACTTCCTTGCCACTTCAGTATGGCCAAAGTTGTTTTAGCGACCGTTGAACAAGTCAATTTTGTTACCTCTGACACTGTAAATTCGTTTAACTTTTCGATATGCGCTTTTGCCAGCAAGTGTTTGCCCATTGAGCTGGTCCCATGTTGTAATGGATGCCGAAGAACTTGATGACAAATGATACATCTGTTGCCGGGGCTGCCAGTCTCCTCAATTCCGCAATGCCAATAGAATCGCCATGAAGGCGCTTATTGATCGTTATTCGAAGTAATAGGCCGCTTTGAGCCTACATTCATTGACGCCCACCAAGCATTGAGGATGATTTGCAAAGTAAGGTCAGTTAAATCACGAATAAAGACACGTTCATTTTTTGAAGATATTATAACCTCTAGTAAAAAGGTATTTAGAGATGTTGTATCTTACATCGCAGTTGGAAATTGAACTCTGTGTAATTCAATCTGGGTGACTGTCAAAGGAGACATTCTGGTCAGGTAGAATGCTCCTTCTTAAATATCGACTTTCGAGCTACAAACAAGAAAAAAGTCAGACCTGTGAGTCATCGCATGTATATTTGTGAAGTTGAATACAGGGGCATATAAAGATGAGACGGTTGCGATATCATCAGTCGCATTTTTGGCCATAAAGGCAGCCAATAGTACAATTATGGGTCAATGCCGCTGTATTGCTGTCGGATTATCCAAGATGCAAGTTCAAAAATCGTTGACACTCCGTTGATGCTCACCTTAGACACATACCAACAGTCATTCGGTTGGCAATCATTTTGCTTGATTGTCATACCATCATTATTGAGAGCCAATATTTAGTTTCTTGGTAGAATCATTTGTATCCAAAAGCATTGAGGCCTCTCAGTTTCTGAGCCACCACTATTCATATCATGAGTTCAACGAATGACATAGTTCCGTCACGTTTTAGCGCGTTCAGCTGGTATGTTATGGCATACAGAGCCATCAACTAATTTTAGACATATAGAGCCCGACTTCCTGACCTTTCTTCTTCCAGCTCGTTTTCCTCGATTTCCATGACCTACCATAAGCAATTTTCAAAATTTCAACCATGTGCAGCAGATCTGAGCAGACAGTTATGCAGTTAGCTGTATTAACTAATGCTCTATGACGGCTGCCATTGATCCGGGTTCAGACTACGCACTGGCCGCTCGTTCTATGACTTGTATGGTATCACTGAACTCAATTTTGTTATGAAATTTTGTCTCAATTTTAGGTTTTGTTTTCTAATGTAACCATAACAGGAAAGTCAATATCAAGTTTGCTGGCCGTCTGTCAACCAGATTTGGGGTCTAGAACATTCGCATGGCCCGTACGACCCTTGTACATGCTCTGATGATCTATCATGTCTCACAATGTGGTCACAGAAATCAGGAAAAGCTGACACGCAGCAAAGTATGTACACAAATTGCTTTGCCGCGAGATACGTCTGCAAAACTAACTGTTTGGCTATCTATACCTCCGGCAACGCAGGAGCCATCACCATATCTTCGTCCGTATCCGATTTCTATATGGTAATTAACTAGGGATACTTCATGGAGGGGTAAAAGCTTATGGGTTCAACTGGCTTTGCATCCTAAATCGGAGTCGAATTGGTCGCCGTGTCAGGCGAAAGATTTGGTATGAATTTGTTTGACTGTGGTTTCTCCAAACCCAGCCTCATTTGACTACTTCCTGGTCGAGAAGTCACTGCCGGCATTTCCAATTGTCCTCGCACGATATGAAGAGTTTGCATATGCTCTCCAGCCATTGTCGGGGATGCTGAGGCTGCAGTTTTGTCAATTTGAGGCGTGACAACCGCCGGAACCTTCAATTCGGCTGTCCTGTACTTCTTCTCTCTCTCACTGAAGTAGTTGGCTGCATCCATCCTGGTTGTGTCGATTCATCAAGCCTCATCGGCTTCGGCCGGAAACTCTCCATGCGGTGCTGTATCGTTTTGGAGATTGTGCCCATCGCCCAGCCAGGTTCTTCATCATCACTGATCTTGCCGAGCTCTGTATCATCTCCATCATCTTCCTCGTCTTCCCCATGCTGCTCATTGTCGGAACTTGCAAGATCGCTCAGACTGTCTCCGATAGCATTCCACATCTCTTCAAACGTTCTTTCAGGCTTTCCCGTTGCAGGCGTCATATCTTTCACCTCTTGCATCATCGCTGTCTCTGCGTCTTGAACTCGGCTTCTTGCCACAGTGGTCTCCATCTCAACACAATCCTTGATCTATTTCTCTTTCTCTTCGTTGCTTAAAAAGTGCGTTTCCTGTCTTTTCTCTGTCGCAAGCTTCTTTTTATATCGGAAGCTGCACACTGCTCCCAATGCTCGGACCCATTCTGCCTCCAAGCCGCTCTTGCCTTCATTTGCTTGATGACGTCGACGTGTGGCCTTCTTTGTCGATTTGCCGTATTTGCCCGCCAGAAGTGGCCAAAAGGTCATTTTTGGAGCATTGACCATTGTATCGTGTGTTGACCTTGTCGTTGGGCGAGATGTTGGATGTTGGAAGATATGGACTACATGGAGGCAAGCTGAGTCATTTATGTCAAGGTTTGTATATTTAATCAACTCGAACAAAGCAAAATCTGCGTTTTGACCATCATTTTAGCTGGAATAGTAACACTAATCGTATGTTATGACACGATAGTTAGCGTATGTTTCGTGTAAGATCCCGGCTATTTGTTGAAACAAACATCACCAGATGACCTTTCCATCGAAGAACTTCCTTTTCATATCTATCAAACACGAGATATCAGCTGTTGTTCACCTGAATGTATCCCCGCAAACAAACAAACAAACTTCATCGGACTGACTTACTGCAAATTGCGGGACTGCTGGAATCACCTCCAACTAGGATGTATCTTGAGTAGAACGTGCAAGTTGACAGTCATTCATTCCTTTGTGACCTGTGGCTTACTATATATTCCTCAGGACTTTCCACTTTTCGTTATCATCTTCCTCACCTTTTCCACAACAGCAAGTCATGGCTCCACAAACACCTCACCTGAGTGTGATTCAATCCGAATCGAGCTGAATGACGGGCGCTTCCTCCAATGCGCCTCTGGCTGAGTCACAGGTGCAACGCAGACACCGGTTAGTCCACCGCGACGCTGCAATTGCAGCCATCGAAAATATGGCCCAGGATGCACATTTAAAAAAAGTATGTAAAACCGGATGCAGCAATAATAGGCAGCAGCATGCAATCGGATGTGAGTAGCTCCATATCGCTATAGAAGACGGTAAACTGACAATATAATCTACAGCTGGTGTACATTGAAAGCTACGTGACCAATTTATCGCTGCACGTAATGGCAAATCCCCATGGTCGATCAAGGCATTTGTCTGCACAGTCCGCAAAATTGACCATCAAGATCTCGTGAGCTGTGGGATTTTCGCGGAAAAATTTCGTGATAAAGGTCCCCGGCAGTGGACAAAACAGGCTTCAAAGACTCTAGAGGAGGCTACAGAGTCGTATATGGTTGAGGTAACTGCCACAGCTTTTGTTTAGAAGCAGCCACTAATTTCTTGTAGGTTTTCATCATGTCTGCTAGAATGGCGAGGCAAGGAGGTCGGGTACAGCTGGAACAGTCCGACATGTGCCTTGCCTTGAATATGGGGAAAATGGCCCAAGGAGGGTTTTCGTGCGCCGCAGTAGAGGAACTGGAACAACTAATCAAGAAATCTCGAGCCGAAGTCCGTGAAGAGAAGAAGCTAGGAGTTGAGTTTCCTGGGCAGGAGCAGGTCAAGGCTACGATGGAAAGACACCCGGCAATGGTTTATAAAAATAATGTTGCTGGCTGCCTTCCTTGCCAAAATGGTACAGCAAAGAATCTGCAGACACGCTGGTGGTGCAAAGAAACTGCCGCACCTCCGCCAGAACAAGCAGCACCTCGGCCCGGAAGGCCATTTCCGCCCGGAATGCCACTTGCGCCATGAGGAGACACTGATGGAAACGAAAGTTATGAAATCGAAGGTATGCCATCCGGGTGTGTGTATACGCATTCTCCACTTCCAAACACTCAATGTTTCAATCATAATGCATTTGCCAAGGATAGCAAGCGCGATAAATATTGTATTCCAGATTTGCTGAGTACACTATCTGCTGCGTGGAAATACCGCTGACATTGATTTTGAAGATGACAACAGCCTTTTGGGCGAATCTGAGGGTGAGGACGTGAATTGATTGAAAGCAACAGGAGTTTTGAGTATTATCGTTATCTGCAATTAGCCGACACTTTAAAGTATATTTTAAAGGATATATTTATATGCACAATTAAAGAATAAGGTAGTGATAAATGAAAACATACATGAAAAGGATAGAACGACTGCCAAAACACAGTAAATGATGTTCTATGCCAAAGTGAATGGTTGCATAATGTGGATACCCCTGTGGCAAAATGAGCATCAACGGAGCGTCCACGATTTTTCGTCCTGTAAATCAGGTTATTAGAATGTGAATTTATTGTTATTCTCTATAATCATTGTATTGGCCGCCTTTTTAGGCAAAATAGAAAGCTACACTCTCCTTGGCCCATCTTGACAATGAGCGTCAACAAGACGACAATGTTTTTGATCTTGAATCTTGGGTAATCTTGGTGGTAAATGATCGCATACATCTATAAATAATGTTTTGTCAGCCTTTATACGCTGATAAGCAACAGGTCGTCCCGCCACAGCCTCCCGGACAATCGCAACTAAATTCATTTTCAATGCTGCAACTCAGTGATCCTGCACGTTTTAGCCTATAAAACTGGTCAAATCTCCGTATATAGTCATTAGCGGCCATCTCGCGCTTCGATTAACCATCCTGCAAGGCCAAAAATCTTTAATGCTCCGTTGATGCTCATTTTGAAGATCGGGCAGGGAGCCTGTTGCTACTTTTTAGCCTGTAAAAGCGGCCAATACATCGCTTATGCATAACAAAGGACAAGTCACTTTTCAATTATCTGACTTACAAGACTAAAAATCGTTGACGCTCTGTTGATGCTGATTTTCAGAATGAGGCAGGAAGTGTGTATCTCTTGGTTTCAGTTATAAAGGCAGCCGATTCATCTGAAAAGAACAACGGTGTGCAAAAGTTAATATTTTGCGATTAACAGTAGGGTATCTAAATGCACCTATAAATAGAAAAATCCAAAACATAGAACCGGAGATTGGAACCGACAGGTCTAGCCAAACCCGGCACAACCTGCCGGTTGATGGGTACGGGTCCAGGTCGGGATTTTTGACGGTTCTGGAATACAACTGAACAGTTTTTCCAGTCTGAACCCGGACCGCTGGCAGGTTACCCAGACCCATTGCTAACACTAGTGGTAAGTGATTCCAACCTCGATGAGAAGACCTAAAGACATCATTCATGTCCTAATTTCTCTTTATTGAAGGAGATTTGAATGTTGATGAGAATACTGGAAGACATCATACATGTCCTCGTTTCTCTTTGTTGAAGGTGATTTGAATGTCGACGAGAATACCTGAAGACATCATACTTGTCCTCATTTCTCTTTGTTGACGGTGATTCTAATATTGATTAGAATACCTGAGGACGTCATACATGTCCTCGTTTCTCTTTGTCGAAGGTGATTTGAATATGGATGAGAATACCTATCGACATCATACATGTTCTTGTTTCTCTTTGCCAAAAGTAATTCGAATGACAATGAGAATACCGCTCAACAATCATTAGGGATCCTCGTTGCCAATCGCTTATTTACTCCCTCTATTATACACAAGTCCTCATCACCCTCAAGTTAAAGTCCCCACTCGGATATCCTTGAACGTACATATAAGCTATTTCTTAAGACCAATAAGTTAATCCGAGGATCAAAATATTTTTCAAAAGTGATACTATCTTCAGTAGTATTATGCAGTTACGGTACATAACCACACCATTCTGGCTAGCTCAAATCCTGACCTTTCCTTGGGGAGAATCCATCAAGTCTGATACCATAACATTCTAGATCTTAAAATGGAGTAAAATCTTAATATTATCTTCATTCAGTGAAAATAACTTTCTGAAACTAACTGACAGTGTTAAATCAAAATAAGAATACCTGATAATACTATAACCTAGTATCGTTTCTCTTTATCAAAGGTTATTCGTCTTTATCGAAGGTTTAATTCTAATCATATTCCAAGATTAAATGCATTATTTTTACTCCGTTCTTTTTATAATGTATCGCCGAACATCATCACAAAACATCACCCATTTCTCAAAATATTATCAACATAATATGCTTAATATCGACGATATTTCTGATAAAACATTGAGAAAGTATTATTTTAAGGTTTACAAAAGTAATAGAAGGTAATATTAACCATGTAATATTGAAGACATCTTTTACTGAAGAAATATGAGAACGTAATATAGACGAAGTAATATCAAAGGTATCTATTGCCAAAGTAGTATGCGAAGGTAAGATCGAAGAAGTAATATCGGAGATATTCATTGCCAAAGTCCTATGCGAAGGTAATATTGAGGAACTAATATCAGAGGTATCTTTTACCGAAGTTATATGAGAAGGTAATATCGACGAAGTAATACGCAAAAGTAATATCAATGAAGTAATATCGAAGATATCTTTTTGACAAAGCAATATGCGAAGGCAATATGGACGAAGTAATATCATTGATATTTATTACTGAAGTAATATGAGAAGGTAATATTGACAAAGTAATATCATAGATATTTAACCACCGTGGAATTGGTGGTGGTAGCATTAAAATTGCTTTGCACCATGGTCTTTAACATCAACTGATGATCTTTCATAATTGCAAAGCAATGACATCCTAGATGTCTAAAGCAGTTATTTCATAACCTGCATTTGAAGAATACTCGCTCGATTTGTATCCGGCTTGTTAGTACCCTCGATGGCATCCCTGAGCTCATTATCAGGCGGATTCTCAAACCATTCTCATCACTCAGTCTGTCTCGAGTCTCTTTTTTGTTCGTAGGATGACCATTTGTCATCTACTTCTGGTTCCACGTATTCTTCTACTATATCTTTGGAATACTCATTCGCACCTTCTTCCTTCCATAACTGCTTAGCTTCTCTAAGGTCTCTTGCGAAAATCTTCTGATAGTATTCTTTGGCTTCATCCCAACCATTAGCATGGCCTTCCAAGAGCCCTTGATTCTAAGCATCAGTATAACCGCTATCTTTTCCTTCGTTATACATCCTCCAATAGTGATGGGTATATTTCTCAATTTTCGCATAGTCAATCTGAATAGATTCCTCGAAACGAATCATCCAGTTTGATTGAAGCGAGACACAATTTTCTTGATATAATTGATTGTATCACATGAGCATAGATTGCTCAATAACATTCCATAATTGAGTTATCATTATTTAGAGGCCAATAATGATCAATATATTGTATAGTTGCTCCATCGGAGGACAGGTAAGGTCTACCGCTGGCTGCATTTTGCCGATGATTTATTGTTCTCGCAATATCACCACTCGGCTGTATCTTCCTTTTTGCAGTCACAATCCTACTCGTCTGCCCACAGGTGATATTTTGTCCAGTAGTTTTTGAACCCAATATCGTCAATCGTAAGTAACTCGCTGTTAATAGCGGAATGTCGATAATATTCAACCCAAGGTTTGGGCGTCTTGGGTTCTTTGTGGAATATAGGATTATTCAAATTCTTCTCAGGTTTTTTGGATAAAATTGTATTTATTGAACCGAATATATTAAGAGGTTCGTGTTCAAATAAATTTGGTATATAACTGGCCAAATCAAATATATTAATTGGCGTATAGTTATCTGCATCTTAATATTACAACTTCTGATAGCTGTTTACTAATCGTATCATGTTGATAATTCTCTTTCTGACAATTCTGAATATTAGGTCCCGTATAATATTCGGGAATATACCTTTCTCGGTTAAGGTATACCGCTATCATAACCGGTATGCGGAAAGGTAACGTAACAGTATGATTTGGTAGTTTAGTTGATACTACTACCAATCCGAAGCTTGATGATTGTAGCCACAACGCCCCTTTCTTTTTCAACCCTTGACAAGCCTTGATCTCATCTTCTTTCACGTATAATAAACCTAGTAGCGTGGAGTTTATTTATTATACTGTTTCGGGGGTGCTTTAACCCTAAGTAACTATACGTGCTGAAGTACATACTAGGTACATGGCCGTAGATCCTATTCTGCACCAAGGTTCTGGATAATCTTAGTCCGTAATTCATGAAGCCTTTGGTTTCATGTGGCATCCAATATGGTCTTAGCTTCTTGTAGTTGCATGACATTTCGAGCCATCTTCAATTGTTTCTTCAATTGAGGCAAGGGATTCACCCTCCTACATTGCAAAGTATTTCGAGCTCGCTTTGATTGCCCAATAAACTGCTCAGCTTGATTCAGGATATGATCAGCTTGTTTCTCTTCCGCAAGGCCTCGTGGTATAGTGGATATCTTCCGTTTGTTTGTAGTCTGAGGGATCAGATCGGGATATGCCTGACCAGGCAGGTAATCTACATCCGAGTCCTCCTGGGTATCTCGAAGTATTCTCGACTCTTCTTGAATTGCATTAGATTCTCTTGTTTGAAGTTTATCAATGTGATTGATCAATCCTTACTGTAGGCTGATGATCTATGATATCCACCAGATGCTCTGAGCTAAACAGATGAACTGATTAATTCTGGTGTAAGATATGACCGTCTTGAGGGCGTATACCATTACGTCGTTGTCTTTTTCGAAAGAAATTGTCATTCACTGATTTGTACTTTTTTAGCAAGGTGCGGAGCTGCCACTACATAAAGCTAATATATTCTTCTGTATAGAATAATTGATATAGGTATCATAAAAACGCAATAATAAATAAGGATATTTCCCCTCTGGTAGGTATCTGTGTTTTCCGCTTCCTGAGCTTATCCTTCTCATTCTCGGAACACCATAGTCTCTTTATAGTCTCTTGAAACCCTCTTCAGACTATAATAAAATTGCTCATGATAGCCACGTATCTTTACCCCTTACATTCATAGAATGCGGCAGATAGAGGAAGCCACGAATCCCTCTGGTAATCGTGTTCATGCATAATCTCGTGTCAGCCGATAAATCGAAACATACCTTTAACTTAGACCTGTTACAACCCATATGAATCGGTAGGTGGAATATGCAACCAAACCCCCACATTGGTCATCCCTTATCATAATTAATAACCTTCCCCATAGTTATTAATTCTTGTGTCATAGATATAGTCAGTAATCAGCCAAACTATGCCAACGTAGAACTAGACCAATTTGCCACCAATGCTAATCAAACTAATGACTAGTATTTGCTGCAGGCAAAATGCCAATGTCATAATTCCCTCAGTAACGTCATGCTTAGGCCCCATGCCGGGACATGCTGCATTGTGTCCTGGTCTGTTACAGGTAGGGATGGAGAGCCCACATAATTGCATATTGACTATCGACTGCCGCGCATGAACCCACACATGTGAGTCCCCCTAGTGTTAGCAACGGTTCCGGACCATCACTTCGGGTCTGGGTCCCGGTCCAAACCGAACCGTCACCAAATTGGTTGTCCGGGTCGTCAATAAACCCGAACTGCCCACTTCGGTATGGTTCCATGGTAAACTCCCAACCCGTCCGAATTGGGCGGGTTGTCAGCGGGTCGCCCTGCGGGTCCATCTACAGATTCATATAAGGCTCTTGTATTTGCAGTGTGTTAATAGTATCTTATCAAAATCGCGTTTTCAGCAACCATTAATGAGCTTTTGCTTGTTGAGCAGTTTGCAATATGGATTAATTTGGTATATGTGTTTCACCTTCGATATATGGTATTTTTGCCTAACAAGGCGGTCAATAATACTGATGTTTGCGCGAAAATCCGCGCAATGCCTTGATTACAAAATATGCAAGTCCTAAAACTGTTGATGCTCCTTTGATGCACATTTTCAGGATGCTGCAGGGAGCATTTCGCTGTTGTTTTTGCCAATAAAGGCTGCCACTATCGAATAAATGGATGTCTGCAACCAATCGGAACAGAACTTACTCAAGATGTAAAGCTAATAATTGTCGACGCTCCGTTGACGCTCATGCTAAGAATGGGGCGGTGACCGTGTTGCTATCTCTTTTGCCAATAGATGCTGCCAATACGTCTATTATGCATAACAACGACCAAGTCACTGGTGAATTACCGTACTTACAAGACCACAAATCGTTGACGCTCTGTTGACGCTCATGCTAAGAATGGGGCAGTGACCGTCTTGCTATCACTTTTGCCAATACGAGCTGCCAATACGTCCGTTATGCATAACAACGACCAAGTCACTTGCGACTCACCATACCTACAAGACCACAAATCGTTGACGCTCCGTTAACGCTCATGCCAAGAATGGGGCGGTGACCGTGTTGCTATCTCATTTGCCAAAAAAAGCTGTGAATACGTCCGTTATGCATAACAACGACCAAGTCACTAGTTAATTACCGTACTTACAAGACCACAAATCGTTGACTCGGTTGGCGCTCAGGCTAAGAATGGGGCGGTCACCGTGTTGCTATTTCTTTTGCCAAAAAAAGCTGCCAATACGTCCGTTATGCGTAACAATGACCAAGTCACTAGTGAATTACCGTACTTACAAGACCACAAATCATTGACGCTCCCTTGACGCTCATGCGAAGAATGGGGCGGTTACCGTGTTGCTATTTCTTTTGGCAATAAAAGCTGCCAATACGCCCGTTATGCATAACAACGACCAAGTCACTAGTGAATTACCGTAGTTACAAGACCACACTTCGTTGACGCTTCGTTGACACTCATGCTAAGAATGGGGCGTTTGTCCGTGCTGCTATCTCTTTTGCCAACAAAAGCTGCCAATATGTCCGTTATACATAACAACGACCAAGTCACTAGTCAATTACCGTACATACAAGACCACAAATCGTTGACGCTCCGTTGACGCTCATTTTAATGTATTGTCCATTCAACATCTGCTGCCATCCATAATTGTTTTCATCTTGATTTGACTGCAATGGTTGGCTTTCTGCTTGATTGAGACTCAACCCTGTGGCAAAGCCGAGCGGTGTTATTATCTTGCACTGTTCACTCTCACACAACTAAAAATGATGTATCATGCCAAAAGATTCATTGCGCCTGCTATACATCTATTTATGAACCGATATTCACAAGCTACTTCTCACCATTCGCCCATAATATATCTCTAACTGAAACTCTCGGTCAAGCTACATAAAGCTGGTGAACCATTGACGCATTCTGTCCTACTTTTTCTTCCCTCCTATATTTCTCCGCCTTTCAGCTGCATTGACCGTCACTATAACCTTTTCAGCCAGTCTCTTTGACTTCCGTGTTGGCCGAACCAATCTGGGCACATTTGGCGCGGCGCTCACATCCTGCTGCTCTGGGCATTCCGGATCCTCGATGCAATTGTTGTGCTCTACATCGGAGTCATCGTCCGCAGCGCAATCCTCTTCGCTGTCATTTGGATTGTCCAAGTCGCCATTCCAGTTTAGCCACTCTTTAGTGTCCGAAATGCTGTCAGGTGCGCTATCCTCGTCGCTTTCGACTGGCTGACAGTTGATTCTCCGAATACGGCGGACATTCAAGATTGGAGTTCGTCCTCCATGGAGGTCCTTTGCAGACAAAGCTGGTGGCAAAAGTGATCTTTCTGACAATTTGAATGCAGCCGCACCATCATGTTGAAAGAGTGACCAGGATGCTTTGACAATCTCTTCCGTGTCCGAAATGTATCCTACGGCGGTCATCTGCTTGATTTGCGCGTGGGACTCCTTCTGTGTAGCACGTAGGTTTCGGCTGTCCTGCCACATCTCCAAAAAGTCGTGAACCTTGGCCATTCTGTGCAATTTCCTTTCCTCCGCCTCTTTCTTCATTTCCGAGTCGTTGTCTGTGTTCATGGTATCCAATTCCAGGTCAGTGCCTGCCAAAATCCGGTAATTGGCTCGAGCGAACTACCTTACAACGACTTTTTCGCGAAGGGTCTCGCCTGTGGTTTTTGACTGCCTCCAGCCGATAACATCTTGGCTAAGGGAAAAACTGGCCTCCACTCCGACACCATGTGGTATGAATGAGAATATGTCGCGGGCCACATTGGAGAGATTGGCGTACTTTGAGTTCGTTTCCTGCTGTTGTCGCCACCAGTCGGTTATGTCCGGTATCCAAAATGTACTGCTAATCTCCATTGGGTCGGAGTGGTAATCATTGAGATTTGGATTGATTTGCCCCCAGTTCTTTGGTGCTTCAGGCGGCGAATTCAAATAGAGCCTAGCGGCTGCCAATAAGCGGACTGCGCGATCACTTCGTCCAGGTGTTGTCTCAGCCACATTGTTAGGCGTTAAGTATTCCTCATCATCGCTGGACAAATCATATGGATCAAAGGATGATTGATAAGACCCTGAAGCCATTGCAGAGGGGACGAGATTGCTGGTCGGTACCGTTTCGAGTTTATTGACCGGCACATGTTGATGTTTGGCGCAGTATTCATTCTCCACATACTTCAGAAAGGCCTCTTGGTATTGTGTAGTGTAGGATATCTCGTCCTCAGGAGTAATATTCATTCCCTTGTCCCACTTTCTAAATGACCGCAACTTCCTGAAAGGATCAAGGATGACCGCGGAAATCAGAAGCATGCCCGTCGTGGGAGTCACTTCGGCATTGTATTTGGAGAGCTTCTGTCGAGCTAACTTCACAGGAAAGAACAAGTCTTCCTTCCATGGAGTCTTCTTCTTGGACAAAGCTCGCATCACGCCTTCAATGTGATCGAATATGTCATTGTACACTTTAATAACATGATGCAATGTGACTGTATGCCTCTTCGACATCGAAAGGGTCCAATATCGAAATGACCTCAATACTTCCATGACATACTTGACAATCGTCCATTCATCCTGAGTTGTGAATAGTGGCCGATATTCAGCGTAGTTTGGGTTCTGAAGCCACTCGCAGGCGAATTCCTGTAAGCGGAAGGCTCGCTTGAGCAACTCCAGAGTAGAGTTCCACCGTGTCTTCACATCCATAATCGGAAGTACTGCAATGCGGACTTTGGCTTTTCGACAGTCAATAAACTCGTTTCGGTGACCAGGTGTTAGCGTAATCAATACAGCAAGCATTCTCTGCTTTATGAAGGTCACCTTCAGGACTTTCAAAATATCATGAAATACTGACTTTCTCAAATATCTTTGCTAAACCTGGTCTCATGGCCGACACCTCATTGATTATAGCATTGCCCTCTTTTCGAAGTCTTTGACTCTTTCCGATGTCAATACTTTCATTCTCTCCAAATTGCTGATCGTGCTCATGGGCTTCCCAAGACTTGGTGCGGCCTTTTACACCGAGACTGCTCATGAATGCACCTAAAGGCAGCTGTATGACGCGAGCCATGCACTGTATATGGTTTCTCAATGCAGGCCACTCGATTCCAGAGTCCTCAAGTGTTGATTGCAACTTGCGTGTCATCGAGTAGTTTGAGGAAGCATTATCTGTCGTAATACCAAGCAAACGGCTGTCGGTAAGCCCAAAACAATAAAGCACGTCCTTTAAATGTACGGCTAGCCTTGCTCCAGTATGTTGGCCCTTGACCCATCATCCTTAATTAGCTTTCGAAACGGGAACAGAACAGGCGATCAATCACTTCGAAAGCCAGTTGAACTTCACGCAATGCCCAATTTCGATCCATATAGTATGCAATGACTGACGTTATGGCTAATTTGTTCGTTGATGTCCAACCGTCCAGAGCTAAACTAACTTTATTTCGTATTTTCAATTGCTTCTTAATTGCATCCGCAGTCAGTGCATATTCCCTCCTGCAAATGCTACTATGGGTCGTAGCGGACGGTAGAACTAGGTCATCGCGCAATGCCTCATATGACCGTCGTAGCTCAAGATTTGATATACTGTTCCATGGACTATGTGCCGAAACAAATCCTAACATGAGGTAGCGATTCCACGTGTCTTGGTGAAATTCGGCAGTATCAAAGTCCTTAGCTGCCAGTTTGGAACGTTTTGTCTGTCATTTTGGTCAATATGGATTAAACTGGATGTCAAATATGGTTTTCCTCTGCAAACTTACTATTGTGATTCCTCGACTACCTTGCCTCTTCAGGATGGCCAAAACTGTTTCATCCAACGTCGAACTTGTCAATGCAGTGACCTCTGACTGTGTTGATTCGTTTAACTTTGCGATGTGAGCTTTTGCCTGTAAGTGTTTCCCCATTGAGCTGGTCTCATGTTCTGATGCATGGCGAAGAACTTGATGACAAACGATACATTTGATGCCAGGGCTGCCGGTCTCCTCAATTTCACTATGCAAATAGAATCGCCACGAAGGCGCATGTCTAGAATTCTTCCAAGCAATCGGCCGCTTCGAGCCTACATTCATTGAAGCCCACCAGGCATCGAAGATAATTTGCAAATTACTGTCGCTCAAATCACGTCTAAAGACACGTTCATTTTTGGAAGAGTTCATAACCTCTACCAATGAGGTGTTCAAAGATTGTGTATCTGACATGGCGGTAGAAATTCGTAAGCTGGGTAATCCGACTCGAGAGACTGCCCAAAATAACGATACAGTAAAGCAGATTGCGGGTTCTTAAAATATTGACTCTACAGCTACAAGGAAAATAATCAGATCAGTCAGACATTGCATGCATATTTCTGATGTTGAATACAAGGACAGATTGCAACAACTGACTGCGGAAACCTCCATTGAGGAACAGCATACTGCAGTTTATTGCTGTGTAGCGTTCAGAGCCTTGTCGCACGGTGGGGGCACAATTGTAGGAGGCGGACGCGATATCGACACTTGTATCTTTGCCAATAAATGCTGCCGATAGGTTCATGGTGGTTTATCTGCGTTCCATTCCGGTTATATTATGCAAGATGCCAGCGCGAAAATCATTGACGCTTCGTTGACGCTCATTTCGGGACATAGTTATGATCTTGTCAGAACCATATTTGCCTAGAAAGGCGGCCGGTAGTACGATTATAGATCATTGTAGATGCATAGCCTCATGATTTTCCAAGATCGAAGGCCTCAAATCGTTGACGCTCCGTTGAGGTTCATTTTTAGGGCATAGTGACGATGTTGTCAATAGCATTTTTGCCTAGAAAGATGGCCGATAGTTCGATTATGTGTTGATATCGCAGCACTGACCTAGGATTGTCCGAGATGCATGGCCAAAAGTTGTTGATGCTCCGTTGACGCTCATTTTTAGGACATAGTAGCTATGTAGTAGCAACCGTTTTTGCCTAAAAAGGCAGCCGATAATGTGATGATGGGTTCATCGCGCCACACAGCCCTAGGATTATTTAAAATACAAGGCCAAAAGTCGTTGACGCTCCGTTGACGATCATTTTTAGGACATAGTAGCGATGTTGTTGCAAGAGTTTTTGCCTAGAAAGGTGGCCGATAGCGCTATTATGGGGTAACGTCGCCGCACACCTCATGCCTTTTCCAGGATGCAAGGCCAAAAGTTCTTGACGCTCTGTTGACACTCATTTTTCGGACAGAGTAGAAAAGTTGCTGCCACCATTGTTCAATAGAAAGGCGGCCGATAGTTTGATTATGACTTTCTGGTACCGCACAGGCTAGTGGATGTTTCATGACGCAATGCCAAAAATTGTTGACGCTCCGTTGATGCTCACATTAATCACATCGAAACAGCCTTTGTACACTCAATAATTGTATGCAACGAATCAAATACACAGTTTTGACATCCATTATTGCGTTTGTATGTATTATTGTTTGCATCCAGGAGTTTTGTTACCTCTCAATTTTGGATCAACTGCTATCTACGCTATCTGAGTGAGAAAGGACGTGGCCCTATCACATTCCTGCGCTTTCGGCCGGCAATTGACGGTATGTAGATCATTTCACTAGTTTTTGGCAGATATAGTGTGACTTCGTCACCATTGCTTATCCAGCTCCTTCTCCTCGATTTCCATGACGTACCACAAGCAATTTTAAATATCTCAACCATGTGCACCAGGTCTGTGTGGAGAGTTATGCAGTGGGATACATGGATGAATATGGCATGACGGTTGTCGTTCAGATCGATTCGTCATGCGAACTGACCGCTGTTCCTCTGACACATATGATATCACTCACTTAAATTTTGTTAGCACATTTCGTCACTAATATTGCTTTTGCTTTGTCACTTAACAGTCACTTGCAGAATAAAATAAAATGTGATGGCCATCCTAGAGCCCGATTTGGATTTTAGAACTTTCACATGGTGCGTTCGACCCTTGTACATGCACAGACAAATTATCATGTCTCACAATTTGGTCACTGAAATCAAGCAAAAGGTTACACGTAGCAAAATTGGTAAACAACTTGCTTTTCACCGTGATCAGACATCAAAAAGTACAGTTTGCACCTCTATTCTTCCGCAGACGCAGGAGCTGTCACCATCTCTTCGTCGGAATCCGATATGTATATGGTAATTGGCTGGAGTCTATATGCAGGGGTAAAAGCTTACTGGTTCAACTGGCTTTGCTTTCAGCAATGTTGACAAATCGGGCTCTGCAGCTGGCTCACCACCAGGTATGCACGATTTAGACTGCGGCTTCACCGAACCTAGCCTATTATGACTACTTCCTGGTCGAGAAGTCCCTTGTGGCCTTTGAGATATTGCAGGGACAATGTCAAGACTCTCCATCAGCTCTCCAAATGTTGCTGGTGGAGGTGCCAGAGCGTCATCATTTGTTTGCGGCTGAACGACGGCCGGAACCCTCAATTCGATGGTGCCGTACTTCTTCTCTTGTTCACGGAAGTAGTTGGCTGCATCCTCACATCCCGGTTGAGTCAATTCGTCGAGCTTCATCTACTTCTGCCGAAACCTATCCTTGCACTGCTGGACCATTTTGGAGATTGTGCCCATCACCCAGCAGGATTCGTCATCTTCGCTCAAATTGCCCTGCTCAGTCTCTTCATCATCTTCATCTTCCCCATCCTCTCCATTGTCGGAACTTGCAAGATCGCTCAGACTGTCTCCGATAGCAACCAGCATTTCCCCAAACGTCTTTTTGGGCTCTCTGGACGTCAATTCCGCTATTTCAGCATGTGTCATATCGTCCTCCTCTTGTTGAACCGCTGCCTCTGCGTCTTCAACTCACTTTCTTGCCCCAGCGGTTTCTCTCTCTACATAATCCTCAATCCATTTCTCTTTCTCTTCATTGCTTAAGAAGTGCGTTTCTCGTCGCTTCTCCGCCGCAAGCTTCTTTTTGGATCTCAAGCTGAGCAATGCCCCAAGTTCTCGGATTCTCTCTGCCTCCAAGCTGCTCTTGCCTTCATTCGCTTGTTGACGTCGTTGGGTTGAACGCTTTGTCGATTTGCTGTATATGCCCTCCGGAAGTGGCGAAAAGTTCGTTGTCGGAGGATCGACCATTGTAATTTTCCTGGACTTTGTTGTTGGGCGCGATGCTGGATGTTGCAAGTTATGCACAATATGGAGGTAAGCTGCATCTTTTATGTCAAGGTTAGTACGTTTACTCATCTTGAACAAAGCAAAATCGGTCTCTTGTCTGTCAATAAATCAGGAATTAAGACGCTAACCGTACGACATGACATGATTGTTAGCGTTAGTTTCATGTTATATCCGGGGGATTATTTGAGACAAACATCCGCAGACGTCCGTTCACTCGAACTACATCGTATTAATATTTCTCAATTGGGCGATTCCGGCAGTCTTACACCGCAATTTATCCCTGTCAACAAACACACAACATCAGACCGACTCTTTGCAAATTGCGGGGTGGTGGGAAACCCCTGCAACTTGCAGCCGTACTCAGTAGGATTCATCTTGAGCATAACGGTCATGTCGGCTGCTACGTATTCTATTCTGACATGAAGCTAACTATATAGTCCTCAGGACTTCGCACTTCCTCTCGTTATCATCTTCCTCTCATATTCCACAACAGCACATCATGGATACACCACCACCTCCGCAAGGTGAGAGCGGATCGAATGCCAGCAGATTGGCGGGCGCTACAACAAATACGGACATTCTGGGCACACAACAAGAGCGCAGACACAAGTTAGTTCACCGCGACGCTGCCGATGCAGCCACAAAACATATGACCCAGGATGCACATTTAAAAATCGTCCGCAAGACTGGCAGCAGGAGAAATAAGAAGCAACATGCGGTGGGATGTGAGTATATCCATATCGATGCAATCGGCGGTCAATTAACCGTATAAAGTACAGTGGGTGTCCATAGAGAGCTACTTAACGAATTCTTCGCTGCCTGTAACGGGAAACCTCCATGTTCGACAAAGGCATTTGTCCGCACAGTCCGCGAATCTGAACATCATGATGTTGTGAGCTCTGGGATTTTGGCAGATGAATTTCGTGATAAGCGTCCCCGTGAGTGGACAAAACAGGCTTTAATCACCTTAGAGGAGGCTACTGAAGCGTATATGGTAGAGGTAACAGCCGAATTTCATTGTTAAAAGCATCAACTAATGTCTTGTAGGTTTTCAACATGTCTGCAACTATGGCAAGGCAAGGAGGTCGGGTACAGCTGGAACAGTCCCGCAGGCGCCTGGCATTGAATATGGCCAAAATGGCCAAAGAAGGCTTATCGCGCGCCGCAATTGAGGAAACTAAATATCTCATTAAGAAACCACGCGCCAAGGTCCGAGAAGAGATGAAGCGGGGTGTTGAGTTTCCTGGGCATAAAAAGGTGAAGGCTGCGATACAAAGACACCCGGCAATGCTTCGTTATAACCAAAGGTCCGGCTGCCTTCCTTGCCAAAATGACACGGCAAAGAATCCGCAGACACGCTGGAGACGCAAAGGAACAGGCACACCTCCCCCTGCCCAACGCAGAGTGCGGACTCCAGAGCCGACTCCACCTCCGCCCGGCATCCCACCCGCCCCAACCAGTAACACTTTCGGAGCTCGACCGTCTGAAATCGTCAATTTGCCAGCCGGATATACGTATTCCCATCCAGCTCTTCCCTGTGCGGAATGTATCGAAGATGATGAGGATACCAAGCATGATACCAATTTTGATCCCGATATGCTGACTGATGATGGTTAGTACACTATCTGTTGTGTGGTAATGCGGCTAACATTCATTTTGAAGACAAAAGCAGCGGATTAAGCGATCCTGCAACTGATGACAAGCATTGACTGAAAGACACGGGATTTCAGAGATTATTATTATATATATCTATGTATTATTAAAGAACAACGTAGTGATCAAGAAGAAAGCAAATGAAAACGCCAGAAAGGCAGCCAAAACAAAGTGAATGATAGACTGTGCCAAAATAAATGATTGCATATTGTGGATACAGCCATGGCAAAATGAGCGTCAATGGAGCGTCAACGATCTTTGGTCATGGGTCCTGGGATATCACACCTCCGATAGGTTGTTGTCAGTCACAAAAGAATTCTTGGCCGCCTTTATAGGCAAAACAGATAGCAATACCCTCCCTGCCCCATCATGAAAATGAGCGTCAATGGAGCGTCAACGATTTATGCTCATGCGTCCTGGGCAATCACACCTCCGATAGGTTATAGTCAGTTACAACGGAATTTTTCGCCGCCTTTGTAGGCAAAACAGACAGCAATACCCTTCCTGCCCAATTATGAAAATGAGAGTCAACAAAGTGTCAACGATTTTTGGTCATGTGCCCTGGGAAATCACACCTCCGAGAGGTTGTAGTTAGTCATAAAGGAATTTCTGGCTGCCTTTATAGACAAAACAGATAGCAATACCCTCCCTGTGTTACGGGGGTGCTTGGATGCCTAGCATAGGTACTAGCACAGCCGTAGATCCTAATATTTGCCTGTAGTTAAGTACTTCTTGGGAAACTACTTTCCCCGGTTATCTATGTTCTTCCTTTGTTTCCGGGAGAGCTTCTTAACCCCGTTTCCGGAATTGGCTTTTATCATCCTGTTATTCTTCTTCCTTTCATTCCGGGAGAGCTTCTTAACCCCATTTCCGGAATTGGCTTTTATCGTCCTGTTAATTCTTTTGGATTGTTGGTTACCGTAATTATTGGCCAACAGCAATTCCTCTTCGGCTTTCCTCGAATCTAGATCTATGGAAACTGATCTAGCAATATCTCGTGGTATCGTGGATACTTCACTTTGTCCTAGTTCTCATTGTAATTCCAGCTTATCGATATATATGACTAGGTCGGAATCCAATCCTCTGATTCCAGCTATCCACCATGCACAGTTTGCAACAAAGAGATACCGAGTTTGTCTAGCGAAGGATATTATCTTTTCGAGGGCATATACAATAACTTCGGATTCAGATTCGAAGGTTAACATCATCCGTCAAAACGCAGGATACTTAAATGGTACGGTGCTGCCGTACAGATGCTAATGTATTTATAATAATAGTAGCTATAGGTATCATAAAAACTCGATAATAAATAAATGTCATCTTTTGCTGGTAGATTTCTGACTGTTCGCTGCTAGAGCTTGTTCGTTCATTGTCGGGGACAAGGTGATCCTTTTTATAGTTATGTTCGACGGTCTCTGCTTTTTGCATGCCCATACTTCCATACTATGATTCCGTTGTTTGTATGACTGCAATATAGAGGTTGTGACTTACATTCTACTGAATGCATCCCAATATGAATTTCCACGCTTCCTTTACGTTATCGTGTTCATTTAATGTGGTTTCAAGGCATTACGCCCCTGATTAATGTCATGCCATCCATTAAGTTAAATCATATCAGACACATATCAGATCTGACTTCAACTTGGACATCACGCTTTCCGTTTGTTTGGTAATTGGAATATCAACGCCTTATCCTGTAACTCTGCGAAATTGCAATTTAACTAGGAATCGACTTCTTGATACTTTATCGCAATATGTATTAATGGCTCTTCACCATTAAAGTGCCTCGCCTTTAATTTGGCTATTCGGCATTGCCTCAGAGATTCAATCAGCGACCAACTGATACTCTGCCAATGTAGATTTTGACATGCCATTATGACGTTGCAATGCATACGGTTTCAACTCAATGATCTGGTTTGCTTCTGGCCTCTTATCTTCAGCCAATGCCAATAATCCCACAGACACTACATGCTTTTGTCTCGACCTTCCGTAGACCGGGTGGTGCCGTGGTTGGTCATACCGCTTTTGTGAGTAAGCTGCAGATACCTCGTACTCGCATATTGCATAACATCTGCCATATTCGTAATTCTGCGTAATCGCAATTTAACTGAATATTGTCCCGCTAGCTAGGGTTTGATATGTGGCCAAGAGTCATGCGCATCTGTGAAGGTTTTTCACTTCCAGATAAGGCAATGTAACTGCATCATCATATTTGAATCCGCCGGTGTGATTAAATCATCACTGCTTGATCGACACGTGACTCAAGTGTAATCCCGCTAAAGATCACTTGACTGACAAACATGACATCGTATTTGAAGGAGGGCGTTTTGCATGCCATGTGACTAGACCTAGAGTAACTCCATGACAAGCACCTTCTCGATCTATCATGTATCATCATCACACTGTTAAGGGAGAACCCTTAACACCCTGCCCCATCATGAAAATGAGCATCAACGGAGCGTCAACGATTTTTGGTCATGTGTCCTGGGAAATCACACCTCCGATAGGTTGTAGTCAGTCATAAAGGAATTTCTGGCTGCCTTTATAGGCAAAACAGATAGCAATACCCTCCCTGCCCCATCGTGAAAATGAGCGTCAACGGAGCGTCAACAATGTTTGGTCATGCGTCCTGGGAAATCACACCTCCGACAGGGTGTATTCAGTCATAAAGGAATTTGTGGCTGCCTTTATAGGCAAAACAGATTGCAATACCTTCCATGCCCCATCATGAAAATGAGCGTCAACGGAGCGTCAAAGATTGTTGGTCATGTATCATGGGTAATCTGGGGGGCGACAGGTTGCGCATTGTCATAAACTGATTATTGACTGCCTTTATCGGCCAAAGTGCAAGTGAAACGCTTCCTGCCCCATCTTCAAAATGAGCGTCAACTGAGTGTCAATGATTGTTTGCCTGCCATCAGGGTTAATCACAGCGTGATGTGGCGGTTATTGTCTATATATATCGTTTTGACTGTTGTTATACTCTAAAAGGCTCAAGAATACTTAGTGGTAGCTCTGTAAATGAAATAAGTTGTTACTGTCCCAGAGGATGTGGCTAGAATATCCCGTACATATCTGGCTATAAACGCTGTCATATCCTTCTTTATGGATGTTTGTGATCACGCACCACTCATATTACAGAAAATGCAAGACCAAATATCGTTGACGCTCTGTTGACGCTCATTTTCAGGATGTGGTTGGGCGCGTGACTATTCTTGTTTTACACATAAAGGCGGCTAATACGTCATAAATGAACTGTGACGTACCATGGTCAATATTTTACGATTATCAGTAGCATATCTGAATGCGACAATAAATGTGAAACCCGAAACGCAGAACCGGAGATTGAAACCGACGGGTCTAGCCAAATCCGGCGAAACATCCGGGTTGATGGGTACGGGTCCTGGTTTGGCCCGCCAAGAGTCTGCGGGTTGGGATTTTGGACGGTTCTTGAACCGAACTGACCCGTTTTTGCGTTCCAAACCCGGACCCGTTGCTAACACTATGTCCCCCTAGTGTCCAGCAAAATAAACGAACATAGAAACTACTAGCACTGCTGATGTACATGAACATCCCAGTAAGGCTTGGTAGTTGCAAAACTCCTTGCCAGCCGCAGCTGTCTGTCATCTTCTTGTGACTTGTATGAACCCCCGCTAAAGAGCATACTACTGACCTGACTTGGACATCTTCCATAGATGATATGCATGCGACTGTCCCTAGTGTCATCTATCACTGCAAAGGGAGAACCCCTAACAAGTTGCTGTGCTTCACGGGAGTTGACAGTGGAGAAGGTGTTATTGCAGAGAATTGATGAACTTTCTGCCTCCATGGCTCTTGTCCAGTGATCTCGTTGAGGGCTTTCTATAGCTTCCGCATAGGTCAATACATCTCCAGTGGTTGCGGATGCCGTTAGTGCTTCCCCGGAGTCTTTACCTTGACTTCTTGTAACATGACTCTTTATTGGCGGAGCTGGAGCTGGAGATGCCGGTGGTACTTGGCTTGATCTCTTGATTTCTGCTGCCGAACACCGGGCAGGCTGATCCTCTCTGCGGAGGTACTAGCTGTGGGTGATGGTTTCTGCATCTGCTGCCGAACACTGCGCAGTCTGATCCTCATGGTGGAGGTGCCAGGAAGGGGCATTTTTGCATCAACTGCCGAACGCTGGGAAGTCTGATTCTCATGGCAGATGTGCCGGCTGTGGGTGTTTTCTGCTTCCATTTCAGGAGCTTCATCCATGTTAGATTTGGGTCGCTTCCCTATCTGCGTAGGTTACCTATCTTGTTTACGGAGAGGCTAATTACTGGTATCTGTTTCCTCGACATATTCCTCAACTTCTGGTAATCTAAATATGTTGATCTCATTGCTTACATGCTGACATGATGTGTGTGTATTTCATTCTTTGTCAAAGGCAACTCCTGATTGGGCTTTCACCCTCTGGATTTCGGGATTCCATATCCTCCACAAGGTCTTTGAACCATGTGTGTAGCCTACCATCATGCAGGGCTTCGATCTTGTGCCAGATTTGCACTGGCGGCAAAGAACTTTGGGAACGAGTCGACTGGCAACGTATCTGAATCAGCCTAGGTTGTAGAGAGATGATTGATACGGTATTTCATTGCTGGCTGCATTGTGTTTCAGTAGGCCAAATCCATGCAGGATCTCGTATGGCGTTTTGTACGGTGCTTGATACCCATCTCGGTCATTTCTTTACATGTTTCCATTTGTTGATCTTTGATGGAGATAGACTGCGGTATTAACTGCTTCTCCACAGAACTGAATGGGAGCCTGAGAGTCAATCATCAATGCCCGGGCTGTGTCAGTGATTTTACAGATCATTCGTTCGGCAACACCATTCTTCTAGTGGCCATATGGATGGCAAGGCTCGTATGTAGTACAGTGGGCTGCGAGGACATACTGGAAAGTGATATTGTGGTATTCTCTCTGTCCATTATTGCACCGGAATCGCAAGCTGTCATATCCCATTGAGTCTCCTTGGGCCTGATATGACTGGTAGGCAGAGGTGCAGGTTTCGGCTTGCTTAATTCGGAGCAGCCATACCGATGTGTACCTCGTGTAGTCATCGATGAATACTATACAGAATTGATTGTCTCCCAAGGTCGGTGTGGAGAAGGGTGCATATACATCCAAAGGTACACGTTGAAAAGGCTTTGTTGTAAGCTTGACTGGCACTCTAATGATCCTTTGCTTGTGCTTGGTGTGGATGCAGACTGTGCACATTGAATAGTATTACCAACAGTTCCAGACCATCACTTGGGGTCTGGTTCAGGGTCCAAACCCAACCGTTGCAAAATTGCCGGTCCGGGTTGTCAATGAACCCAAACCGTCAAGTCGGGTACGGTTTGATTGTACACTCCTGACATGTCTCAATAGGGGGGGGTTGCCAGTGGGTTGACCACCGGGTCCATCCATAGATTTATATAAGGCTATTGTTGTTGGAGTTTGTTAATAGTATCTTATCAAAATCGCGTTTGGAACAACCAATAATACGTTTTTGCATGCTTTGTAGCTTGCAATATCGATAAATTTGGAATCAGTGTTTTCCCTTTGATATATTGTACAGTTGCCTATTAGGGTGGTCAATGATTACATTATGAATGAAAAGATCTGCGCGATCCTTTGATTACGAAATATGCGACAACTACAACTGTTCAGGCTCTGTTGACACTCATTTTCAGGATGCGGCAGGAAGCATGTAGCAGTTGTCTTTGCCAGTAAATGTTACCAATATTGGATAAATGGATGTCTGCAACCAATCAGAACATCAATTACCCAAGATGCGAAGGTAAAAATGGTTGATGCTCCGTTGAAGCCCATTCTCCGGATGCGGCAGAGAGTATGTCGCTGTTGTGTTTGCAAGTGAAGGCGGCCAATATCTGATAAATGGATGACAGCAACCAATCGGAAGATAAATTATCCAGGATGCACAGCTAACAATCGTTGCTGCTCCGTCGACACTCATTCTCAGAATGGGCCAGTGACTGTGTTGCTGTCTTTTTTGCCTTTAAAAGCTGCAAATACATCGGTTATGCATAACAGCGACCGAATTACTGTTTAATCACCATCCGGACAAAACCACAAATTGTTGACGCTCCTTTGATGCTCATTTAAATGTATTCTACATTCAACCTCTGCTGCCATCGGTAATAGTTTTCATCATGATTTGAACTGATTGGTAGTCTTTATGACTGATTGAGGCCTAGCCCTGTGGCAAAGCCGAGCACAGTAACATTCATGCACAGTGCGTTCTGATATGAATAAATATTATTTATCTTGCGAAAAGCTTAATTGCACCTGCTGTACATCTGTTTATCAACCGATATTCACAAGCTACTGCTCACCATTCATCCATAATATACCTCTAACTGAAACTCTCTGTCAAGCTATATAAAGAAGTTGGCGAAACATTGACAGATTCTGTCATACATTTTCTGCACTCCCTGATTCCTCATCGTTTCAATTGCATTGACCGGCACTAACCGCTTTTCAGCCTGTCTCTTTGACTTCTTTGTAGGACGAATCAATTGGGGAACATTTGGCATGGCGCTCATATCCCGCTGCTCTGGGCATTCTGGATTCTCGATGCCATTGTTTTACTCTAAATCAGATTCAATATCTGCCATGCCATCGTCTTCGTTGAAATTTGGATTATGTAAGTCCCCATTCCAGTTAAGCCAATCTTCGGTGTGCGAAATGCTTTCAAGTGAGCTATCCACATCACGTCCAATTGGATAAAGCTTGATTCTGCGAATGTGGCGGACATTAAATATTTGAGTTCGTCCTCCAGGGAGGTTCTTTGCAGATAAAGCAGCCAGCAAAGGAAACTATTCTGACAATTTAAATGCAGCTGCACCATCATGTTGAAAGAGCAACCAGGATCTGTTGACAATTTCTTCCATGTCCCAAATGTATCCTATGGCGGTCATCTGCTTGTTTTGAGCGCGAGATTGCTTCTTGGTAGCATGTAGGTGTTGGCTGCCCTACCACATCTCCAAATAGTCGTGAACCTTGGCCGTTCTGTGCAATTTCCTTTCCTCAGTTGTGTCAGCAATGGTTCTAGACCGTCACTTCGGGTCGAGGTTCGGGTCGGAACCAAATGAGAGCCAGATTGGGAGTCTGGGTTGTCAACAAACCGAAACTGTCAATTCGCGTATGGTTTAATTGACATCTCCCTACCACTCTGAATTAGGTGCGTTCTCTGCAGGTTGTACAGCGCATTGATCTGTAAATACATATACCATGCTGGCGTTGCCAATTTGAGTATAGTATTTAATTAAAATCGATTATTTGACATCCAGTAATCACAGTTTGGATGTTTTGCATGTTGCGAGATTGACAATATTTTAATTGATGATTTTCCTTTAATGATTTCTATTTTGGACCATGGAGGAGGTTAATAGTTCAATTATACGCTCAAATATGCATGCAATGCCTTCATTGCCCGATCTGCATCACCAGCAATTGATAACCCTCAGTTGACGCTGGGTTAACGGGTATTGTCAGAATGGCGCCACGACCAGGTCACTTTCTCCTTTGCTCATACTGGGTGGGAATACATTGGTTATGGATTGCTGTGAGCAAATGACTTACCAATTACCTCATTTACAAAACCAAGAATTGTTGAGGGTCCATTGATGCTTTAGGTGTAGCGGCATTGAGAGAGACCATATTGCCTATAAAGTCTGCCAATACTTCGATTATGGGTAAATGCCGTAGCACAGCCCTTGGATTATGCAAGATGCAACACACCAAATCGTTAACGCTCTGTTGATGCTCATTTTCAGACTGGGGCTGTGAGCATGTCGCAATCTCTTTTGCTCATAAAGGCTGCCAATATGATGATTCTGGGTATATGCCGTAATACAGCGCTGGCATTATACAAGATGCAACACCGATAATCATTGACACTCTGTTGACACTGTATTGACGCTGTGTTGATGCTCTGTTGATGCTCTGTTGACGCTCTGTTGACGCTCTGTTGATGCTCTGTTGACGCTCTGTTGACGCTCTGTTGACGCTCTGTTGACAATCTGTTGATGCTCTGTTGACACTCTGTTGACGCTCTGTTGATGCTCATTTTGAGGTGTAGCAGTATCGATACACACGATATTGCCAATAATGGCTCCCAATACTCCGAGTATTGGTAAATGCAATAGCGCAGCCCTTGCATTATAAATCATGCAACACACTAAATCGTTGACGCTCTGTTGACACTCACTTTCAGACTGAAGCTGTGACCATGTCGCGATCTCATTTGCTCACAACGGCTGCCAATACATTGATTCAGGGTATATGCTGTAACAGAGCCCTTGGAATATACAAGATGCAACACCCAAAATCGTTGACACTCTGTTGATGCATTGTTGACGCTGTGTTGATGCTCTGTTGACGCTCTGTTGATGCCCTGTTGACGCTCTGTTGACGCTCATTTTGAGGAGTTGCAGTATCGACACACGATAATGCCTATAAAGGCTGCCAATGCTTAGATTATGGGTAAATGTCGTAGCACGGCCCTTGGATCATACAAGATGCAACACACTAAATTGTTGACGCTCTGTTGACGCTCATTTTCAGACTGGGGCTGTGACCATGTTGCGATCTCATTTGCTCATAATGGCTGCCAATCCGTTGATTCCGGGTATATGCCGTAGCAGAGGCCTTGGATTATACACGATGCAACACCCAAAATCGTTGACACTCTGTTGACACTCCATTGATGCTGTGTTAATGCTCTGTTGATGCTCTGTTGATGCTCTGTTGACACACTGTTGACGCTCATTTTGAGGAGTTGCAGTATCGACACACAGGATATTGCCTATAAAGGCTGCGAATACTTCAATTATGGGTAAATGCCATTGCACAGCGCTTGGATTATAAAAGATGCAACACACTAAATTGTGGACGCTCTGTTGACACTCATTTTCAGACTGGGAATATGACCATGTTGCGATCCCTTTTGCTTATAATGGCTGCCATTACGTTGAATATGGGTAAATGCTGTATCACAGCTCCTGGATTGTACAAGATGTAACTCCCAAGATTGTGATACTCTGTTGACGCTTATTTTCAGTTGTAGTGACATTGACAATGACCATATTGCCCCTAAATGCGGCCAATGCTTTGATTCTGGGTAAACGCAATAGCACTGCCCTTGGATTATACAAGATGCAACACCCAAAATTGTTGATGTTCTGTTGACGCTCTGTTGACGCTCTGTTGACGCTCTGTTGACGCTCTGTTGACGCTCTGTTGACGCTCTATTGACGCTCTATTGACGCTCTGTTGACTCTCTGTTGACACTCTGTTGACACTCTGTTGATGCTCTGTTGATGCTCTGTTGACGCTCTGTTCACTCTCTGCTGATGCTCTGTTGACACTCTGTTGACGCTCTGTTGACGCTCTGTTGATGCTCTGTTGATGCTGTTTTTAAGCTCTGTTGACGCTCCACTTTTCATGTAGTGATAACATCATTTACCGCATTGCCTATACTAGTTGCCAATTCTTCGACTATGGATAAAAGCTGTAGCTTCGCACTTGGATTATACTAGATGCAACACCCAAAATTGTTGACACTCTGTTTGTGCTCTGTTGACGCTCTCTTGACATTCATTTTTTGGTGTCATGACATTGATATTTACCACATTGACTATAAAAGAGCCCAATATTCCAATTATGGGTACAAGCCATAGCACAGCCCTTGGATTATACAAGATGCAACACCCAAAATCAATGACTTTCTGTTGAGGCTCATTTTCAGAATGGGGCTGTGATCATGTCGCTTTCTCTTTTACCCATAAAGGCTGCCAATAAGTTGATTATGGATAAAAGTGAGGAAATCGCTTCTCAATTGACTTACTTACAAGACCAAAAATAGTTGAAGCTCTGTTGACCCTCAATTTCAGAATGCGGCTGTTACCATGTCAATTTCTCATTTACCTATAAAGGCTGCCGATACCTTGGTTATGGATAACTGCGAGCAAATCACTTTCCAATTAACTTACATACAAGACAAAAACTCATTGACGCTCCGTTGATGCTCAGTATCAGAATGTGGCTGTTACCTTATTGCGGTCCCTTTTGCCTATAAAACTAGCCAATCTGTTGATTATGAATACCAGGGAGCAAATCACATCCCAATTAAGTTTCTTACAAGTCCAAAAATCATTGATGCTCCGTTGACGCTCATTTTGATAATGGAGCTGTTACAGTGTTACTTTCTCTTTCGGCTATAAAGGCTGCCAGTAATGTGGTTATGCATAACTGCGAGCAAATCACTTCCCAATTAGCATACAAACAAAACCAAGAATCATTGTCACTCTGTTGACTGTCATTTTCAGCATTGGGCTGTATCCGTGTCGCTTTGTCGTTTGCATATCAAGTCTGCCAATACGTGTGTTATGAATAACAGCATGCAACTCGCTTTCCAATTAACTTACTTATAAGACCAAAAATCGTTGACACTCCATTCACACTCACCATAAACATGTCCTAACTGTTGTTTTATGGATAATAGTTTTGTACAGATAATCATATAGTCATTATTGACAGCGAATGTGTTACGGGGGTGTATTCCCTAAGTAACTTATTAAGTATCAATAGTGATTAATACTCAGGTCCACTGCCGTAGATCCTATTCCAATAATAAATTACCAATAATATTTTCCCGGAGATTGGTAAGATTGGTATTCGTATTGGCTTGCTTTTTAATTCGTCTAGCCTCTTTCTGTCTAGCCTTCTTAAGTTGCTTCTTCGTCTGCGGTAAAGGATTAACTCGTCCTTTCCTAGTCCTCCTTAAGGGATCCGAAATGTATTTGTCAACGGATACCTCCGGTTCCTCAGGACTTAATTCAATACCGATATCTCTGGCGATATCTCTTGGAGTTGGCGATACTCCTCTGGTAATTGGGTTCCGGGTATTCTGAATACCTCGTTGCTGTATAGATTCCGTTCTATCGATTTCAGACTGCCTTAACGCTAGGTAATCGATATGCTGTCGTAACTGATTGTCCAATCCGTATATCGATGCAATCCACCACGTACAGTTGGCTACGAAGAAGTATTGATATTCCCTGGCGAAAGAAATAATCTTTTCCAAAGCATACACAACAACGTCGTTATCGTTTTCAAAGGTGATAGTCATTCAAAGGAATACTTATCGAAGGTGCGGGGCTGCCGCTACAAAAAGCTAATAGATTTTATAATGATAATAGGTATCATAAAAACTCAATAATAAATAAAGGTCTTCTCCGCTGGTAGGTATCTGACTGTTCGCTGCTAGAGCTTGTTCTTTCAATCGTCGGGGACGACCTGAGTATTTTATAGCCTTTTCGCCAGCCCTTACTTTGGCCGCTACTCCTGACTAGACCATTAGGTTTTGCTTGATAGCTTATCTCGGAAGAGTATTCCGTTTCGCCACCACGAGTTCCCTCTGGTTATCGTGTCCACGCATGACTGGTTTCAAAGCATTACGCTCCTCGTATGAGGCCATCATCATGACATGATATCAAACGCACTCCTAATGCCAACTCATAACTTCAACTTAGACATCTTGCTTATCGTTCATTCAGTAGTTGGAACATCTGACGTCGCGTAGACTATCAATGCTTTATCGCAAAGTAGTAATAACTCGAGGTTATTAATGCCTCACCATTACGGCTATTCGGCTTTGCTTCAGAGATTTACGTCGGCCACCATGCCGATACTCTGCCAACGTAGATTAAGACACCCTTATCGGGTTGCGATCTTTATATCGCTCCTGGCCTTTCGCCAAT
>Ga0307514_10000317_pt1 | contig 115552 bp, 120 predicted proteins | sample 16_EM_MG_FD_203088 | JGI IMG/M metagenome (GOLD analysis project Ga0307514, IMG submission 203088) | Populus trichocarpa ectomycorrhiza microbial communities from riparian zone in the Pacific Northwest, United States - 16_EM | ecosystem: Host-associated > Plants > Roots > Unclassified... | reverse complement strand
TTCTTTTGGTTCAATAAATTTAGTTCCCTCCCATATCATTCTAAATCATCTGTATATGGCTCCTTTTTTGTTCTAACCCTTCCAGTTTATTTTTGGTTGGGCTAGAGAAGGCCGGAAGTGGGAGCGGACAGGTGTTGCATCGCCCGGTCGTGTTGCATGGCAGGGTAACCTATGTTAGTATGGATGTCATAACAAGTCGACTAAGTATCTCAGCCTGGTAAAATCAGCTGAAGGCATCATTATTGAGAATAATAATGTTGTCATGAGTTGAAATTGGAGGCAAGAGTAAAAGGCCGCAAATGGAAGGCGGAATGCCATGTTCAAAGATCAACATTTTGATAGATTCTGCAATTATTAACAGTGGTATGTTTTGAAGTATTCTGAGACAGCCGATCAATTGACATAACATGCTGACAAGGATGAATCATTTCAATGCTAATCTGACCAACAATTGGTCAATGAATCAATCGTTACGATTATATCAACAGCACTTGTACATCAACATTTTGATTATGATTCAGAGATAGTTTGTATACCAGATGCTTCCGACTCTGTATCCAGTGCGGTATGATTCCAAAATGTTGAAGAGAGGGCATTGCTCCCTGCAACATATATTTCCAAGATACTTGCAGTGAAAGAATGTAATAATCATATATATGATTAAGAACATGTGGTGATTATCAGAGCTCAGGATGAACAAACACTAGAATGTGAAATGGCATTTCACCCCCATCCAGCTAGTGACAGACCATGAGATCGATGAATATTGCAAGATGAAAATCATTCCAATCTAAAGCTAAGTACTAATATCAGAGTTTGTGGCCCATTGTCATGATAAACTAGTTTACAGACCGGGGAAATCAAATAGGATAGCCAAAACTTTGACAATGTTGCCATGTGGCCTCCATGAAAGGGGGGATATAATCTCAACAAATATGGACCTGGTTGTTACAAAGCCACAGAGCAGGCCAAACCAAATGAATTTGTTGATGGATAACCCACACACCCTGGGCAAACTGTATATTTTATATCGTTTCGCAGATGCATATATAACTGATCCCCTACTGGTACAAACCCTGTAAGCAATTCAAATGAATGGTACATGGAAACCACTGATAGATCAGAACTGCTGGGTATGGAAATGTCTCGTAAAATATTGAATGATGTGATATAATTAGGATTATGATCTGCTGCGGTAACATTTAATACTGAAATATAACAACATATCATTAGCGGGCCTCCCAATACAAGCACAGACTGTTGACGACTTGTGTCGAGGGTACTACTGGAAGGATATGCCACATCATGTTCCCCACAGGGTAGTAATTTAACGTGCCAGATAGGATGTAGGTGATATTGGTAACAACAATATGATATTTGGAAACAGGAAAGATGCTTGATATTGTTTTCGGGAAAGTCAAGACAAGACACCAGTCGAAGCTGTTTCAAAGTCGTAAGTTGCTTTGCTTTTCAAGGGAACAGGTAACAAGAGAAAAAAGCGAAATCCTCCAACACCAACAGCACTGTCTTTATATACAATTTGCCCTGCCACCGTCAAGCCATTCCTCATGCTCCAATGTACCATCGGAATCTTATCCCATGATCATACACACCATCAACAGAACTTCATATCAATACAACCATGCCACATTGTCCAACATGGCAACACCTCAGACCATTTTCTTATCATAGGACGTTACCCCGCAACCATCGCAGCGCATCGTCTGGTTTTCATGACATCTCGGCCTGTCTATAACACAAGTTCTTTGGAATTTGTTTCCGATCTATTATTCCCCTCGCTGGTGCCCTGAACACTGACAGTATCCCCCTCGTACGTTCAAGGTCCTCCGAGAACATTATCTAACGGTCCTGGCTTCTCTGGTTATTGTCAATGAACCTCCTCTACTGCTTATAGTCCCTCAATGCACTTCGCAGGTTCCCAAGTTGACGAACGCTATTCCGTCCACCACATCAGGTACTGCAACAGTGTTACAGAAGTGTTTAGATCCCAATAATCAATACAATATTTATTGAATCTAAGTACAGCCACCTATCTAATCTCTTTCTTTCTTCGTCCTATCCTCAGACTCAACCTCCTGACCTACGCTCAAGATCGATCGATTCTGTCAACGCTAAATCTAGTAAACCCTCCTCCAACCTAGCTAAATCAAAACGGTGCCAACAACTATCTCCGATATACACGAAGATTAAATCTCTTCGTTGTACAACCACTCCTCGAATAATTCCTCGATGGGTAATGCGCTGGTGTTGAGATATCTCAGCACCAAGTAGTCGATATTCTCGATCTGATAGAAACCAAAAACCACAACGTAGGTGTGGGTTAAACTGCGCTCTGCCAATTCGCAAAGCAAATTGCCGAAACCCTCGACAACCTTCTGAAGTTTGTACCAGGCTGCTGTGTAGTGATGTCCAGGCATATACGGCCCAGTCTCGTAAATGAATGAGCGAAGTAATTGTAAATAGATGGAACTCTTAATCATATTTTAAGATCATCTTCGGTATTCTCTGAAAGCTAATCTTTCAGATGATGCTCCTCAAATCCTGCGACCAACGCTGGGTCATTATAGCCATTATTCTTCCTTAGGTGTGATAGTGCGGTCTCGTCCACGCCCACTTGACGCCCGGTGATAGCTTGCCACGACACCCTCAGTAGCCGCGTGCCTGAAATGTGGTTTGAAAACGTTACGCTCCTGATAACAATCAGGCCATCCATCCCAGGATATCAGCTTATTCTTTCTTAACTCAGACATCTTTTGCAATCATACAGGACGGTAGTTGGAACATCCACCAACCAAGTTGATGATGCTTATCGCCTGTTAAATCCCTCATGCAAGTGAGTTATTTCATTGCATCACAGATTCATTTGGCAACCGACCGTACTATACCGATATAGAATACTGACGTGTAAGGTGGTATCCGATATGAGGTTACAGTGCGATACAGTCCCCTCGCACCAACGAGTGGTGCTCCCTCCAGGCCAGTGCCTACGACATTAATCACTCAGTCACATCATGCTAAGGTCGAGGCCTTCCTCTGGACCGGAACGTGCCCCGCCAAATCCTAGCCCGGTACTGGTAGCGGAGTGGAGTCTTCTTACTTGCGTTTGACTAACGACTGCGGTGCATGGTTACCATGCTTGTCCCGTAAAGCATCCAGGTGTGAAGGAAGTACCCACACTTCGCACTACCAATATTAACTCCCCCTAAAGAGCATGTTGCCGACCACTTGAGCGTACATTCATAGGTGTTGCGCATATTCACAGATATGTATGCATTGTGTAACTTCAATCAAGTATCATTATCGCTGAAAGAGACGACCCCTAACATCACCCCCTTCTCTAAGACTGGTGACCCCAACGGTGCTCTGTGCTTCCAAACAAATTCTTTTGACAAAGTAAATAAACATTTCCACCTACGATCTTCTGATATCATTTTTGTTCTCTTCTTTTTCTCCTCAACTTGTAATCCGAACCTTCCATCCTTTACTATCGTGGGATTCCATGTATAATAATCTTTTAACAAATCCTTATTTTGATCCACCACATTGTCATATGTTTCCCACGTATTCTCCTCTTGTGAAATTTTTTTCTATTTGCCCCAGAATACATGTCGTCTAGGATTATTGTCGGAAGATCCGCTTGCTATAATTGAGTCCATAACCCAATCCTCGCCGTCGACTTCGATTTCGATTACTTCTTTTTTCGGGTTGGTCCCATTATACTGTTCGAGTAAATTGATGTTGAAGACCAGATGGATTTTCCATGATTCTGGTAGGTTATGCTTGAAATATCGGTTATTGCTTCCGACCGATATCACTTTAAAGGGCCCTAGCATTTAATCTTCTAACTTCTTGCACCTCTGCTTCGCCCGAATATTTCGCCCATTTAATAAAACCAACTCCCCCTTCCTTAACAGCTCCTTTACCTTCCTTTTCTTATTATAATGCTTCCTTATCGTTTCTACTGTTTCCGCCAGTTGTTCCCTAAGTCGTTGATGTATTCCTGTCATGTAATGACCGTACATCTCGGATGCTGGGTTCCGAAACTGAATTTGCTTCGGCCAGTTTGGATGTGGTTTGAACCTGTAATTGGCATAAAAGGGGGATATCCTGGTTGTCGCATGCTTAGAAATATTATATGCGTACTGGGCCATCGCTAGCATCGACACCGAATCGTTTGGTTCGTAGTTGCAATACGATCGCAAATATCATTCGATTACATGATTAATGCATTCTATCTGTCCATCGGTCTGCGGTTGATATGCTGTGGACATGCTGCGCTTAGTAATTCCCAAGTAATTATACAGGTCTGTGAAGAAGCTTCCTGTAAATGTCATATCCCGGTCTGAAACAACGTCCTCCGGGAATCCATGATACTTCCACACATTTTCCAGATAAGCGCGGGACACCGATGGTGAATCTTTATTTTTAATCGGTACGAAATGTGCCATTTTGGTGAACCGATCTACCACCACTAAAATCATAGTAGCTCCTTCTGACTCCGGGAGATCCGTGATAAAATCAGTACTGATATGCGTCCATGGCTTACATGCTAATTCCAAAGGATGCAAAAGGCCATGCATTGCATGTCTTGGTGCCTTTGTCCTCAGACATATATCGCACTCATTACAGTACTTCCTTATATTGCGTTCCATATTTGTCCAGTAAAGATTCCTGGTATGTGGCTCCAGTGTTCATTCTCTTCCGAAATGTCCTGCCAACTTCGACTCGTGTTCAGACTGGATTACTCGCTGTCTCAATCCATCTGGTACGTAAATCCTATTCTTCCAGCATAGCAATTCATTTTTTATAGAATCCCCTCGATCAATGTTACTTCCAGCCGTTACTTGTTGGCATAGATTTCTGTATTTCTCGTACAACAAGGCTTTTTCTTTAATTCCTTCTCTAGCCTCCGGTAGTAACTAATATACTTCTATAGCTGATATTTGTATTGCCTCATAGTCGTTGTGGACACCTAATTCGATGGTTCCAACTTCTAGCCATTGTTCCTTATCCAACATTGTCTGGTTTGTCGCTGAAGTTATACCCCCTTCTCTAGAGGTGAATGCCGGACACCTGGAAAGTATGTCCGCTTTGGCATTGGAGGAACATTTGTGGTATAATAATTGAAAATTATACTGGTTAAGATCATCTGCCCAGCTACCAACAGATAGTAGGTAAGATTCTGATAATCTGAAAAGATTGTGGTTTTATGTTCCGCTCGCTGCAAATAACAACGGTTTTTCCGAAGTGAAAACACTACCGATAGCATTTCCGTATCCTGAACACCGTAATTTAACTCAGCGGCATTAAGATTCCTAGAGAAAAATCGGACAAGATGAATTTTGCCATCTTGGAATTTCTATGACAAAATGCCTGCTATCGCAAAATCAGACGCATCTGTCTCCAATATTGTTGGCCTGTCTGGATAGTAAAGCCTCAGAATCGGGGTTTTGCCACATGTAAATAATACTGTGAGTTTAAGGAAAGCGGCTTCCTGGGCTTCCCCCCATTTGAATTTCGTATCCTGGTGAAGTAGATCCGTAATTAGTGAAACTATTGCCGAGAAATTATACACAAACCGTCGGTAAACATTCCATAACCCCAATACCTGCGGTACCTCCTTCCAAGAAGTAGGTCTGGGCCAATCCACAATTGCCCTTGCTGTTTCGGGCTCCATACTCAACCCCATACTGCGAACAATATAACCTAGAAACAGAGTGTCGGTAACGTTAAAGACACAGTTGTCTATTTCGATACACCTATGATTGTCCATTAAATGTTGGAAAACCTTTTCAAACTTCCTTATGGTGTTTTTCGAGAGATCTCTTAGTAGCTATCACTATATCATGGATATATGCTGATACAACCATTCCTTTGTCCTCGTCGATACGAACATGGGTTTTGATCATATCTAACTCATGTCCCAATAACGGTCGTAAAATCCTATGAATATCTCTCTGGAAGGTAGCTGGCGCATTGCAGAGTCCGAAAGGCATAGCCAAATATTTATACACACCAAACTCGGTGCGGAAAGCCGTATATTTCTCATCGCCCAATGCGCTTCGAATCAGATAGAATCCGGACTTCAGATCGACCTTAGTTATATGGGTGGCGCCTGTTACTGTAGCAGATAATTCCTCCATTATTGGTAGCGGTGTTTTATCCTTTTTTGTATGATCATTGAGATGTTGATAATCTATACAAAGACATAGTCCTCGACAGTTGGGTTTAGGTACAAATAATTTCGGGCTTCCAACGGTACTACTTGGGGGTCGGATTCTTCCCTCCTTTATTATAGTATCGAGGTATTTAACCAATACTTTCTCCTCCTCCTGAGATAATTGGTAAATAGGTCCCATTCGTAATTTATCATCTGTTGCTAACAACTCGATTTGGTGATCGCATCCCTTATTATCTGGTACTTTTTCTGATTCTTTTGGATCAATCAAGAGCAAAAACTTATGATAGTGGGAAGGTAGTTTTTGAGCTATGGTGGGATTGCGCATAACTATTGCGCCAATGTGTATAGCCTTGTCATTAAGTGCGATTCTTGTATCATAAGTAATGGAATATTCTGGATGGGTCTTTCCATGATTATAACACTCCAGCTGGCAATGAGGGAAGTGCAAATGACTGCTCGTTGTTGCCCTAGCCTTATGTTTCTCTCAATACCACACTGGTATTAGAGCATCATAATCTCCTGAAGTGTTTATGAACACAAAAGCTTGATCTCCATCATCATAAGATCGGTGGTTGCCGAACGATATCCCCAATGGAACAGTAAACTAGTTTTCAGTATCAAGGTTATTTCCTGACACGTCTCCTGACTTGACTGGTCGGGGTCTCTTAACCACTGGTATTGAAAAAGCTTCTACTGCTTCTGGTGATATACCGAAGGAGGTACTTCCTAAATCGAGCATATATCTCAAAGGGAAGGATTTGGCGTTATAATCAATGAAGAAACGGTAGATTGGTCTCTTCCCTATCTTCATAGAAGATACCTTTCGTAGCTTGGGATGAAGAGCTGGTTGATAATAAACAAAATCTGTAGACATCTTGATCTTCTTGGGATGCCTCACCAAAAGTTCTGAGGCTGTGCATTTTGCCATCGCTATCCTTTCGAGAATAGCGTAACCACAACTGGTTAAACTATAGGGACCGATAAAGGGTGAATAATAATCAGCTGGTATTTATGATTGTAGTCGTAGTCCCTGATGGACCAGCCGTTTCGATCTGCAGATCATCCTGAGAGGGAACAAATATTTAAAAGAAAAGAAACAGTCTTCCTACCATGAAAGGTGTGTTAAAACTTTAATTTGCAACAAGCAAGCTTAATGCGGCTTGTTTTAATCATTCTGAATCTGACGGTGTATCCCACCCATTCCTTTCTTCCAATTCCTCCTGCTCTTCTTTTTCTCAGTTGTTGCACAACTCCCGCTCTCATTCTTCCTCCTGTGAATCAGAAAGCTCAGAAACCTCAGAGTCCTCGGACCTTCCAGAATCACTAGACTCCCAATCTGAACTTGCTTCATCGCTAGATAACTCCATCCCGGCCATCTTCATCTTCTGGTATTCTTTTGCCTTTGAATTACTGGTCGTTCCATTATCCAAGTTTATCGTCCTGATACAATCCTTGACCCTATGGTTCCCTTTCCTAACTGCAGGCCAGGCATCTCTGAGACACTCTCCTGCCGCTTCCCGCCGCTCCATTTCCGAAGATTCTATGCCCTCGGTTTTGGAGTTATCTCGTTTGGACCTCCGTTGGGTCCGGTTAGGCTTTAACCGTTCAAATTCCTTGCGGTCCCTTTTGAACTTCCTATGTTTAAGCCGATCTGGATTATCCTTAGTTCGTTGGAGTTTTGGGTGCTTCTTTTCTTGTGTTTTTAAACAAACTTTAAGCCCGAAATTCCTTCATGCAGCATCCCATTTCTCCGCAGGTCTTCCCACTTTTGGAATAATCGTAATACTTTCCTGATCATTTTTCCCCGTCAAATTGTCCATATGCATTTGCTTGATAATCTCCTGAGGTAGCCTTTCCAGGATCTTTTTTTTTAAGCCGGCGCCTGTAACCATGGCCTTATCAATAAAGGTTTGTATCTTGGTGAACATATCTCTGATACCGCCTTGATATCGTACTTTTTCCAGATCCGCATATGCTTCATCCTTGGCATTCTGATATTCGAATTTTAACTTAACCGCATTGATATAGCCTGTCATAGATTTCAGATGCGTTCCATTCAATGTTGCTTTCAGCCATTGAATATGCCAGGATGCTGCATAGCTATCCATTAACGAACCTATCCAGTCGATCGTTTGTTCATCCTTTGGAAATTTCTCCGGCTGATCTTCAATATAGACTTGTACCAGTTCCCACCAGGTAACAAAGTCTTCTCCGGCATTTCCGTAAAACTTTTTAGGTTGTTTAATTTTGATTGGTTTGGGGAATTACAATTCCTTAATTCACCTTTGTCGTTGGGACATTCACGTACCCCTGGGGCCCCCATGATCAGATGGTGGTGGATCCCGTGGTGGTGGAGGACCCCCTGCTGCACCTCCGCCACCATTACGATCTGCTCCTCCGGCTCCTCCACCGTGTCCAACTCCGGCTGCTCTGCAGTCTGCACCTCAGGCTGCTCTGCCGCTTCCTGCTCCCCGTTTAATTCTCCCGAAATTCCACGTAGATGCACTCTCAGTATCTCTAAGGATTGATACTGAAGGTGATTGGAAAGCCGGCTGTCTCTGAGGATGCATATATTGATGAGTCCCTGACGGACCTGCGACAGTTTGCCGGAATTCAAAAGGTGTTGATTCGTGAAACCTATATTGTTCCATGGCCATCGTCAGCCCGGTATTAGTTTCTTCCACTTGCACCAACTTTTCATCTATGGTAAACTGATGTTGAGGAAACTCCATTCTGGACGGAATATGGTTCATTGATTCTGTAATGGCTGCCAGGACCTTAATGGTTTCGTCTATTCTCTTGGATAACACCCTCACTGATTTCTGAACCGACTGGACCGTGGTTTTAACCGCAAAGGTCTCCAATCCATCATCGAGAATCTACTTATTCTGTGCTTCTAGTTCCGATCATATTCCAGCAAATAAATCAGCAGCCTCTCCTACTATCTTATTATCTTGCTCTTGCACCACATGAATACCCCAGCGCAATTGTTCCAATACCGCTTGCTGAAACAGCATGCTGGAACCCACTCCCTGTACTTCAGAGTCAATTCGTACTTTCTCCATTTGAAGGCGACTCTCCATAATAGTTATTACATTCTTAAGACAGTCAAACTCTTCCTCCAAAATGTCCTTCTCCTCTTTACATGACTGTATAACATGGACGATTTGTTGACCAAGTCCCGATAATTGTTTTTGCCCTAAGTTAGTACTCGCTTCGTTCATTTCCACTTCCCCTTGACCGCTCGGGGCTTCGTCGGGTTCTTCTTGACTTTTTAGTAGCAAGTATTCCCTTTGCGCGTTTTCTATCCTTCTTTGACACTCTTGGCACCATGCTGGGTTAGCTGTTCCCGCTGGGGATCGGGGTTTCTCTACCTTCAATCCGCTGGGTGCCAGCGCCTTGTTGGTGTATGTCAATCATCTCCAAGGGGCCGCCATTGGGGATTAAATGACTATAATCTGGCGGTAGTTTCAGTGAACTGAACTCAACTGATACCTCGTCCTTATGTGGACAATTCTCAAGGTAACAATGATTGATACAGTGTCTTTTTAACACGTAGGAATTTCGCCTGTTTAATTTGCCGAGGTATTTATTTCCGTAACACTCTGACAAGAAGCTACACGTCTTGCAGATTACTGCGAGGCTTTTTTCCTCGATATTGTATAACTGGCAGCTGAGGCAGACGCAACACGGTCTGCGACAATGTAGGCTGCAAGTTCTCTGGCCCAAATAAATGCAGGAGAAGTTGTCGTCGCACTTCTGGCACTCATATCTGATATGACAAATGAATCCTTGGTTTATTGATAACAATAAGGTGTAAACCGGGCTTCGCAGGATTCTGGTAGCAATATTCCCTGCAGTTGAAGAGTTCTTAATATAGATGTAGTAACTCTGGTGTCATGTAATCGGAGCTGTATGTGATATAATCCACTCTCAGATAACAGTGTATAGTACATAAAATATTATACTGTTACGGGGGTGTTTAGATGCCAATAATCAATACAATATTTATTGAATCGAAGTAGAGCCACCTATCTAATCACTTTCTTTCCTTGTCTTATCCTAAGACTCAACCTCTCGACCTCCTTTCAAGAGCGATCACTTCTGTCAACGCTAAATCTAGCGCAGCTTCATCCAATATAGCTAAATTGAAACGGTACCAACAACTGTCTCCAATATATACGAAGATTAAATCTCTCCGTCGAACAACCACTCCTCGGAAAACTCCTCCAATGGTAAAGCACCAGTGTTGAGAGATCTCAGCACCAGGTAGTCGATATTCTCGATGTGACAGAAACGGAAAACCACAGTCCAGGTGTGGGTTAAACGGTGCTCTGCCAATTAGAAAAGCAAATTGCTGACACTCTGGACAACTTTCTGAAGTGCGTACTTCGCTGGTGTGTATTGATGTCCAGGCATATACGGCCCAGTCTCATAAATGAATAAGGGAAGTAATTTTGAATAGATAGAATTGTTAATAATATTTTAAGATCGTCTTCGGTATTCTCTGAAAGCTAATCTTGTGGATGATCATCCTCAAATCCTGCAACCAATGCTGGGTCATTATAGCCATTATTCTTCCTCAGGTGTGATAGCGCTATCTCGGCCACGCCCACTTGACGCCCAGTGATAACTTGCCACAACACCCTCAGTAGTCTCGTCCCTGCAATGTGGTTTGAAAGCTTTATGCTCCTGATATCAATCACGCCATCCATCGCGGGATATCAGCTTATTCTTTCTCAACTCAGACATCTTTTGCAATCATACAGGACGGGAGTTGGAACATCCACTAACCAAGTTGATGATGCTTATCGCCTCTTAAATCCCTCATGCAAGTGAGGTATTCAATTGCGTTGTAGATTTATTCGGTGACCAACCGTGCGATGCCAACATAGATTACTGACGCGTAAGCTCGTATCTGATACAAGGTTACATTGGGTTCCAGACTACTCGCGCCAACCAGTGGTGCTCGCTCAAGGCCAGTGCCTATGACATTAATTCCTCAGTCACGTCATGCTAAGGTCGAGGCCGTCCTCTAGACCGGAAGGTGCACCTCTGAATCCTAGCACGTCACCGGGAGGGGAGAGTAGTCCTCTCACTCGCATTTGACTAACGACTGCCATGCATTCGTTAACATGCATGTCCTGTAATGTCACCAGGTTTGAACGAAGTACTCACACTTTGCGTGACCAACATGAACACCCGCTAAAGAGCATGTTGCTGACCACTTGAGCGTACATGCATACGTGTTGCACAGATTCACAGCTATGTATGCATTTTGTAACTTCAATCAAGTATCATTATCGCAGAAATAGACAACCCCTAACAAACAGATTACAATATACTCGACTATCTTCAACACCGGACACCTGATACACCTCTTCACCGTCTACTTCCATCTGTGGAGTCGGCTCGTTTCGTTGTGCAACAAGGAGGTTGTGTACCACTGGGTCTTAAAGGGAAACAGGTTGAACTTGGTGAATTCGTATCGATGCGATGAGTTGCAGTTCGCAAGTATTTCGGGACACCCTTTGAAGAACTTTAACCAGTCCCAATCTCATCCAATATACCTTTCGAGTGGGTTGAGTAGTATGTATATTCCGTACATCCAACCAAACCTGAGTACCCCACTGGATTTTGGAGGCAGGAATGAATCCTCGATTTGCTGCATCTTCTTGTACTGTCTGACAGCGTCCCATTTCTACCCGAAGATATTTATCGATCTGTTGCATTGTAGCATCGACCTGATAAGCGTTCAAGCATCGATGATGTTATACCATTTATGGTTCCCCTGCGAATGACATCCATGGATCCCTTCTCTGGACTGCAAACACAGGAGTACACTTAATTGATTCCATTGTGGCATTACTTGCGGCAAACCTAGACAGGGGAAGCCACTGTACCTAATCAGCCTGTTGGAGAATAACGAACACTCGCTGGTACTGTTCCATACTTGCATTTATTTGTTCAGTTTGGCCATCTGTTTGAAAATGGAATGCTGTTGACATTGGTCAATCAATCTTAAAACAACTACATATCTGACCCCAGAAAGTTGAGGCGAACTGAGGCCCCCAGTCCGAGACAATTGTTGCTGGTGGCCCAAGAAGGTGTACAATACCCCGGAAAAACAACTTGGCCATGTCTACATGCATCACTATTCGTATCGCATGGAATAAAATGCCCCATTTGTGAGAGCCTATCCACTCCCACCCATATTGCATCTAACCCTTAGTACTCTGGTCGCCCAACCACAAAATGGATCACAATATCTTCCTCGGGATTCTCTAGTACTGGTAGAGGCAGAAGGACTCCGAATGTTGCATTCCTTGAGATTCTGGATTGTTGGCATCTATGGCAATGGCATACATACTGATCCACCTGCCTCAACATATCCTTTCAGGAATATTGTCTATCCAGAAGGCAAAATGTCTTCACCCTACCCAGATGTCCAGGCAGTGCGGTCTCGTGATGTTTCTGTATCAATCGTAACCATGTATGATCATCCTCCAGGATATACCACTTCTCTCGATGCCAAATTCTTCCGTTCTGTGCCATATAATCTGCTACAGTCATCTCCCTTAATGTGTCATTGTTTTGAATTGTTTCCAGTATATTTCTTGGTGGCAGAGAAGTCACATATGCCTTCGTCAGAAGATCAGAAATAGAGGGACCGCCCTGACCTTGCGGGTTTTCCACCAACAAACACAATTTTTCAGGTTGCTTTTGTGGCTTCAGAACAACCTGTTCCATATTTTTTACGCTTTCATCTCCCCCCTAAGAGAGGTCTCCCGGCCTCCTTGTCAACGCATCTGGTTTCTCATTCCAGTTCCCGGGCCTATAGAATATTTGATACTCACAGTGAGTTAAGAATTCTGTCCACCCAGCCGGTCTCCGATTTAAAAGTTTCTTTGTAATCAAATACTCCAGGTTCTTATTGTCATTTATCAACTGCAATCGATAGGCAGCACCTTCGCACTCGGGTCTCCACTCCTCAAGTGCTTTCATAAAAGCCCTTTCCTCTTTATCATAAATATCATAATTGCATTCACCAGGTGTATGCTTTTTGAAAAATATGCCACAGGGTGTAACACTCCCTTATCATCTCGCTGAGAAAATACTCCTGTGGAAACATAATCAGAAACATCCATCTCGATAATAACTTCCTTGTCTTGATCAAAATAACGGAGTACTGGTGCAGTCGTAAATGCAGAAATCATTGTTCCAACTGGAAATTGTTGTTCTGATTCCCACACGAATGGTTCATCCTTTTTTGTTAACCTTGTTAAAGGTTCCGCATTCTCAGAATACTTGGGAACCATTCTTCAATAATAGTTGCAGAATACGAGAAATTGTTGTACCATGAAGAGATTGTTCAATAGTCCGTTCTTGTACTCGTTCCCCTTTCTCCAATTGCGTACAGTATCAATCGTATCCTCATCCATTGAAATACCTTTTCTTGATATAATCAAACCCAAATATCATATGGTCTCCTTGTGCACCTTGCACTTCTCCGTTTTGAAACATAATCCTGCCTCGAATAGTCATTGCATAATCCACTTGACCTGATCGACGTGCTCCTCTACCAAGTCGATATATAATAGGATATCATTAAGATAACCTGACGCAAACTCATCCATATCTTCCGTAATGGCATTATTAATGCAAACGTGAGAATCCAGTGGTGCATTTCTTGTCCCGAATTGAATTACCTTAGGTTGAAATAATACATTCTTCCTCTCAAACGCCAACTTATGTTCATCCACTTCTTTCACCCACAGTAAGTTAACAGCACCTCACACATCCAGCTTCGTGTATATGTGTGCTTTTTCTAAGAGATGCATTGTCTCCTTTATCAATGGAAGCGGAGACTGATTCTTTATGGTCTTGCTAATGATATCCCAATATTCAGGACTGAATTGTAACCCTGCTTCAGGTTGTGTTGCAAATGTCGCCAGTGCGGCAAACAGTGATGACCACTGTCGAATAAACCATTTCGACATATTCTCTTCGAGCAATTCTTTTAACACCACCCACTCTGCCCTTGCGATCGATTATAATGGTACCCATATTGGTGTCTTGCCGTCTTTCAGGCAACTTCATCATTGATCCCTGCTCTATGTGGTGGTATCCAGGCCACAAATATGTTACTAAAGAGCGAGATGAACTGATGATATTTTTCCAGAACAATCTCCACCAGAGGGTGTTCCTTAAGATCCTTCGCCTCAATTGCGTTATTACTATCATATAGGGTTGCCTTAAACACTGTAAGATTCGCTTTCTTCACTGTCCGAAAGAATGATTATCCATTCAACATGTCAATGTTCCTCCTGAATGGTCACTGTAGCTGGATTTATGGTTGGAGTACTCCATCCTTCCTTTGATTGACAGGTTCCGGGGATTCATCAGTAACTCCTTGAACTGTGACTGGTTTGTTATTACAATGTGTGGTACAGTGTTGTGAGACACACGAGACTGTGTTTGATGCAAATTGTACGGCCACATGGTGCAATCCTAACCAGGGAATCCCAAGGACAATCAGATACTGGCCTAGCTTGGTTACAAACCTTGGTCTTTGTTCCTGGTGGTGATGAACCTTCATGCCAATCTTTGCAACATGAGTAATGTCCCCTGACTCAATAGGTCTTCCGTCAATAACCTTGACTGCAATCTTTTCTTTCAGTACCTGAAGGGGTATCTGATGTTGGCGAGCAAAGTCTTGATCCATGAATGCAATTCCCATACCTCTGCAATCAATCAATGCATTTGATGGTATCTCTTGGTCATTCATGGTCAATATACAGGTTATAACTAAATATCTCCCTTCCATTGACTCTGCCAATACCTCCACCTTGCTAACTGACAATCGCGAAATTGTTCAAGATTATAAACAATACGAAAAAAACTTTTTCGATCAACCAAACCGCCATCTTGCTTAACATGATCTAATTTTTTCCCGATTTCTCCAAACCTTCCTTGGTTCCTACTTGCAGAATCTCTGCTCCAGCCACCTGGAACGTCTGAGCCTTCTCCTTGCCACACAATCTGCCGCTGTGTGGTTAAATCCACCATAGTACAAACATGTCCCAGCTGCAAACCGCTTCGCTTGTTCCTCCGCCGAGATCCTTATCTTGCCTGCCCTGGCATACATAGGCGCTGGGCAAGTGTATCCGGCAACAGTTCCTGCTGTGGCCATCCTTGCATCCTTCGCGGATGGACGAGGCCTGGGCGATGTGAAACCTCTCCCTCCTCCCTCATTCTGTGCTGCCTTCCCCACTCGTGGCTGGAGGATCTGATAATGTTATATCTGGTAAACCGTCACACACACAGGGAGTTCCTCTGGCATGTCACTGTATGTACATGAATCCTTCATTTTCTCAGACAGCCCCATTCGAAGGGCATTCAGTAGGGCCGAATGAATCCAATCAAGATCGGCAGCGATGATCTTAAACTAAACATACTTCTGAGAAATCTCACGGTTATTATGCTTACTGTCCCGCATTTTCCATTTGTTTGTGGCTACTCGGTCAGGGTAGCCTATAGCTGCTTCCAGGAAATGTAGACAAGGTGGTAGGTCTTTCAGCCCTGTCGTTCCGTCGTCATGGTCGTGTGGCAAGTTTGGCTTAAGGCTGTTCCCTTCATACAATTGAATGCGTACCGCATCCTGGAATGTTCATCCAGAAAGGTGGGGGGCTGGTGTCGTATGACCATCTAGTGTTGAGCAATCCAGCATCTCAACTCAGTTTGATCCGACCCTGAAAAGTCCGGTGAGTCAGGAATTTTCTGGCCCCTGTCTTCCGGAGCCTGGGAGGCAGCTGCAGCCTCCTTGGCTGCCAAGGTCAAGGCGTTTGTTAACTGTGTCCACAGAGCATGGACTTGCTCTGCACATTGCTGTGCGTCGCGGGTCATATCTGCCAATTCGTACCGAAGCTGCTCGACCATTCCTCCTGCTGGGGGTCTCCTCCTGGCTTTGTCCTATTTGTTTATCAAAGTCTGCATTCACTGTTCCCGCTTGGTATGGTCGCCTTCTGTAGCCAAAAATTGCCTCCTCTGGATGTCCGTGATATCCTTCTGTAGCTTGATAATATCCGCAGGATGGTCACACACTCTTTGTTCCAGACCTACTGGTTTGGTGTACTGGGTAACTAACAATAGGACTGCCTCAGAGTGTCTCAGCCTGTGCGGTTTTTCTTCGAACCCTATCCTATCGACTGTGGCATTCAGGATGTCTCGGATGAGTTCATGGTCTTCAATGGAGACTAGGGCTACTCTGTCATGCTGATTTGACCCTGACATCACAGTGAATCAGGCATGTCAACAAGTGCCAATTATATGCATTTATCGTGCTCGGGGTCAGGGTTGGAGGTACTACAACAATCAGTGGAATTCATTAACCCTTTGCTGCTGCTGCTGCTACTACTGTGTGTCCAATTGTTGAAAGTGTCCTTGCGCAATTATGTCCTTCACAGTCACATGGCTCCTCGGAATCACTGGGAAACCCGGAATGAGCCCCTTAACGTCTCGTTCGGTGTGGTTCAAACACTGGGTCGTGAATGCCCAAATATCCGCCATCTAAGACTGCGTCTGTCCAATCAGTGTTCCAGGAGGAGGGAACAGTCGATTGATTCCCAATGTAAGCTTTGAGGGGTGGTTCTTCCCAGGTTGATGCAATTATGGTCTTGACTCTTTCGAAGGAGTTCGAAAGTTCCGGTTAGAAACCAAGTCATGGAGTTCTGGTGAGATCAAACCAATTCATTCGAGATGTACAGTTACTGTTGTGCTTGGGCATTCGAATATGGTGATCTATGAGGGTACTGACGGATGTCAAATCCAGTAGGTCATAAGAACACTTCCACACAATTGTCGCGAACATGAATTCAACGGTGATATGCTGCTAGGTCAACCGAACAGGATGCCGAAGAAAGTTCGGAACAGTACTTACACCATATCGAGGGATGTAGGCACATTCAATATCACGTTCGTTATAGTGTGACTCATTCTAGTGTAACAGGCTTGATCGGATTAAGCGATATTGGTAACAGTAATGTAATATCTGTGAAAAGTCCAAGAGGTTTGGTATTGCTTTCGAGGGAGTCGTGAAAAGACAAGAGTCAAAGCTGTCTCAAAGTCGTAACATGCTTTGCTAGACAAGGAAACAAGTTAATGAGACAAGAATAGAAAATCCTCCAATGCTAACAACACTCTCTTGATATACAATTTGTCTGCCACCCTGGAGCCATTCCTTATGCTCCAATATACCATCCGAATCTCATCCCGTGATCCTACACAATATCAAAATAACTTCTTAGCAATACAACCACTCCACATCGTCCAACATTGCAGTGGCCAAGACCACATTCCTATCATTTCAAATTATCCCGCCACAATCTCGCTCCATCTTGCACATCTGCCAAGCAGTCTGCGCTACGGTAACACAGCTCCTTTGGAATTCCTTCCCAATCGATTATTCTTATTACTCATTTCCTGAACCTTGTCAAATACAGTGCCACAACTATCAGCATTGCCGGAGTTTAAGACACTCTACATTAGGAGTTCTAACACCCAATATTACTACTGAAAAATCCATGTGACGATATATGAATCGCTTCTGTAACAAGACTGCCTTACTGGAAGGAGGTTAATGCGAAATTGGTTAAGGTCGATGGGTTCAGAAAAATGCAACAACTGATATTCTGCTGAATAATAAGAGATGCTCCTCGGTTGGGCAGGTTGTTCCTAAAGATGATGGTGCACCTAAATTGGATTCCAGCTACAATTGTGTCCAATTGAAAGTCACAGATCACATCTGTTGTGTGAAAGGGGTTGTGTAATTTGTTGGGGATCAAATGAAGACTAGCAACGGCTTTTTATCCAACAACCCATCGGCAGACTGAGTGAATGACTGCAAGCATGGAAACGCATCTGCAAGTGTTCTTTAATCACCAACAGGACATTTGGAAGAGGTATCTTCCAATGTACAAGCTTGGGTGCCACGAACAGGACTTCACAACTTATGCAGTGTACACAGTTTTTTACTATTCAACAAACAAATCTACAGATGATATTCTTGAATCACTCTGTAAACCGCTAGTTTCACCAAACTTTGGAAGCCGATCATGTTCAGGCAACTATGGATAACATTAATGAGCACCTTCAAGTGGCATTGGGGCCTATCTGGGCAATAATCCAAGAAAGGGCAAAGCAGCAATGGATTCTGTCACCAGTCATACATGACAGATATCAAGTATTACTAGATGCATGATCCATTCGCAATGCAAAACCTGTATGGATGTTAGTCTCCAAGTTCTTGGTCCCTTTATCAGTAGTTGGCAGATATTTGAGCTAGAGTTGAAAGTTAGATCCCCCTGCGATGAAGCACATCAAGAGAATGAAACTGGTCTCACCCTCTGCCATTGTGTCATAACATGCACTGGAAGGAAGCTCATTGCTGCCACCACCTCCAGTGTGAGAAGATGGAAAGGAAGAATTTCACATTTTACGTGTTGCATATAGTGTTAGCAATAGGTCCGGGATCGGACAAGAAAAACAGTTTCGTTCGTTTCCTGAACAGTCTAAAACCCCGACACGCAGTGTCTTGGCGGGACAATCCCGGGACCGTACCCATCAACCCACGGGTTCTGTCGGGTTTCGCGAGACCCATCGGTTCCAATCTCCAGTTCAGTGTTTTGGGTTTTTCAATTTATGGTCGCATTTAGACACACGACTGTTAATCGCAAAATATTGACATTTACACACTATTGTCCTTTTCTGATGAATCGGCTACCTTTATACCCAAAAACAACAGAGACACACTCGTTGCCTGATCCTGAACATGATAGTCAACGGCTCGTCAATGATTTTTGCTCTTGCTTCATGAGTAATCTAACTGGCGATTGGATGCAAATAATCATAATGGATGTATTGGTCGTTTTCCAACTCGAAAGAGCAAGAGACATACTCCCTGCCCCATCCTGAAAATGAGCGTCAATGGATCGTCAATGATTTTTGGCCTTGCAGGATGGTTAATCAAAGCGCAGGATACCCACAACGGTCTATATATGGAGTTTTGACTGGTTTTATGGACTAAAACGTTTAGAATCACTAAGTTGCAGCATGGAAAATAAATAAAGTTGTGATTGTCCGGGAGGCTGTCGTGGGATGACCTCTTCCTTATCAGCCCAGAAAGGCTGCCAAAACCTTGTTTATAGAACTCTGCGATCATTCACCACCAAGATTACCCAACATTCTAGACCAAAAATCATTGTCGCTCTGTTGACGCTCATTGTCAAGATGGGGCAGAGAGAGTGTAGCATTTTCTTTTGCCTAAAAAGGCGGCCAGTACAATGATTATAGATAGCAATGATTAATTCACATTTCAATAACCTGACTTACAGGACCAAAAATTGTTGACGCTCTGTTGACGCTCATTTTGCCACAGCCATATCTAAATTATGCTACCATTTACTTTGGCAGAGATTATCAAGTACAGTGTTCTGACAGTCGTTCTATCCTCTTCATGTATGTTTTCATTATCACTACTTTGTTGTTGAATTGTGCATATAAATATATCCATTAAAAGATACCTTAAAGTGTCCCTCCCATTCCTTTCAATCAATTCTCGTCCGAACCCTCAGATTCACCCAACAGATTGTTGTCGTCTTCAAAATCAATGCCAGCGGTATTTCCACGCAGCAGATGGTGTACTCAGCAAATCTGGAATAATATCTTTATCGCGCTTGCTATCCTTGGCAAATGCATTATGATTGAAAAATTGAGTCTTTGGAAGTGGAGAATGCATATACACTCAGCTGGATGGCATACCTTCTATTCCATAATATTCATTGACCTCAGCGTCACCTGGTGGTGCAGGTAGTGTTCCGGGCGGTCATGGCCTGCCGGGCCGAGGTTCCACAGGTTCTGGTGGACGTGCAGCGGTTCCTTTCCGCCTGCAGCGTGTCTGCGGATTCTGTGCTGTACAATTTTGGCATGGACGGCAGCCGGTCGTATGATTTTTGTAAACCATTGCCGGGTGTCTTTCCATCCCAGCTTTCACCTTCTGATGGGCAGGAAACTCAACTCCTCGCTTCTTCTCTTCACGGACTTTGGCGGGAAGTTTCTTAATTAGTTGTTGCGTTTTCTATATGGTGGCGCGCGAAAACAAGCCTTTGGCCATTTTCGCAATATTCAAGGCAACGCACATGTCGGACTGTTCCAGCTGTACCCGACCTCCTTGCCTCGCCATAGTAGCAGACATGTTGAAAACCTACAAGAAATTAGTTGCTGCTTCTAAAACTAAGATTCGGCTATTATCCCAATGGTATACGGCTCTGTAGCCTTCTCTAGAGTCTTTACAGCCTGTTTTGTCCACTCCCAGTGACATTTATCACCAAATTCGTTCGCAAAAATCCCCGAGCTGGTGACATCACCATGTTCGATATTGGGGACTGTGCGGACAAATGCCTTCGTCGACCATGGAGGTTTGCCATTGCGGACAGCGATAAATTGGTCACGGAGCTCTCTACGTACACCAGCGGTACAGTATAATGTCAGTTGACCGCCTTGTATATCGATATGGAGCTACTCACATCCGATGGCATGCTGCTGCCTATGAATGCTGAGTCCAGTTTTAAGTACTTTTTTGAAATGTGCATCCTGGGCCATATTTTCGGTGGCTGCAATTGTAGAATCGCAGTGTACTAAATGGTGTGTGTGTTGCAGCTGTCTCTCAGCTAGGGGCGGAGTGGCTGAAGCGCCCGTTGTTCAGCTCGATTCGGACTGAATCACACCGGGCTGAGGTGCTTGTCGAGCCATGACTTGCTATTGCAGAAAAGGTGAGGAAGATGATAACTAAAAGTTGAAAGTCCTGAAGAATATATAGTAAGCTACCGGCCACAAGAGAATGAATGACTGTCAACTTGCACGTTCTACTCAAGATACATCCTGCTGCATATCGCTAGAAGTTGGAAGTGATTCCAACGGTCCCACGATTTGCAGTATGTCGGTCCCACGATGTCTGTCAGTTTGTTTACAGGGATACGTTGAAGTGAATGACAGCTGCTATCTCGTGTTTGATAGACATAAAAAGGAAATTCTTCGACGGAAAGGTCGTCTGGTGATGTTTGTCTCAACACATTGCTGGGATCTTATATGAAACATACGCTAACTATCATGCCATAACGAACGATGAGTGTTGCCATTCCAACTGACATGACATTCAAAACACATATTGTGCTTTGTTCCAGTTGATCAAACATTCGAACCTTGACATAAATGACTCAGCTCACCGCCATGTGGTCCATATCTTCTAACATCCAGCATCTCGCCCAGCAAGGTCAATACACGATACAATAGTCACTGCTCCGAAAAAGAACTTTTCCCCACTTCCGGCGGGCAAGTACGGCAAATCAACAAAGATATCCACATGTCGACATCAACAAGCGAATTAATGCGTGAGCGGCTTTGTGGCAGAAAGGGTCCGAGCAATGGGAGCATTGCACAGCTTGCAATCTAAAAAGAAGCTTGGGGAGGAGAAAAGGCAGGAAACGCACTTTTTAAGCAATGAAGAGAAACAGAAATGGAGTGAGGATTGTGTGGAGAGAGAGACCACTGTGGCATGAAAGCGGGTTCAGGACGCAGAGACAGCGATTATGCAAGATATGATGACTGCTGCAAACGGGGGTGCGACAACTGCAAAGCCAGAAACAACATTTGAAAAGATGTTAAATGTGATCGGAAACAGTCTGAGCGATCTTGCAAGATCCGATGATGCACAGGATTGAGAAGATGAGGAAGATGAAGAAGAAGGTATACAGCTCCGCAAGCTCAGTGATGATGATGAACCTGGCTCAGTGATGGGGACAGTCACTAAAATGATACAGCACAGCATGGAGAGTTTTCAGCCAAAGCAGATGAGACTTAACCAATTGACCCAACTGGGATGCAGGGGATGCAGCCAACAACTTGCTTGAGAGAGATATGAAGTATGGGACTGACGAATTGAAGGTTCCGGCGGTCATCAAGCCCCAAATAGACACAACTGCTGCCAGACCATCCCCGACAACAGTTGGAGAGCATATGCAGACTTTTGAGATCGTCCGAGGACAATCGGAAATGCTGGTAGTGAGTTCGCTACCAGGAAGTAGTCAAATGAGGCTGGGTTCGGAGAAACCACAGTCACATCAATTCATACCGGTTCTTTCGCCCGGCATGGGGAGTGATTCAATGCCGATTCAGGATGCAAAGCCTGTTCAACCCGGATACTTGTACCCCTGCATGGAGCATCCCTAGGTAATTACCATATAGAAATCGGATACGGACGAAGATATGGTAATGGTTCCCGCGTCGCTGGACGTTTAGACAGCCAGATAGTTAGTTTTAATGACCTATTTGTCGGAAAAGCAATTTGTGTACCTACTTTGGTATGTGTCCGCATTTTCCTTATTTCAGTAACCCAAGTCAGAGACCTGATGTTTCATCAGAGTGTGTGCAATGGTCGAACAGGCCATGCGAATGATCTAACTTCCAAATCTGGTTGATAGACGGCCATCAAACATGGTATCGACTTGCCTATTACAGTTACATTAGAAAACACAGTCTAAAATAGAGATGAAATTTACTAACAAAATTGAATTTAGTGATGTCAAACGAGTCATAGGACGAGCAGTCAGTGCGCAGTATCAACCCGGATCAATGGCAGCCGTCATGCAGCATTAGTTGATGCACCTAACTACATAACTGTCCGCTCAGACCTGCTGCACACAGTCGAGATTCTGAAAATCGCATATGGTGCATCATGGAAATCAAGGAAAACGAGCTGGGAAACGAAAGGTGAGGAAATCGGGCTCTTTATGTCCAAAATTAGTTGATTGATCTGTATGCCATAACTTACCAGCTGAAAGTGCCATAAAGGGATGGAACTACGTCATTGATCGGACTGATGACGTGAATTGGGGTGGCGCAGAAACCAACAGGCCTCAATGCTTTGGATATAGATGATTCTACCAAGAAATGGCTCATTGTCTGTCAATAATAACAGTATGACTTTCAATCAAAATGATTGCTCACCAAATGACTGTTCATATGCCTCTCAGGTTAGTGTCAACAGAGCGTCAACAGAGCGTCAACGATTTTAGTTTGATCATGTCGGCAATCCAAGGGTTGCATCGTCACATCAATCCAAAGAGAAGTTATTGGCCGGCTGTAGATGTAAAACGGCAAACAACATGATCGTTGCCCCATCCGACAAATGAGCGTCAACGGAGCATCACCGATTTCTGGTCTTGCATCTTGGATAATGACTATGCTGCGCGACAACATTAAGCTATAATGGCAGTATTGGCCTCCTTTATGGGCAAAAGGGTCAACAACCATATCGCCACCACCTTCTAAAAATGAGCGTTAACGGAGCGTCAACGATTTTTGGTCTTGCATCATGCACAATTCAAGGGCTGTGCAACTGCATACACCCATAATCATAATATTGGCCGCCTTTCGGGGCAAAAATATTAGTAACGATATCGCTACTACGTTCTAAAAATGAGCGTCAATGGAAAGTCAACAATTTTTGGGCGGGCAGCTTGGATAGTGTCAGCAACAGGTCCCAATTCCAGGGTCGGTTCCGGGTACGGTTCCACCCTAACCCGGACCGTGGCAACGGGTCTTACAACACGAAAAACCCGGACCATTGGACATGGGCCGGTTTTACCACCAAAAACCCGGCATCTCAAGTCCACAATTTTGGCTCCAATTAGGAATTTGAGTTCTGATCGTAACATGACATGATCAGTATGAAGATTGTGCAGTTTTAGCCGCTCTTTCACCTCCCGTTGTCAGATTTGCGATTGGACCAATATTCGTTGTGTCGCTATCGAAAACCCGCCAATTTCGCGTAAAATATCGCGTTATTTCACAGCGATTCTACGAATATTGGTCCGATCGCAAATCTGACAGCGGGAGGTGATAGCGCGGCTGAAACTGCACAATCTGCGTACTGATCATGTCCTGATACGATCAGTACTCAAATACTTACTTGGACCGAATGTAGCGGGAACCGTTAAATGGAACTGCGGTCCGGATACAACCCAGCTAAAAAACCGCAGATTTATCAGCGGGGCGGGTAACAGCCCCGCCAAGAAAAGGCGGTTTGGGTTTTTGGCCGGGTCTGGAACCGAACCGAACCGAACTGCCAGTCAAAACCCAGACCACTGGCAGGTTCACCCGGACCCGTTGCGAACACTCATCTTGGATTATCAGACCGCAATGTAGTAGCGTTAACCCATAATGGTACTATCGGCTGCCTTTATTGGCATAAATGCTAGTGATGATATCGCAACCGTCTCATCTTTGTATGCCCTTGTATTCAACTTCACAAGTATGTATACGATGTCTCACTGGTCAAACTTTTTTCTTGCTTGTAGCTCTAAAGGCAATGTTTCAGAACCTGCGTTCTACCTGACTATAATGAATCCATTGACAGTCACCCAGATCGAATTATGCAGAGTTCAATTTCCTACCGCAATGTCAGATACAAAGTATCTAAATACCTCAGTGCTGGAGGTTATGATTTCTTCCCAAACCGAACGTGTCTGTATTTGTGATCTAAGTGACCTTATGTTCCCAATCATCTTCGATGCGTGTTAGGCTTCAATGAATGTTGGCTCGAAGTGGCCTATTGCTTGCACTAACGGTAGACATGCCCCTTCCTGGCGATTCTATTTACATCGCTGAATTGAAGAGACTGGCAGCCCAGGCATCATATGTATCATTTGTCATCAGGTTCTACGCCATACATGAGATCATGGGACCAGCTCAATGGGCAAACACCTGCTGGCAAAAGCGCATATCGCGAAGTAAAACAAATTAACAGTGTCCGAGGTGACCGATTTGACTAGTTAAACTTTCGATGAAACAGCTTTTGCCATACTGACGCCGCAAGGAAGTCGAGGTATTCCAATTGTATGTTGGCCAAGGAAAATCAAATTTACCATTCAGGTTTTATGTATAGTTACTGAATTGACAGACAAAACGCTCTAAACTGGCAGCAAAGGACTCTCAACCTACTGAATTTCACTATGACACCTAGAATCGGTACCTCATGTTAGACTTCATTTCGGCACATAGTCCATAAAACGAAATATCAAACCTCGAGGTACGATGGTCATATAATGCATTACGAAGCGACATAGTGTTACCGTCAGCCAACATCTTAAGTAATATTTGCCAGAGGGAATACACACTGACAGTGGATGCAATTAAGAACAATTGCCGTCAAGAATCAAAGTTAGTTTAGCTTTGGACGGATGGACGTCGACGAACAAATTAGCAATAACGTCGGTCATTGCTTAGTGTCTGGATCGATATTCGGCTTTGCGAGAGGAACAACTGGCATTCGATGTGGTTGATAGCCCATTCTTTTCCTATTTCGAAAGCTCATTAAAGATTACACGACAAGGGTCAGCATACGGGAGTCCAGCTAGCCGGGCATTTGGAGGAAGTTCTTGATCGTTTTGAACTGACTGACGGCCGTTTAATTGGAATGACAACCGACAATGCTTCCTCAAATTACTTGATGACCCATGAACTATAAACTACCCTTGAGGCCTCCGGAATCGAGTGGCTCGCATTGAGAAATCACATACCATCTATGGCACACCTCATTCAACCTGCTTTGGGTGCATTCATGAGCAGCCTGGGTGTAAAAGGCCACACCAAGTCTTGGGAAGCCTATGAGCGCGATCAGCAATTTGGAGAGAATGAAAGCACAGACATTGGGAAGAGACAAAGACTTCGAAAAGAGGGCAATGCTACAATCAACAAGGTGTCAGCCATGAGACCAGGTTTAGCAAAGATCATTGAGAAAGTACGTATTTCAACATATTATGAAAGTGCTGAAACTACCATGCATATAGCAGAGAATGCTTGCTGCATTAATGACGCTGACACCTGGACGTCGAAATGAGTTCATTGACTGTCAAAAAGCCATAGTCCGGATCGCAATACTACCCATTATTGATGTAAAGCCACGCTGGAACTCGACACTGAAGTTGCTCGAGTGTGGCTACCGATTTCGTGAATTCACACCTGAGTGGCTTAAGAACCCACAATATAATGATGACCGGCCACTCTTCAGGACTCAGGATGAGTGGACCGTTGTCAAGTATGTCATGGAGGTTGTACAGCCATCCCGGTACTGGACTCTGTGGACGTCAAAACGGCATTCCTTGACTCTTCATCAAATCATCACTGTCAACAATGACATGTTTGATCACATGGACGGCATGATGTGAGCGTTGGCCAAGAAAAGACACAATGGAAGGAAGAGTTATTCTTTGCTGTGAAGTGTGCGCGGAAGAAACTCTCCAAATATTGTACCGAAGTGACTCCGACAACTGGTATGTTCCTGATTTCGGTGCATATCCTTGATCCGTTCTGGAAGTTGTGATCGTTTAGGAAGTGGGACCAGGGAATGGATATTAATCCTGAAGACGAGACTTCTTATACTACCCAATACCAGGATGCCTTTCAGAACTTTGTGGAGAACGAATACTGCGTGCAACATAGATGTTTGCCGGTTACTAAGTCCAATAACACACTGAACAACAATCTCAGCTCCGTTGAAATGGCTTCAGGATCTGGTCAATCTTCTTATGATCCATATGATTTGTCCAGCGATGACGATGAATACATAATGTCTACCAATGTTGCTGAAATGACACCCGGACCAAGCGGTCACGCATCATGTTTATTCACAGCCGCAAACTTCTATTTGAATTCACCTCCTGAATTACTACTGAACTGGGGGCAAATTGTTCCAAATTGTAATGATTACCACTCTGACCCAGTGGAGATTAGTTGTATATTTTAGTAACCGGATAGCACCGACTGGTGGTGACCCCAAGAAGAAACGCACAAAACGTACGCCGATCTCTCCAAACGTGGCACGCGACATATTCTCTATCATACCTCACGGCGTCGGAGTGGAGGCCAGTTTTTCCCTTCCCAGAGATGTGATTGGGTGGAGGCAGTCGAAAACCAGAGGTGAGACCCTTCGTGAAAAGGTGATTGTAAGGCGGTTTGCTCAAGCCAATAGCGGATTACTGGCCGGCGACGACCCAGTATTGGATCCAGACAGCACTGATAACAACATGGAGATGAAGAGAGAGGCGGAGGAAAAGAAGTTGCACACAATGGCCAAGGTCAACAACATTATGGAGATGTGGCTGGGTACCCAAACCCTACGAGCTACACAGGAGGCATCTCGCGCTTAAAATAAACAGATGACTGCTGTAGGATACATTTCAGATACTGAAGTGATTGTCAATGCATCCTGGTCAACCTTTCATCCTGATGGTACGGCTGCATTTAAATTGTGGGAAAAATCACCTTGGTCACCAGCTTTGTCTGCAAAGGACCTCCCTGGCGGACGAAGTCAAGTATTGAATGTCCGCCGAATGAAATGGATTGACCACCATCCTGCTGAAAGCGATGAGGATTGCTCACCCGAAAGCATTTCAGACATTAAAAATTGGCTTAACTGCAATTGGGACTTGGATAATCTAAACGACAGGGAAGATGACTGGGAGGCAGACAATGAATCAGATACGGAACTGGACATTGGCAGTGAGGATTCAGAAACCCCAGAGGTGCGGAATGTGAGTGCCGCACCGAATATTGCTGAATAGATTCAGCCTATATGACGATCAAAGAAGGAGGTTGAAAAGGTGTTGCTGATGGTCAATATAATGAAAATCAGGAGGAATAAGGGGACCAAGAAAATGTAGGACAGAATGTGTCAATGTATTATCACCAAGTTTATTATGTAGTTTGGCGAAGAATTTAATTTAGAGAATTATTATGAAAGAAGATTGACCAGTGACGAGAGCATATTGGTTAATAAAAAAACTTGTTGCGGGCAATATGCATCATTTGGCATAACGCATAGATGTTAACCGGATAAGAGCGACCACTGCTGGAATATTACTGGGCTCGGCTTTGCCATAGAGTCAAGTCCTGATCACGCTGAAAGGCATCTACAAAGTTCAAATATTTATGATTGCAATTGTTACTGGCAGCAGAGCTTGACTTGACCGTACATTAAAATGAGCGTCAACGGAGCATCAACAATTTTCAGTCTTGTAAGTCCGGTAATTCAATGGTGACGTGGTCGGAACTTTCCTTAACCAACACACTCGCGGCCTTTCCGGGCAAATGAGTACACGACACGATAACTGCCTCAATCTGAAAATTAGCTTCAAACGAGCGGCAACCATTTTTGGCTGTGCATCGTGTGTAACCTATATGCCAATTTGTTGCTGCCATTCATAAACGAGTTATTGTGTGCCTTCCAAATCAAAAATAATACTATCAGACTCCCTGCACCATTCTGAAAATGAGTGTCAACGGTGTATAAACGAGTTTTAGTCTTGTCAGTATGGTAATACAAGAGTGACCATGTCACTGCTATCCATAACCAATGTAATGGCAGCCTTGCTTGACAGAACTAAGTGGCGATTGGTTCCACCCATTCATATTGGCTGCCGTTCAAATTCAAAGGATTACTGACACGCTCCCTTTCCCATTATTAAAATGAGCGTCAATCCAGGGTCAAGGATTATTGGTATTGGATGTTGCAGGAAGCCCTAAGGTTCATGATCGTGACTGTCTCATTAGACTTCACGCCATGACTGCCCTTTTAGACTTCACACGATGCTCACCCTCATGCTCATCATATATAAGACGCATCTTTGTCCGTCTCTCTTGTACCTACAATCAACTCACTCATTCACATCAACAGGTTATGAGCCCGGCGGTCGCTACTGACTAAAATCACCTATTTTTTCTTTTCTTTCTATCATTCCACAACCTTCCAAAAAAAAAAAACCTCGAATACACCGTCCTCCCACCCTTACAAAGACCTCCGAAACCTTGAAATCTCCGTCCTCCCGCTCTTACAAGACCTTCGAAGCCTCGAAAAACTCCACCATCCCGCACAATGACTTCCGAAACTTTCAAGAGCGCTTACGGCAACATCCCTAAGTTGACCGAAAACAACTACCCCATGTGGAAAGAGAAAGTGCGGCGAGTGATCATGGGAGCAGACGCTTACGAGATCATGACTAGAGAAGAGCCTGAGCCAGAAGGCAATACCCGGGAGGGCCGTACCGAACTGCGAAACTGGCGAAAACGACGAAACAACGCCCAATCCATCATCTATATGGGATGCTCCGACCAGATCCTCCCACATATCAAACACACCATCGATCCTGCAGAGATGTGGGATATCCTCCACGATCGATTCGATAACACGCTCTCCAAACTCGGTCGAACGCAGATCCTACGCAAATTCCATGCCTGCCACCCAGCAAAAGACGAGAAGATGACTACTTACTTCACTCGCCTAATCGACTACCGCAATCAGTTGAGCGGCTCTGCCGAAGAGATCTCTGAAGACAGCTTTGTCACTCATCTCTTTACACACATACCGAAGGAATTTGCCACAACGATCAACATCTTCGAACGACACGCCCCGCCTCCCACCTCACAACACATCATGGATGCCATTCGATTGGACGAAGAGAAGACGGCCTTCGTGACCGAAATCGCGGACGCCTCGACTGGTGCCGCCCTTTACTCTCAACGCGGAGGTTATCGTGGTCGTGGGCGTGGGCGTGGGCGTGGTGGAAGTGGGAGATTTGGACGACAAAAGACGTACCGATGCACCTACTGCAAGATGGACAATCACACCACCGAAGCATGCGGCAAGCGGAAACGCGCTCAGAGCGGAAACGGCAATTCTGGCGGAAACGGCAATTCCGGTGGAAATGACAGCTCTGGAGACAATGCTGGAGGAAGCGACGAGACAGTGTGCTACCATTGCGGGATCCCAGGCCATATCAGACCCGATTGTATTCACTACAAACGAGCAAAGGAAACACGAAACAAAGTTCGTAAAGGCACAGCTTCAATCGCCACCGCTGGAGATCGAGATCTCCTCTGACTATCCGGTCATGCTTTCACCGCCGCCTCCGCCGATACAACTTGGGTCATTGATTCCGGGGCCTCTCACCATATGTGCAACAATCGCAGCTCGTTCAAGTCATTCAAGAAACTACGCCGACCTATGCTCATTGAACTTGGCGATGATAACACGTTAAGTGTAACTCATCATGGACTTGTTGACGCTACTCAGGGCTACGAGATCGATGCTCTTTATACACCTACATTCCGTCTCTCACTCTTCTCCATCAATCAACTGGACTCCGCTGGATCTACAGCCACGTTTGGCGGCGGCAAATGCTCCATATCATCGCCACAATTACCGATCACAATCACCGGTCATCGTGTCAATGACCTCTACTTTATATCTCCCACTGCAAGCGCACATACAGCATCAACCTTGGATGCACTTTCAAACACACCTCTGATCACAGTTCCAAACACGCCTTCGAGCACCGATTCAAGCACAATCTCCAAGTCCAAGTCCACTCGGAGGAAGAGAACACGAAGCACACTCACCACTGAATCTACGAGTCTATCTCCGACCACTCCTCCGTCTGCACCTCCGAACTCATCTCCAAGCCCACCTGCCATCTCATCTCCGAATGCACCTCTGAGTGCACCGCCGTCTACCTCTCTAAGCACACCTGCCATCTCATCTCCGAATGCACCTCCGCGCGCACCTATATCCACCTCTGCAAGCCCACCAATCGCCGCCACGAAGTCAAAGTCCACTCGAAAAACCCTCACCATCTCACAGTCAAGACTATGGCATCAGCGCTTTGCTCACATGCAGTCTGCCTCTGTGCGATCTCTTATCCCCGAATACACAAACGACGATTCGATGTGCACTGTGTGCATCCAAGCCAAGCACAAGCAAAAGTTCATTCGAGTCAAGGTCAAGCGCACTACGAAGCCCTTTGAGCTGGTACACTCAGATGCATGCGGTCCATTCTCTACTCCCACCTTCGGTGGCAACAAGCATTTCATACTATTCGTTGACGACTATACCCGCTTCACATTCGTATGGATGCTCCCAGATAAAAAGTCGGAAACTTGCACCACCGCCTACAAGACCTTTCAGGCCCGAGTTGCTGCTATGGGCCAGGGCTATCAAATCAAACGATTTTGGTGCGATAATGGCCGAGGGGAGTACGACAATAAGACCTTCCGCTCAGTGCTCACTACCAGCGGTACAACATATGAACCGTGCCCGCCTTACTCTCACCACAAGAATGGAGTCGCTGAGAGAATGATCCGTACCATCACCGAGAAGGCTCGAGCTATGATGATTGACTCCCAGGCACCTGTCCAGTTTTGGGGAGAAGCCGTCAACACTGCGGTCTACCTCCACCAGCGATCTCCGAACGAAGGCTTGACAAAGCGAGATGACCGAGATGGCTACAAAGCACCATACGAAACTCCATACGAGATGCTCCATGCTTTTGGCAAGCCCGCTCACGATAAGGCTGGCAACAAGATATCATACAAGGCTCCTATTCACCATCTGCGACGATTCGGCTGCTATGTGAGCAAGCTCATCCCAGAAGCCCAGCGTCGAAGTAAATTCGGTCCTCGATCAAAGCCCTGCATGATGGCAGGCTACACCCACGATACAACGACATTATGGAGGATTTGGGACCCAAACTTTCAAGTGGTTCGAGCACAGTCGGAAGTCATCTTTGATGAAGAGCGGAACGCATACGTTTCATGCACCACAGACGGAATTGATATTTTTGGACTGCCAGAAAATGCAGAATACATTGAGGAACTTCATACTGGAGATGGACTTCTCCGCGTGCAAGACACTAGAGATGGAGATGGACTTCTCCGCGCGCAAGACACTAGAGACGGAGATGGACTTCTCCAAGCACACAACATTGGAACGGATGGAGATGGACTTCTCCATGGCCGTCCCAAGGATATCAGTGGAACGGGTGAAGGCCACAGAGGTGGTGATCATGGCCACACTGATGATGTCACAGATGTCCATTGCCATCTGCCCGACGACCATACACTTCGTCGAAGTCTCCCTGCACGTACAGGTTTGAGATCATATCCTCCTGACGAGGGGGATACAATCATTCTCGCACACAGTCGTGATCATAGCACGCGCGAGCCACCGGCGTCGAGACAACACATTGAACACAGCCGACGTCTCCGCCGCGAGAATCACATTGCCCGCAGGCAAGCCGCGGCCATGACCAAGAAGTCAACTCAAGGGCCACCACCACCGTCGACCACACGTCGCGCCACAAGAAGTCAAGGCAAGGCCTCCGCGGAAGCATTGATGGCATCAGCACTGGCATCAACCACTCTCAATGGGGACCCATCGACATATGCCGAAGCTATGGCAAGTCCACTTAGAGATCACTGGAAGCGAGCCATTGATGAAGAGAGCACTTCCATCCTCTTGAACAACACCTTCACCACAGTCAACTCCAAAGAAGCCAAGCAATTGCTTGTGAAGCCAGTTGGCTCCAGATGGGTCTTCAAGACTAAGAGAAACCCCGATGGGTCTACACGGTACAAGGCACGCCTAGTTATCAAAGGCTATGAGCAGACTGATTTCGGTGAGACATATGCTCCTGTTGGAAAGCTAACTACCTTTCGATATCTCATCTCTCTGGTCGGGAGATGTGGATGAAACATCGATCACTTGGATGTAGTCACCGCATTTCTCAACCCTGAAGTTGATGACGACGATATCTATATGGTACTGCCAGAAGGCTGGCCGGAAGGCCTCGACGCACACGCTCCACCAATCATTGTGAGACTGAGAAAAGCTCTCTACGGCCTCAAACAGGCACCACGGCTTTGGCACAACGATATCAACACCTTCCTCCTCTTCCTCGGATTCACACAGTCACAAGCCGATCCTAACCTCTATATCCGCAGCGATGGCATTCTCATCCTTCTGTACGTCGATGACATCTCCATGATGTACGCCCGTACGGAGTCTGCCTCCAAAGCAGCGATCGAGGTCAAGGCGAAGCTCTCGGAGAAATACAAGATCACGAACCTCGGTCCAGCACGGCAATTCCTCGGCATCGAGATCCACCGCGATGAAAACGGCACTGGCATCAGTCTTGGCCAGAAGGCCTTCATCACCACGATTCTCAAGCGATTCCACATGCAAGATGCTCATGGAGTCACAACTCCCATGGACCCCAATGTGAAACTCGACTTAGCCGATGATCGGGGGGAGAAGGAACTCGACAAGGACAGTGTCAAGCACTCTCAAGCGATCGTCGGATCTTTGATGTACGCAGCACTTGCCACGCGGCCAGATATATCATGTGCAGTCGCTGCTCTCTGCCGATACAATTCCCGTCCATTCACCAGCCATATGACCGCAGCAAAGAGAGTGCTCCAGTATCTCAAAGCCACAGTAGACTTTCGACTGCACTTCAATGGCAACGGCAGCAGCAATGACAACTACGGCGTCGTCGGATTTACAGACTCTGACTGGGCCAGCGATAGCACCGACCGCAAGTCTCAAGGTGGACACGTCTTTCTCACATGTCACGATGGTGGTGCCATATCATGGCAGTCTCGGAAGCAAGACCTCATCGCCCTATCAACACTCGAAGCCAAATACATCGCCTGCTCCGAAGCTTCCCGAGAAGCGAGATGGCTGCTACAATTGCAGAGAGATATTCACGGCTCTCCGAGCGACCCATCCCCACTACCGATCTACTGTGACAATCAGGGTGCCCTTACACATATCACAACCGGAGTGATCAAGGCCAGAACGAAGCACATCGATGTGTGCTACCATAATAGTCGAGATCTGCATGCTCGCAAAATCGTAGACTACTCCTACGTACACACGAACGACAATGTGGCCGATATTCTCACGAAGCCGCTCACCAAATTGAAGCACATGAAATTCACCAAGGGAATGGGACTGTGGTAATACGAGACTTGGGTGCAATTCAATGGAATATTGCTTTTAAGATTGTTTGATGCACTTGTTTGTTTACGGATGGCCATCCACAGGCTACGGTAGTACTCTTTTCCCTGCTCACAGTCACTTCTCACGAGCAGGGTTTTTAAGGAGGCTACTATGGGAATCACTTGCAGCGCACGTACGCTTGCTATCATTTGTTTATGGATGTTTCAATCATCAATCATGTCTGGTACTCGCATTTGTTTAGTTCTTGCTTCACGGAGTGTAGCAAGAGGGGGGAGTGTTGCAGGAAGCCCTGAGGTTCATGATCGTGACTGTCTCATTAGACTTCACGCCATGACTGCCCTTTTAGACTTCACACGATGCTCGCCCTCATGCTCATCATATATAAGACGCATCTTTGTCCGTCTCTCTTGTACCTACAATCAACTCACTCATTCACATCAACATTGGATCTTGGGTAATTTAAGTGTCGCAATGTGGTAATAATACATAGACGGAGTCGTGGCAGCCTTTTCAATTGAAACAACGCCAAACACATACGACACCCCATCATGAAAGTGAGTGTCAACGGAGCCTCAACAATATTTGGCCTTGCATATTTGGTAATCAAGGCTTTGTGTGCATAGGTGCTCTCATAACAGAACTATTGACTGCCTCTATAGGCAAAAATGCAATAGATAGAAGGCAAAACGCGTATTCCAAAATAATCATTGTCGCAGATTGCAAAACATCCAAAAAGAGATTATTTGCTGTCAAATACCTAATTTTAATAATGTACAATTATCCAACTACAAACAGAAGAACATTATATAAATCTACAGATGGACCCGCTGCGCGACCGCTGGCAAGCAGCCCAAAAAGTGTAAGCAACGGGTCATGGTAACCAGCCAGCGGCCCGGTTTTTCGCAGGCGGTTTCGTTTGATTGGTTCGTTACCTGGCCAAAACCGGGTACGGCAATGTCTTGGTGGGTTTGTTACCCGGACTAGACCGAAACTCTGTGTGTTCTGGCCGTGTAAGAACCGGACCACGGGTCCATTTTGCTGTTCCTACATTTTTGGCTTCAATTAAGTATTTGAGTTCTGATCATATCATGACATGATATATACGTAGATTGTGCAGTTTAAGCTGATCTTTCCCCTCACGCTTTCAGAATTGAGATCCGACTGATATTCGTTGAGTGGCTGTGAAATAAGCGTTGATAATAACCAAAATTCGCGGGTTTTCGACAGTGACTCAACGAATATTGGTCCGATCGCAAATCTGAAAGCGGGAGGTGAAAGAGCGGCTACAACTGCACAATCTGCGTAAAGATCATGTCGTGATACGATCAGAACTCAAACACATAATTGGAGCGCAAAATCTGGGCTTGCAAAGGCCCGGTTGTAAGTTGGAAACCAGCCCAAATGCCAGCGGTCCGGGTTTGTCAGGTGGTAAAACCGTTGTCACAGTTCGATTCCGGTTCTAACCATAACCCAGAACCGTTTTGGCGGGTTGGAAGCGTTGCTAACACTACTCCCAATGCAGACGGGTTGGGCGATTTAAATCGAACCGTACCCAAATTGCCAGTTTGTGTTTGTTGACAACCCGGACTGCCAATTTGGCAACGGTTCGGTTCTGACCCGGGCCAGGACCGGAAGTGACAATCCGGAACGGTTGCTAACACTAGCCTCCACAGAGCGCCCACGATTATTGGCATCGCATCATTGAACATCGAGAGGGTTTCGCTGCTTTTTTGAATCATAATGAAACTATCCCACTCCATTCCAGGCAAAACATGGTTGCTACAACTTCAGGACTATGTGCTATGCATGAGGAATAACAGACTGTCAATCATATTTGGCCATCCGTCATGGAAAATGCTTGGGCTGCGTGGCGACATTGAACTATCATCGAACTATTGGCCGCCTTTCTATGCGGAAATGGTTGTGAAAACATCGCAACTGTGTTCTAAAATTGAGCATCAACAGAGCAACAACGTCTGCTGGCTTTGCATCTGGTGAAAGACAAGGGTTGTGCGGCGACATTGACCCATATTCAAACTTTAGGCAGCCTATCTAGGCAAAGATGCTTCCGACAAGATTGTAACCATGTCCCAAAATGAGTGTCAACGGAGCATCAACTATTTCTCATTATGCATCTCGGATCATCTAACAGCAATGGAACACACATAACCCACAATGAACTTTTGGCAGTCTTTAATGGCAAAAATCATAGTGATGAGACGGTGTCCACCTCCTGCAATTTAGCACCCACACAGCGTCAACGGTTTTGGTGGATGCTCAGAATGCTAATCAGCAATGAACTGCATTGTGCTGTTCCTAAATCGAGTTTTACGTGGTCAGTCTTTGCAATCTATCCTTGTATACAACGTCACAAATATGCATGCAATGTCTTACAGATCTGATTTTTTTGCTTGTCATTGTAGAGTCAATATTTAAGAACTTGCAGCCTGCTTTACTGTATCATTACTTTCACCAGTAATTCGAGTCGGATCAGCCAGCGTTCCAATTCTTACCGCCATGTCAGATTCCAAATCTTTGAACACCTCTTGACTCGAGGTTATGATCTGTTCCAAAAATGAACATGACTTTATTCGCGATTTGACCAACCTTACTTTGCAAATCATTTGCGATGCTTGGTGGGCTTCAATAAATGAAGGCTCAAAGGGAGTGTTTGCTTGCAATAATTCTAGACATGCACCGTCATGGCGATTCTATTTACACTGGGGAATTGAAGCGACCGGCAGCCCTGGCATCATATGTATCGTTTGCGATCAAGTTTTTCACCATCCCTCAGAACATGGGACCAGCTCAATGGCGAAACACGTGCTTCCAAAAGCTCACATCGCAAAGTTAAAGGAGTTAATAGCGATAGAACTTACTGAATTGACTAGTACGATCGTTGATGAAACAGCTTTAGCCATCTTGAACAGGTAAGGAAGTCAAGGAATCCCAATAGTAATTTTGCAGAGGAACATCAGATTTGACATCCAGTTTGTTCCATATTAATTGAAATGGCAGACAAAACGTTTCAAATTGGCAGATAAGGACTTTGACAAGGCCAAATTTCACCAAGACACATGTAATCGATACCTCATGTTAGGACTTCTTTCGGTGCAGATTCCATGGAATACTATATCAAATCTCAAGCTATGACAGTAAGATAAGGCATTACGCGCTGATCTAGTGCTGCCGTCCGCGATAACCCTGAGCAACATTAGTTGCAGGGAATATGCACGCGCAGTGGATGCAATTAGGAAACAATTCCAGTCACGATACAAAGTTAGTTTAGCTTTGGACGGATGGACATCATGAAAGAAATTGACTATAACGTCGGGCATTGCTACTGTTAGGAAGATTGCACCCCGCTAGAACAGTTTGGCTTTAGAGTTGCGACCGGAACTGAACTGTTGCAACGGTTTTTACCATATGAACGCCTGGACCATTCCACTTGGGCAGTTTTACCACCAACCACCTGGCATTTCAATCTTACAACTTTCGCTCCAATTAAGTATTTGAGTTCTGGTCGTATTGTGACACGATCAGTACATTGATTATGCGGTTTTAGGACCTCACTCACTTCCTGCTTTCAGATATGCGATCCGACCAATCTTGGTGGAGTGGCGATCGAACACCCGCGAATTTCGCATAGAAATGGGCCTGTTTTCGCAGCCACTCAAGGAATATCAGTCAGATCGCAAATCTGAATGCTCGAGGTGAAAGACCTCATAATTCTGCACGAACTAGATACCGATTATGTCACAGTACGATCAGAACTAACATACTGAATTGGAGCGAAAGGTGTAGAAACCGTACATGTGGAACAGTGATCCAGTTCCAACCCTGCATTATTCGCACTGTTCTATGTCCGGGCCGGGTAAGAACCCGCCAAGACAAATGGTGGTTGGGTTTTTGTACAAGTCTGGAACCAAACCAAACCAAACCGCCGGTCAAAACCCGGACTACCTGCGGGTTATCAAGACCTGTTGCTAGCACTTGACATTGCTTACTATATGGGTCGAAATTGGGAATTGGGAGAAATTTAACAATCTTTTGATTCGGTTGAGCGGCAGTTCTTTTCGTGTTTCAAAAGCTAATTAAGAATCATTGTTCGAGGGTCAACATACTGAAGCAAGGCTAGCTGTACATTCGAAGGATGGGCTGGATCGTTTTGAGCTCACCGAGCACTGTTTAATTGGTATAACAAGGATAATTCCTCCTCCAAATACTCGATGACACATGAGCTGCATTTAACACTTGAGCCCTCTGCAATCAGGTGGCCTGGATTGAGGAACCATATAAGGTGCATGGCGCACGTCATACAGCTGGCTTTTGGTGCATTCATGTGCAGTCTCGGTGTAAAAGGCAGCACCAACTCTTGGGAAGCCCATGAGCGCGACCAGCCATTTGGAGAGAATGAAAGCATCGACATTGGGAAGAGCCAAAGACTTCGAAAAGAGGGCAATGCTAAAATCAATACGGTGTTCGCCATGAAATCAGGTTTGGCAAAGATAATTTAGAAAGTACTTATTTCATGATATTTTGAAAGTCCTTAAACTGACTTTCATAAACCCGAGAATGCTTGGTGTATTGATTATGCTGACACCTGGTCGTCGAAATGAGTTTATTGATGGTCACAAAGCTAATGTCCGCATTGCAGTACTTCCGATCATAAATCTGAAGACACATTGGAACTCCACATTGGAGTTACTCGAGCACACCTACCAATTATGGGAATTCACACCTGAGCTACTTCAAAATCCAGAAAACACCAATACTGGCCCCTGTTCCCAACTCGGGATGAATCGACGATGGTGAAGTATGGAATCAAAGTATTGAGGGCATTCTGATATTGGACCCTGTGGAGGTCCAAGTGGCACACAGTCACATTCCATCACGTTATCACAGTGTACAATAACAGGTTTAATCACATTGATGGCGTGATGCGAGCTTTAGCTAAGGAGAAAACTCCGTGGGAAGAAGACTTGTTCTTTGCAGTGATGTTAACTTGTCAGAAGCTGTCCTAATACTACTGAGAAGTGACTCCAACAATGGGCATGCGTCTGATTGCTGCACATTTCCTTGATCCTGTCCGGAAGTTGCGATCGTTTAGAAAGTGGGACAAGGGAATGGATATCAGTCCTGAGGACGAGACATCCTATACTATCCAAGACCAAGAGCCATTTCTGATGTATGTGGAGAATGAATACTGCACCAAATATTGATGCATGCCGGTCAACAAACCCCAAAGATTACTGAGCAGCAATCCCATCTCTGCTGCAACGGTTTCACGATCCTGTCAATCATCCTTTGATCCATGTGATTGGTCCGCGATGATGATGAATACTTAATGCCTAACAATGGGGCGGAGACGACACCCGGACGAAACAATCGCACTGCGCGTTTATTGACCGTTGCGAGGCTCTACTTGAATTCACCCCCTGAAGCACCAATGAACTGTGGGCAAATGAATCCAGATCTCAATGATTACCACTCTGACCGAATGGAGTTTAGCAGTACATTTTGCATACTGGACATAACTGACTGGTGGCATCAAGAGGAGGAAAGGCATTCACAGTATGCTGATCTCTTTAATGTGACGCGCGACATATTCTCTATCATACCACAATATGTTGAAGTGGGGGGCAGTATTTCCCTTGGGCAAGATGGAATTGGTTGCAGGCAGTCAAAAACCATAGACGAGACTCTTCGTGAAAAGGATGTTGTATGGCAGTTTGCTCAAGCCAATAACAAGAGTTTGGCAGATACTGATCCAGAATTGGATAATGCTGTGGTGGGAAACAGCTCCTACCACTACAGAGCCACACATTTGAGTTGGTACGTGACAGGGTTAGGGATATCCCGGCTCTGCATCACGCCATTGACAAGGTTTAAAAACCTTTGCTTGACCATCCGCCATCACAACTCAGACAGACAATCCCGTAGCAATCCTCATCTCATCTCTTTTCTTCTTCTGTCTTTTGTTTCTTAGTTCTAGCCAATCAACTATCGCGCTGCGGCTGCTCCCTCCCTATGCACCTCGAAACGAAACCTCCATTTTCGTAACTTTCTACGGAAGCTGACGTGCAACTTCCTGATCCGGGATTTCCACCACAAATGTTGCTCTGACTCGGAGGTCGTTTCGGAATGCAGAGCACGGGAAAGTAAGCTCAGAGCGAGAGACAGACAACAGTGCGATGACACGGACGTGGATAGAGTAGACGTAACAGGACATGAACGACGCGTCATGGAAACCTGGGCTGCGAGCATAGACTACCTCACAGCGACGGTTGAACCCACATCAAGCACGGAGGACGACTAGGTAACCACAGATCGATGAATATAATGAGGTCTTCGCAGCATGGCGATCTCACGGCTGCACGTTAAGGTCATCTCGGCTGCGACCAAACAGCAGAATCAGATGCCACTTCTGGATAGTCCAGGCGCGCCGTTCATTCTTGGCTCTGATGTGACGATGTTCCTCCACTAGCACGAGAGCCTCGCCGCCTTCACCTGTACCAACACCTCCAGCTCTGATGCCATTACGATGTTCCCTTACTACTGTGTGGAAGGCTCTGAGGTTTGAGACACGATTGTCATGTTCGGTGGATACGTGGAACAAGATTGGGCTGGACTCAGGACGGAGTTGTTGGACAGGTCTCGGCTGGCTGATAGTTGATCCCTGGACATCATATACACACATCGTGATCTTGAGGATCTCAGTGCCCAGATTGGACGTCCAGACGATATGGAGACCCTGAAGTCTCTCCTTTGCATGTATGACTATATCAGTGGAGTAGTCACCCAGCGCGGCATGATGGTCGAGTATAAGAGTACTGATATATTGCTGGGAGCGCTTCCCAAACCACTCTGGAGGAAGGCAATCAATAAGCTTGATCTCAACCTGCTCGAACCGCATACGTTCGACTATGGCAAGCATCATAGTTGGATCTCGGCAATGATTCCTGCAGGCAAGGCCGTTGCCATGTTTCAATTTCTTGCCTCAGCTGCCGCTATTCCGACGACTTTGACTTCACCAACTGCACCACCAACATCTCTGACTTCCACTGTATCTCCCACTTCGAAAGCTTCTCCTGCGCCCCTGGCTCCAACGGCTTCAATCTCTCCCACTGCTCCTGCAAGGACCTCGGCTCACTCTGTTGCTTCGACTCCGGCAACTCCCAAGACTCACACTACTTCTCCGGCTTCCATGACTTCCTCTGCTTCTGCCCTGGCTTCTCCGGCTCCCTTCCCTCCCGCAGCTGCCTAGACTACAACGACAATTCCCATGGCAGCTAAGGTTCCCTCGACCACAGCGATAATTACTACATTACCTTCGGCTCCTTCTCCCACAGCATGACAAGGAACCATCCATGCTGGACCGACTGTACGGCTGGGAATAATCCGTATTGAGACACCTCGAGGCCTACCAGTCAGTCGACACCGTTGTGTGCATCCCACGCACTGCCAGGAGTCTGCTCTGCCGAACCGTCAAGTGCTCGACCAGCAGCACCGTCCACAGCACACCTCGCCGTTCAATCAGCGGCCCGCCACACAGCCATCACATCAAGATGCAATACAGCCACCGCCGCAACACAATGTTCTCCCATGCCATTACTGCAGCGGTCAGCATCACCTCCGGACATGTGTCAATTGTTGAGCTGAGTAGATGTATGGATATCACTATGCGAAGGACTATGATGTAACTTGCCTCTTTTGTAGTGAGCACCATTAGTCATGGATCGACCTAATGTCGAAGCGACATGTCTCGTTTCAACAGACAATAGACACACCTTCGCATACGCCCGCGCACAATGGACTACTCGAGCACACGCCACCATACACCAGGTTATCAGCCCTTGGGTTTAAAAAGGGCAACAACGATGAACACTTCCATTTTCGTTTGTCGAGTGGAAGTCAACATCGTCACGGAGAAGCATCTCCACAAGCTAAGCAATTACCCCTCACCCCGCCGTATTTATGACGGCAGCTGCTGGACTCCACCCGTAACGTACAGTCTAAGAGACTATGATAACTGACAATTGCAACACAAGATGAGTTCGACTACGATCACCATCACCAAGTTCAATGGCACGAACTATTCAAAATGGGCAACCGGGATGGCACTACTTCTTGAGCAGATGCAAGTGTATGGTATCATCAAAGGATACGACGACAAGCCGGAAGAGCCAGCAGCAAATGCGACGGCTACAGAGAAGGCCTCTTTCAAAGACTGGATGAATCACCATGGTGTTGCCAGATCGACTATCCTACTCTGCATGGAGCCGAGGATACAAGCGGAATATACGATCGTCGAGGATGCGAAGACGCTTTGGGCAAAACTAGATCAACCAACAAGTCAAAGCTGAAGCTCAACATCTTTGAGATTAGGGAAGACCTTTGGATCATCAAACTACAGGACTGTGGAGATGTTAACAATTAAACATCACGGATCAATCGGACAGTCAAGGATTACAATTTCTGCGCAGGACCGATAGCACCATCGACCACTGGCACTGATGCTGCCGACACCAATAATGACTCTGCAAAGACAATCGCCAAGATGAGTGAGCAAGAGCACATCTTATACCTCCTTTGCGGAATCCCAAGGTACGATGAGTGGACAGTCTTCCTGCAGCTCATGATGGACAAAAATGCCACGATGACTGGCACACCCGATGAGATCGTCACCAAGCTCGTCGAAATGGAAGCTGCAATCAAGAGAGAGAATGGGCTCGCTCCAGAAGCTCTGCTCTTTGCAATGAAAGGTGGCAGAGGCGGCAGAGGCAGCAAAGTCGGCAAAAGTCCAAAGAGGGATAAGAGAGATGATAAGAGAGATGATAAGAGAGATAGTAAGGACGAGAGGAAAGAGAACGATTTCCGGAACTACTTTCATTGCCACCGGCGAGTGCATACCACCGAGAACTGCTTGAGCAAGCACCATTGTGATCCTCCCAAGGCTGCCGATACTGCGGCAAAAGCATCTACTGAGACTACTTCGACTCTCACCACTTCGATCGAGAACTATTGGATGGTGGCTAGCTCAAATGCTTCATCAGGTGACTGGTTCATCGATTGCCAATGCACGACTCACATATCCCGGCGTGGATCAATGGTCATCACCTCTACCGAATATCCTCTGAATCCGAAGAAGGTGAAGGGATATAATGGGGTCACATCATTTCCATCCGGATATGGAAGTGTTAGAATGACTTACCAGCTGCCAGATGGAAAGACGGAAACGATCATACTCCATAAAGTGGTGCATTTGCCGGGGTCATTTAATCCCATCTCCCAATCTCAGATCATTGATAAGGACATCAAAGTTGAACCGGTGAATCACTACGGTCTCAACCTTTATAATCGCCATGGCAAGTTCATTGCCAGTGCACCTCAGGTCGATAGGCTATTCGTTGTGGATCGAGCTCCGGAATTGACCGAATACACCGATATCCACGACAGCTGCCTGCGGGCACTTAAGACGACTGGGCATTCATCTCGGCACGACGCAGCGAAGCGGATGGTATGGCACTGCTGCCTGGCACACGGCATTCTGAAAGTCTTGGAAATCTTGCCGACAATCACTGACGCTCAGAGAACGACCGGGACGTGCGATTGCAAAAGTTGCCTCAAGTCCAAGTTAGTTCAGAAGCCTTTTACTCCCACCACCTCCCGTGCCACTGAGCGTCTGCAGCTCATGCACTCGGACAAATGCGGTCCTCTGGAAACAGGCATCGGAGGAGGTCGATATATGCTGCTCTTCATCGACGACGCCACGAGGCATACGGATGAGTACATATCGAAGTACAAGTTGGAAGCCCTTGAGAAATTCAAAGAATGGAAGGCTCTTAGAGAAACGGAGTTGGGCAAGCAAGTGAAGCGATTTCGTACAGATGGAGGCGGTGAGTACACCTCCAAGAAATTCGCAGGATACCTAAAATCAGAGGGCATACTAAAGGAAACCACTACGCCCAACACTCCTCAGTCTAATGGAGTTGTCGAACAGGCGAACCGCATGATCATGGAACGCGTACGATGCATGCTGGACGATGCCAGACTTTCGAAGAAGTACTGGGCTTTTGCTTTCTCAGGGGCAGTCTATCTCAAGAACTCCACCGCGATGGGATCGGTAGTCGGCAGGACTCTGTACTAGTCCTGGCATGGATCCAGAAAGAAGCAATCGTTGAAGCATCTCCATTTGTTCGGATGATTGGCTTTCGTGTACGTTCCGAAAGAGAAATGACAGAAGCTGGATTACAGAGCCACTACCGGCATATTTGTTGGGTACAGCATATCGACTAGACAGTACTTCATATACGATCCATTGGCCAGGACGCTTCACCCCTCCCGAGATGTGGTATTCAGCGAAGGAAAGCGGTACACAGCACCGAATGCTGCAGACGAAGCGATTCTGAACGAGCACTTCTATAGAGATGTCATCAAGGAACCCAAACCCAAACCCACAGAGAAGCAGCCAATCAGAGATGAAAGTTCCGAAAGTCAAGCGGAGGAGTCGTTGGACCACAATTCACCTCCGGATCCTCCGAAGCCAAAGGAGAAGTCACGAGAATTGGCTCGCCTTGAGACGTCACTTGGAGATGCATGGAAGCCGCCAGCCGAAGGCAGTCGCTGAAACCGCGCTGGCAAATTGGCCGCGGCTGCACAATTGGCTCTCAAAGATCAGGAATTTGAGGATATGATTCCCATCTACGCTGCAGCTGCGATCTCCGATGATTACCATCAAGAGGATGGCATCGATGATCCAAGGTCTTACAAAGCATCGACCGAGTCTCCACTCGCCGACAAATGGGATACAGCGATGAAAGATGAGTTTGATGCAATTGGTCAGCATCAAGTATTTGGAGATTTTGTGGAGCTTCCGGAAGGGAGAAAGGCTTTGCCAAGTCACTGGGTATACAAGATCAAGCGCGATGGAGCACGCAATATCCAGCGGTTCAAGGCCAGGCTAGTCCGTGGAGGAAATGACCAAATTGAAGGCATCCATTACCAGGCTACATATGCACCGACTGCTCGCTTGGGCCACGTCAGGTTGGCACTTGCCATCACCGCCAAGTACAATCTCCAGATCCATCAAATGGAGGTATGCACGGCTTTCTTGGGTGTTGACTTGGAGGACGAGATCGATATGCACCCGCCGCAGGGATACTTTGGTTTGGTCTCTGGTAGCCGATACTATGATCCAACGTCAAAGACTTCGTGGAAGATGGTACTCCGCTTGAGAAAGTCTCTTTATGGCCTGTAGCAGTCCTCACACGATTGGTACGCCACTTTGAAGCACTCCATGATCTCGATTGCATTTGTGACATCACGTGTCGACGGAGGACTGTTCTTGCTCCATGATAAGGATCAATGCATAGTCGTTGCCGCAGTCGTTCTGTATGAGGATGATCTCCTCATTATTGCTAACGAGGGCTTGATTGGGCAGATCTTGTATCAGATGAAGAAGAGGTTCCAGATGCATTATCTCGGGAGTGTCTCCTTCTATCTCGGCATGAACGTCGAACGCAATCGGGAGTATCACACGATCAACATCCATCAGCACAGCGACATTGGGACGATTTTGGCGAAGTTCAGAATCGACGAGTCCAGGCCAGTTGCCACGCCAATGGCGATGAAGTTTCATAAGAGGAAGCCCGACGAAGAAGCCTGCTATCTGACCATATACCAATCGATGATCGGAAGTGTTATGTACGCAATGACCGCCACTCGGCCCCATATCGCATATGCCATCTGAGTCCTCAGCCGGTACAATCACGACCCGAGCAATGAGCATATGGTAGCTCTCAAGAGCCTTTTTTGGTTCCTCAACAGCATGAAGGACTGGAGTCTGCATTTCGGAGGACCACTCGGAGGAGCACTCGGAGAAGCACTTGGAGAAAGTAAACTCAGAGGAGAAGGAGAAGGCGTGCTTAGATGTCATGTCGATTCGCACTATGCTGGATGCCCGGATGAATATAAATCGACCAGTGGACTGGTCATCACCGTCGGAGGAGCAGTCGACTTGAGATCGAGAAACCAGAAGTCGACTGCCCAGTCCACGACCGATGCCGACTACTATGCGTTTTGATTAGGCTGCATGGGACTCACACAGATCTTACATCTCTTGAACGAGCTCGGCATCCCGACAATCCCTCACGTGTTCTTCGACTCACAGTCACTGATCGCGAGCATCCAGAACAGAATCTACCGCGGAACTGCAGTTGCACTCATTGCGACCAAGTACTATCTTGCTGCAGATATGGCTAGAGATGGAGAGATCGACGTGAGCTACATACCGCCTACTGAGATGCTCGCCGACTGCCACACAAAGCCACTGCCGAAGCCCGCCTTCTTGAAGCAATCTGCTGCGACGGGAATGATCGGGAATGGCCTCGGAAATGGTCTCGGGATTGGAATTGGGAATGGCCTCGGATATGGCCTCGATACAATTGGACATGGTCTTGGGAATGGTCACGGAAATGGTATCGTAACTGGAAATGGCATCGCGAATGCGGTCGGAACATGAATTGATTGGGCACGTTTCATTCAAGAAGATCCACGATGACTGATTGGTTCCTCTTCTCTTTTGTTTAATCTTTTGTTTGAAACGGATGTGATAGCCGCCCTAGAGGAGTGTTGAGCTGATTCGAAGTACGGATATCACTATGCCAAGAACTATGATGTAACTTGCCTCTTTGGTAGTTAGCACCATTAGTCATCGATCGACCTTATGTCGATGTGACATGTCTCATTACACGATTCAGTACACACACCTTCCCATACGCCCACGCACAATCAATTACTCGAGAACATGCCACCGTACAACATTGATTTGCGCACTGACCTGCACAATGGTGTTGTAAGTACCAATAATCGTGATAGACTTGTGCTTGGACGTGCAGGACAGGAGATACCAATGGCACTGGCTGCCCGCAGGGAGCGTACAATGAGGGACTATGCACGTGCAGGGCATCGAGTTCCTTTGACACTACCACCGCCACCGCCATCACCATCACCACCGCTGCCAGCGTCGTCATCGCTCACGTCCCCGCCATCGCCACCAGCCTGTCCAGTCTCACCAGCTCCATCTCCAGCTCGACTGACACCTACCTTCACACCACTGCTATCCCCGGAACAATTGACACAGCTGCTGCGGAAGGTCATGGAGTATTTCGCACGATCTCGGCAGGTCAAAGTCGACTTGCAACCCCGTCCGAGATACACAGCCCTGCCACCGCTCGCTGTATGACTGGAACAAATACGGGAGCTGTAACACTGTGAACGTTTTCTACTTGGTAGAGCATAGGCTTGCTGACGGCAAGCAGTCACGGCAACGCAGAGTGTGCTTCACACAGAGCGCCAGGGAGGGGAAATTTCATTTTTTTTCACCACAACTGGATACTAGTGCGGGAGAGAAGTGTACTTGGAGCAGAGAAGTGGACTCGGAGGAGACGTGTACCCCGCAGTCGGAAGCACACTTGGATGACTCGGGTGCGATGCACACTTGACGATGGTGCATTTGGAGGATACGACTGCCAGAATCGCACCCGGAGGATACGGAGGTCAAGCAGACTTGACAGGTACAGAGGATTGGACTGGAAGAGTGAGCACCGTCTTGTTGAACCGGGACGACAATGCTGCTGAGGAGGAGAATTGTCAGCACTTTCCCCTTAAACCTGGACGATGGTACGGGCACGGAGGACACGGGATAGTGAGCACCGTCTCGTTAAACCGGGACGAGATGCCAAGAGCGGAGGATTCCGGGTGGATGCCGCAGTGGAGAATCGTGAGCACCGTCTCATTAACCCGAGACGAGGATTTGGACTGAGAGGACACAGGACCTTGAGCACCGTCTCGTTAAACCAGGGTGAAGGTCGATTAGCACCGACTGTAAATGGGACGATCAGCACTGAGTGCAAACGGAATGGAATATGAGCGGAGCAGACTTCGGTGGAATGTTGGATAGAGTCGGGTTTGGGCTGGGTTTTCGTTTGTTTTCTCGTTTCTTTGTTGTTTCTCGTTCCTTTCTTGTTGCTTGTTTAGTATGGAATGCGGTGTTTGCTTTCGGAGCACGATCTGCATGTTACGGATATGAGATCTTGGGGATACGAGTTGACGGTAAGAACGAGAAGGAGGATGGGGGAAGAGGAGACCCACATGCATTGCACTTGCTGGCTGGGGAGGAGTTGTGGTGGGAAAACCGCTCACACCACTACAGAGCCACGCATTTGAGTGGGGACCTGACAGGGTTAGAATTGTCGTGGTTCTGCATCACACCATCGACAAGGTTGAAAAACCTTCACTTGACCATCCGCCACGACGACTCAGACAGCCAATCACCTAGCAATCATCCTCTCATCTCTTTCCTTCTTCTCTCTTTTGTTTCTTATTCCTAGCCAATCAACTATCTCGGTGCGGCTACTCCTTCCCTACTCTCCTCGAAATGAAACCTCCAGTTTCATAGCTTCCTACGGAAGCTGCAGTCCGAGTTCATTATCCGGGATTTCCGCCACAACGTGAATACATAAAATGTCTCGGAAATGAAGAAAGTGGCGTAGGAAAGGAAACTGCACAGAATGGCCAAGGTTCACGACTTTGTGGAGATATGGCAGGGCAGCCAAAACCTACATGCTACACAGAATGAATCTCGCGCTCAAAACAAGCAGATGACCAGTTTGGGATACATTTCTGCCACTGAAGAGATCGTCAAAGCATCCTGGTCACTCTTTCAACATGTTGGTGCGGCTGCATTCAAATTCTCAGAAAGATCTACTGTCCGGCCACCTTTTACTGCAAAGGACCTCGCAATAGGACAAACTCAAATGTTACTTGTCCGCCGAATACGGAGAATCAACCTTCATCCAGTCGACCATGGCGAGGATAGCGAACCTGAAATCATTTCGGACACTGAAGATTGGCTAAACTGGAATGGAGACTTAGATAATCCAAATGATAGTGAAGATGATTGCGTGGCAAATGTTGAATCTAATATGGACCAACACAATAGCATCGAGGATCCAGAATCCCCAGAGCAGTGGGATTTGACCGCCGAGCCAAATATTCCCGGATTGATTCAGCCTACACAGAAGTCAAAGAGTCATGCTGAAAAGGTGTTGGTGATGGTGAATGCAATCAAAATGAGAAGGAACCAGGGAGTGAGGAAAATGTAGGACAGAATGCGACAATGTTTCACTAGCTTCTTTATGTATCTTGACAGAGTGTTTCAGTTACAGATATATTATGCGCAAATGGTGACCAGAAGCTGTTAAATATCGATTGAGAAACAGATGTATAGCAGTCCCAATGAAGCTTTTAGCAAGACACATTAATTTCAGTCCTGTGTGAGCGAACATTGCAAGAATGTTACTGCGCTAGGCTTTGCCACAGGGCCAAGTCTTAATCTGGCAGAAAGACTTCCAATATGTTAAAATAATAATGAAAACTACTGTCGATTGCAGCAGATGTTGAATGGACAATACAGTAAAATGTACGTCAACGGTGCGTCAACGATTTGTGGTCATCTAGGTATGGTACTCAAATAGTGTATTGGTCGCCATTAGGCATATTTGATGTATTCGCAGCATGGATTGCTTAATGGGACCACAAGACGGTCATCGCCTCATTCTGAGAATGAGTGTCAACGGAGCATCAACAATTTGTGGTTATGTCAGTACGGCAATTAATCAGTGCTTTGATCGCTGTTAGGCATAATCGATGTATTGGCAGCTTGTATTGCCAAAAGAGACAGCTACACAGTTATCGCCCCATTCTGAGAATGAGTGTCAACAGAGTGTCAATGATTTGCAGCTCCGCATCTTGGCTAATTTATATTCTGATTGGTTGCATACATCCATTTATCAACGTCAATGGAGCGTCAACAGTTTTAGTTGTTCCATGTTTGGTATTCAAGTCATCACACTAATCTTCACGTTCATAATGGAATGATTGACCGCCATTATAGGCAATAATACAATATACCAAAGGTAAAATACCGGTACCAAATTAATCTATAATCCAAGCTGCAAAGCATACAAAATCACATGATTCGTTGTTGAAAACACCATTTTGGTAAGATACAACTAACAAACTACAAAAACAAGAGCCTGATTTGAATCTATACATGGACCCACTGGGCGACGCACTGGCAACCCGCCCAATGATGATGGGTTGGGAGTACACCATTAAACCATACCCGAGTTGACGGTTCGGGTTTATTTACAACCCGGACCGCCAATGTGTGCACAGTTTAGTTTGGACAAGGACCCAGACCCGAGGTGACAGTCCGGAACTGTTGCTAACACTACCACCCTCTGGCCAGTGACGCTACTGATGTGAACACCGGGAATGGTATCAATATAGTGCTCTGCATCGGTGTCGATGCTGGGTTCGGCTTTTACTTTATCTTTGGCTTGAGCTGCCTTCCAGGCTGCGGTTGATGGCGCTTCTCTGCCTTCTCTAGTCTGCCTCTCTATGTTGCTTCTGCATGTATTGGGGCCCCCAGCCTGGCACCATCAGTGTCTGCATTCCTTTCCTCTCTCTAGCCCTTCTCAGTAGCACCCACCACTCCTGTGACCACCTCTGTAATGCCATTACCCCACAGTACATAATCCTGGTGGTATGTGTCCCACTTCTCCTCTCTGTCTCCTGCGATGTTTTCATTCCTCACCACAGCGCTTCCTGAAGTGCTGTCTGCGCTTCCAGCATGTTTCCCATCTTTCCCATTGTTTGGTGTAGCTATTCTTCTTTGCAGATTTGATGCTGAGCCGCTCGCTCCAGGCAGCTCCTGCAGTCTCCAGATGCGAAGGCTGTCGTGGGGCCCTCACTCCGGATTCACCACATTGTGTTCTTGATTGGCTGCATCACGTGAAAAACGGTTGCGCCCACAATGTCCAGGGCCATATGTATCACTGCAGTCACCATCTCTAGCCCCATATTCATCGCTGCGATGCTCCGCCTGTCACCCGCTGTCACCCGGTTCTCCTGTGTCAGGATCAATTTTCTCAGTCACTCTGACATGGGTCATCACTCCAGTTAGTCAATCCTGTCTTCCAGGGTAGTCCTCAATGTCGCTTGCTTATTGGCCGTAACACTGTGTCAATCATGTTTTGTGCCAAGACTTTATGCTAATGCACTCAATTTTATGAATTCTTGTGCACACCCTCCACTTGCAGTCCAAATGCTGTGGGGAAGCTCATTCCAGAGTCAATGTAATGTTAGAATTCCATTGATGCTGTCCAACTTCCCTTTGCTGTCATTTTTGTTGACTTTATGTGCCGTTTCTATTTTGCCCTGACTTTTGTCGTGTACATGTGTTGGGAGTTCCCTTGGTGGGCTTGTTATCTTCCACATGCTAGGTGTGAATGTGGATTGCTCTCCAGGTACACTGATCTCTGCTGTCTGGGCTTATCATGGGCACTGGACCTGTCTGTTGTAAAGTGCATATAGGTGTTTCATCCTGGCACCTCTGGGAGGGTCATGCTATGTGAGAATTTTCAATGTGGTGGGAGCATCTCTCTCCTGAATTTTCATTGCTCTACTGATGGCATAACTCCTTGAAGTAATGGTAAAATTGAATGTTGTGTCTAATGACGTGATTGGGATTACCAGAACTCTACCAAGCATCTCTTAGTGCTGTTGGACAAAATATTCGTTCATCAATGTGATTTTGTTGATTGCTCAGTAGTCTGTACCCAGCTGGAATTTGGAATCCATTGGCATCCCAACTATGATTCTTACTGGCACTGGTGCTGGTAATTAGAAAGATTTGGCCATATGATTAATTTACGCCTACTTCTGAATCGATTGTGTGGGCATTTGGTCAATGTGAGGGTCTATGCTATAGCTTTGTTAAGTACCTTCACAAAGTGCCTGTATCTTATCGTAATAATACCTGTATTATCAGTAGAAATATCACTTATTGTAGCTACTCTCCAATATCCTGTATCTCCAATGTATTATTTGGAATTTGGGATGATGGGGAGTGGAAAGTATGATCCTGTGGATCAAGTCGTTGATCCCGGAACCAGCCAAACCCAATTTGCCCAACCACCGACCATTTGTGAATCAGTGTGCCAGTTGCACATATTCAAGTTTTCTGAATGGAATTCCTCATCCACTGTCTCAGCCACTCCCACTCCATTCCCACCCTTACAGCCCTCTGGTTGATAGTCAATTTATCATAATCTTCCATGTTTGTAACCTCCATAGTGACTACCAGCAGCCATTGCATTCATGATTCATTGATAGAATGTCACTACAACCAGATGCATTCATTAAGTTGACCTTGAGTTGGAGTATGCAGATAATGTATGGGAGCAGGGAAAAACCATACGACATTCCATATGGCACGTCGGGGCATTTGTTCATATCCCTAGCTGTTTATCAGCTACCACCGACATACTGTTGTCATCTTGTTGCTTATTGACTGCTACTTTGTCATTATGAGACCTGCATAATACACATTCGTCATTATGTTACCTCTATACCAGTCAAGGTTTTACCACCTACAGCTGCCAAGTCAACATCCCAATTCCAGGATATATTTAACCCCAGATATTATTGTACATCTGCATCGAAGGGCTCCATATCAGTGTGTCGACCATCATCTCCATTTTGAGACTGGGAATCTGATTTCGCACATCAGATTGGTTAATCTAAACTGCTTCACCTTATTGAGTTCATCAACAGCAGCTGTGTTTATAGTAGAGATGTTCTTTCCATAAATGGCTAATATTCCAGGTGGAATGACCTGTAGTCTCTCGGCACATTGAGGTTATGATGGTGAATTGCCATCTCCTTCTGTGCGATGACCGGGTCTTTATGAGCACATTGTGATCCTCCATTACAATAGCCAGCATCCCATCATTATACTTCAAGTGTGGATCACTTTGGTAGTCAAGCTGGTGGTTGATGATCATAAGCGAACCTGATCTTGGAAGGTAGTATTGTTGCCTCATATATTATCGCCTGATTTCACTGGAATTTTCCATGTACTGGTAGATTTAGGCGTACAGCAATTGTACAGACTTTGGCAGTGGGTACGCAATCTGGCTCTTGGTATGTCAACTCATCTCAGTTGATCATATGCAATAGATTCTCTTTCTGTGCCTCAATCATCGTTCGTATGGCCATGATCTTGATATGCCTAGTAGGCTGTACCTTGCTAGACTTGATGTCCAGCCAGTTGCTCTGGTAACCATGCTTGTTGGTAGTGTTGAGTTGATTGTCATAATCACTCCAGTCATTGATGTTATCATTCTGAAACATGGAGACAAGTCATGCAATGATATGGGTTATGTGGCTACGGTGATGGTGGGCATTCTGTACTGTAAATGTATCCTAGCAATGTGCAATTGACCTCCAGCAGCTTCCTGGTGATGCATAATACACAATTGTCAGTACAATTTCCTTCGCAGGATAATCATTTCTGTCAGTAGGATCACTTTTAAACAACAGCAGTAAAATCCCTGTAGCTTCATGAGAAAAATGTAGCCCATAACTGAAAAAACCAATATAGTGTAAATGTACGTACACCTAGCCTCGACTGCAGACCTATTCTATAGTCATACATTGGCACTCAAGACTGAGTAAGCATGCATATGGAGTATGGAGTGGTAAGTTACTCTATTCAAATCTATATGCTGTAGCGGTGATCTGTATACACTGGCCCATTCCCATCTGCCTATCCCTTGTCTGGGACAAATGACCTTACATGACGTGTAACTCATTGAGAAGCTGTTTGTTGAATAGTAATTCATAGCATATTTGACATGTAGCACTATGAGGTACTATGGACCTACACATTGACTAGATTACTATAATATGCAGGTGCTTTTGTGTACTAGATACTATGCATCACACTGCATCCAACTTTAATGTAAGCTGCCAGATGCACTTCATTGCATGCTCCTATCTATGGTCTGAAGTACACTCCACATTGCACTTGATTGCACACTCCCAGCGTGCTCTACTCTACCCTCCCAATTGCTCTCGATGGTACACTCCCAGCCTGCTTTGCCTTATCCTCCCAAGGAAGCTCTCAAGACTCTCCCAAGGACACCCCAAGTACACTCTCAACTACACCTCCAAGTACGTTCACAAGTGCACTCCTGGGGATGCTCTCAAGTACACTCCCTATTGCACTCCATGGCATACTCCCACCCTGCTGGACTGTACGCTCTCAAGTGAGCTCTCAAAACACACCCAAGAACACCTCCGAGTATGCACCTAAGAACATCTCCAAGTCTCTCTCAAATCCTCTCCCGAGTACACTCTCAGATTCACTCTCAAATGCACTCGATCGCACACTGCAAGCCTGCTTGACTGTACACTCTCAAGTCAGCTCTCAAGACACTCTCAAGCACACTCCTGGGCATGCTCTCAAATGCACTCCCAATTGCACTTAATGACACTCCCAGCCTGCTTGACTGTACACTCCCAAGTCAGCTCTCAAAACACTCCCAAGAACACCTCCAAGTACGCACCCAAGTACTCCTCCAAGTTGTGCTCAAGTACACTGCCTAGCACACTCTGAAGTACACTGCTAATTGCACTCGATAACACTCCCCGCTTACTTGGCTCTACGCTCCGAAATACACTCTCCAGAGGTAAGACACTTCCAATCTTACTTGACTATACGTTCCCATGTCTGCACCTGTGTGCTAGGTCCAGAGACTCGCAGAGATGCAGGCGCAACGCACCGGGAAGCGTTAGGCTGGTGGTGGATGGCAGATGGCTGGCAGCATATGTTGGCTGAAATTATGATGTCAGTCGATATCGTAAGTTGAACCTTATCTTCAGCACTGCCACCCCGCCCAGATCGCACGATGCCTCACAGTCATGGTGGTGACAATTACAGCCTTACATTTTACAAGAATGGTAGACAATTAGATTTCGTGGAGAGCAGATCTCCGACTCTGTTTGCCTGTGGGAGCCTGCAGTCAGGTTGGTCATGATTGTAGCCGTCGGTATGCGCGGTCGGTTCAGGTTTCACTGCGATGTTGATGTTGAAGGTGATGTTGGTAATGGTGATGGTGACGGGGATGGTAATGGTAATGGTAATAGTACAGAAAGCATTTAGTCAAGTAGGTTGGTTGGCTACATCAACATCAATGTAAAAACTTTAACATACTTACAGCCTTCAATTGGCCAAAGATGCAAGAAGTTCAGAGTTTGCCATCAGCCAAATCTTCCGGTGGAAAACTGGACTCCTCCCAAATATGCTGCTGCATGTGCCATCTAGAGACTTGTTGAGTTCAGTGTTCCTGATCAGGCAGGCCAGGCCTGGCAAGCCTTCGCAACACCTTGCAAATACGGGGTGGGCCGGGCTTTGCAGCTTTGCTTTGCGGACTAAGCCATAACAGAATAGTGTGTATGACAGTTTCGCAGCTGCCTTTACTCAGACAGTCTCCAAAGAACGAGGCATGAACCATATCCAACAGAATCATCGGCGCCCAGCCATTGCCATAATGTATCCATCAACCAGATCAACGCTTAGGCAGGCCAATGCAGGCTTTCTAAATTACATGTAGGCAGGGGTGGCCAGGTGGCCGAAATCTTAACCTTAGTCGATGACATAGTCTGAATCATAACTTTAGCGCATTCACCGAGACGAGATCCCATGATGTCTGACCGCCATGGTGTCAACAATTGCAGCATTTAATTGTGCAGGAATGGTAGATAAATGGATCTTGGGGAGAGAAGAACTTTGACTCAAATTATTAGAAAATTGTATTTTTGTAACTGGAAACCTCCAGGATTGTCTGAGAGGATGTGGAGTGTATACTTAGATCTGTCAATTTCAGGAGAGTATCAGACACTAGTAAGAGGGCATTCTGGCCGGCATTCAGAGTAACTGGAAATGCCGGCGACAAGCCTGGGAGCACCGACCACAGGTCTGGGAGCACCTTGAAGCGCTGGCGACAAACCTGGGAGTGCCAGCGACAAGTCAGGGAGCGCCGGCAACACGTCTGGGAGCACCTCAAATCACAGTAGAGCAGTCTGGGAAAAACGACATTCTCTTTCGGAACCCTGCAGGTGCTCCTGGAAATCGTCGCTACATGTTCAACCAATTTTTAAACTCATGTATTCAGTTCGTATTCTCATCTATGTATCAATGTATCTATATGGCCACCCATCTGCACGCAGTATATCTGGACTGGGTGCAGGCAGTGCTTGAGAGCGATTCAAGGAGCACCGGGAAATGATGATCGAGTGAACTCAGAGATGCACTCCAACGCCGTGATAACGCAAGTTTGGAGATGCACTTGGAGGCTGCGATCAAGCCAATTTGAAGAGGTGCTTGGGGACTGTGTTCAAGCGAGTGTGTAGATGCACTTGGAGGCCATGATCGTGTGAACTTGGAGAACGTTTGAAGGCCGTAACCAAGCGAGTTTGGAGATACACTCTGAGGCTGTGATCGATCAAGGTTGGAGATATTAACTTTGAGGCCGTAATCACGGCAGTTTGGAGGCCATAATTGTGTGAGTTTGGACAAGTATAGGGAGATAGTCGATGGACGGCGCGGCAGGTGCAGAGATTCTTTTTGTCAGTTAGGTAACTCGCAACCGAGGGAATGTGACAAGGTGACTTTGCTTTGGAGCTCTCATCAAGAGCTGACTGGGGGCAATCGATCGTGTAGGGAGGCATGCCCGAAGCTAAAGCTACTTTCATTGGTCAACTCGTAATCATGAGAATGAAGTGAAGACAAAGAATCTTCGGTGTATGCTGTACTCGGTGTATGCTGTACTCCGTGTATGCTGTGCTCAGGGTATGCTGTCCTCAGTGTATGCTCTACACGGGGTATGCTGTACTCGGTGTAAGATATACTCGGTGTATGCTGTACTTGGTGTATGCTGTACTCGGTGTATGCTGTACTCAGTGTCAACTCATGATGAGGACTCGGACAAATAGAGAGGGATGACGTCACTTCGTGTTCTGTAATGATTGTAGAATTCAAGACGACAAAGAGAGAGATGGGGGATGAGGATGAGAACGATATGGAGGATTATGAGCAGATATGAGAAATTAGGTTCATGACGTGCCTGATTGGATTGGGAAAACCTCGTCTTAGTGTAATTACACACCAGATCGGGACTTGTACCTGCCATATTGGGGATGGTAATTTGACACGCACATGAAATTCTCTTAACTCCCAGTTTGTCATGACGATTTCCCCCATACCCTTTCATCTCTCTCTTTCATGACCTCAATTCTACCATCACCTATAAACACAAAGTTAAGGTATCCCTTTCTATCTCTCCATGCCATGATCAAGAGTTTACACCAAGTACAGCATACAACAAGTACAGCATACAACAACTACAGCATACATCAAGTACAGTATAAACCAAGTACAGCATACACTGAGTACTGCATACACCACGTACTGCATCATCCAAAGATTGACTGCCTCCCACTCCCTGCCAGTCTCCCGCTCCCTGCCAGTCTCATCTCGCAGCACACTATGTTGTACTCAATTCCCTACATTCGCTCAATTACGAGTGAGCTAATGAATAGAGTCCCAGTACCCATTGGGCCGCCTCTCCCGCACTACCGACTCCAGATTAAGCGCCTCAAAGTACACCTCCAATCCCGTTCGAGTATGGCCTCGATGTGCATCTACACACTCTCTCGATCTCTCCCTCCAAGTGCATCTCCAACCTCGCTGGATCACAGCCTTGCTGTGTACCTCTAAAATCGCACCATTATGGCCTCCAACTTCACTCGATCACAGCCTCCAAGTGCATCTCCAAACTCGCTCGATCACTGCGACTGAGTGTATCTACACACCCAGTCGATTACGGCCTCGAAATGGCCTCCAAGTTCGTACGATCATGGCCTTCAAGTGCATCTTCACACTCACTTGATCACGGCCTCCAAGTGAATCTCCAAACTTGCTCCATCCCGGTCTCCAAGTGCATCTTCAAACTTGCTCGATTACACCCTCCAAGTGCATATCCAAACTGCCTTGATTACCGGCTTGGAGAACATCTCTAAGCTCACTCGATCATGGTGTTGTGAAACGGTGGTGCTAGAATGCAGACAGCCCATCATCAACACTTCACCACACCCAGCATTGTATCCGAAGCGAATTCATGACAAACAGGAGTACTAGCTCGAGCAGCATAGGAAGAGTGTGAGAGTATATGATGGGATATGCGGCCCGATGAACTTCGGAAATTGCGTGGATCAATGAAAGCTCTGCAATAGTGCAAGATACAAACAGCTGGGACAGACAGAGTTTGTATTTCGTATAATGAGAGGATATCTATCAACCCCGGTGTCTACCGAATATATACTACCTGTCGCTGTGTCCATCTCTGTTATCTCTGTATCTCCATAGGTATATATTTAGAGAGACCTCGATAATACATGCCATATAATGATGTAGTGTATCTTGTGACTGTAACAAAGACCAATATGATTGATGACATTCCTTGGAACCCTAAGAGCCGCTGTTGTGAAAATATGCCGCCAAGTCTCCCGTAAGGCTTGTGCAGAGGTCTCAGCCACACTTAACGTCCCCTGCAGATCGGCGCAGAGGTCCTAGCATCTCCAAAGCATGACTATCCTAATAGTCAAATCTCGTAACATCCTGTATGCACCTCCATGACTGCAGGTGGTTTCATGAGCACGTGCGAATGCTCTTGCGGAGTCTGAAAGCACGGTGCAAAGCACCAGGGGTGGTGGGGAGCATCGGGAAGTACTTGGAATCACTGACGAGGGCAAACAGAGTGTATGGAAGTTTTGGGTATGACTACTGGACCGAATTACATTTTGCCAATGGAGCAGAGTCTGCAGCCCACTTTCACCACTTGTGGGCTTGTGTATGTGCATTTGGTTTGGAGTTCCTGGTGGTGATGCCGATGGTGATGGCGATGGTGATGGTGTTAGTGATCGTGATCATTGTATCTGAAGCACTTAGACAAGCAGGTTGGCTATGTCAACATCTTTGTTAGCATCAAAGCTTCGACAGACATAGAGCCTTCGAGTAGCCAAAGCTTCTACATACTGATCTTGTCCCATAGGCCACAAGCGTTCCGTGGAAAACTCTACTCCTTTCGAAGCCCAACTCTCAAGTAGGCTATTAAGCATGCTTTCCAGCGGACTGTAGGGCAGGTTTTCAATCGGCAGTAGACTCTCATGCGAACTTGCAGCAATAGTGAGTATAGTACCAGTCTAAATGCATAGACTGCCAGTAGTAAAGACAGGTATAGGTCCATCTCCGGCTTGCAGCCATAGATAGTTCCATAGGCCTGCTTCCACATTTCCATGAATCCACTATAGATGGCAATGTGCTACATGTCACGCAAGGGTCCACGGGAAGCTTGTGATGAGTTGCGGGAGTGCACATGTACACATAGCACAGCCTATAGTTGATTTGCACTTTTATGGATAATATCACATTTACAGGATACTCATCAGGAAGTTATAGCAGCCTGAGGAAAACTACATACCTTTCAATTTCTCTACCAATTCTGGTTAAAAAATTTTCCCCTCACTGCCAGTGTCTCTTGTGTATGTAAGACTGTTCAGAGTCAGCTTGACTGTCTACAAATACTGTAATATGTCACTCAGGAACAATCTTGCTGAGTTATACTAGTGTACAATATTCCCATATTTGCATCATTGAATTAGTTCCTATGTCAATAACCACCAGCCCAAATCTGCCAGGCCTAGTCTTAAGTAACAGCTAGCATACTGTATACACCCTGAAAGCATGATTAGTGAATTCCATTTACAATTGGTGAGGAAATAGGGGGAGCAAGAGGTGAGCAACAACCCACCAGCTTTATGAACTCTCACTTACACCTTTATCTTGCTCAAAATTAATCTGCTTAATTTGATCTGTGGATTACCTTGTAGGTCTTGGAGTTATCTGTTATAATGCAGTCTCTGATCTACTCTCCATTGTGTGGTTGTTGAGCAATTTGCAATTTCGAAAAAAATCCCCAAATTTCATAGTGTAGTTTGAGGTGCCCCGCTCGAGGCTTGTTAGGTTGGGCACTGGGCGTGCCCACGCCCCTAATAAGGCGCCTGGGCTGTATGCATGAGGTGAATGCAGGTACCTGTTGCCATGAAGATCTTACTAGCGCAAGAGTGCTCGGGAATGCAAGACGAAGATCGGGAACGATTCAGCCTCGATCCATGCAAATTTCCGTGGGAGCAGGGATTAAATATTTCCGATTTCACTTGCCATACGCGTACAATACGGCTCTCACCGTGTAGAGCACCTCGAAAAATTATGAGTGATCCAAAGTACAGCATCCGGTGTTTGGTTTCAATCCTTGTCATGCTCGGAATTGGCACTTTATATCTGCACAAAACGATCTGTGATGACAAACAAGTTGCCTGATGCTATTTCCCGTCAGACTCGCTATCCTAAAACCTGATGCAGGGGTTCACAAAATCCCGACCGAAAGGCAAATCCCAAGTATGATCAGCCTGATATTAGATAATCGTTCCGACGCACTAACACTGTCCCGAAAGTACATTGATGGGAAGAATTAGGGATCTTGAAAAGTGACTGTTCAGAAACAGAATTTGGAGGGGTCGCAAATGAATCCCGCAATTACTTACTATATCTAGCATTGAGGTAGGAAATTTTCTTTAGAGGAGATCCATACTGTGGATGTACAATGGTTTCTTTTTCAGTATTAGTCTACTACATCGCCGGCTAGAGTCGCCAGTGTTAATTCCAAACCAACACCCGAAAATTCGGCGTTTGGAATTTGTATACTAATAACCACAGAAACCTCTTATCCGGCTACTGCAATTCAACCCGCACACTGAGATATATAGATTTTAGATACATCTGTAATACTCCCCATCTAATCCTGCTATGCTCAACAGCCCGCACTCCTGCATTTACCTCTCCGCCGGTGTTGAACCAAACGAAGCTCCTGCCACTCATGCAAATTATCAACAGCTCCAACCCTCTACTATCACGCGCTTCAGTTGTAGAACTTGATCAAAGCCTAGCTTGCAAGTCCTTGTAGCTTTCCTAACGTTGTGCATAACACCCCTCCACTGACTACAAACTACAAACTAATATAAATACTGCTAATATATATCTCCATGAAACCCCTGGGGGCAGCAGTATTTGGAGTGGTAAGGATATTCTAGGAACTATTGAGAGCGTACTGCAGGAACTAGAGGAGTGGCAGCGGGTGACGGTGAGTGGATTGGATCATACGTGTTGAGAGCAATCAACTAAAGAGAATAAAAGGATGCTGATTGTCTATCGTACAAAGAGAGAATAAGATTGACATAAATAAGAAAATAAAGCATTCCTGGAGCGAAGCTACACTCAGGCCCGAGGCACATGGAGAATTAGGTACCGTACCAAGCCAGAGGTAATCGGAGAGTCAAGTACTGTACCAAGCCCAATCTAGTGCCCGCCAGACGGCCTGCGGGCTAAAGCAAGGGGTCTCAATAGTCCGGGCGACTATAGTCTTTCAGGGCCCGATGTCACCGTCCTGTCTCGGTCCTAATTTCGGAGGACTGGTCCACCTGGGGCAGGTGTCGGTTGCCTTAGGGCCTCATACAGGTACCTATAGGGGACAGGCAGCTACCGTGAGTAAGCATTCGGTGGTGGTGGTGTTTATGCTAGATATGAGCCTTAGAATTAGCTACGGGGGTGCCGTGATGCCTTGAAACTAGTTGCGATGGGCTTAAAACTGAGTGGTTTCGAGTGGTGCAATGCCAGTGGAGGGCCTGGGTACGAAAAATAGCATAAAGTAACATGGTTTTCACCCCTTCTCATAGTTTATTTTTGTATGTCATGATATTTTGAAACTACAAGGCCCTATAGGTATTTAGTCTAAGAACCATTTGCCCTAGTCTCAAACGGGCCAGAATTCTCTGCCCCAAAAATCATACTCCAGTCCCGGGCAGAGTATTGCCTTGACGGGACGGGACGGACTGCTGAGATGCCTGGGCTAAAGCCCGCAGCTAATCTTGTACCCACATTAGTTTCGATGGCCTTCGGGCGAAATCCTTAGTCAACAATACGCTAAGAAGTTTTCGGTGGCCGGAGAGACTATCGATTTTGTGTGGCTATTTCAATGTGGGACTGATTTGAGTGCGGTCATCACGTGGGTTGGTTTAGGGTTGAGTGCGGCGGAGCCGCATGCACTTTAGTTGATGTGTACGTGTCAATTAGACTTAGAGAGAATCAGTGAGTTTAGGTCAATAGAGAGATTCAGCACAGCAGACCCGTCACAACATTTAATAGTGATTTAAAGCGCTGCATCCAGGCATTGTCTTTTTTCTTGGTTTCATCCAGGCTTCAATCTGACCTTCATTACCATCAGTGTCTCAATAGCCTAGCTGGGCTAGTTGTGAGCGGCCCCCCGTTCCGGCTCAGTGACATTTCCATGACTGCCACCACACTACGAGCTACTTTGGATGATCTCAGGCTGATGTACTGCGGCTCAATTTAAGTTTGTACCGGAAAGCGGTGAATGAAGTCATCATGAGTGAGATTTAGGTTACCTACAACTTACATCACTACTGCTCGGGCCAGGCTTTTAAATTTAAGGTATTATTTACCTATCACCTATATCAGTGACGCACATGCAAGGCTTCTCTAGAGTACATGGTTTCCAAACAACCCGATACAGGCAGTGAAGGCAATGGTTCGAATCAGTCAGTTCCAGGCTCCAAGTGTACTTAAGCAGAGCAGCCAGTGTTGGCCACGGTTCGAATCAGTCCGGTTCGGGCAGTGAACTGGTTCGAGCGGTGCAGTTTAGAGAGTGTGACCGGTTCGAACCTGAACTGCCAGTTCAGGAGGCTGGAGGGACTGGTTCGAACCGGTTCCCAGATGGTTCGAAATGAAATCTCAATTTTTGTTAAAACTGAAGCTCCATACATGATTCCCACCACCCAAGACAGACTAAGCATCCCTCATGTCATCCGCATTCGACATTACTACCTCTGACAAGGAAAGGTGAAGTGTCACCCATGAATTTAACCATTCGATGGCTTCAACGCCGTCGATCTGCAGGCGGCTTCGCTGATCTGACCACACCAACTTACAGCTGGTGAGTAGTCTCTCTACTTGAGCGGACACAGCTGGACTGGAGTAGATGTCCAAGGTCGTAGCTGCAAGACCTCCATATATTAACCATTGATTCTGCCTGGCCAATAACTACCTATCATGAACCGGTTCGAACTTGTTCCGAACCAGCTAAACCTGCATTGTGAACCGTTCCAAGCGGTGGGGTTCACAAGCCCGAACCAGTCCCGAACCGCACCGCGAACCGCACCGCGAACCGCCTGTCCGAACCAGTTCACTGCCGAACCGTTGCAAACACTGACAGCAGCCAGCTTCAGCCAGCTCAATTGTGCTTGAGCACTGTCTCCAGACAGCTCCCCGTGAACCTAGACTCGCTGTCGATAGACAGATAGATCGGGCAATGGAAATTGCGCAGAGTATACTCCCAAAGCTTCCTGCGTGCCCAAATCTCTGTGCGCCCAAACCTTCGTGCATACCAAAGCTTCCTGCGAGGACACAATTAAAAGTCTTGGCGAAACAGAAACAGCGCGATAAGTCGACAGCAGCGATAGCAACTACAAAACGGACGGCGGCATTCGATTGTGGACGTCGAATTGACCCCGAAGCGAGCGTCGCAGCACGGGCGAGACCGCAGAAGGAGGGTGCACACACGAACCCAAACAATTGAGTGGAGTCGCGTGAAGTCTTCGCAGAAAACACGATTGCGCGTGGCGTCGGGCAACCAGCAGGCGACGACGGAGACTACCCTAGAAAGAGAGGTTCGCCTCACAGGAGTGAGGACCGAAGCCAGAGTAAGTGCGAGGAGCGACCGGGACACAGGAGAAGCGGGAGATGGGAGGAGCGACGCTCCTATGGCTGTGGCGATGGAAAAGGCGTTGGCGACTGCGGTGACACCCCTCGCCGCAGAGACTGCGGGAGAAACCATAGTTGAGCCGATGCAGAGAAACAAGAATGGAAAGCGGAGATCGAGGAGCGAGGCCCAGGCGATCGCCGTGGCCCCCAGCGACTGGAGGAGCCACATGGAGAGGACGATGCGACAGCAGGTACAGGAGCTAACGCAGCTGCGCCGGACAGTTTCACACCTGACAAACCAGCTGGAAGCACAGGCAGCCCACGAGGAGGCACTGTGGCGAGAAATGATGTTATGGATGCAAGAGAGGGAGCAGAAATGGGATACCCGCCACGAGGACAAAAGACTGTGGGTGGCGGGCATCACAGATATCATCACAAAGTTCATGAAAGGAGTAGCACCAGGCCAGGAAGCAAGAGAGGAAGGGAGAGACAAGACTGCGAGGATGAACGGTGGGTGGCTGGAGGCCTCACAGCATGCAGATACAATGCAGGAAGGAGGACCAGAGAAGCACCAACAGCTGCAGCAGCAACCGAAGCCCAGGCTGAAGCTCAAATTGCAGCCTAAACCGCTGTACGAACCCAAACCAAAGTCAGCGCCCACTCCCACACCCGCTGGACGGTAGGAGTGCGTCCCACCGCGAGCCCAGAGTCAGAGGGCACCCGTTGGCCCAGGCCCTGCCCTGACAGCCGGATCGAGCATGGCAGAGAGATGCCTGATTCTTAGGAGAGATGAGGGTGTACGGCTCCCCTAACGAAATGGACCAGGAAATTGCATTCGCGATCAACAGAGCGCTGTTCCACCAGAAGGCACCGGCCCACATTGCGATCATGAATGCAAAAAGGAACGCTAGGGGTACGATTACAGCAGTCACCCACCAGAATGCAACAGCGGCGATGGCAGTAATATAAAGCGATGTCATCATCATTGCCGCGCGTATGGTAGACAAGGGAGTGATCGAGGTTGAAGAAAACGAGTCCTGGGAGAGGCTCAAGATCCATGCTGTACCACTCGTGAGGTCCAGGGGAAAAGGCACACAGGGCCTGCGAAAGATGCAGCATGAAATCCACGCTGAGAACGAAGGGGTAACAGTTCCGGTCCAGGTACTGATGGTCAGCGAGCCCCCACAGCATCAATGAGAGAAGGCAGATGGGGGAGAACTCCGCATTGTCAGTGGTCTTCGTTGTAAAGGGGAGCAAGGTGGTGCGGAGACTGGTCAAGGAAGGTATTAAGGCGGCAGGAGTGTGGTACCGAGTCGAACCGTTCACGAGTGCAGGTCCAGACAGCAGGTGCGTGCACAGTTGCGGATGGGCCCACATAGGGAGCAAGTGCAGTGGGAAGCCCGCGTGTGTCTACTGATCAGGGCTGGACCATACCAGGGACCATAAGTGCAACGTCGTGGGGTGCACTGCTATGCAGGGCGCTGTCTGTGGCCACACACAAGAGAAATGCCCCATTTGCATAGGTAACCGCATTGCATTCAGCAGTAGGTGTGCAAAGAAGACGGAAGACACAAGAGCGGCAGGGGACGAGAGGAAAAGAGAAGCAGCAGGACGGACCACGACGGCCGGGGGAGCAGCATCATGGACGAACAGGATTACACTTCGCCGGCGGGCCCAGGCACTTGGATGAGGAGACAGAGGGCAGAGTGAAGAGGAGATGGGGGACGCAAGGGCGGAGGATGCGGGGGAAGAGGACATTACAATGGGCGAGAGCACAGCAGCGACGACGACGGCAACGGTCAGGATTACAGCGACCAGCATTGAACCTGGGGTTGAAACGAGAGCCTCAGCAGCCACCAATGATTAGAGCAATCCAGCACAACTGTGCCAGGCCATACATATGGACCATGGCCGCGCTCGATACTGGAGTCAAACAGAAGGCGGACGTGGTATGTCTGCAGGAACCACCATGCGAGAGAGACAAAGTCTAAATCAGTCATCCGGTGTACGATATTCGAATAAAGAAGAGATTCTGGACTGCGGTGCGCAATGGGAGCGGCTTCGCAACCAACAAACGGATCGACTTCAGCAAGAACACGCTCAGCGATGTAATTGGGGTCGACATTAAAAGAAGGGGAGAGAAGATGACAAGGATTGTGAATATCTACAATCAAAGAGAAAGGGAGACAGGAGAGAGACCAGCGAGAAAACTGAACTGGCAGAGAATTATTCGACAGGGGGAAGGCGGTACGGTGCCCGCGGGAGACTTCAATGCCCACGGCCAGCGCCGAGACCCGTGATGACCGTATCTGAGGGATGCCACAGACTGCAAAGCAATGATAGACGAGCACAGGCTGGTAATTTAGAATGACAACCGGCCCCCACACTGCTAGGCGAGGCATGACATAATGGGCGAATGCATCATAAACCAGACCCTGGCCATCCGACCTTTCGAAAAATGGATGATTCTGGACAGCAGCTACGCCACAGGGTCAGATCAGGAAATCATAGATTGGGAATTGAACATGGAGCAGCAGCAGGAAGCAGGGGGCACACAAGTCGTAGGGTGGAATCTAGCGGCCATGTCGCAGGAGGACGTGGAGGTGGCTGAGAAGCTGTGGAGAGAGTGGGCAAAGGAAAGGGCACACTTGGGAGCGGAGAGCAGGGGGGACAAGATCGGGAGGGAGGCCGAGTGGTGCCAGGAAGCACAGAGCGAGGTACTTGATGCCACAGCTAAGAAAATCACGATCTGAGCGCACTCAAAGAGATGGTGGAATGGCGAGATTGAGGAGGAGAGGAGTCGACTTGGGAGAGAGAGGAGAAGAAGGCGCAGGTCGGCAACGACAGCCCAGGCCAAGGCCGAGCTGCAGATGTTGGTCTGGGAAGCAAAAGACAAGATGTGGAATGACTAACTGAAGAACCTGAGAGGAGGCGAGGTCTGGAGAGCGGCGAAGTTTGCCAGACCATGGGCCAGAATGACCATGGAGGCATTGACCGATAGGGATGGGAAGCAGGTAAATACCATCGCCGAAAAGGAAGAGATGCTTAGACGAGAATCCTTTCCACCGAGTGAATACGACAAATCCTTCGAATTACCACATGCAGGACAAGCACACCAGTCCGTCACTGAGCAAGCTGTCGGGAGAGCCCAATTCTCGCAGTTCGTCAAAAAAGCCCCGGGCCAGGACAAACTGTCCTTTAGAGCTGTGCGCTTACTTTGGAAGTGGGACAAAGAGAGAATTGTAGAGGTGGCGAAGGCAGCTGTCCAGACAGGCCGACACCCTGCAGTCTGGAAGCTGCCGAGTGGGGTCGTAATCCGCAAGCCAGGGAAGGATGACTACACGAAACTCAAGGCTTACCGCTCCATCTCCCTGCTGAGCTGCATGGGAAAGGTGATTGAAAAAGTAGTCGCAGAGCTACTGGCTGAACAGGCTGAAAGAAGAGGGCTGCTGAGCAACCGCCAGTTTGGAAGCAGGAAAAGAGGATCGGCAATCGACATGGCGGCAATCATGGTTGACAGAGTACATGCAGCTTGGAGAGAAGGCAGCCTAGCCGGTGTGCTGCTGATGGACATCAAGGCAGCTTTCCTGACTGTGGGGAGGGGGAAACTGGTCCACGCAATGAGTGTGATGGGGATTGACGGAGACCTTATGCCATAGACGTCAAGCTTTCTCTCAGACTGAACCGTTGAAATGGTAATCCAGGGCAATGTCATGGAAACACTCCCGGTGGAAGCAGGAATACCACAGGGCTCACCGGTGTCTCCGATCCTCTTCGCAATTTACACTTCAGCGCTCTGAAAGTGGGTGGAGCACAGGGTCTCCAGAATCGAAGGCCTCTCCTTCGTGGACCAAGTAGGATGGGTGGTGACCAGGAGCGATGTTAGTCAAGTCGTCAAAAGACTGGAATCTTGCGCCAGAGAGAGCATCAATTGGGCGGACAGACAGGAGCTAGAACTCGACACCGCAATAACCGGGGCGGCTCTCTTCACACGCAGAAGAGGCCACAAGAAGCATCTTCGCCCGAAGCTAACAGCAAAGATACAAGTTGGGGACGGCTTTGTCAGATTTAACAAGGATGCGACAAGATCGCTGGGAGTTTCGATGGACGCCAACCTTACCTTTAAGGAGCATCACAATCGATGCAGGAAGAATGCTAGGGCAGCAGAGGTATGACTTGGGTCACTCACACGATCGTGTGGAGTCGTACCAGCATGTGTAAGATCAGTACAATTAGCCTGCGTCCAGGCAGTCGCGCTGTATGGAAGCGAGCTCTGGTGGGACCCGAAGAAAGGCAGCCGGCGGGACAATCTCCAGCTTCTCCTAAATCGTCAAGCCAGGTCCACCCTGGGCGCGCTGTTTACAACTCCGAGAGATGCGCTGATGCGAGACTCTGGGCTTACACCTGCGGCGGTGGCCCTCGATGCTAGACAGCAACGGTTCGTGGCGAGGCTAGCAAACATGTCAGAAGGCTCCATGTCGAAAGAGTTCTTCGAGTACCCCACATCTGGTGCAATAGTAGGCAGAGTGGCTGCGGGAGAGCACGCGCGCGGCAGGAGAGCAGAGGCGATGCGCTGGCCAGACCCTGGGGAGAAGCCAGCGGTGAAGGCTACCATACTAGAAGATGACACCGAGGCCAAGAGAGCCGCCGAGCTATGGGCGAAAAAGAAAGAGGGCAAGACGGGGTCTGGCACCTGGACATGGTGGACGGACGGATAGCGAACAGATAATGAGTGAGTGGATGCTGCAGCGGTGTGTCTAAACAGAGACGGCTGGACGGCATTCCGAAGTTACCTGGGCACGGGACGACTGAAGGAATGCGACGCTAAACTATGCGCAATCAGAGTCGCGCTTCAGAAGACCGTTGCGAAAGCGGAAACATTACGAGCACCCGGAGTCACGACAGTGGTGGTCTTCCGTGATTCCCAGGCAGCCATCTGACGGATGGCGCACCTGGACCCCGGGCCAGGGCAGCAGCTAGCAAGAGCAATTAATGAGCATGCTAGGACCCTCCACGCGCAGGGTATCGACGTCATGATCCACTGGATCCCGGGGCACTCAGGCATCCCTGGGAACGAAGAGGCTTACCGCCAAGCAAATCAGTCACAAGAAGGTGATGGGTACACAGTACATGAGCGTATATACACTTCATCCTCGAATAGAGCCAGACGAATCTCGGAAGGAAGAATGGCGGCGAAGGCCCAGTGGGAGGCTGAGAGGTGCTCCAAGCACTATGGCTATAGGCTGACGGGCAAAGCCGGAAGTAGGAGATTCGTCCCTATGACAAGCGTGAAGCCACTGGCTGTGAGGTTCTATAGAGTGAAGGGCAGGCATGCCTTGACTGGAGCATACCTAAAACGGTTTTGGCACCGAGAGGACGACATATGCTGGTGGTGCAGAGGTGGAGCAGCACAGACCTGGGAGGATCTCTTCCGCCACTGCAGCTGATGGAAAGACCAACACACGACACTCTGGAAGACAGTGGGAAAGGCCACAGGCTGGAAAGCAGGCAGATGCCGAAATGTGCAGATATCTGAGCTGTTTTCCACGGAGATATGCGACCAAGCGGTGATGGACTTCCTGGCATCAACTAAGGTCGGGAAGTTCCCGCCCAGGCAAGCAGAGGAGCGCGTGCAGGAGGAGCGCGGGCAGGAGGATGGCGGGCAGGAGCAGCGTGAGTAAGGGTGTTTGGAGCGGTAGTCTCTCTTTTCGTTGATCTCTTTTGTTCTTCTCAATCTTTTTGCTTTTCATGTTTCAAAGGGGACGATGGGTAGCAGGTGGGAGCTCCGCCATCTAGCCGGCTCGCCCGGAGGCGGAGGGGATATTGGGTCCTGTCATACTCTAATTAGAGTGCATACACTATGAATAAAACAAAACAAAAAAAGCTTCCTGCGAGTTCACCCGAGTTCGAAATATAACCAGAATCGCTGCCACTGAACCTTGCCTTGAGATTACCATGCTAATCAAAATAAGTTTTAGTGAACATTGTGTTACCGGGCCGGTAAAGCTAAAGTCAATACAATTCCAGATTCGTAAACCTAATGTCTAACTATAGCTTTCCAGGCTGGTGAACCAAATCCTGATCTACAGCCTTGCCCTCCATGAAAGCTAGAAAATCCGCCGCTTTCGGAGTTGACCCGAAAATATCAACTGATATCAGACTTTCGTGCTTGTGAGAGGCCTGGCAAAATTCGCGATGTACTTAGTAAAGAGGCATACTCTAATAGTAACTTACATCATATACTCTAGACTGTAAGATAACGATCACAGCTGGTGGTGCAGAAAGGCAGCTTACATATGGGAGTACTTCTTCCATAACTATAGGTTGTGAAAAAATGAGCATCATGAGCTCTAGAAAGCGGCTAGGTAGGTGACAAGCTCAATGGTGAGGTGTACAGATTCAGAACTACTTTCCTTAAAGAAGTGCCATACACGGTGATAGACTTCCTTACCGGGGAAGTTCCTGCCTACAACCTGAGTTCTTGTATCCATCAATCTCTTCTTTTCTTCTTTTCTTTAAGATAAATTGAGGGAGGGGATATCCCCCACCTATCCTGTCGTCCGGAAGGGGAGGGAAATCGGGATACTGTTACACACTAGATAGAGTGAATACAGTACGATTAAAACAAAGATCAAAAGGATGATCCTCCCGGAGAAGAGAGCCTCTTTGAGTGCAGAAGCCGCGGGCCCGGACCTTCAGTCAGGAAAGTCAAAGACAAAGTATGGGGGGTTCCAACGTTCGTTCATATCAAGAAAGACACTATCATACTAGGCGCTAACTCCGGACACAGTCCGTTGCTAACATTCAATTCGGCTTGAGAGGCCGGTGAATACGGCTTTTGAATAGATAGATAGGGAGTGATGACAATACATTTGTTGACACCGAACCGCCGGCAAAGTGGACTTTGCAAAATGTGTTAAAATCTGACCAAGACGTATAAACCACGGCACAAACACCTGGGGCTGACTAATAACATCCGAATCTCAGCGGCCAGTACTATACTTTGAAGTCACGGTACTTCCTTCTTACCCTTTCCCCTTACTCCTACACTCTGTAATCACTCGTAATTCATTCACCTTCCACGTACCTGTATTCGTGTCAGGGAATTCAATCGGTGGAAGCCCTTAGGGTATATTTCGGTGTAGTTTAAATCTCACGATCGGCAGCGTGGCATTGTGATCACGCTGTCATGAGATCATGGAGAGATTTTCGTAGCAGTTATCGTGAGAGTATCGTGAGATCCTTATGATAATGGTAGTAAGCTTACTATGAGATGGTTTTAAGTTCAAAGTCATCTGCATCTAGGTAATAGTCACAGGCGGTGAGCGTGTAAATGTCACCACTGAATAGTTTCTTTTAGACCATGCTACAGCGGCATTCACATCCCTTTAGTATCACTTCCACATGCCTTTAGCATCTCTTTTACGCCAGAATGGCGTTTATATATCACGTTTGCGGTTTAAAAAGAAGCTACTCAAATGGATAAAAAGATATTTTACAACTAGGAATTGAACCTGCGAAGCATAGAAGGCCGAATACTCACATGATGTGGTTGCACTCAGGGCTAACCACCACACCACGCAGACATGTGTATATTTAATTGGTACTACAGGAACGTATAGGCTACTGCTTAACTTACAGCTCTCATACAAAAATGAACTTAGAAAATATCGAGATTTTTCGGCGTCAGATCTACTATTCACCTCCATCAATCTACACTGAAACTAACGGTTAAACGATACACTAGCATCCTAACACTACATATGGTTTAAAGAAAACAATGGAACCACAGTGCTGGATATAAATTTTAACAAGGCCTTCAAACGACGTTTTCGTGGCTCCTAAACTCCGTTGCACCAAATTCATGTACCCTAGGGGACGTACTCGATGCTTCGGCGAGAAAATTTGATCTATTAATGTACAAATTGTTACTTCAGACAGTTAATTGATTGTATCTATCTATCGAAGTCACATGGATCGTATATGTATAGTGTACCATATGCGTACGCAGACGCACTTATCTAGCTGAGACACCTTGCCTTATATCTAGGTACAAGCCCATATTCCATATAAGGCCTTAACGGAGGCTGAGAGAGACGATCCAAGTATATATGCAATACAACTTGTGTGGAATGTTCCGGGTGATATACAGTGATGTCACACCCTATCCTTAATAGTACCTAAATCACTGAGAAAATATATCATAATATTGCCTTACAACGCAACTACATTTGCCCGCAGGATTGCAGTTGGATTCATAACATATCCCTACTACCCTATCCCTCAGCTGCAGCTGCCGGTAAGCTTGGTATACGATAGGAAACAATAAATCAAAATTTAGAAGGATGGTGTGGTGAGCAATGGAAGATTCGAATACAAAGGATTACTAAACCCAACTTGATACGTTATTTTCGCGACCCGTGAGATCATTTCGGGACAGACTAGCTTGTAGCCGATGCACCGTAGTAATCGCGGTCGATCACAGGGTATATTTTAAATGACACATTCTGCATTAATGATAATGATGACGATGCTAGATACCCAAAGAGCAGAAATATCCCCTTTTTACACCAGCCCTTTGTGTTTACAACCCCTTAAACTGATCCGATCTTCCCCTTAGGCAAACGAAATTCTCCAGCTGGAATCTCGAAATCGTGTTAGATGGTGGCCACAAACATAACAATGGATACGGCAATCGGAGGTAATTTATCGCGGGCCGGCAACCAAGGGCATTCTACTTAAAAGTGGTGCCGAACCACTTTATATGTGCATATAGTACGTGCTGGACGCGATTTGGCCACTCGTGCGAGTACTTAGATGAATGACTATCATAAAGGTTGGCAGATAGCCAAAATACGGACACATTGATTTTAAGAAGAAATTGATTGTGCACGAGGACAATAATAGCGCGGTGTGTTGCTACATTCAGTTATCCAGGCGCAGCACGCACACTGCAACACAGGTCAGAAGAAATTACGTGCGCTGATATGTTTGAAGTAATGATTCAATTTTAGCGTTGGCATCCACATGAGACGCCGTCGCCTCGATAGCAAGGCGGGAGCCCACGCAATGATCCGTAAAACGGTAGTGTCAGGCTGACCAGAGCATGGGACAATACTTTGAGGCACTTGAATAAATGGCAGTGTGTATCACAGTGATGTAGTGTAGCCTTCGGGTATACGGCTCAGGATCGGAAAACGCCTTAATTGCGAATGAATTGTACCACCCACCGCGATTTATTTCCGAACAGTTTGTACGAGTCTGCCGTTGCGGCACGGCTGTGTACTGACAGATGCAGACTTGAATCAGCCGCAGTCGGAGTCACATTGAGGCTGGACACCGGAGCCCAATCATATTCAATGTTCAACTTAGTCGGAATGAATAAACCTGGGGCAGCGAATACCACGGCCTTCTGTACGTCTTGACCGCCTTAACACAGAATCGGTATGTATCAGACAGTTTGGAGGATCTAGACGTAGGGGACGATGTTACACCAAGTTCTACCAACGGCGCTAAATAGGAAGGGCGCTAGCTCAGACGTGTTTGGCACTAATCGAATTCTCGATTGTTAATCGGCGCTTGTTTACACTGCAAAATTATTTAGGTACCTGAAGCAGAGCTTGATGAATGGAATCTCGGTTGGCTCCAAAAACTGGGTAAATAGTTGTTCCGCGCGTGGGGGTTAAGTATCCGATTTGTCTCATGCTCAGCCGTACCTTCAGAGGCACATGTGGGGTGTACTTGCGCACTCCCGTGAATGCAGGCATAATACAACGCCACGACTCGAGTAAGCTACTTACATGGTACAGGGGTTTGGAGTATAAACAGCATGGTTCGAAGTACCGATACACTCGGATAAAGGTACGCCCATGTAGTCTGTCATACGGCTTTTTCTCGCTTGGGCTGCATAACCTCGTCTGACGGACTTACGCCCTGAATAGGTTAGCGCTCCCAAATAGGTAATTTATATGCCACTAATACAGTAATTAAAAAGACAAGGTTAATTTTAATTTCCAATATTTTGCCTTATTCGGCAATATTTTAGGCGCTAACCTAATGAAGGGCGCACCTTTTATTCCAGTGAATACGGTACCTCTCTTCTGTAATACAAGCTAAAGATACGTGATGGTAGTTTGTGCTGTTTGTACTCTAAATCCTAGCATTGAGTAGATGTGATCCAGTGCAAACTCGGACTAAAATGTAGGACTATCTTCGAGATGCAGTCTGCAGAGGATTCATAGCCTAAAAGCTGCACGAGACCGGAGCTCAACATAGACGGCCCCGCTCCCTGCAACCCCGCACTGGTGCTTCCACACACACATGATAAGTAACGCACTTGTAGCTCTGTAGGCTGACATTCACAGTAAACGGCGAGTGACACATCCCAATCCCAGTGGTGTAAGTGTACATCGCTAAATCACAAAAGCCAACCCCATGCCCGGGCTTCAAAGCCAGTTTCATAGTTGCTTTTACTTTGGAAGTAGCTGGAATGATCAGGTCAAATTGGGCCCCTGAGCTTCAAACTTTGTGTGAGTCCTAATGATCGTCACCTTCATCGAGATCCAACCCACATACTGCTGTTATGAACTAATTAATAAAATTGTGACATTCCGTATGCACGTCGGATTGTTCTGCGGGAACTGCGCCTTCGAAATACCGCGTTCATTCGGCAAGTGTTAGTCTAACGATCGGTGCTGAAGTCAAAACGGCTTGCATGACCATCCCTCTGCAAATGTGAATCAACCATCGGAAACAAGGAATGTTATATCTACGGGCTTGTTCAGACCTGTAACGCTCAGCTGTTCTGTCAGACCATATTAGTACATACGGCTAAGAAAGTACCTTGAATAGAGCACTGCGCAATTTAACGTGCGATATATCTACAGGAAAGTAACTATGAGGTTTTCTACGGGCATTTCCGATAAGGATTTTCGGCTAAAAGCGTTCATAGGATAGCTAGACGGGTACAGGAATTAGATCTAACATGCCATCTGGAGGGGGTAATTCCATACTCTAGATAGTGTGAATGCAGTATGATTAAAACAGAAAAAGCTATACCCACAAAAAGTGGGGACTTTCATGCTTGCCAAGGTAAAATGTAGGCACTAATTTCAATGATTGGTCTTCAGCAACCGGCTAACGCTTGCATGCGAGTGTAAAGTAGTACATACTAGTTTAATAGGGCTCAGTTAACAGATCTGCAAAAGGTGAACTTTGAAGATTGTGATCGCTAACTCCTGTATCGCTACCTGGGTTTCTTCGCCCAAGCACACCCCACAATGTACCGACTAAAGATACTGCGGAATACTACGTCAGAGATACCGGTTGCGTTACTGTACTTATATTATAAGTAACCATTCTTTTTTTATTTGCAATAATCGCCCAGAACACCTTATACTGTACTCGGGTCAAGCTGTAGAAGATGGGACACATTTCTAGCAATGGATTTTGCTAGCAGGGTGTTGAGTCACTAATGACTAGGGGGTGAAACTAAGAACAACGTCAAAGCACGCTGTTAATATTTAGATTGTGTTATAACTCTAGCTATACCATATCTAGTCAGTTTGTTATGGTAACCTGCTAGAAAAGATGCGTCCGATCTTCCACAGCTTGGACGGGAGTAACAACATACTCTAGGTATGCTACAGGGAACGCTAATCCTTGTAGTGTGATGTTCCAAGCGAGTCACATGGATTATTCATAATGTCGTATGGAGATTAGTTTACCTCCTTTTCACCCACCATCTTCCACCAAAACAAGCGAGCGGTAAGTAGACTGTTATCTATTAGGCTACCTCAATATATTATATATGTTGGATTGAATTTCCAAAATTTCTCACTAACACGATTTCCTTATATTCATCCATTCCCCGCTATTCCAAACATTAAGTACTTCGCACCTTTTCACAACTTGCTACAACGGTTCTCGTTTATACTTGTGAGAATTTCAAATACTGTAAACCTAAAGTGTATTGAAGTATTCTAGTCATATATATACAATATCTGTACCGATGGCTATAAGACACCCACCCCACCACCCCACCACCCCAACCGCCATAAAACGAAAGTATTCGAGATGACTATATCACCTCCTTGCCACGATCCCTTAGGTGCTCTCTCTACAACAAAGCATAAAACCAACTGATTGTGTAGGGAACAAAATTTGCGGATGATTCGGGTAATTCTCGAGAATGTCCGGTTGGTATTAAGGGTCTACGAACATAATTGCGCGAAGTACTCCTATCATTGTTGTTAGCAAACCCTCTGCCCACTTCCAAGAGGTACCAAACTTACAGGCACTACTTTTAACATATAAGTGTCGATCTACAAGACCGAGTCTCCTCATTGCGGCAGCCAGTGGGGGCAAACTGTTCAACTTTACAGTTCCTATGTACTCGCGCGTGTATTCTGCCGTATTACTAGGCGGAGAGGTGTAGGAGGTAGGGTCTGAGTTGGCTGATCTGAGAGCTGTCGGTTGTGGCAAAAATACGTCGTATTTATTGCTCCATCTTGGGATCTCATTATTTGCTTGCCGATATTGCGTTGCTGCGACAGTCAGAGATCTTCACCTACGAACTTGAAGAGAAGGGCACAAGATACTCACAATCTCCAATTTCCGCCGAACCTAAAACGAACAGTCGGTGGGCTTCCGGATCATAAACAATTGCCTTCTTCATCGCGGCCTTCTTCATCGCGGATTTGGCCTTGTTAAAAGGTTTAAGAGGTATGAGATTCAAATATCTGATATCCAAATATAGGTAGTTAGGGCACAGTGCGATATTTAAAAGAACAGGATGCGGGCGACAAAACGTTGATCAAGCAGTGGTGAGAGTGGTTTGATGGCAAAGCTGCTCTGAAAGGAGAGGAAGAGCCAGATTTTAAAGGTCATTCGAAGGCGGTGGCACATTTTCAATATTACATGGGTGTACACTGCCACACACCACGATATTTACAGCCTAGTTCCTAACGTCGGTGAGTTGCTGAGTCAATAGTGGCCGGCTTAATTGGGTAATTCGTACCAAACTGGTTTTGAAAAGCTGTTCAAAGTTAGAATCGTGCCTTGGTGGCAGCACGTGCAACAAACAATGCGAGCCCAATAGAAATGTGATCGCTACAGGTTGGCATTGCCCCCCACCCAGTAATTGCTTTTTAGTCAGACAGTGCATTCATACGCGCAAAAGGTGTCCTCGGGGCGTATATTATTTCAATATTACTCTTGGTCCCAAGATTTGGCCTTTAACTAATTATAGAAATCTTCCCATAAAGTTCATGGCAGAGCTAGAGATGATTGACTACTGTCATTGGAAGAGGTTTCGTTAGTTAAATTGTTGTTTCAACAGGTGTGTGTGACAAACGCTGAGGCGTAGGGTGGCGCTTATCGACTCTCCTGGATTTTGCCTTTGAACTTTTTACGTTAACTCAGCTGGAGAACCAGGGCATTCTCTGAAAAGCACAGAGCTAAATGCTCACCTGGAAGGTCCCAAATCCGAGGTTCCATCGGACAAGCGAAGCATTTATGGTCTGTTATCTCGGCGGTTTCTCGATTCGTCTTTTCCAATGCCAATCTGTGAATATTCGCAAATGCAAAACACCCACAACTTTCAAGGTCACCAATCATATTCAAGCATAATATTTCTTCCTACGGCTGAGCGAGACATAGAGAGACCATACATAATATGTCTCGAACACACTGCGCGCCTATCACCATTCAAAAACAAATATGCCATCTTTCTTTTGCAACTGCGCGAAGTGTGCCCGCAATTTCCCTCGGGAGAGGACCTATGTGTTTTAGGCAGCACATAAGTCAAAATCTCGAATTATGACATTGCACATACTTAAACTCCTTGATCCCGTTTGCATTACAACGGTGGAACTACAGTATTCGTCCCAACACAGATGGCAGACCAAGAAACCGATCCCATCGTTCCCGTGGCTATACCAGTGCCAGTTCATGACCGAGACAATGCATCTCAAGACGATTTTGCGTCCAAGCAGCATATTCTTTCACTGGGTGGGTATAAATTGCTTCTATAACCGCACATGCAAGGAGCTAATTTTTGTGCAGATGGCGGCGGGATACGTGGCTACTCAAGCTTGCTCATTTTGAAGGCACTCATGCAAATGATTAAACGATTGGAGAGCCGCCCGCAGAATGGTGTGGAACTGCTGAATGGCGGTGAAGCGCAACCGCCGAATTTTGATCTAGAGGATCGTTCGACTTTACTATTTCCATGCCACTACTTTGACTATATCTTTGGAACAAGTACTGGGGGGTATGAACATTTCTTGGAGGGTGCAGATTCAAGTGCTAATAAAAAGACGTTGATCTAGCCTGTCTGCAATAATGCTCGGGCGTCTCCGCATGGATGTTGATGCTTGCCTTGACCTCTACCAGCGGTTAGGAAGTGAAATATTTGGCCGTCCCCGGCGAATGCACGTCAGTGGAAATCCTTTCAGAGGCAGGTGGTGGTGGCCAAGGTCGAAATATAATACCAAAAACCTGGAAGCGTTGTTACAACGTGAAATCGCGGACATCATTACGAGGGCACCCCGTGACAATGGCGACGGTCAAAAGGGGGACTACTTTCCGTCGGATGAGAAACAGTGCAGGACGTAAGATTCCAATTTATCCCGCGCGATCAGCTTCTAACTTCACATAACTAGAGTAGTTATCGCCGTCATTGAGACTGGGCAGGATTGGCGGGCTTTTCTCTTCCGCAGCTATGAGCACAAATATATGATACCTCACCGTGAAAGTGGTTTGGATATAAAAAACCCGGGAGAGGCATATATTACACGCATATGGAAAGTGGCAAGGGCGACAGCGGCGGCACCAGGATTTTTTTCCAAAATGTCACTTGACGGTAAGAGAATTCAATCATTGCGTCGATCTATCAACCACCTTGACCATTTTGTTTACAGGAAATATATTTGTCGATGGAAGCATGGGGCACAATAATCCGAGCAAGCTGGCATACGACGAGGTGGAGGCGCGACACCACGGGGAGGTCCTTGGGGTTCCGATTCAGATGCTATTGAACATCGGGACGGGAAGGCAGGGAAGCGTAAGCAACAGCACAGAAAATGGAGATGAAAATGGTATCGCACAACCCACGGGCCTCCGGCGCTATCTACGTTACATTACTGGGGGGATACGCTCTTGGACTGATGATAGAGATGTCGTTCATGATTTTCGAAGACTGGCTCGGGTGGAGCAAAGCCGTATGAAATACTTCCGCTTTGACGTTGAGAATGGCCTTCAAGATATGAAAATGGATGAATGGAAAAAGAATGGTACAACGTTGAACACTATTATGGAATGCACAAGGGAGTATTTGTCTTCAGAAGTGGTTCAAGAAGAGCTTAAGAAGGCAGCTAACAAACTTGTGGCTGCACGGAATGCAAGGGAGGTTATTTGGAAGCCAGAGAAGCAAGCGGTATTTGCCCTGGCCTGGTTTAACTATGACCCTACGTTTCGCTGATAGATCTAGAAATTTTTCATGTCTCCTGCACAAGACGGGAGTAAGATACCGACTGCCGAATGCAGTCGTTAACACCGGTCAACGACCTGCAAGAAGATGATTATTGGTGATCAACTAGATATGCAGATCTGCACCGGAGGAGAGGATACATATGGGTCGCAAAATGGGAGCAGCCCTAGATCAAAGGTGCATGGATTCACATCGGGGGTTTTTCTGGTGGATAATGTTTTACTTTCTCTTGAGTCATTTGAGGCTTTCTTTGGATACATTGTTTCTACAAACCATGGAAGGTGATCGTCGACGCGTCGACAGGTTTGGGTGGTTTTGCTTGTCTTATGTCAACGACACTTCGCATGGCCGCTAGACAAAAATATTTCTGTTAAGATGAATTCTTTTCAAAGAGCAACCAACATCCTGTTTCCACACCGTCGTCTATATAGTAGTCGAGTGAAATCAATAAGTGAGTAGAATGTTGTATGTTTCCCACTTCTCCGCCACTGTTCCCACACGGCCCCAAGAAGCAACGACTACCTTGCATTGGTGTAGCGTCTACAAAGTCATATAATTTCGCATTGACGTTATCGATGAATCCCAACTCTAGATTTGAGAGCAAGTTTGATCTCTCTCTCTCTCCGGATTCCTTTATCAGTGGCTGTCTTTAGCTACAATAACCCGATAAATTGAAATCAGAATTCCGTTGATATTCTATTTTGGTAACTTTATTTTGATTCCTCACATGTATGATGTAGGTTACTATAGAATCATTTCCTCTTCTACTTAATAACCCATAGGCATTGGCAAACTGTCTTGCATAACTGTCCTGCGGGTAGTACACCGTACTATCGATATACCGATGGCTGAAAGTCCCTCCGCAGCCACCTAGGCACCGGACGAATGGAGGTCTACGATGCGGAGCTGTGGGCGATCGGACTCGCACTCAGGGAGTCAGTCAAGAAAATGAATACACTGCGGGCAAACGGAGTGACGAAGGTGGCAATCTTTAGTGATTCGCAGGTGGCAATCCGACAGACGGAGCACCTGGAGCCTGGGCCAGGGCAGCCACTAACCAGATGGATTAACCGCAATGCGAGGACTCTTCGGAAACGAGGTATCGAAACTGAGATGCAGTGGGTCCCAGGACACGCTGGCATCACCGGGAATGAGAAAGCTGATCGCCAAGCGAACCTACCACGAGAAGGCTGCAGAGCTGGCACAGTTCAAGAACCAGTATACACCTCAGCGGTCAATAGAATAAGACGAATCTCGAGAAAGAAGATCGGTCACCAAGGTATAGTGGGAGGCGGACAAGTGCAGCAAGCACTCCGGCTATAGACTGAAGGGCAAGGCTGGTGGGAAACGACCCGTTCCTATGGCTAGTGTGAAGTCTTTGGCGGCCAGGTTCTACCAACTGAAGTGCGGGCATGCACCAGTGAGCACTTAATTAAAACGATTTGGTCGCCGAGGGGACGACAATTGCTGGTGATGCGAAGGGTGGATGGCCCAGACGCGGGAGCACCTCTTCCGCCACTGCAGCCGGTGGAAAGACCAGCAGAAAGTACTCTGGAAAGCGGTGGGGAAGGCAACGGGATGGAAAGCGGGCAGATGCCGACACGTGCAGGTCTCTGAGCTGTTTTCCATGGAGCAGTGCGATCAAGCGGTGATGGACTTCCTGGCAACTACTGAAGTCAGGAAGTTCCCGCCCAAGTGAATGGTGAGCACTGCAGAGCGCGGGGATGGCGGGGATGGCGGCCTCTCTCTTTTTCCTTTCTTTTGTCTTGGGAGTGCGGTTAACCTGTCAGTTCATTCATTCATTCTTTTTTTATAAGCGGGGACGAAGGGTAGCGGGTGGAAGCTCCGCCACCTAACCGGCTCGCCCGGAGGCAGAGGTGGTTTAGATTGTTTTTTTGTTTTAATCATACTGTATTCACTCTACTTAGAGTATGGGTGGTTTAGATTCTGTCATACTCTAGTTAGAGTGAATACAGTATGAATAAAACAAACAAACAAACAAACTATCGATATACCATCTTAAATTTGAGCCGCCGGTCTGTCACAATCATCACCTTGCAATTTCGGACGACCTCTGACGACCGGGCTATCCAACAATCCCGGTTCAAGCCTTATTGTATTAACTGTGGGACCACCAGCCTTCCTCAATTCAGCTATCTGCACAGACTGTCAATTACTTGTGCGGCTCTGCGAGTAACCGAAACAATGCTACCGACATGCGACACGAGCACTTATCAGTCCCAGTACATTTCTTCACCATAAATTTTTACTCTAGAGCGAATAAATCGCGTGCAAGAAATAGTCTGGTTTGAATGCCACTTAGATGACCAAAATTATTTTGGAAAAAACCGTCGGTTGTAACCGAGTATTTCAATTGCCACCCGCATATCTTTGCAGTTTTTGTCCACATCATATCTTATCCAACTTTTGGCTAGTGCGGAGCTCTTGGTACCAATTTTTTTAAGGTCTTTGGAATTTGGATCAACATTGCGCATTGTTGCGCCTGATTATAGCCTTACCAAAATTTGATGCTCGGTCATGTACAATTATGCGTAAACCGAAACTCCTAGCTGCGATGCGTCGTATTCGACCAGATCTCATGGGTGTCAACCCGAACGTTATTTTAACTATACATAAACATATCAGTCTACGTCGATCATCCGATCAGATCGTCTTGCGGTTCATCAAGTAAGATCCAAAGCTACGTCATCGACAGAACTCCCAATTGAGCAATCTGTTGAGGTCATAATTTGGAAAGCCGGAATTCTTGATATCGGGGGAACGGATAATTCGGAATACGTAATTGGACAAATCATTGACCGAAACGCAAGAGAAAGTGATGATTCATGTGAAACGAAAATGTGCAGATCTCGTTGATCCGGTGGAAACTTGGCTGCCTCAGTCACTGCTCTGCATCCAGATTCTGCCGCTTTCCGGCTTGTTTGGACCCAAGGCACGTGATCCCTCTCCGTTCCACCCATCGGAATATGGCAGGGAAGGGGAGCGGACGGATTAGAGGCTGTTTTGTAGAGGTGAAGATGCCTAAAGTGTCTCCGTTGCATAGTGGTAGCAACCATGACTTCGACTCTGGGAGTTGTCCCTCTCGGAGTGGTGGAGAAATGTGAGTGTATAGTTATCATCGGTAACGATTGATGATTATGATAGCAGCAACAACCAATCGGAAGACACCCGAGATTACCAATGCGCATGAACGGTGTACTACGGCAGAAACGACGATAATAATTCACTACTTCGAGTACAAGTCAGCGGTCGATAGGGCTACAACATCTATTTCTCGGAATTCCCACCTGAGGCTATGAATCACCCCGCCTGCGGAATAGGTAGTTTTTTGGCGTGATCCGCCATTGGGGCACCCACTCACGGAATCCGCCAACAGGGGTGGTACTTGTTGTTGTTTATTCATACTGTATTTACTCTGGCTAGAGTATGACAAGACCCTTATCCCCTCCGCCTCCGGGCGAGCTGGTTAGGTGGCGGAGCTCCCACCCGCTACCCTCCGTCCCCGCTGATAAAGACATAGTGAAAGAGAAAAGGAACGAGAAAAGAAAGAAAGAAAGAAAGAAAGAAAGAACGAGAGACACCGCCGGCCTCACTTAGGCGGGAACTTCCCAACGTCCGTGGCCGGAAGGAAGTCCATCACCGCCTTGTCACATATCTCCATGGAGAACAGCTCAGATATCTGCACCTTCCGACACCTGCCCGCTTTCCAGCCCGTTGCCTTCCCCACCTCCTTCCAGAGCTCCCGCTGCTGGTATTTCCACCGGCTGCAGTGACCGAGGAGATGCTCCCGCGTCTGGGCCACCGTGGGGCGGTACTTTGTCTGGTAGAGTAACTTCGGTTGTCATGTCGCCACCGCAACAGCCATCACCACTCATATAAATTAGTCCGCAAGTTATGATCGCCTCACTATAATCTCCACAGTTATTGGCACTACCACGCTACCACTACTACCACCACGACCCCAATCGCCACTGCCTATCATTATACTCTACCTATCCTGGCTTAATTGGCTTAATAGTGCAAAACAATTTTGAGCAGGGAATTTCTAGTGATGGCGATACAGTGCAGCGAAAAATGTGACGATGGTAGACGTCAGCAGTAGTGCTAATGATAACTCGTAGGCTAATTTGTATGAGTGGTGTTGTGTGGGTGACAACCGAAGCTACCACACAAAGTATCACCCTGTTTGCGCATTCCGTGAAAGGGTGCCCTAATGGCGGATCACGCTAAAAACCACCCATTCCGCTACCCATCCCCGGGCAGGGCGTTTCCATAAATGGGGTAGAACATCTACCTACGTATAAAATCTTGAGCGTTCACAGTCTTCCCCAAATAATCTATGTTTTATGAAATTTACCTACATCTGGGTTTCCGAATCACAATAAGGCGGACATATTATGTGCTTGCGTAGTTATATAAGCTAGCTGTTTGTATGTGTTATGTATGCTGCTATATCAAATTGTCCTACTGGTACTATTATCTAATTCCAAGAAATCCGGCGATGGTAAATTACAAATAATTATTATCCATGCAAAATCTTTGAGTAAAGCTGAGATATTAACACTATCCGATGGCTTTTCAGAATAATTATAATTACGCTATTATAAGGATGTCATATACACAATCATGGAATCATCACCCATATCCCCTCCTATATCTGGGCTCGGGGGGTTATATTGGAAGCTTCCGGTCAGTTCAATTCACAATATTTACTTCGTGGGATCCCGTAAAATGCCGGCAGAAGTCTTCATGTTCCCACTCTCATTCCCGCTAATGCTAGAAGGCCGAAGGCGAATGAGTTCTAGGTTCTGATATTTTGGGCACAAATTGTTCCGCGTTATCTTAGTTGTTGTCTTGTTCTCCCTATCCACCCTAACGCTTGTAAGCGCCCATACACATCAGGTAGACCCCAGATGCTCACCTACTAAGGCTCAGAGTTTCTGTTGGAGATCTCTACTAGGATAGATTCCTTTCCTAGGGGTTTTTTTCCAGCAGTGTAGCCGTCTAGCAGGACTTCCGGGGTTCCGGTTCGAAGCGGTGTTTAGTTAACGGGTCGTGCGAATGGGTTGGGCTTCCTGGAATGGTTAGAAAGCTGCTATAGAGGAGGTCGTCTGCATTCGGTTTTGAGATTCTGCAACCGAACTTCATAAATCTTGGCTACACATTTTTGCTGCTAGCTAAACTACAAGGGTATGGTAGATAGATTACGGTATACTATGTCATGTGTTGTCTATGTGGGGCCATGAGAGTCATTGAGTGAGTCACGGTGGTAGCAATCGAGGCAGCTGTTACAAATGGTGGCTACTGTAGTGGGATTATATTTAAAGCTGTGACGATAATCTTTGTGGTGTTATGGTAGCGAATTTCGAGAAATTTTCTTTTGGCCAATTTTGGTATGTTAAGAAGCGAGAACCTTTGAGTCTTTAGTACTTTAAATTCTATATAAGTTTTTTTGATTGCTGCTAGTATTCGCCCCAATCATACGACCGTACACGAGAGGTTATGATTGGGCACGAATGGAAATGACGTTCTATCGGATCCCAGCGAATAGCGCTTCAACGATCTCCCAATCACGTGGGCACTCACTCCTAACTTTTACTCGTGTTTAAAAGTTTTATAGAATGTATCATGAACGCGCATGCTTGGTGTCTTTCGCATAACCTTAAGACATCTTGAAAACCATGAGGTTTACCATATCACGTATTTATCTCACCAGCCCTACTAGATAGTCCTGAACTCAAGTCATTTGTGGAATATTCGACATACATGGATGGCCGGGAGTTCTAATCTGGCTCATGTGTATAGTCGAGGGAAATATTGTAGTGTGAACGATTGAGTGGTTACGGGTTATGTTGACACACCTGCATGCCAGGAAACAACCCCCCGCCTCGTTTCCGCCTAACGCCTTAGGGTATGCCCACGCATATTAATTTGAGTATGATCCAATGGGCAGGTAAAGAACCCTGTGGTATTGGGTTTGGTGCGATGGTGGCGTAGTGCATTCGATCCACTACCATCAGGAATCGGGAATACTGGATCCATTTACCGCTGGAGCTTTGTAAAGTACTGTAACTACAGAAGTCATCGTCGGTTCATTGAAATTCAAAGATATATCAATGTGCTCATGCGATGTTATTCATACTTCGACGTCGAGTGTGTAGTTAGGTTGAGGGGAGCCTTGTAATACATCTTGATGCACATTCTTATGAAAGGAAAGAATGTATAAGTGTAACTACAATGAATATAGGCAAGATAGGGTGGAGGGAAAAGGTCAGGATGCCATTGGGCTATGACGATGCGATACAGGCAGGCGCTCCGCGAGGCATCCCATCCAGAACATTTTAAGGTGAGGCAGGATTTCTGTTGATGCACTACGAGAATGCGCTAAATAGGCAAACTTGAACGATAAAATATCCATAGTTTGAAATATGTATTGGTAAATCAAATATCAATATTTCTCCCACAGCTAGATACAACTTCATCAATTGCCCGTGGTCAGCTGTTGAAGGCGAGGAATGCTGTCGACTTGGTACCAGGTAATCCTCGTCACCTGACTTAACACAGCCACGTTTATCACGACACTATCGCCTTTCTATGTATGAAGACTTCTACGTGGCAACACCACCTAACACCACGTTGACTTCACGATTTCACTGAGTGCCACACGGTGCATTCACCGGCTTATCTACTGAACGAAAATAACATACCATTTAACATCCGATCAGATCAGAGGTCCAAAGAGCCACCGTGCTGGCCGACGGGAGGTTGCATGATTCGACCACACAGTATAAAAGAGCATGCAGACTACCTAATCTCCATGTATGTACAGCACATGGCTCCATCCTAAACTCGGACTCTGTTGAGGTATTTCCACACATTCGTCAAGTGTCATAATCTTCAGAGCAGTTCAATTTGTCAAGATTTTGCCACGGTACCTGCCTCATGACAGCGAAGTAGTTGGAGTAGGTGAAACCATTACACCCATATATCATGTTGGGTTATGCCTGCTACAGAACTGCGACTAATAATCCGCCCTGAATTAACCACCACGTTATTTGCTCTAAAGGATTTGCGTCTCGGTAGACAATATCGCTGGGGGTATTGAAGCCAATGTACGTTCTGTCATGTAGACTTCTGTGTGGTTTCGAAATCCGGATAATCCCCCGTTCAGTGAGTTGAGTACCTGTCCACTTTTCAGGTGGCTGTGTATTATGTGTCTGCAAATTTTGCGCAAGGCATATGCTTCAAAAAGACAATTGGCGTTCAGCATATGCAAAATGCTGCACTAGGGTCCGATTTGCAATCAGCTTGCCCCTAGTGCAGTGGACTTCAAAGTAAAGACGGATCAAAATTGACGCCTAATATTCCCTAACAATGTTTTAGTTGTTTCGGGCTCGGGGGTCATGTTCTGGTTGAATAAGGTTGGAGCTGTTTAGTGGTCGCAATACTCCGTTCGCCCGCCTGTCTTTTAAGGTCCCCACGTTGTTGTCTAGTCTCGAGCAAGACCAGGGCCCGATCAGAGCGACTGGTGGATGACTTCTAGGGCTGGGGTTACTAATTCACTTGTAGTTATGTAGTTATTTCGATCAAGACATAGTGATATGGGTTCTCCAATCTGTGGATGATCGACTGGATAGGATATAGTGTGAATTATGTACTATAGACGCAGTTGGGAGGCATATTTGGATATCATCACTCCGTCACGACAGCATCGCTCGCATCATGTATCCATCACTCGGACGACCGAGGCGCCATAGTCGGAATGTTTCCGGATGGTCAACTTTGAAGGTCTTTTGACACCGGACAACTTTGACCGTTCCTTAGTTGTAGCAGTGTCTTAGTATCAACATGCTCTTCGAAGTTACAACACAAAGCTTCTCTAAAGTTGCTCGACTAGTCTTAGACGGTATTGATTTGTGCGGTACGGGGTTGAAAACAGCAATTATGGAACGATTGTGGTAGCTATAAATGTGTACTGTAGCGCGCGCTCAGAAAAGTTCAGAAACGATACTTTCTATGACTAGCTATCTTGTTACTGGTCGCTATAAACTCATGCGGAGTCAAGGTTGGATTGGTCACAGCCATCGGCAACCAGTCGCAGAGTTAAGGTAATTCAAACGGCTGCGATAATAGAACACCTCCAAAAATACACTACACCACCTTTTAGTTTTGCCAAGACCGATTTTATCCAATCAAGTTTGACGTTGCAAGAAAAATTGAGCTTTCGTTTTTCACTGAAACACTCAGCACTAGGAAGCAAGACAAAATGAGCCGCTTCAGAGTCAGAGAATCCATTACCTCACTTAAGAAAACCCTTCAGGTGGCAATGATGATGGTCAACCAAAGTGATGAGTTAGTAGAGGATTGTGGCTACTAGATACCGGAATCAGTCAAAGGAAGAAGCCTGCATAGAAGAAGGATCAATGCAGAGCAAGTCAAAGACTGCGAATAGAAGTTGTACACACACTTTCAATGGAAGCTGCAATGACATATGTGTAGTGTTACCAACGGTGCCAACCCGCTAGCATGGTTCCGGGTTAGGGTTGAGATTGGTCCCGAACAGTTGCAATGGGTTTTACCATATGAAAATCTGGACCGTTGCAATTGGGCCAGTTTTACCACAACAAAGCCGGCATTACAAGCTCACAAAGCTGCCTCCAATTATGTATATGAATTCTGATCGTATCATGACATGATCAATACATAGATTGCACAGATTTAGCCACTCTTTCACCTCCTCCATTCAGATTGGCGATCTTACAAATATTCGTAGAGTCCTTAATGAAAAACTGCAATTATCTCACACAATTTGCGTATATTTCACCACCATAGAACGAATTGCACTCAGATCGCAAATCTGAACCATGGAGGTGAAAGAGCTCGTACTACTGTACAATCTATGTATTCATCATGTCATAATAACATCCAATCTCAAACACTTCATTGCAGCCAAACCTGTAAGAACTGTAAAGTTGGAACTGCAGTCCGGTTTCAACCAAGCTGACGACCCACCGCTCTATATCCAATCCAGGTAACAACCCTCCAAGTCAACACGGGTTGGGGTTTTGGACGGGATTGGAAGCAACCCTAACCAATTTTCCAGTCCAAATCCCGACTGCTGCCGGGTCACTTGGACCCGTTGCTAACACTTTATGTGTAATATTGAGTAGACAGCAAAATAACAGTACATAATGGCAAGAATATTAGAAATCCACTCAACTATGTACCCAAGTCTAGCTGATAGCAGAGGATATTTCACAGTATATATTGAAACATCAGAGATACTGAAGTAACTGCATAGGACTGAATTCCTATCATACAAAGAGGTGGATCAAGAATTGTTCCTACACTGGTCACACTTTGAAATATCATCCACCAGAACCAGCATTGTGGACACTGAGACCATGACAATTGAACTATTGTTGAAGTTGATACTTGAGCATGAGAAGTTCGCTAGGGTCAAGCCAGTATACTCTGGATGGCATCCAGGGGACAACTGTTTATATACAAATTTGGAAACTATCTGAGGGGCGGTATAGGTAGTGCCATGAGAACTGCAGACACAGCATCTGCGCAGTTTCAGTATTAGAACTGCTAGGCAAGAGACTGCAGAATGACAATGGCCAGGAGAATCAGCAATAAACAAAAGAGAAAATACAATAAGCGGATCTTGCAGCTACCAATGGAATATAGTCCAGTGCTGCGATGACCATGGCAATTTGACAATATTGTACACCATCTCGGGTTCACTGGATCTTAAATGGTTGTGTTTCTCACCTCACGATTCCATGTGAGTGCTATTTCCATCACTTGAGAGGACCCAGGAACAGTGTGCTGTGCAGACAGCAGCATTTGAATGATGTAGATAAGGGATCAAATTTACTCCCACAACCCTTTACAGATATTATGCTCTGTGTGGTGCTTAGTGTTAGCAATGGTTCCGGGTTACCCGGCTGCGGTCCGGGTTTGGAACCGGACCGGATGGTCCAGTCCGGGTTGTTACCCGGAAAACAGGGGTACCCACCAGGTTCGGGGACGGGTTCGAACCGGACCGCAGTTCCATTTTACGGTTCCTCCAACTTTCGCCCCAATTAAGTATTTGAGTTCTGATCGTATCATGACATGATCAGTACGTAAATTGTGCAGCATGAGTCGCTCTTTCATCTCCCGCTTTCAGATTTGCGATGCGACAGATATTCGTTGAGTGGCTGTGAAATAAAGGCTGAATTTAAGCGAAATTGGCGGGTTTTCGATCGCGACTCAAAGCATACTTGTCGGATCGCAAATCTGAAACTGGGAGGTGAAAGAGCGACTAACACTACACAATCTACGTATTGATCATGTTGTGATACGATCAGAACTCAAATACTTAATTGGAGCAAGAAATGTTGACTTTTCAGCAGCAGGTTTTGTGTGGAAACCCGTTGCAACGGTTCAGTTCCGGGTTCGAACCGGACCCGGAACCGACCCGGGAATTTGGACCCGTTGCTAACACTAGTGGTGCTTCACAATCAATTGTTAGCAATTGGTTTGCTTCAGCTCCATCACCTGGTCCTTCTGTTTGGATACAGCAAACATTTGCCCACTGTGTATATGGTACAGATATCAAGACTGTACCAATTGAGCAGCCATATATTAATGAAGAGGTTGTGGATACATCTACACAATGCGAGGGGGAGGAAATCTGTGAAAAAGTGATTTGGCATTAGATTCGAAAGATCAGCAAAAGGCGAAATTGGTTCCCAAACATGGACCCCACACACTGATCACTCTCCACACTCTGCACATATAATCCAACTAACCAAACTGCAATTTTCGATCATGGTTCACGGCATTTAATAATGTGATCCTGTCATCATGATATTTCAAAGACTGGTCACGATACTGCAGTTAGGTCACTGCAGGTGTTTCATTGATGTTGGTTCTCGAGATTTTAATCATTTCAATAGTTTTTTAAACTGATCCATTAATTTTAAAAATGTTTTAAACTATGCAATCCATTGAGACATTGATTGTACACAAGCTTTTACAACTTCTGTAATAACAATTGAGACACCGAGAGTAAATACTCATCAGATTTCTTTCTGTTGCTGGTAAGATTATGTGAACTATCAAATCAAATAATCTACAGATCAAACAAAACGAAAGTGTTTAAGTCACTTGTGTCGTACAAGTGCCACCACATGAAATCTTTCTGCAGTGTTGGTTGAATTTGGTGTACAACTTGTTTGTTTACACTTATAGGGATCATATACAATGTTTTGACGCGGAAACTCTGCTCACAACAGTAGCATCAATCATCTATGGATTGTATCTGATTTTGAATTGTCGACTGAACAATCACCCTTCCAGCAATCTAACGTATCATCCCAGTGGCAAAAGTCTAAACCACAGCAAGATGCATTTTGACACTCAATTCAGCAGCCTCGATGATGCGAAGCCAGTTCAATAGTCCCAGTCTCTGACTAACAGTCGGCTTACAGTGGTTATCCAGACTAACATTGTATGTCCAATATTGACATGGAATGGGTTGGTCACCGACTCAGTTAATGGCACAATTCAAATTGCCTTTACAATGAGGCATTAATTTCCAATAGGTACGGCTGACCAAGGCCAGCAAATGTTCCAACTAATAAGGCAAACAGATTGCTCGATGTCTAAGTTCAAGTTTCATCTGCCACATTGTCTGTCATATTATTGTGCAATGGATGATATTAATCATATCAGGAGCATCAAGTGTTCGATCCACATTGTTTGAACATGATCACCTGCTGGTATGCGTCACTGGTTAGTACCAGGCATAAATGGATATGGTACACTGTGACCACGACAACACTATCATGAGTTGTGTTGACACCACAAAAATGTATGGGTATACACACCCTAGAAGACAACAATAAAGAGATGGCAATACTCTTGCATTGAGAAGAACAAACTCAAGCAGCAATCTACAGTTCACATTCAAAAGTACAGAAGATGATTTTCTAATATTATTAATAATTCGTACTATTCACAATTGCTTTCCTCACACACCCCGATATGACTAAACATTATATGTCCGACACCGACTGAAAAGATCTCAATATGCACAATCCAAGAATGTCAAATGCTTAGGTGATCACAATTTCAATTTGGAAGGACAGCATTTCAGATACATCTCGATACTGGTATTCAGTTATGTGTAATCTATCCATACTGTCTACCTTGAATATTGGTACACCTCTACTGGGCAATTACCATCAAAATAATTTTCCAAAAGTAATTCCACATTGCAGGAAAATCATCCCCAGAAGTGAATCATGAAACTACTATTGTGAGCGAGTTGACCTGAGAGCTCATGGACAAAGCCCAAGAGGTTGAGTGTCAGGATATGACAAGGAAAGAAAGAGTGTCTAGACAGGCAGCTGTACTTAGTGCTAATAAGTGATGTATTGATTAGTGAGATTAAGCACCCCCATAACAGGTATATGGAAACATACTATCTATTAACAAGATTGGATTATATTTCTCTTGGCCGTATAAGTGAAAGACTTTTTAAGATGAAGTAGAAGAAATGTAAAGGGATTATTCGCAAGATGGCAGTTAAGTCAACCTAGTACATCTGCACAAGTGCAAATCGACTATAGACTTTGCTACACACAGCTCAAAGCAAACTTCCCATGGACCCCTGTGCAACGCGCAGCCTATAGTCATCTATTCGCGATTCATAGAGATGTGCGAATGGCCCTATGAAACTAAATACATCTGACGGCCGCAGATAGACCAATCTAAACCAGTCTTTACCGCCTGCAGTCTTTGCTGCTATACCGGTACTGTACACTATTGCTGAGAGTCCATTTGACAGCCTGCTTGAGACCCTGCTTGAGAGCCTGCTTGAAAGCCTGCTTGAAAGCCTCTTTGAAAGCCTGGTTGAGAGCCTGCTTGAAAGCCTCAATGAAAGCCTACTTGAGAGCCTTCTTGAGAGAGCCTCGCATCAGGAAGAGTAGAGTTTTGCACAGGTAGCTTTTGGCCGATGGAAAACCCTGAGTTTGCGGAAGCTGTGGCTAATAGAAGGCTCTAGGTCTGGGGACACTTTGGCTACTAGAGGGCTGTAAGTCCGTGGAAGCTTTGGCTACTAGAAGACTCGAAGTCTGTTGAAGCTTTGACAACGAGATGGCTCTAAGTCTGTGGAAGCTTTGATGCTAACGTTGACGTAGCCAACCTACTTGTCTAAGTGCTTTATGTACTATGATCACCATCACTGACACCATCATCATCGCCATCGTCCCCATTGCCATCATCATCATCGCCATCATCACCATCTGGCCTGAATGTGCACACATCTGGATACAATCGGTGGGAAGCGAGTGGTAGATTTCACTTGACAGTCTGAGTCAGAGATCTGATCTCCCCAGGATCCAATTGTCTACTGTTCCTGCAGAATATCAGGCTGCAATTGCCAACACCATGACCATGAGGCATTGTGAGATCTCGTCAGGGTGACTGCGTTGAAAATCATGTTCAGACAATCATATTGACCAATGTGATGATTTCAGCCACCACCACCCATCACTCGCCTCGTGCTTCCCACCAACCAATGCGCGCCATCTACCTCCCGGTGCCTCGTGCCTGCAACTCAGCAAGTCTCTGGATCGAGCACCCGAGAGCATCCACGGGAGCATATAGCCAAGTGAGATTGAGAGTGACTTGCCTCTGGAGAGTGTACTTAGGAGCGGGGTTGGGAGTGTGCTTGAGAGCATCTTGAGAGCTTAGTTGGCAGCGTATAGTCAAGCAGGCTGGGAGTGTCATCGAGTGCAATTGGAAGTTAATTTGAGAGTGTGCTTGGGAGTATGCTTGAGAGCATCTTCAGAGTGTACTTGGGAGAGTTCAGCCAAGCAGGCCGGCAGTGTCTCATCCAGGACAATTAGGAGCGTCATTGAGAGCATGCTTGGGAGTGTACTTGATAACACACCCAGAGGTGACTTAGGGAGCGTACTCCGAGTATACTTGGAAGCTTCTTGAGAGCTTATGATGGATCGTCTTGTCAAGAAGGCTTGGAGTGTCATCCAGTGCAATAGGGACTGTGCTTGAGAGTATTGTCGGGAGTGTGTTTGAGAGTGTGGTCGGGTGTGTACTTGATAGCATCATGAGAGCTTACTTGGAGGTGTACAGCTAGTGTTAGCAACGGGTCCAAATTCCCGGGTCAGTTCCGGGTCCCGTTCAGACCCGGAACCGATCTGTTGCAACGGGTTTCCACTCAAAATCGGCTCCTCAAAAGTCAACATTGCTTGCTCCTATTAAGTATTTGAGTTCTGATCATATCACAACATGATCAATATGTACATTGTGCAGTTTTAGTCGCTCTTTTACCTCCCACTGTCAGATTTGCGATCCAACAAGTATTCGTTGAGTTGCGATCGAAAACCCGCCCATTTCGCTTAAATTCTGACATTATTTCACAACCATTCAACGAATATCAGTCCAACTGGAAATTTGAATGCAGGAGGTGAAACCGCGGTCTGGTTTGAACCCATCACCGTACCTGGTGGGTACCTGTGTTTTCCGGGGAACAACCCGGACTGGACTATCAGGTCAGGTTTCAAACTCGGACTGCGGCGGGGTCACCCGGAACTGTTGTAAACACTACGTTGAGCTAAACAGGCTGGGAGGGTGTCATCGAGTGCAATTAGGATCGTCCTGGTCAGCATGCTCGGGAGTGTACTTGGCAGAGTCTTGAGAGCTTACTTGGGAGCATCCAATGAAGTGCATTTGGCAGTGTTGTTGAATTCAGCATGATGTATAGAATCAAGCACACATAATCACATGTGTATCATAGAAATCTAGTCAACCTGCAGGTCCATAGGACTTCATAGTGGCACACGTCAAATGTGGAATGGATTACCATCCAAGAAACAGCTTGTCTATAAGTTATGTGTCATGAAAGGTCATTTTTCCCTCTGTGTGATTATTCTGATTTGGTTACACATTGTCAATACAGTATGGTGATCAAGGTTCAGCAATAGACTGTGGCAAGATAATATATACCGGAATCTGAAAGTATGTTGCACTTACTATATATATAACAAATTGGAAGTAGCGAAGATGTGAAACATTGGCTATATGCGCAGTGGTAATAAACTCAAGAGCCTTTGTGTAAGTTGTACATTCTGGATAATTACTTTGACATTTCGGGCGCTGTTGCACAAAGCAACCGACTTGCCACCAGTGTTAGCAACAGGTCCGGGTTCGGACAGCAAACATGGTTCAGTTCTGTTCGAAAACCATCCAATAACATAACCCGCTAGATGTTGACAGGCCAAACCCGGACCCGTACCCGTTCACCACCGGATTTTCTATGGTTTTCCTAGATCCATCGGTTTCAATCTCCGGTTCTGTGTTTCGGATTTTGTATTTTTGGTCCCATTTTGATATCTTGCTGCCAATCGCAAAATATTGACTTTGGTATGCGTTTGTTCTTTTCGGATGAATTAGCTGCCGTTATATCTAATGTTAATACAGACACGCAGCCTGTCCCATCTTGAAAATGAATGTCAATGGAGTGTTACTGATTTTTGGTATTGGATCATGGTAATCTATAAGGCAACTGCTTACAAATATCTTAAAATGAGGTAGTGGCCGCCTTTCAAGCCAAAAACCGAAGTAACACCCTCGCTGCCCCATTCTGAAAATGAGCGTCAATGGAGCGTCAACAATTTTTAATCCTGTAAGTCAGGTAATTGAAAAGTGACTTGTTTTTTGTTATGTATAATCCTTATATTGGCCGCCTTTAAAGGCCAAAGAGTAAGCAACATGCTCCCTGCCCAATCTTGAAAATGAGTGTCAACCAAGCGTCAGTTATTTTCGGCCATCCATGGTGGTTGATTAAAGCGTGAGATGGCCGCTAATGGCTATGTATGGAGTTTTGCCCGGTTTTATACGCTAAAACATTCAGGATCAGTGAGTTGCAGCATTGAAAACAAATTAGGTTGTGATTGTCCGGGAGGCTGTTGCGGGACCATCTCTTGCTGATCAGCCTACAATGGCAGCCAAAACCTTGATTTTCGATGTCTCCGATTATTTGCCACCAAGATTACTCAAGATTCCAGTCCAAAAACCATTGTCACTCTATTGACGCTCATTGTCAAGATGGGGCAGGGAGAGTATCGCATTCTCTTTTGCCTGTCAAGGCTGCCAATAGAATGATTCTAGATGACAAGGACTAATTGGCATTTTAATAACGTGACTAACAGGATGAAAAATCGTTGACGCTCCATCGACGCTCATTGTCTTGATGGCGCAGGGAGTGTACAGCATTCTCTTTTGCCTATAAAGGCGGCCAATACGATGATTATAGATGACAACAACTAATTCACATCTTAATAACCTGACTTACAGGACAAACAATCATTGACGCTCCATTGAAGCTCATTTTGCCACAGGTGCATTAACATTATACAACTATTCACTTTGGCCTGGAACATCAATAACTGTCTTTTAGCAGTCATTCTATCCTCTTCATGTATGTTTTCAGTTATCACTACATTGTTCTTCAATTGAGCATATAAATATATGCTTTAAAATATACTTCATAGTGTCTGCTAATTGTAGATAATGATAATACTCAAAACTCCCGTTCCTTTCAATCAATTCTCGTTTGCACCCTCAGATTCACCCAAAATGCTGTTGTCGTCTTTGAAAGCAACGTCAGCGGTATTTCCATATAGCAGAGAGTGTACTGAGCAAATCTGGAATACAATTGTAATCGCGCTTGCTATCCTTGGCATATGCATTATGATTGAGAAATGGAGTGTTGGGATGCGAAGAATGAATATACACACACAAGGATGGCATACCTTCTATTTAATAACTTCCATGTCTGTCAGTGTCACCTGGTGACACATGTGGCTTTCCGGGTGGAGGCGGCAGTCCAGGCAGAGGTGCCGCCGATTCGGGTGGAGGTGAGGTGGTTTGTTTGCGTCTCCAGAATCTCCGTGGGTTCTTTGGTGCGCCATTTTACCATGGAATGCTGCCATGTCTATGATATTTATAAACCATTGCCACCTGTCTACCTATCGCAGCCTTCACCTTTTGATGACCAGGAAACTGAACTCCTCGCTTCTTCTCTTCTCAGACTTCAGCACAAGGTTTCTTAATTTGTCATTGCGCTTCCGCTATTGCGGCGCACGAAATCCCTCAGGTAGCCAATGTGGCCATAATCAAGACAAGATGAATGTCGGACTGTGCCAGCTGTACCCGACCTCATTGCCTTGCCATAGTGGCAGACATATTGAAAACATACATGAAATTAGTTGTGGCTTTTAACAGGAAGATTCAGCTAGTATCTCAACCATATACGAATCCGTAGCCTCCTCTAAGATCTTTAACCCCTGTTTTGTCCACTCCCGGGGACCTTCATCAAGAAATTCGTCTGCAAAAATCCCAGAGCTGATGACGACATAATGGTCGATTTCGCGGAATGTGCGGGAAAATGCCTTCGTCAACCATGGTGGTTTGCCATTGCGGGCCACAATAACTTAGTCATGGAGCTCTCGATGTACTCCAGCTGTAAATTACATAGTTAGTTTACCGGCCGCTACATAGATATGGAGCTACTCACATCCGATTGCATGCTGCTGCCTATTATTTCAGCGTCCGGTCTTAAGTACTTTTTTGAAATGTGCGTTCTGGGCCATATGTTCGGTGGCAGCAATTGCAGCATCGTGGTGGACTAACTGGGATCTGCATTGCTGCATTGTCTCAGCCAGGGGCGTATTGGATGAAACGCCCAGCGTTTGGCTTGGTTCAGATTGAATCCCACCGGGCTGAGGGGTTTGTGGAGCCATGACCTGCTGTCGTGGAAAAGATGAGGAAGATGATAATGAAAAGTGGAAAGTTCTGAGCAATATATAGTAAGCTACAAGTGACAACGGAATGCATGAAAGTCAACTTGCACATTCAACTGAAGTATTATCCTGCTGCATATAGCTGCAAGTTGCAGGTGATTCCAACGATTCCGCGATTTGCAGTAAGTTGGTCCGATGTTGTTTGTTTGTTTGTTTTCAGGGACACATTGAAGTTAGCGACAGCTGATATCTCATGTTTGATACATACAAAAAAGAAATTATTCAACGGAAAGGATGTCTGGTGATGTTTGTCCCAACTCATCGCCGGGATCTTACAGCAATCACATGCTAACTATCATGTCATATCGTAACATTACAGTTACTATTCCGAATACAATGACAACCAAAACACAGATCTTTCTTTGTTCAAGTTGATCCAACGTACGAACTTTGACATTATAGGCTCAGGTTGCCCCCATGTTGTCCATATCTTGCAACATCCAACATCTCGCCCAACAACAAGGTCAACACACCATACAATGGTCAATGCTCCATACAATGGTCAATGCTCCGAAAAAGAACTTTTCTCCTCTTCCGGCAGACAAATAGGCGAATTGACAATGCAGTTCACTCATTGACACCATCAAGCGAACAAAAGCAAGCGAGGCTTGGAGGCAGAACGGGTCTGAGCATTGGGAGCATTGCGCAGCTTACAATCTAAAAAGAAGCTTGGGGCGGAGAAAAGATAAGAAACGCACATTTTAAGAAATGAATGGAAAGAGAAATGGATTGAGAATTATGTGACGAGAGAAACTACGGTGGCAAAAACCGAGTTCAACGCACCGAGATAGCGATTATGTAAGAGCTGAAACATATGACTACTGCTGAATGCGCATGGGGGACTACCAGAAAGCCTGAAACAACGTTTCGAGAAATGTTGAAAACTATCAGAGACAGGCTGAGCGATCTTGTAACTTCCGACGATGAGCAGGATGGCGAATGCAAGGCACAGGAGGAAGAAGATACATAGCTCGGCATGCTGAGTGATGATGAACCTGGCTGGGTGATCAGCACAATCGCCAAAAAAGTACTGTACCGCATGGAGAGTTTTTGCAGTAGCAGATGAGGCTTGACGAATTGACGCAACCGGGATGAGGGGACCCAGCCATCTAATGCCGTGAGAGGAATAGGAAGTACGGGACTGCCGAATTGAATGTTCCGGTGGTTGTCAATCAACAAATAGATACGATAGCAGCCACACCATCCCCGACAACCATTGGAGAGCATATGCAGATTCATGAAATCGTCAGTTGACAATCGCAGAAGCCGGCAGGGAGAGACTTCAACCAGGAAGTAGTCAAATGAGGCTGCGTTCAGAGAAACCACAGTCGCACAACTTCATACGGCTGTTTTCGCCAGTCGCACAACCCGATTCAACACCGATCCAGGTTACGAAGCCTGTTTAGACCGTAAGCTTGTACCCCTGCATGAGATATCCCTAGTTAATAACATCTAGAAAGCAGATATGGACGAAGATATGGTTACGGCTCCAACATGGCCGGAGGTATAGATAGCCAAATAGTTAATTTCGGGGTCCTATCTCTTGTGAATTCAAATTGTGTACCTACTTTCCTACGGGTCTGCTATCGCTTGGTATCAGTGACCGAATTGTGAGACGGGATATTTCATCAGTGTGTATGCAAGGGTCGTACGAGCCATGCGATCGTTCTAGACTCCGAATCTGTTTGATAGATGGCCAACGAACTTGGTATCAACTTGCCTGTTATGGTTACATTAGAAAGCAAAACTTAAAATAGAGACAAAATTTACCAACAAAATTGAAAACAGTAATGTCATACAAGTCGTAGGACAAGCGGTCAGTGCACAGTCAGAACCCGGATCAGTGCCAGCTGTCAAGCTGCATTAGTCAATGCAGCAAACTGTATAACTCTGCGCTCAGACTTGCTGCACATGGTCGAGAATTTGAAAATTGCTTATGGTGTATCATGGAAATTGTGGAAAATGAGCTGCAAAAAGATAAGTCAGGATATTGGGTTTATATGTCTAAAATTAGTTGATGGATCTGTATGCCGTAACATACTGGCTGAATGCGGAAAAACACAACGAAGCTTCGTCATATCTCGGACTGTTGACGTGAATACTGGTGGCTCAGAAACTGACAGCTCTCGATGCTTTTGGATGCACATGATACTATCTTTAAACAGTATATTGGCTGTCAAAAATGACAGTATAACAGTTAAGCAAAATAATTATGTGCCCAATGCCTGTTAGTACATATCTAAAGTGAGCGTCAATGGAGTGTCAATAATTTTAGTTTGATCACTTCGGCAATCAAAGGGTTTCTTAGTCACATCAATCCAAGGAAGAGATATTGGCCGGCGTTTAACGAAAAGAGGCAAGCGGAATGCTCCTTGCCACATCCTAGAAATGTGCCTCCATGGGGTGTCACCAATTTCTGGTCTTGTATCTTGGATATTAACTGGGCTGTGGGATAGCATTACGTCATAATCGATGTATTGGCCGCCTTTATGGGTACAATGGCCTGCGCTGATATTGCTACCACCTCGTAATAATGAGCGTCAACAGAGCATCAACGATTTTTGGTCTTGCATCTTGGATAATTCAAGGGCTCTTCAACGACCTACTCCCAAATATACAATATTGGCCACCTTTATCGGCAAAAATGGCAGTGACGATATCGCTACCACCTTGTAAAAATGAACATCAACGGAGCGTCCACGATTTTTGGTGTTGTATCTTGGATAATTCAAAGGCTCTGCAACAACATACTCCCCTAATCGCAATATTGGCCGCCTTGATAGGGAAAAATGCAAGTGACGATTTCGCTACTACCTCCTAAAAATGAGCGCCAACGGAGTGTCAACAATTTTTGGGCTTGCGTCTTGGATAATCAGACAGCAATGCAACGGTGTTAACCCATAATCGTTCAATCAGCTGCCTTTATGGGTATAAATGCTAGTGACGATAATGCAACCACCTTGTCTTTGTATGTGCGAGTATTTAACTTCACCAATATGCATGCGATGTTTTACAGATCTGACTTTTTTCTCACTTGTAGCTCTAAAGTCAATATTTAAGATCCAGCATTGTATCTGACAATAACGAATCTTTTCAGGGTTACTCAGGTCAAATTCCCTCGAGCTCACTATCCTAGCGGGATGTCAGATACAAAATCTTTAAATACCTCGTTTCTAAAGGTTATGATATCTTCGTAAAATGAACGTGTGCTTATTCGTGATTTCAGCGACCTTTCTTTACAAATAATCTTTGACGCTTCGTGGGCTTCAATGAATGTAGGCTCGAAGTGGCCTATTGCTTTGAATAATTCTAGTCATGCGCCATTGTGGCAATTATATTTACACTTCGGAATTGAGGAGACCAGCAGCCCTGGCCTCATATGTATCGTTTGTCATCAAGTTCTTCACCATCCATCAGAACATGGGACCAGCTCAATGAGCAAACACTTGCTGGGAACAGCAAACATCGCACAGTGAAACGAATTAACATTGTCAGAAGTAACTCAATTGACTAGTTCGATGGTCAATGAAACAGCTTTGGCCACACTCAACAGGAAAGGATGTAGAGGTATACCAATTGTAAGTTCGCAAACGAAATTCAAATTTAATATTTAGGTTTGCAGTATACTCATTCAATTGACAGACAAAACGTTCTAAACTAGGATTAAAGGACTTTCAAACTGCCGAATTTCACCAACACACCAGCAATCGCTACCTCATGTTAGGTTTTGTTTCAGCTCATATTCCACGGAACGCAATATCAAACCTTGAGCTCAGACGTTCATACAATGCATTACGAAGCAATTTGGTAGTTCTGTCAGCCAGCACTCTGTGCAATATTTGCCGGACGGAATACACACTGACAGTGGATGCAATTAAGAAACAATTGCCTTCAAGATACAAAGTGAGTTTAGCTTTAGACGGATGGACATCAATGAACAAATTAGCAATAACGTTAGTCATTGCCTATTACATAGATCGCAATCGGGCTTTGCGAGAAGTACAACTGCCGTTTGATGAGGCTGAGAGCGCATTCTTTGCCTATTTCGAAAGCTCAGTAAGGATTACAGGTTAATGGTGAACATACTGGATCTGGGCAAGCCGGACATTTGAGGGAAGTTCTTGATCGTTTTGACATGACTTGCGGCTGTGTACGCTGCGTTACAACCGATAATGCTTCCTCAAATTACTCGATGACTCGCGAATTACAAAGTACCCTTGAGCCCTCATGAATCGAGTAGCCCGCATTGAGAAACCACATACCATGCATCGCGCACGTCATTAAGCTTGCTTTGGTGGCATTCATCAGAAGTCTGGGTGTAAAAGGCCACACCAAGTCTTTGGAAGCCCATGAGCATGATCAGCAATTTGGAGAGAATGAAAGCACAGACATTGGGAAGAGTCAAAGACTTCGAAAAGAGGGCAATGCAAGAATCAATAAGGTGTCAGCTATGAGGCCAGGTTTTGCAAACATAATTGAGAAAATACGTATTTCAACAGATTTGAATGTACAGAAACTGACCTACAAATAGCTGAGAATGGATGATGTATTCATTACACTGGCACCTGGTCGCTGAAACAAGTTCATTGACTGTCAGAAAGCCAAATTCCGCAATGCAGTACTACGCATTATGGATGTGAAGACATGTTACAACCTGACACTAGAGTTGCTCGAGCCTGCCTACCGATTACATGAATTCACATCCGAGTGGCTTGAAACCCAAAATTCAACGATTACTGGCCACTATGTACAACACAGAATGAGTGGACGATTGTTAAGTATGTTGTAGAGGTTTTACGGCCATACGGGTACTGGACCCTGTGGATGTCGAAACAGCATACCGTTACTCTGTATCACGTTATCACTGTCTACAATGAGATGTTTGATCACCTGCATGTTGTGATGAGAGCTTTGGCGAAGAAGAAGACTGAATGGAAGGAAGACTTATTCTTGGTTGTGAAGTTTGCATGGCTGAAGCTGTCCAAATATTATACTGAAGTCACTCCAATGACTGGAATGCTCCTCATTTCGGCACATATCCCTAATCCTTTCTGGAAGTTGCGATCATTTAGGAAGTGGGACAAGGGAATGGATATTAACCCTGAAGATGAGACTTCTTATAATACTCAATACCAGGAGGCCATTCTGAAGTATGAGGAGAACAAGTACCGCGCTGAACATCGACCATTGCCTGTCGCTAAACATGAAACCATACCACATGACAATCTTGTCTCCTGCCCAATGGTTTCAAGATCTGGTCAATCTTCTTATGATCAATATGATTTGTCCAGCGATGGTGAAGAACACTTAATGCCGAACAATGTGGCAGAAACAACACCCGCACGAAGTGATTGTGCAGCACAGTTAATCACAGCCGCCAGGCAGTATTTCAATTCACCTCACGAATTACCACAGAACTGGGGGGGAAATTGATCTGACTCTTAATGATAACCACTCCGACCCAATGGAAGCTGGTAGTACATTTTGGTTACTGGATATCACCGACCGGTGGCGGCAACAAGAAGAAATGCACTCAATATACGCCGATCTCTTTAATTTGGCCCGCGACATATTCTCTATCATACCTCATGGTGTTGGAGAGTAGGCCAGTTTTACACTTGCGCGAGATGTGATCGGGTGGAGGCAGTCAACAACCACAGGCGAATTCCTTCGCTAAAAGGTTGTACTAAGGCAGTTCGCTCGAGCCAATACCGGAATACTGGCTGGCAACAACCCTGAATTGGATCCAAGCCGCACTGATACCATCATCGAGATGAAGAGAGAGGCGAAGCAAAACAAGTTGCACCAAATGGCCAAGGTCCAGGACTTTTGGAAATGTGGCAGGGAAGCCAAACCCTACGAACTACCCAGAAGGGGTCTCACACTCAAAACAAACAAATGACGGCTGTAGGATGCATTTTAGATACTGAAGAGATTGTCAAAGCATCCTGGTCACTCTTTCAATATGATGGTCCGGCTGCGTTTAAATTGTAGGAAAAATCACCTGTGCCACCATCTTCATCTGCAAAGGACCTCCCTGCAGGAGGAACTCAAATATTGAATATCCGCTTAATCAAACAAATCGATGGCCATCCTGCTGTAAGTAATGATGATATTTCACCAGAAAGCATTTCTGACACCGAAAATTGGCATTACTGGAATCGGGACCTGGATAATTCCTATGAAAGTCAAGACGACTAGGAGGAAGACAATGAATCAGATATGGAACTGGACAACAGCACAGAGGATTCAGAAACCAGGGAGCAGCGGAATGTTAGTGCCACACCGAATGTTCCTGGATTGATTCACCCTATACGACAGACAAAGAAGAAGGTTGAAAACGTGTTGATGACGGTCACTATAAGCAAAACAAGAAGGAATACCGGGATCAAGAAAATGTCGGACAGAATGTGACACTGTATTATCACCCAGGTGATTATGTAGTTTGACCATGGCTGATATTTAGAGATGTATTCTGGGACAATATTAAGCAGTCGCATGAGAAAATTTTTTAATAAACGAGGAGATACCGGGCAATATGAAGTATTTCGCAAGATGTATAAATTTCAACTTTATGTGTGTGACCAGTACGAGCATATTACTGGGCTTGGCTTCGGCATACAGCAATGTCCTGATCAGGCTGAAAGGCAACCACTAAGTTCAAATAATTATAAATGCAATTATTAATGGTCGCAGATATTGATTGGACAGTACATTGAAATAAGCGTCAACGGAGCGTCAAGGATTTTTGGTCCTGTATGTACTGTAATTGAAATGTGACCTGGCCGCTGCTTTCCATAATCAACGTACTGGCAGCCTTCTTTGGCAAAACACTAAACAACACAGTCAGTGCCCCATTCTGAAAATCGGCGTCAACGATTTTGGGTGGTGCATCTTGTGTAGTGTTAGCAACAGGTCCAAATTCCCGGTTCGGTTCCGAGTCCGGTTCCGACCCGGAACCGGACCGTTGCAATGGGTTTTCACCAAACACCCGCCATTTCAAGTCAACAATTTTGGCTCCAATTAAGTATCTGAGTTCTGATCGTATCGTGACATGATCAGTACGTAGATTGTTCAGTTTTATCCCCTCTTTCACCTCCCGCTCTCACATTTGTGATGGGACCAATATTCGCTGAGTTGCAATCCAAAACCCGAACTTTTCGGCCGAAATATCACCTTCTTTCCCAGCGATTCAACGAATATAGCTCCAATCGCAAATCTGACAGTGGGAGGTGAAAGAGGGGCTAATACTGCACAATCTACGTACTGATCATGTCACGATATGATCAAAACTCAGATACTTAATTGGAGCGAAAGTTGAAGGAACCGTAATATGGAACTGCAGTCCGGTTCCAATCCGTCCCCGAACCTGGTGGGTACCCCTGTTTTCCGGGTAACAACCTAGACTGGACCATCCGGTCCGGTTCCAAACCCGGACCACAGCCGGGTAACATGGAACCGTTGCTCTCACTAATCTTGTGTAACCTAGGTGGCGATTGGTTTAGAAACATGCATAAGTGTGATATTGACTGCGTTTAGAGCCAAAAAGAATTGCAGCATGCTTCCTGCCCCATTCTGCAAATGATCATCAATGGAGTATCAATGATTACTGGTCTTGCATCTTGGCTAATCTAACTGTCGCAAAGTGGTAAGAATTTAAACACGATGTTGTGACAGCCTTTACATTAGAAACGGAGCATGACACAGACGATATCCCATCATGAAACCGAGCGTCAATGGAGCGTCATCAAAATTTGGTCTTGCATAGTGAGTTTATCACGGCTTTACCCGGATCAATGAGCTCATAACAGCACTATTGACTTTTGACTAGGGATTTGACCCGGCGGCTTACCGCCCCCATTGGCATCGCCTGCCCCCACCAGCCTCACTTGGCCCCATCGGCCTCGCTTGCCCCTGGCGTCCTCGCCTGCCCCCATGCCATGGAAGACGGCTCAGCACTGGTACTCGGCATTGGGCTCCGGCTTTGGCAGTCGGCATTGGGTTTTCCTTCTCTCTCTTTCATATATAAGTCCATAGTTTTCCTTCTCTTTGGATAGACAGACAATTTATCATCTTCTCTTCTTCTCCGTCATCTTCTTCTGTCAACAGGTTACGAGCTCGCGACAGAGCTGAACTCGACGTCTACTATTAGTATTTGTTACTGCCTCTCCTCTGCCCTTGTTCCAGTGGATCGAGCCAACATCTCTCTTTGTCTATTGTTTTTTTCCTCTGCATGCATGCATTGGACTGAATCGACGCCTAGTGGTAGTGTCTCTTTATTGTTTCCTAACCTTTGCCCTCCTTTATTGTCTCGCAACCCTCTGCTTCTGTCTCAACTTGCGCCATGCCGGCCACAGCTTCAAAACTCAATGAGCACAACTATTGACAATGGGCCATTGAAGCGAGATTCCTACTTCGAGCGCAAGGCCTCAGGAAATATGTCTCTGGAGAAATGGGTGTTCCCAGGCCTCCGATAGTAGCGACCAGCGATGCCGCTGCGACTACTCCCACAGCTCGTGACCCTCGAGATACCAATTACGACTTCCTGCCGGAATCAACAGACACGTCCTACCTCAATCAGTTCTACCACTTCCTCCGGGATTGGGAACACTGGCAGATGAACAATGACAAGGCATCCGGACAACTCACCGCCCAGATGGAATGAACGATCCAGCTACGGTACTGAGGCCTCACTGAGCCGAAAGAACTTTGCGACAAGATCAAAACCGACTTCATGAAGGTCAACAAGCTCGACGGTCGATACAGGATGGCGAATCTCACAGCATGCCAACTCGAGTCATATCCCTCAGTCACCGAGTGGATCCCAGCTCAGGACAAGATAATCAATTACCCTGCCGTATGCGACATCACGATAGAAGAGTCTTGGAGGAAATTCTTCGTCTTGTCCAACCTCCCGAATACCGAAGAATGGCGAACCTTTGCATCGACACTCAAGCTGACTGAGAATGAGGACACAGTGGCGAGCATTGTCACCCCCCTCCTGTCCTTCGAACCCCGCCTCGGCAGGTCCCGCGGTCTTGCTCCAGATGCCGTACTGTTTGTTAAGATGAAAGGTCGGGGAGGCCATTGGAACGGTAACGAAAGGACGGGCGACGATAGGAAGGGCGACAATTGGAAGAGCCAGGTCATATGCCAGGGATGTGGAGTCAAAGGCCTTATCAAGGGGAAGTGCAGGAGTAAGCATAAGTGAGCCTGGCATGTGAAGTCTAAAAGTGATGTTAATCTGGCTTCTACCGCATCAACCTCTACTGCCGAGTTCGAGTCAGAGTCATTCCTCTTCTCGGTCATACATTCTGACCCTATACCGGACTCAACCCCAGGCTCTGTGATCACGGTCAATATGGCATCGGCAAATCGATCTGCTGATCATTGGATTCTGGTCACCGAAGAGACAAATCACATCACCGGCAATCGTCACCTCTTTAAGACCTTTCACCCCATGCCAAAGGGGGAGCATCAGTTCAAGACGGCAAACAACAGCTTTGTCAATGCCGAAGGCTCTGGAACCATTACGTTACATATCGACATGCCAAATGCAAAGCCTGTGAAGATCGTCCTCCAACATATCCTTTATGTGCCAGCCTGCAGTCCGAATAATCTCCTCAGTATCATCCAGTTAATGAGGAAAGGAGTCAACTTCAATTTCAAACTCGATGGAGCTACGGCGAGTCGTGGGTCAGTCCTCGTCTATGAAGCACCGCTCATCAACAGTCTAGTTGTTCTCAGAGCCTCTACAACTTCGGCCTCAATCTCGAAAGCCTCGGTGGCAGTAGAGGATTCACTCAGCACCGCTCCATGCTCTGTTGCCGCGATATCCGTTCCCGTGATCTCCGAGACCTATTCCAACATTTGGCCCGCGGTTGATAATAGGGATATCCTTGTTTGGCATCCTCGCCTCGGCCACCTCTCTTTGCCAGCTATCAAACGGCTCCCAAATGCAGCCAAAGGGATTCAATTGCATGCTAAGAGCCCATCGAAATGCACTTGTGAGGCATGTATCATGGGCAAAATGTTCCGGAAGCCATTCCAGCCCTCAGAGGATGAGGCAAAAACTCGACTTCGTGAGTTGATTGACTCGGATGTGATCGGTCCAATGCAAACTCAGACGATGCGCAGTTACCGATACATTATTATGTTTACCGACCACCACTCAAGATACACCGAGGTCTACTTTATCAAAGCCAAATCTGAGGATCCAGCGAAGTTCAAGGAGTATGTCGTGAAAGTGGAGAAGCGGCACCCAGAGTTGAAGGTGTGCCGAATCAGGGTTGATGGAGGAGGCGAGTATGCTAGTCATGAGAAATTTCTTGAGTACTTGGCAGAGGAGGGTATTATTAGAGAAGTATCAGCCCCATACTCAGAGCAGCAGAATGGCATTTTGGAGAGATGCAATCGCACAGTGCTGGATCCGGCGCGGTCTATGCTGAAGCATGCTCGGATGCCGAATAAGCTCTGGGCCAAAGCTGTGTCCACAGCAGTCTACATCAAGAATCAACTACCATCCCGAGCTCTTCCCAATTCGATGCCTTTCCAAAGATGGACGCAGAAGAAGCCCGATATCTCCCAACTTCGAACTTTGGGCTGCCTAGCATTCGCATGGATCCATGGTGACCTTAGGAAGAAGCTTGATAAGCAAGCCTACAAGTGGGTACTCCTGGGCTACTCGGCAGAGACATCGACACAGTACCGAGTTATGGATGTCAATTCGGGCCGACTGTTCATTGCACGAGATGTCAAATTTGATGAGTCTACCCTATATCACTAGCTACTAAAGACTAAGCGTACAAAGATCGCCTTCGAATCAGCCGAATAGAATAACGATTCGGAAATTGTAGAGCCTCCAAAAGTCGTGATAAAGTCCCCAAAGGCCAAGGTACAGCCTCAGAAAGCAGCTGCATTGCCTCATGCGTTGCCTCGTGCGATCAATCCAATTAATGACTCGGATGATGATCTCACACCGCCTCCAGAGACACTGTTAGGGGTTCTCTCCTAGCAGTGTAATGGTACTTGTACCATGCAGTACATCCTTTAGCGGGGGCGTGCTAATCACGTCTCGACTGGGCAAGCGCGGGGGCTTGGCGGATTCATTGAAAGCAAAGTGCCACAGCAGCTGATTTGATGATGCAACAACACAGCCAGATCGGAAGGATTAAGTCCTGCCAAGCAGATTTTTCTCAACCAGATTAATTCTTAGACACTATGCGGTTGCAGTGGGTTGCACGGCAGTCGTGCTAGTAAAGGGCTCTCCGGTCTCCAAGTCTATTGGAGGCTGGGCACGTCCAGGTTGTTGTTGAAACCGGTAATGCGGAGAACCTAAGCACATTATGACTGCGGGAATATGCCGTTGGCATAGAGCCAGAAGCGGGCACCATTCATTGGTTTGATTGGGCGTGTCTGCAACAGTAATCAAAGAATGATTACGCGCCTAAGTTCTACATTCGCATAGCCGTGGATATCAACCACGTAAGACTATGGGTTATTGAATTCCGCAAGAGAATTAATAACGCAAGTGTGTCTCATGGGCTGAGCAGGCATTCCAACTACCGATCGTCGACGATTGCAAGATGTCAAAGTTACAGTTATGGTCTGATTTATGACCCGCTATGATATCATGCATGAACACGATAACCTAAGGGACGCGTGGATGTTGTTAGTCGAGGCGCGGGCAGAGGGCCGTAAGACGCTTAGATACGTGGCTATCATTTGAGGGATTAAATCATAGTTCCAGTTGGAGTAAGCCAAGGGACTATAAAAAAATCACATTGTTCCGGCAATGAAGAAGACAAGCTGGAACAGCTAGAGAGAAAACGATACCTACCAGCGGAGAAATATCCTTATTTATTATTGCATTTTTATGATACCTATACCTACCTTTATATACCTAGAATCTATTAGCTTCTGTAGCGGCAGCCCCGCCCCCTAGTTAAACACCCCGACGTAGATGACTATCACCTTCGAGAACGACAACAACATTATAGTATACGCCATCGAGAAAGTGATAGCATATGCTAGGAGGACTCAGCAAATCTTCATCGCACAGTGTGTTTGGTAGCTAGCCTCTGTTATCGGTTTGGAACCAAGAGTAATTATCCATATCGATAATCTTAGAAGTCGAGCGGACCTGTCAAAGAAAGCGGATCTACCATCGATTACTGGATTTCAAGGGCCAGTTCGACAAGTACGAGCATTGTCCCCTACTCCCCGATATCTACAGGAGGACCCTCGAATTAGAACAGAAGAGAATCACATTTATCCGGAACGAGTGCAACAGGTGGCCAATACGTTCCCCGAAATTAGTGATTCAGATTTCGTCGATAAAGAGTCGAGCCTGGGCCTGGGAGTCGTTGTGACTACCAAGAAGTTCCGTCAGCAATCACAGAAGGACAGAAAAGCATTCAATAAGCAGAAGTCTGTTGATCAGCTGTCCAGGACAAGGTCTGGAAGAGTGTTAGCAAAGCCTCTGACGAATAAGCAAAGAAATCATCTTCAGAGTATTTCTAAGGATACGATTTCGGAATACTTAAAGAATAGGAAATAGGATCTATGGCCGTGGACCTAGTACTTACCTTAGTGTCAGCGGATACTTAGTTGAGTTAGTTAGGGTATACACCCCCGTAACAGACACCACCTCCAGCTATACCGCCTCCAAAGCATAGAAGAAGCGGAAGAACTGCAGCCAATGTCAGCCTAGCCATGACGATAGAGCAAGGTACAAAGATATACCACGCAGCATTGGATGCAGAGGACACTGACCAATTGAAAGATGCCGTCGGCAAGGAAATGCCATCAATGGAAAGTCATGAGGTTTTCACCTTCGTTGAGAAAGTCCCAGAAGGTGTTAGTCTGATTGGAAGCTGTTGGGTTATGGGAAGAAAGCAAATGGCCAATGGGACAATTGACAAATGGAAAGTTCAACTTGTCGGCCGCTGCGATCTCCAAAAGCCTGGCGACTATAATAACATCATCTCTCCAGTCATTGATTCAGCCTTGATTCGGCTTGCCCTCGAACTTGCAGCCAAGCACGACCTTGGGATTGCCGTACTCGACATCCCGACTGCTTTCCTTGGCTGCCCTCTGCATGAGACTCTCTATATGCGCCTCGCTGAAGGCGAATGGCCCGATCCATGTGGCCGCACCAGACCCCTCATGAAGCTCAATAAAACTTTGTACGGCATCAAGCAGGCAAATCGGCAGTACTATGAACAAGTCTTTCACTGTATAGTTGACGATCTGAATCTCCAAACCTCAATTGAAGCTCCCGGTCTCTTCTTCGGTGGGAATCACGAAGCAAATGGTGTCTTAATCCCGGTCCACATCGACGATATCATGATCATCGGCACATCTGTACTTGTCGCCGCCATTGCATCTGGACTGTACGATCGATTCAAGGCCGCTGGGCAAGTCCCTGCGCCTGACATCTCCCAGTACCTCGGCATGACAGTCACTCGAGATCGCAGCACACGATCAATTGCCATCGATCAGATTAGCTACATCAACCGAGTACTTGACCATTTTGAGATGACCGACTGCCGGAAGCAATCTACCCCGATCGAGATTGGCAACAAACCCCATGCCATTCAGGCCGAAGAGCAGCCTTTCGACGCTAGAACATACCAGAAGGCTATTGGTTCGATTCTTTATGCCGCTCTCAGTACTCGCCCAGATATCACCTATGAAACCTCAGTCTTAGGCAGATATGCCGCCCAGCGCTCAACTCTCCATTGGGAAGCTGTGAACCACCTACTTCGATATCTCCGAGGCACATCCAACTACAAATTAATGATCTATGACCCAAGCCTCGGGCATGACTCCCAGGCAATCTTGTGCTACGCCGATGCAGACTTGGGGGGAGAAGCAGACACAAGCAAGTCCACCTCAGGAATTGTCGTCTACGCCCTCGAAACCCTTGTCATTTGGAGGTCGACGAAGCAGCGCGTAGTAGCCCACTGAACAATGCAAGATAAGATGATTGCCACTGCGTACGGCAATGTGCAGATCGACTGGCTGCAAGATCTCGTCTCAGGGATAGGAATTTACATAGGCATCACCACTTCTATTCTCAATGACGGCCTAAACTGCGTTACGACTCTCAACTTGGGCGATTTCCAATCTGATAGCTGGCACATCCGACTCCAGCACCACTCGATCCATAATGCCATTGCCAAAGACGAGATCGAGATCAAGCACGTGGTAGGTACGGAGATGCTGGCTGATGATCTCACTAAGGTCCTCGGGGAAGTTAAACTCGGCAAATTTGTGTAGGAGATTGGACTCAGATAGGATCATGGGCTGGACTTTTGGATTTCGTTTGTTTCAAGTGGTGTATTTGGATTTACACTGTATGCTTGCATTTTCTTTGGATTTGGATTTAATGAGATTTGAAACATGGAGGAGGATCTTAGACTTTCGTTTGTTTGTTTGGCTTTGTTTCATTTGTTTGGAAAGCCTTGGGCCAAAGGGGGAGTGTTGACTAGGGATTTGGCCCGACGGCTTACGGCCGCCATTGGCCTCACCTGCCCCCACCAGCCTCGCCTGTCCCCACTGGTCTCGCCTGCCCCCACCAGCCTCACATGCCCCCATCGGCCTCGCTTGCCCCTGTCGGCCTCGCTTGCCCCTGTCGGCCTCGCTTGCACCTGTCGGCCTCGCCTGTCCCCATGGCAAGGAGTATGGCTCAGCACTGGTACTCGCCATTGGTAGTGTTAGCAACGGGTCCAAATTCCCGGGTCGGTCCAGGGTCCGTTACCAACCCGGAACCGAACCGTTGCAACGGGTTTCCACATGAAACCCGCACCTCAAAAGTCAACATTTCTTGCTCCAATTAAGTATTTGAGTTCTGATCGTATCACAACATGTTTAATACGTAGATTGTGCAGTTTTAGTCATTCTTTCACCTCCCGCTGTCAGAATTGCGATCCAACCAGTATTCGTTGAGTCGCGATCAAAAACCCGCCAATTTCGCTTAAATTCAGTCTTTATTTCACAGCCACTCAACGAATATCAGGTGGATCGCAAATCTGAAAGCGGGAGGTGAAATAGCTACTAATGCTGCACAATTTACGTGCTGATCATGTCATGATACGATCAGAACTCATATACTTAATTGGAGCGAAAGTTGTAGGAACCATAACATGGGACCGCGGTCCGGTTTGAACCCGTCCCCGAACCCGGCGGGTACCCCTGTTTTCCGGGTAACAACCCGGACTGGACGATCTGGTCCGGTTCGAAACCCGGACCACAGCCAGGTAACCCGGAACCGTTGCTAACACTAGGCATTGGGCTCCGGCTTTGGCAGTCGGCATTGGGTTTTCCTTCTCTCTCTTTCATATCTAAGTTCATAGTTTTCCTTCTCTTTGGATAGACATACAATTCATCATCTTTTCTTCTTCTCCATCATCTTCTCATGTCAACATTGACTACCTTTATAGCCAAAAATGCAATATATAACAGGAAAAATACGGATTCCAAATTAATTCAGATTGCAAGTTGCACCCCATGCAAACACATATTGTTGATTGTCAAAACCCAATTTTGGTAAGATACGATAAATACACTGCAAAAACAAGAGCCTTTTATGAATCAATAAATGGACCCGCAAGGCGACTTGCTGACAACCTGCCGAATCCAGACGGGTTGGGAGTTTCCCATCGAACCGTACCCGGGATGACGGTTCAGGTGTATTGACTACCCAGAGCGCCAATTTGTCAACAGTTTGGTTCCAACCAGGACCCAGACCCAACGTGACAGTCTGGAACCGTTGCTAACAGTACATGCCACCAGGAAATATTGTATGACACAATCTGAACTCTGCAGAAGTGACCTGAAAGCACAATTAACTTACTTCCTTATGGTTGAGATCAGAGTCGCTAAAATTGAGAACAATACAGGAATGGGGTGCCAATAAATACTACAGTGTTTGTTCCGAGAGTTGTCTCAAGAGCGTCGCCCCAAATCTCAAGAATGTCACTGTATTATCCACATGGACAACTCTGCCAATAACAGCTCAAACTATTATTCTTGCTTAGTGCTAAGCATATGCACTGAAGTCACAATGTCGATCTGCATTAGCAGCGGCATCTACAATATACCTGGGGTTGTTGCTAAAATCGAGGATGCAACACTGGGAGATCCACATTAAGTCTTAATCTATACAATCTTCTAATCATTTACGCACTAAGCCAGAAGAAGTATTATAAACCTTCCCTCAGGATGTGTAAAAACGTAACCACACAAAGAGACACAAGGTAACTGTTCTGTTCGCAGCTCCCGATAGATAGTGTTGAGTATATTATTTTGTGTCATGCTATCAGTATACTGATGTAAACAAGTCTAGAGCATCCTACACAGAAGTTCCTCTGAACCAACCCCCTATCGTAGTAGTGCTCATTCTACCTTCGGGCTATAGAGTCTTGTCCTCACATCCAGACCATATCTTTCAGAAGAATCTTTCCTCAAGTGCAATGACTCGAAGTCTCGACTGGGTAGTTCCAACTCAAAAGCATTCAAACTGAAATAACCTCTGAACAAACTCACCATCAGGCAGACCTGGCACTTCTTTCATGCTCCAATGTATTGTCATTCTCTGATCCTGATTAACAACTTGCTTCGATGATGACACTATGAATACTCCACCGTACAGAGAAATTGATATATCTATAATATAGAAATGAAAAATGAACATACACCTCTGGACTTGAAGAGAGAAGTATCCTCAGAGACATCAATATAGCACTAATAGATAATATACAGCAATAAAGTCAAGCCTCAACCTGTTGGTCGAGTAGGTCAGTAGTGCCCATATATATATCTTAATGTAGAGTGTATGTTGGATAGTGTTATTAATATTCTCCCTCCATATTGGTATCGCTGATATATATCAGATTATCCACACTCTTAAGAATCCCAAGACTACCTACACCTATTTTGCAGTTCACATACATTACTGCCTCCTCATCCTGGCCTCTACCGTTGAATATTGAGTTCCAACTCCCACAAGTACTAACTACATCACAAAGGTAATATGCTTATAATGCGACACAGTTGCTATTGGTGATACATTGTGTGGATATGAGCTTATCTGAAGCCAATTATCAACAAATAGGTTGGTGTCACCAACAGCCAGTAAGAGTGCCCTCTTATATACCCACTGGGTACGTAACAGTTTAACAATTATAGCAAACAACAGATCCATTAATTTGAGTATGCTGTATTCAAACCAAATATACTGTAATCTGCAACTGAGGTGGTTTGCCATGTATTGAATGGAGAGTATTCCATGCCACTCATGACATATGAATCCTTACATCTATTTGCCCAGACCAAGATGATGTGGTCGCAGTCAGAGTTGATTGGTATAAGACCACTCAGTTGAGTGAGCTCTGATATCACAAGTATTGGTTACCAACATATCTCTTTGATAACTCTGCATACCTTGAGATGTTATGGTGATGTGTTGTTGAGGACATCTCATCTCATCAGTATTGAACGATTGGAGCATGAGTGAATTGTCATTTGTTCTCCAACTAGGAATAAGGTTTCCTGTCGATATGATGTTACCATTGACAATTGAGATCCTATGACTGTTACTGACTTGAAAATGATACAGATCTAGCTTGCACTTGCCCTGACCACTGTCATTGATCTATTGCTATGAAGGTCAGATAATGGCTATATAACTACTTTGTGAACAAATCTGAATGGTAGATCAAGTACAGAAATCCGATTGATAATTTGTGATTCTGCATCTAGTATCTATATTAGAATTATCGAGTGATCCATTATGATTCCCGAAATATACGTGTATCACCAAAGGGGTAACAGAGGATAGCAATACCCATCACACAGTTCTCATAGTGAACCAGGCATGAACACACTTTGCAAAGCATCAATGAAGGCATCTCTTTACCCCTCAGCCAGAGCTGGAGTTGTGGGAAATGTTCAGTACATCTTACAAAGGGAAAGTAGCTGGGATGATGACTTTAACAGCAGGAAAGCCCAGCTAGAAATACCAAATGTCCATACAAACTTTGCTAACTATGGTAGAAATGAAAGTTACTGTGGTGTCTCAATGAAGAAAGGCATAGTTTTGTGGAATGCAATCACCTGTGAAGGAGAATGTGGTTGTTGTTGTTGTTTATTCATACTGTATGCACTCTTACTTGAGAGTATGACAGGACCTAATACCCCCTCCGCCTCCGGGCGAGCCGGCTAGATGGCGGAG